>Ga0137306_100715_pt1 | contig 42019 bp, 31 predicted proteins | sample Inofroosms_March_FD_97187 | JGI IMG/M metagenome (GOLD analysis project Ga0137306, IMG submission 97187) | Mouse cecal microbial communities from Vienna, Austria - N-Acetylneuraminic and N-Acetylglucosamine D2O microcosms_March | ecosystem: Host-associated > Mammals > Digestive system > Large...
TGAGAGCATCGAAAACAGCCGCAAAAAAGAGATTACGATGCAAAAGGATAAAAAACTCCTGCTGCTCTCCCTTTCCCATGACATAAAAACACCTTTGTCGGCTATCAAGCTGAATGCAAAGGCGCTTGCCAGGGGATTATACAAGAACGAGGAAAAACAGCGTTCCGCTGCCGAGAGCATCAATACCCGAGCGGATGAGATAGAGCGCTTTGTCAGCGAACTCTCAAAGGCGGTAAGCGAGGACTTTATGCGCTTTGAGGTCACGCCCGGCGAGGAGTTTCTCAGTGCTATCATCACGAAAATATACGCAAGATATGCTCCCCAGCTTTCCATGTCGGGAACAGAGTTTTTGATTCGCAAATATGATGACTGCATTCTTTCCTGCGATCCGAACCGCCTTGCGGAATGTTTTCAAAATCTGATTGAAAACGCAATCAAATATGGAGACGGCAGACGAATTGAGATCGGCTGTGATAAAATGGACGGCTGTGAGCTTATCACGGTGTCAAATACGGGCTGTACACTTGAAGCAAAAGAACTGCCGCAGATATTCGAGAGCTTTCATCGCGGAAGCAATGCGGATAAGGTGCAGGGCAACGGGCTTGGACTCTTTATCTGCAAACGCTTGATGTCACTTATGGGTGGCGAGATGTTTGCGGATATTCGCAACGGCTGCTTCTTTGTGACACTGGTTGTGAAACTGGCGTAAAGGAAAGACCGCTTAGCTGAGGGATCCGGTATTCCGCCTTCCATATCGTTTCCCGCAACCCGGCCACAAAAAACGATATGGAGGTACATATAGTGACTATCATCAATTTGCGCGACTTTTACGAGGGAATAGACAGGGTGCTGCGTCTGCAGCACCCTGTGATTTTATTCCGTTTCCTGATCGCATGAAATGAAATTAGAGTAGGAGGCAAGTTCATTAGGAATCGTGTCTGTTATGATCGGATAATCCTCCAGGTTTGCAACTTTTACCATGGCGATTAAACCGAATTTGGAGCTGTCAAGCAGAAAGTAGGGCTGTTTGGAATTTTTGAGTGCCAGAAGCTTGATGACGCGCTCATTAATGTCGTGGTTCGTGATGCCTGATTGTATGCTGAATCCGCTGGCACCAAGAAAACATTTGTTGAAATACAGGCTCTGCATGGTATTCTCGGCAATGGGGCCGATGCATGAGCTTGTCGTTTTTTTGATGCTGCCGCCGATCATCAGGCATGGAATGTCCCTGTTGAGCAGTTGGGTGATATGGGAGATGCCGTTTGTCAGAACCGTGATGTCCCGGTTTACAAGATAGGGGATCATCAGGTACGTGGTGCTGCTGGGGTCCAGAAAAATGACATCGCCGTATTCGACAAAGGAGGCGGCTTTGCGTGCAATGCGTTCCTTCGCTTCTTTGTTCAGGTCCAGTTTGGTCGTGATGGATAATTCTATTGGTTTTGGGCATAATTTAACTCCGCCACCGTGCAGAAGGATAATAGCGTTTTCCTGTTCCAATTTAGTCAGATCTCTTCTCAGGGTGGAAATGGAGATATTTAATTTTTCCATCAGATAATCAATGTTTACGATTTCGTTGTTGGATAGAATATTCAGAATTGTCTCTTGACGGAGAGCGGGTATCATGATCGTATCACCTCATAATAATTGATAGTTAGGGATTGCCGGAAGAAGTCTTTCAAGCTGTATGAAATCCCTGTATTTCTTTTTAGTATATCATAAGGTGATGAGAATGTGAATTGAAAAAGATAAAAAAATGACACGGGCGTGTACAGCAGAGAGTTCTGTGTATGCCTACAATACATAAAATTACAGAAAAATGAGAGAAGCAAATGTAAGTTTGTGTTGAATAAAAATGAGTGAATTTGAATTAATATATCAGATTGACGTAAACATTAAAAAGAATAAATACTTTAGGCACTCCTGACGGATTTGGAAAATTATGTAAAAAATATAAAAATACAGATGAGAGACAACGCAAATGAATTAAAAAATCAAAAAATATCTAAAAATATTCAATAAAATGTCAAAAATATTCAAAAAATACTTGCAAAAATGATATATATATGGTAATGTATGAGTACAGAAATCAATCGTTATATATTAAAAAGAGAGGAAGGTAATTTATGAAGAGGAAAGGATTGGCACTGCTAATTGGCGCCGCGATGATGGCTGCTTCCCTGGTGGGCTGCGGCGGGAAGGATACCGGCGCGGATAATTCGACAAAAGCAGACAACACGGCAAAGGCGGACAATGCAGAGAACGTTGTGCAGGAGAGTGTGGCAGACAGCGGTGAGGTTATAGAACTGGAATTTTGGGGCTGGTGGAGCTCGGAGGCACGCAAGCCGCATATGGAGGAGATGGTCAAAGGGTTTAACGAGTCGCAGAGCAAGTACCATGTAACATATGTAGATATTCCGTTTGGAGATATTTTCACAAAGAACATAGCGCAAATTGCGGCAGGGAAACCATGCGACATCATGGCAAACAATATGGAGGAGGTTCGCTTCCGCGCAGATCAGGGACAGGTGGAGCCGCTTGATCCGTTCCTGACAGACGATGTGAAGGGCGCATTTTATGAACAGTATCTGGATGCGTGCACAGGAGAGGATGGCAGCGTCTATGCATTGCCGCTCTCGGTGGACACCAGAGCGATCTACTACAACAAGGCGCACTTTGAGGAGGCAGGCATCAATCCCGGGGATATCCAGACATGGACAGATTTGGAGGAAGCCGCAATCAAGCTGGACAGGAAAAACGGCGACACATGGGAGCGAATCGGATTTATTCCGGTGCTGGGCAACGGCGGTGTAGATACATGGGTGATCAACGCAAACAGCAGATATGGATGGTTTGATGAGAATTTTGAGCCGAAAGTGAATACGGATGTCAACAAAGAAGCATTTCGCTGGATCAGAGCGCAGATCGATCGCTATGGACAGGCGAAGTATGACGAACTCTCGGCAGTATTTGCAAACGGCATGCAGGATCCTTTTGCATCGGGCGTGATGTCCATGCTGGTGCAGACATCTGCATATCCTTCATCCCTGAAGCAGAATGCGCCGGATCTCGACTACGGTGTGATTCCACTGCCTGAATTTAAGGAGGGAACAGGCCATGTTGCAAACGGCGGCGGATTTGTGTTGGAGATCCCTAAAGGAGCCAAGGATCCGGAGGGCTCCTATGAGTTCATCAAGTATGTGACAAGCAGAGAGACGCAGGATTTCCTGTCAACCAATATCGGCGATTTCTCAGCGAGAAATGACTTTGATGACTCTACGGAATTTATGTCAAATCCGTTAAATCAGGATCTGTCCAGATGCTTGAGTGAGACATCAACATTGGTTCTGCCAAACGAAGTCAAAGGATATGAGACTGTTATCAATCCATTTATTGATGAGGGAACACTTGGACTCAGCAACACGGATGATGCGCTTGACAAAGCGCAGAAAGCGTTGGAGGACTATATAAAAAATAATAAATAAGATCTTGAAAGCCTCTTTTGACTTAAATGAAGTGAAGAGGCTTTCTTTTCAAAAAGGGAAAGGAGAGTGCTGTATGTTTGGAAAACTTCTCACCAAATTCGGGGTCAAATCGCGAAAAGGGCGAGAGACTGCATATGGGTATGTTTTTATACTGCCATGGCTGATCGGGATTGTCTGCTTTGTGCTGGGACCGCTTGTTTTTTCATTTATCACCAGCTTCGCGGACTATAATATGCTCAAAGTAAATTTTATCGGTCTGAGCAACTATAAGAAAATGTTTTTTCAGGATCAGCTGTTTTGGAAATCTCTGGGCAACACACTGGTGTATTCGCTGCTGAATGTTCCGCTGGTAACAGTGGGCGGTGTCATAGTGGCGGTTATTTTAAACAAATCCATCTGGGGACTGCGCACATTCCGCACGATCTACTATCTGCCTTCCATTATGGTGGGTGTCGGAACCTACTTCCTGTGGATGCTGCTGCTTGATCCCGCCAACGGTCTTGTCAACACGTTGCTGGGACTCATCGGAATCAAGGGTCCCGCCTGGCTGACAGACCCGAACTGGACAAAGCCGGCGATCATTCTCATGCATTTGTGGGGGCTTGGCGGGCAGATGCTTTTGTATCTGGCAAGACTTCAGAGTATTCCGCAGGATTACTATGAGGCGGCGAGTCTTGACGGTGCAGGTATGTTCAAGAAGTTTACGACCATCACGGTTCCGCTGCTGTCTCCGATTATTTTCTACAATCTGACCATCGGCATTATCGGTGCGTTTCAGGTCTTTCAGGAAGGTTATATCTTCTCTGGGGATGGTACGGGAAAACCTGCGGGGTCGCTGCTGTTTTACAACCTGCATCTGTGGAATCAGGCGTTTAAGAACTTTAAGACAGGGTATGCCAATGCAATGTGCTGGTTCCTGTTTGCAATTGTGATGATACTGACGGTCTGCAACCAGAAGATTTCCAAAAAATGGGTGTATTATGAGGAGGGGGACAATGATGATTAAACAACGAAAAAATAAGATTGCGGATATCGTTCTCTTCGTGATTCTGGCAGTTGGTGCCGTTTTCATCTTATTTCCGATCGCATGGATGCTGAGCACGGCGCTGAAATCTGCGCCGGAGGTGGCGATGTATCCGCCGAAACTTCTTCCGGAGAAGCTGCTGTTGGAGAATTTTGCGATCGCGTGGAGCAAAGCTCCCTTCACACGCTATACGACCAATACGCTGATTATCGTGTTCTTTACGATCATCGGAAACGTGTTTGTCAACTCTTTTGTGGCGTATGGTTTTGCCAAGATTGACTTTGCGGGAAAGAAGCTGCTGTTCAAGATTGTGCTTGCCACGATGATGATTCCGGGTTTTGTGACACTGGTGCCTACGTATGTCATCTTTTCCAAGCTTCGCTGGGTAAATACGTATCTGCCGCTGATTGTTCCGGCTTTTTGCGGTAATGCGTTTCATATCTTTATGATGCGCCAGTTCTACCGCACGATACCGAATGAGCTGATGGAGGCGGCGCGCGTGGACGGCGCAGGGCATTTCTATATCTGGGGAAAGCTGATGATGCCGCTTGTGAAACCGGTTATGGCAACGGTGGCGCTGATTTCATTCAAGGGTGCATGGAGTGATTTCCAGGGACCGCTGCTCTATCTGAGCGACAAGAACAAATATACGATCCAATTGGGCCTGCAGGTGTTTAAGGGACAGGGATACACGGAGTGGAATTATCTGATGGCAGTGTCATTCCTGTCCATGATTCCGATCCTTGTGTTGTTCTTCTGTTTCCAGAATTATTTTATCGAGGGCATGAATGTGGGCGGTGCAGTAAAATAATGGCAAATCAGTGAATGGAGAAAGGGATGGAGAGGATTATGGATAAAAAGACGGTTGGCATCATTCATACGACACCGGCTACCATAGCAAGCCTGACAGCGCTGGCAGGGGAAGTGCTGGGAAGCAGTGTAAAGGTTGTAAATATATTGGACGACTCGATTCTGCCGGACATGATGGCGGAGCATGAGGTGGAGTTTGTGCGGCGTAGATGGATCGGCTACGCGCAGAATTTGGAGAGGCTCGGTGTCAGCGCAGTTCTCTCCGCGTGCTCTACGGTGGGGGAGTTTGCGGAGGAGGCGGACGGGCTTTTAAAGATTCCGGTGTTCCGCATTGACGAGGCGATGGCGGAGCGCGCAGTGGAGATGGGGGCAGTGGTCAGCGTGTTTGCGACACTGCGTTCCACGCTGACGCCCACTGTGCGCCTGGTGGAGAAAAAGGCGAAAGCGTCAGGGCGTGGGATAAAGGTCAATACGGTGCTGGTTGAGGGCGCTTATGATGCGCTGATGCGCGGGGACAGAGAGACACATGATCTGAAGATTAGAAATACAGTCAGCGCATATATGGCAGATTCGGATGTTATTTTGCTGGCGCAGGCTTCTATGGCATCGGCGATAACAGATGCTTGTCCGGGGGGTGAGAAGATTCTCACAAGCCCGCGTCTTGGCATGGAGAAATTGCAGAAGATTCTGAGTGGGACTGGTGAAGGCGCATGAGGACGGTCATGGCAATCGATGTCGGGACGACGCATATCAAGTCGATGCTGTTTTGCGCAGACGGCACGGTTCTGGCGGAAGAGAAGACACCGACGCCTTTGGATGAAACGAAAGAGGGGAGTGTGTACCGACCAAGGGTCATATGGGATATCGCGAGGAGGCAGCTGCTGTCGCTGGCAGATAAGGCGCAGGGAAGCTGTGCTGGAATCAGTATCACAGGGATGGCGGAGGCTGGTCTGGTGGTGAACAGAGACAGCGGCGTGGAGGAGAGCGACATCATACCATGGTTTGACCGCAGGACAACTTCGTTGGCGGGCCAGGCCGGCGCGGACGAGGAGGAACGGATCTTTGCAAAGACCGGGCTGCGGGACAGTTTCAAGTATGGTATCTACAAATTTCTTTGGCTGCTCGATCATCACAAGATGGACAGAGAACATGCAGTGTGGCTCTCTATGTGTGACTATATCTTGTACAAGCTGACCGGCAGGTTTGCTACGGATGCCAGCTTCGCGGCGCGCACTTACGTCTATGATATTGTGCGCGGCTGCTGGGACGCCGCGCGCTTGCAGGGATATGGCCTGCGGGAGGACAATTTTCCGGAAGTGCTCGCCTCGGGGGAGACGGCAGGTGTCTGGAAGGAGAGGGGCATACCGGCTGCGATTGCCGGACATGACCATATTTGTGCGGCGTTTGGAATGCTCCAAAACCGCAGGAACGCAGTGTGCGACAGCGCTGGGACTTCTGAGACATACATCGGGCGGCTGGAGACGCTGGATAAAAGGCTTAGAAGGGATGAGGGACTGCTCTATGGTCCGTTTGTGGACGGCGGATGGTTCTTTATGGCAAACCTGCCCTCCTCCGGGCACTCGGTGGAATGGTTTCGTCGGAATGTGCAGGACGTGCCGTTTGACTATGACAGAATGAACAGGCAGCTGCTGTCCCTTGACAGGAGACCTACAGGGATTTTGTACTATCCGTATTTGACAGGAATGGGAAGTCCCTGTTATGACAGCGAAAGTGCAGGGGCGCTGCTTGGGCTGCGGGAAGGACACGACTGTTATACCATACTGAAAGGAATCATGGAGGGCATTCAGTATCAGGCTGCATGGCTGCTCAGCATCTGCAGGGAAAAGCACGCGGCTGAGGCGCAGTCTTTGATCTGCGCAGGCGGTTCGGTGCACAACAGGGCGCTGATGCAGCTGAAAGCGGATATACTGGGCATTCCGGTCAGTGTTCCGTCCGTTGGGGAGGCGACCCTTGCAGGCGCAGCGGCATTGCTGCTGAAACGTCAGTGCGGGGAGACGGCGCTTGCACCATTTCTATGCACCGCGTTTTCTGAAAAGGAATGTTTTGAACCGGATTTCGAACTGCACGCACAGTACAGAAAAATACAAGAAGACAGATTCCTGCCAATGATAGAGGTTTTAAGACGGAATCTGGATATAAAAAATGAGAGGGAAAAAATATGACAAAGGTAGATAATCTGACAAATATTTTAAGACATGCAGCGGAGAACGGATATGCGGCGGGATCTTTTTCCGCGCGTTATACAAAGCTGATTCTGCCGATCATTCAGGCGGCGGTGAATACCAATTCTCCTGTGATCGTGCAGTTGTCCGAGAAGGAGATCATTCGGCACAAGGTCAGCGCAGAGGCGTTCGCAAAAGAGTTTTATCGGGTGGTGGAGGAACTGCAGCCGAAGGTTCCGGTCGTGCTGCACCTAGATCACACCAAGACGCTTGAGACGATTCAGGCAGCGATGGATGCCGGATTTACCTCTGTGATGATCGATGCCTCCGAAAAGAATTTTGATGACAATGTGGCGGTGACAAAACAGGTGGTGGAGATGGCGCACAGGAGAAACATCACGGTGGAGGCGGAGCTTGGCAAGATCGGGACGACTGATTTCGTGGAGACGGACCATGACGAGGAGATGTACACGATTCCTGAGGAGGCGAAGATGTTCTGCGCACAGACGGATGTGGACTGTCTGGCCGTCTCTGTCGGCACGGCACACGGCGTGTACACGGTCCGGCAGCCGAATATAGATTTCAAGCGGCTTGAGGAGATCAATAAACTGACACCGACACCGCTTGTCCTGCACGGCGGATCGGGTGTGCCGAGTGAGATGGTGGTGAAGGCGGCGGCGCTTCCCACCGGCGGCGTGAGCAAGGTAAATATTGCGACGGATCTGGAACTTGAGATGCTGGCAGTGGTTGGGCGCAGCGGACACATGACGGAGGAGGAACTCAATACATATTCCGATGACATCATTGAAAAGGCAAGGGAAGCAGTGAGGCTGCTGGTGGAGGATAAGATCAGGCATTATCTCGGCAGCAGCAATAAGGCATAATATCCAAAGAATAAATCACGAAAGGCAAGGGTAGTGTTATGAAAGATAAGAAGCTGCACATGATCGGGAACGCGCATCTGGACCCGGTATGGCTTTGGAACTGGCAGGAGGGCTTTCAGGAGGTGAAGGCGACATTCCGATCGGCGCTCGACAGGATGAACGAGGACGAGAACTTTGTATTTACATGCAGTTCCGCGGCATTTTATGAGTGGGTGGAGCACAATAACCCACAAATGTTTGAAGAAATCAAAAAGCGTGTTGCGGAGGGGAGATGGGAGGTTGTGGGAGGCTGGTGGATACAGCCGGACTGCAATATTCCGTCTGGTGAAGCCTTCGCAAGACAGGGGCTGTATGGTCAGCGCTACTTTAAAGAGAAACTGAACACGCTTGCCACAACGGGGTACAATGTGGATAGTTTCGGGCATAACGGCAATCTGCCTCAGATTTTAAAAAAGAGCGGGCTGGACAATTATGTGTTCATGCGTCCCATGCCGCTTGAAAAAGGACTGCCGGGGCGCACCTTCTGGTGGAAATCCATGGACGGTTCCAGCGTAATGACATACCGTATTCCTTATGAGTACTGCTCGTGGGGAAAGGAGCTTGAGAAGTACACGCAAAGGCTCAAATGCGAATTGCAGGATGGTGAGGAGGAGCTGATGATGTTCTACGGTGTGGGCAATCATGGGGGCGGTCCCACAAAGGAGAACATTCAGAGCATCTATGCGCTGAATGACAGAGAGGACATGCCTGTCATGGAGATGGGGACCACGGCGCGTTTTTTCCAGAGTATCCGTGAAAACGGCAGGGAGTATCCCGAGTATATCGGAGACCTGCAGCACCACGCAAGCGGCTGCTACAGTGTGCTGTCGAAAGTGAAGCGGGAAAACAGGCGTGCGGAAGACAAGCTGATCCAGGCGGAGATGTGGAGCGCCATCGCAAACGTCACGGAGCATCAGCCCTATCCGAAGGATTTTGAGGAGGCGTGGAAAGGCGTATTGTTTAATCAGTTTCACGATATTCTGGCGGGGACGAGCATTCCTTCAGCGTACGACGATGCATCATATCTCTATGGACAGGCGATGGCGGTAGGGCAGAAAAACTTAAACTATGCGGTGCAGGCAATCTCTTGGGATATTGATATCGAGGAGGATGTGACGATGAAGCCGATCGTGGTGTTCAACGCCCATGCATGGTGTGGGAAAATGGTGATTGACCTCGAGGTGCGGGGACTCTCCGATGACAACTTCAAACTCACGGATGCGTCCGGCAACAAAATACCGGCGCAGAGGATCCGGTCTGAGGCGACAGTGAATGGTCAGTCCAGACTGTTGTTTGTGGCGGAGCTGCCGAGTATGGGCTACGAGGTGTTTCGCCTTTATCTCAAGGCGGAGGATGCTCCGCGCTTCCCGCATGTGAAAGTGACGGATAATATGCTAGAGAATGCGCGCTATCGGATATCTTTTGATGAGGCGACCGGATATCTGGCGAGCCTGTACGACAAGCAGTCAGACCTGGAGGTGCTGCGCAGGGAAGGTGCACGGCTGGCAGTCATCGAAGATCTGTCTGATACATGGTCGCACAATATTTTTAAGTTTGACAAACATCTTGGGGACATGAAGGCAGTCAGCCGCACCGTTTTGGAGGATGGTCCTGTGCGTTCCACGGTCCGCATCAAATACAAGTACAACACCTCTTATGTGGTACAGGATTTCCGGCTGTACAGCGAGCTGGATTATGTGGAAGTCCGGGTGCGGGTGGACTGGAGGGAGCCGCAGACAATCCTTAAGATCAAATACCCTGTGAATTTCAATTTCCGCAAACCCACCTATGAGATTCCTTATGGATATATCGAGAAGAGCGCTAACGGGGAGGAGGAACCCGGACAAACTTGGTTTGACTTTTCCGGTGAGCATTTTCAGAAAGGGGTGATGTATGGTCTTGCCATTGCGAACAACGCAAAATACAGCTACAGCTTTGACGTGGACGAGATGAATCTGACAGTGCTGAAAAATTCCGTCTACGCCCACCATGATCCGAAAAAGCTCGAGGACGGTGTGGAGTATGAGTTTGTGGACGACGGCATTCAGGAATTTATGTATATGCTGCTTCCGCACACAGGAGGCTGGAAGGACTCCGAGATTGTAAAACATGCGCGGGAATTGAATCAAAAACCAGTTACGATCATTGAGACGTTCCACAAAGGAAGTCTGCCGGCGAGAAACTCGTTTCTTTCCATGGAGAGTGACAATGTTGTCATCAGTGCCATGAAGGAGGCGGAAGACGGGGACGGCGTGATCATCCGCGCGTACGAGACGAAGCGGCAGGCCAGTCAGGCATTGCTTAAAATACCGTTCTTAAACAGGGAGGAGACGCTTTCGTTTGCGCCCTGTGAGATCAAGACAGTCAAGCTTCCATATGACCACAGCGCGCCTGTGATGGAAGTGAACCTGTTGGAAATGTGAGGGGAGATTTCATGCCATATACAGTAGTGATAGCAGATGACGTGACAGGAGCAAATGATATCGGAATCATGTACGCTGGAGCCGGTCTGGACACGTATGTGTACAGCTTTTGCGACGGGAGAGAGCAGGATTACAGGCAGTGTGATGTTCTGGTGGTGGACACAGACTCCCGATTTGACACGCGCGATACCGCATACCGCAAAGTGTATGAGGCGCTGAAGGGTGCACCGCGTGATGGGGTAAGACAGTATATCAACAAGCAGTGTTCTGTGTTCCGCGGAAATATAGGCGCCGAGTTCGACGCGATGCTGGACGCGCTTTCGGAGGAGTTTGCCGTGGTTGTGCTTGGATTTCCTGACAATGGGCGGACGACGGTGGACGGAATACACTATGTGTTTGGAACGCCGCTTGCCGAGTCCCAGTTTGCCAGGGATCCGGTGCACCCTATGACGAAGTCCAGCCTCATGGAGATTTTGCAGGAACAGACGCATAGAACTGTTGGTCGAATCGGGTTTGAGGTGTATGATAAAGGGACAGAGGCGTTGGAGAAAGCGCTCAGGAAAGCGCGCTCAGACATGAATTACTGTATCATGGACGTGCGGGACAACGCAGACTTACAGATGCTGGCTGAGGTATTGCAGGGGGAGCGGATCATCTGCGGAAGTTCCGCGCTGTCAAAGTATCTCGCCTGTATCGCAGCGCAGAAAAGGATGCGTCTGGATACAAAAAAATCGGTGCAGAGAAAGCAGAAGGTATTCTGTATCGCGGGCAGTCTGACACCGCAGACAATCGGTCAGACGGACTATATCAGGGAACAGGGCTTCGCGGTAATCGAGCTGGATACGACCCGGCTTTTTGAGGAGACGCAGTGTCAGGAAGAATGCAGGCGGATCTTTCGTGAAATCGAGGCAGCGTATCAGACACAGGATTTTGTCATGATCCACTCGATGAACAGACCAGAGCAGGTCGCAGAGACAAAGGCGCTGGCGGACAGCTATGGAATCGGCAACACAAAAGTGTCCACCATGGTGTCGGGCGCCTTGTCCGGGATTGCAGCCAGTGTGATTGGGACATACTGTATCCGCAGGGTGATCGTGTGTGGGGGAGATACCTCCGCATCACTCTGCGCCCGGCTTGGAATCAGAGGGATGAAAGTGCTTTCTGAGATCGAGTCCGGACTTCCGACCTGTGAGAGCGTGGAGGAGCCGCATTACCGCATGGCGCTCAAGTCAGGAAGTTTCGGGAGCAGGGAGTTTATAGAGAAGGCAAAGGAAAAATTATGTCTGGAGGAAGAGTGACATGCAAAAGACAACAGAGGTTTTGGAACATGTGGAACGTCTGACAAAGCGATTTCCGCAGCTTGCGCAGTGCAGGGAACAGATTCTTGCATCGTATGAGCTGTTAAGAGCGTGCTATGATGCGGGAGGAATGCTTCTGGTCTGCGGAAACGGCGGCAGCGGTGCGGATGCGGAGCATATCGTGGGAGAACTGATGAAGGAGTTTGCCGTGAGGCGTCCGCTTCCCACACAGGATCAACTGCTGCTGAGAACATTGTCCAGAGAACTGTCCGAGCAGGATGGGGAGCTTCTCGCAGCACATTTGCAGGGAGCGCTTCCAGCAGTGACGCTGACTAGCAACATCGCGCTGTCTACTGCGTATGCCAATGATGCGTTGCCGGAGCTTGTCTTTGCGCAGCAGGTATATGGGTACGGCCAAGCAGGGAGTGCCCTGCTTGGCATCAGCACTTCAGGGGACTCAAAAAATGTGATCTATGCGCTGATGACAGCAAAGTTAAAGGGGATGAAGACCATTGGACTGACAGGGGAGCGCGGCGGAAAAATGAAGGAAATGTGTGATGCCTGCATTTGTGTGCCGGCGTCGTTTACACCAGATGTTCAGGAACTGCATCTGCCGGTGTACCATTGCCTGTGCAGAATGTTGGAGGAGGCGTATTTTGGATGAGATATATTGCGGGAATTGATATTGGCGGAACCAAGTGTGCAGTCAGTATCGGAGTGCTCAGGGAGGAAGCATTTGTGTGCGATATCCTCTATAAAGAAAGATTTCCAACACCAAAGGAGCCAAGGCAGGCGGTGGAACTGCTTGTGGCGACATTGCAGCGGATGGCGGCGGCGCACAGGGAAGTGACGCTTTCGGCAATCGGTGTCAGCTGCGGAAGTCCTCTGGATTCGGCGCGGGGACTCGTGCAGTGTCCGCCGAATCTGCCAAACTGGGACAATATAGCAGTTACAGCGCCGTTTGAGCAGGTGTTTGGCGTGCCGGCGGCGCTGCAAAACGACGCCAATGCCTGCGCGCTTGCAGAATGGCTTTGGGGAGCGGGGAGAGGAAGCCGCAACATGGTTTTCCTCACGTTCGGCACAGGACTCGGCGCAGGTTTGATACTGGACGGCAGACTCTACACCGGGACGAATGATATGGCGGGTGAGGTCGGTCATGTGCGCCTGGAGGAGGATGGCCCCGAAGGGTACAAAAAGGCGGGATCCTTTGAAGGATTCTGCAGCGGCGGCGGGATTGCGCGCTGCGCAGTGCCGATTGTCAGAGAATGGACGGCAAAAGGAAAGCCGACAGGAATTTTGCGTGCAGGGCAGGATGTCACGGAGATTACCGCAGCGGATGTCGGGCGTGCGGCAGCGGCGGGAGACACGCTTGCGATTTCGATTATGGAAGATACGGGGCGCAGGCTGGGCAAGGGACTGGCGATGTTGATCGATATCCTGAATCCGGAGCGGATCGTGATCGGCAGCATTTTTCTGCGGCAGGAGGCTGTATTGCGAAAACCCATGGAGGAGGTTATCGCGCGTGAGGCGCTATCCTGTACAAGGCGTGTGTGCGAGATTGTGCCTGCGGGACTGGGGGAACAGCTTGGCGATTATGCCGCGCTGTCGGTGGCAGGCAATCTGCTGCGGCAACACGACAAGGCGGATGCAGACGGTTTGAGATAGGTTGTTTAGGAGAAGAAAGGGACAGAAAAATGAAGGTGAAAGATCCCCATTTTATATTGGAGAAAATACGCAAGTATCTCGATGAGGATATCAAACCGTCGAGATACCGCAGCGTGGTGGAAATCGGCAGCTGGAAATATATGGAGACGTCGATGGATGAGCGCATAGACGAAGCCTGTGCGCCGGATTATGACGACAGTGCCTGGGCAGATTTCAGGCTGTGGGATACATGGGGTGGGTATGACCGGGTGGCATGGTTCCGCACAGTTGTCAGGATACCGGAGGAAATCCGGTCGTTTCAGGGCAAAGAGTGCAGGATTGCGCTGCGCTTTCTGGTCGGCCCCAGGGACGGCGGCGACTCCACAGCGGAAACACTGCTCTACATTGACGGAAAGCCGGTGCAGGGAATTGATATCTGGCATGAGGAGGCACTGCTCGATGATGCGGTCACGGCAAAGAATGCGTTTCAGATTGCGCTCAAGGCGTGGAGCGGCGTTCTGGCACCGCCCAGATTTCGCACCTTCAAGCTGGCTCAGATGATCGCGCTGGACGAGCGGGTAGAGCATTTTTATTATACGGCGGATACGCTGCTGCGCTGCTGTATCCTTCTGGATGAGAACGATCTGCGCCGCATTCGTCTGACGAGACTGCTGAACGATACATTCAAGAGAGTTCATTTCCTCAATTTCGGGGAAGAAGAGTACTATGCATCTGTGTATGATGCGCTTTCTTTTGTGGAGAAGGGGCTTGGAGAGCTTGCCGCGACAGAGGAGATCAAACCGGTCGTTTACGGGGTAGGACACTCGCATATTGACATGGCGTGGCTGTGGCGGCTGTGCGCGACGAGGGAGAAGGCGTCGAGAACGTTCTCTACGGTACTGAACCTGATGCGGCAGTATCCGGAGTATCGCTATATGCACTCCTCACCGCAGCTGTATCAGTTTCTGAAAGAAGATTATCCAGACATCTACGAACAGGTCCGGGAGAAGATACAGGAGGGGTCTTGGGAGATTACGGGCGGCATGTGGGTGGAACCAGACACGAACATCCCGTCAGGAGAATCGCTCGTCAGACAGTTTGTGTACGGGAAACGCTTTATTCGCGAGGAGTTTGGCAGGGAAACGACACTGGTATGGCTGCCGGATGTGTTCGGCTATTCGGCTGCGATGCCCCAGATCATGAAAAAATCTGGTATGAAATACTTTATGACGACAAAGATCAGCTGGAACCAGTACAATCAGTTTCCCTATGATACGTTTTGGTGGAAGGGGATTGACGGCACGAAGATTTTCACGCATTTTATCACCACGCCGGAGGACGGTTCATGGTTTTACACCTACAACGGACACATGGATCCGGAGGAGGTGATGGGCGTGTGGAACAATTATAAGGATAAGGACAAGAACGACGAGCTTCTGATCGCTTTCGGCTGGGGGGACGGCGGAGGCGGTCCGACGAGAGAGATGCTAGAGCAGAGCCGCGTTATGAAAAATATTCCCGGCATACCCAAGGTAGAGCTGACGACAGCGGAGGATTATTTCAGGCGTATCTACGATCATGTGGATCACGACGCTCTTGGACAATGGGAGGGAGAGCTTTACTTTGAGCTGCACCGCGGTACCTACACTTCCCAGGCAGCCAACAAGCGGTATAACAGGCAGGCGGAAATCCTGCTGCACAATATCGAGTTTCTCTCTGTCCTGTCGGGCATGGAGCAGGAGTGCGCATATCCCAAGGAAGCGCTGGATGCGTTGTGGGAGCGGGTGCTGTTAAATCAGTTCCACGACATTCTGCCAGGCTCTTCTATCCGTCAGGTGTACGAGGACACGGCGGAGGATTATGCGCATATTGCGAAAAAGGGCGGAGAGCTGCTTGGCAGTGCGTTGTCGGGAATTGTGAAAACAGTTCATGTTGCCGAGGATTCTGTTGTCATCTGCAACACTGTGGGGTATCAGCGCTCAGACTATGTGCAGATTCCCTACAGTGACAGCGTGGATCGGGACACGGTGCTGATCGGTGAACAGGGCGTGCTGCGCTGCCAGGCGACAGAGCAGGGGATTCTCGCATATGTGGAAAAGATTCCGGCATACGGGTACTGCAGCCTGAAAATGCAGCAGGGCGTGGCGGCGGGAGACGCAGATATGAGGATCGCGCCGGACGGTGCAGAGAATCGTTTTTATCTGCTGAAGCTCAACGATAACGGCGAGATCATTTATTTATACGACAAGGAAAATGACAGAACTGTCAGCTGCGGACAGCCCATGAATGTTTTTACTGCCTATGAGGATAAGCCGCAGCGGTTTGACGCATGGGATGTGGATGTTTATTACAGAGAAAAGCCGTATCAGAAATTCTCGTTGGTGTCGAGTACGGTCATCGAGAACGGCAGTGCGCGGGCGGTGCTTCGGCAGGTGTGGACTTTTAACCGGTCTACGCTGACACAGGATATGATACTTTATGCTGACATCAGGCGCATTGACTTTCAGACAACGGTGGACTGGAAGGAGAAACAGGTCTTTTTAAAGGCGTATTTTCCGGTTGCCGTCCACAGCGACGAGGTATCGTATGATATTCAGTTCGGCAGCATACGGCGTCCGACACACACGAACAACGAGTGGGACTTCGCGCGGTTTGAGGTGCCGGGGCACAAGTGGGCGGATCTGTCGGAGGGCGGCTACGGCGTTGCACTGCTCAACGACTGCAAGTACGGATGGGATATCCACGGCAATGTCATCGGACTTTCCCTGATCAAATCTGCGGTGCATCCTGACGAGACGGCAGACCGCGGCAGGCATGTGTTCGCCTATGCACTCTACCCGCACAGGGGCGATCTTTCCCAAAGTGACGTGGAACAGATGGCGTACAGCCTCAATATGCCCTTGCTGGTGTCAGAGAAAGCCGGGGAGCCTGGAGGTCAGGAGTATGCGGCATTTGGCATGGTGAGTACAGACTGCGGGCATGTGATGCTTGAGACGCTCAAGCAGTCGGAGGACGGGAAGGCAGTTGTCGTGCGTCTCTACGAGTACCGCAATCAGTCGGAGAACAACGTCTGTCTGCGCTTTGCACACCGCGTCAGAGCAGCGGCGGAGACCAATCTCTGTGAGGAAGGGGAGACATGGCTTGACGTGGAGGACAATCAGATTCACTTTGCCATAAGCGGTTTTGAGATCAAGACCTTCAAATTATATTTTGAGAGGTGCGGCGTATGAGACAGCGTATTTTAGAGATGACACTGACAATAAATCGTCAGAAGGCGGGCAGGCAGCCTCTGACGTTGGTATCGAGGGAGGAGACGGCAGACATGCTTCGCCTGACATACAAAGGGGAAAGCGTCTGCGCCGTCCTGACGGCAGAGGAGAGCAGCACGGCGAACAACGGCACGATCTGGAAATGTTCGATTGCGTTACAGCTTCAAAGCGAGGCGTTTCGCGAGAACGACAATCTGGCTGCCGCGGCGCCTGTGGCAGTCGGGATAAAGTTCTCTGTGCAGCCGCAGCGCATGACGGCACTGCATCTGCACCGCGACTGGTGGACAAGGCCGGCGTTTATACAGAATTTTGACGAGATGCCAGAGCGGACACAGGTGCTCTGTATGGAGTATGATGCGGAGTACGGCTGTCTGCTTCCAATGGCGGGAAACGCATTTAAGACGATGGCAAAAGCCGGGAAGCCCGGGGAGCTGACGCTGGAAATGACCGCATACATGGGCGGGATTAGCAAAATGGACGAGACGGTGTTTTATCTGGCAGGGGAAGCAAATATCTACGCGGCCGTCCGATCGGCGTTTGCGGCAGCGCTTGCACAGAAGGGACTTCCCGGAAAAAGTCAGAAAGAGTACCCGGAGATGTTCGAGTATCTGGGCTGGTGCAGTTGGGATGCCTTCTATACAGACATTTCGGAGAAGAAAGTGCGAAAGAAGGCGGACGAGCTGGCAGAGAAGCAGGTGCCTGTGCGCTGGTTTTTGATGGACGATGGCTGGTTGTCCGTGCGGGAACAGCGGCTGTATCATCTGATGCCGGAAAAAGAAAAGTTTCCGGATGGATTTCGCAGCATGATCTCTGCGATCAAAAAAAGGGGCAGCGTGGACTGGTTCGGCGTATGGCATGCACTCGGCGGCTACTGGGGCGGGCTGGAACCAGATTCCGATGCTGCCGTGCAGGAGCGGGAGCATCTGTACAGGACGGCGGACGGCAAGTGCCTTCCCTATCCGTCTGCTGAAAAGGGATATGGTTTCTACCGGGACTGGTATGAGGCGCTGAGAGCGGAGGGAATTGATTTTGTCAAGGTGGACGGGCAGAGTGCTGTTAAGAACTACTATGAGAACAATCTGCCTGTCTGTCAGGCGGCACGGGAGACGCACAGAGCGCTCGAGGGCGCCGCAGGTGCCTATATGGGCGGCAGGCTTATCAACTGTATGGGGATGGCGATGGAGAATATTCTTGGCCGTCCCGGTTCCGCTATCAGCCGCAACAGTGATGATTTTGTGCCGGAGAGCGAGAACGGCTTTGCCGAGCATCTGCTGCAAAACGGATACAATGCTGTCTACCACGATGAGGTGTATTACTGTGACTGGGATATGTTCTGGACGCATCACCGCGACGCGGTTAAGCATGGCATCTTGAGGGCAGTGAGCGGCGGCCCTGTTTATTTTAGCGACCGAATTGGGGATACTGATCTGGCAGCGGTTCTGCCGCTCGTGTACAGGGACGGAAGGATTCTGCGCATGGACCGTGCGGCGAAGCCCTCCCCCGACTGCATCTTTCACGATCCGTCGAAGGAGGGACTGCTCAAACTCACTAATACAGCGGACTGTGGTATGGGACGAAAGGGCGGTGCCATTGCTGTATTTAACTTGTGTGGCAGGGCGGAGCGCTGTGACATCGGGGCGGAGGATATCTATGATCTGAGTCAGGAGGATTTGGCAGAATACTATCTGTATGATGTGATTGGGAAGTGCGGCAGGACGATTTGCCGGAAGGAGCACAGCACAGTGACGCTTCCGGCGGACGGCTGCGGGCTTTATCTGCTGGTTCCGGTCATTGGCGGAAGAGCCTGTGTGGGCCTTGCGGACAAGTATATCGCGTTTCATGCCATCGCTGAGATGATGCAGAATGAGGCAGGAATGCATATTGCGGCGCGGGAATGCGGGGCATTTGTCTTTTATCAGGAGCAGCCGCCTAAGCGCGTGCTGGTAAACGGAATTGATGTCACGGATCAGATCGCGGCGCGGGATAACCTGTACACGGTCTGCGGGGAAGGCGCCGGCGGAATGCTGATCACGATTGAGTAAGGAGCAAGAGCATGATGTATGAGAAGGAAAAACAGGAATTGGTAACAATATGCCATTTGTTGTATGAGAGAAATCTTGTGGCGGCAAGTGATGGAAACGTCAGTCTGCGTGTCTCAGACACACAGATTCTGCTGACACCCTCAGGCAGAAATAAGGGGCTGGTGCAGGCGGATGAAATTGTGGTGATCGGCTTGGAGGGAAGTGTCGTGGACGGGGCGGGAAAGGTGTCCAAGGAATATCCGATGCACCGGGAGATTTACCGCAGGCGTGCGGACATCAGAGCGGTGGTGCATACGCACCCTGTCTATGCGACGGCGTTTGCCATGGCGGGGAAAAATCTGCCGGAGAATTACCTGATCGAGTCGCGCATGATGCTCGGCAGGACAGCACTGGCGGACTACGCTGCGCCGGGGTCGCTGGAACTGGTGGATGCCATATCCCCCCACATTCAGGCGTGCAGCGCGATACTGCTCAAAAACCACGGTGCGCTGACGCTGGGAAAAAACCTCGAGGATGCATTTAATAAGATGGAGGTGCTCGAGAGTATTGCAAAGACGATCATCGTATCGCGGATCATCGGGGAGCCGGTGGTGATTCCGGAGAATGAGATGGCAAAAATGAAATAGTGGAGAGGGAATTGATATATAACAGTTCATTGCAGCGAAAGAGCATGGAATAGAGCTTGTCTTTGCGGAGAAGCGGGAGCCGCGCAGTGAGGACGGCCACAAACTCGAGATCGCACAGCGGGATGAGGAAAACGGGATTCTTGTGATCCGTCATTTCCGGATTGTGAAGGGCACCAGTCTGATCGAGACATGGACGGAGGTCTGCAATGAGGGGAGAACCTTTGTGGAGGAATGATTATGAAAAACGAAATTATGCTGATAACCTATGCGGACAGCTTGGGCAGCAACTTAAAAGAGCTCAAAACAGTACTGGACAGGCATTTTAACCGCGAGATCGGGGCTGTCCATATTCTTCCTTTTTTTCCGAGCAGCGGCGACCGCGGCTTCGCGCCGTTGACCTACAAGGAGGTGGATCCTGCTTTTGGAGACTGGGAGGACATCAGGGCACTTGCAGCGGACTATGAGCTGATGTTTGATTTTATGATCAACCATATTTCCCGTCAGTCGGCACAATTTAAAGATTTTTTGGAGAAGCATGACGCGTCCCCATATAAGGATATGTTTATTCGGTTCAAGGACTTCTGGCCGCAGAAAACACCCACGCCGGAAGAGGTGGCGATGCTGAACAAACGCAAAGACCATGCGCCCTGCGAACGGATTGAGTTTGCGGATGGCGCGTCGGAGGAAATCTGGTGTACGTTCAGTGAGGAGCAGATGGATCTGAATATGGAATCCGCACAGACGTGGGATTTTGTCGGGCATTCCCTGCGGTTTCTGATGGAACACGGGGCCTCCATGGTCAGGCTGGACGCGTTTGCGTTTGCGACGAAGAAGTACGGGACTTCGTGCTTTTTTGTGGAGCCGGAGATGTGGGAGCTGATGGGGCGCGTGCAGCGAATCCTCGACGAACGAAATATTCCGATGCTGCCGGAAATACACGACCACTACACCCTTCAGCTAAAAATCGCAGAAAAAGGCTATGCCGTATACGACTTTGCGCTTCCGGTGCTGGTGCTGCACACGCTTTACACCAAAAACAGCAGGCGGTTAAAGCACTGGATGGAAATCTGCCCGCGCAATCAGTATACGACGCTGGATACGCATGACGGTATCGGCATGGTGGATGTGTGGGATTTGCTCAGCGAGGAGGAGCTTGATGCTGTCAGTGAGCGGACGAAAGCGTACGGGGCAAATTTTAAGATGGATTTTTCGGAGAAGGCAAAGGATAAGCCCGTTGTGTATCAGATCAACTGTACGTATTATTCCGCGCTCGGCGAGGATGACAGGGCGTATTTGCTGGCGCGCGCAATCCAGTTTTTTGCGCCGGGTGTTCCTCAGGTGTATTATATGGGACTGCTTGCCGGGGAGAATGATTATGAGCTGATGGAGCGGACCGACTTTCCGCGCAACATCAGCAGGCACAACTATACAATGGAGGAGATTGAGCAAAACGTACAGCGCCCGGTAGTGAAGGAGCTGTGCAGGCTTATGAGGCTCCGCAATGAGTACAAGGCATTTGACGGGGAAATTCTCCTCTCGGATCTGCCGGACGAACAACTGGAAATCACGAGAAGAAGCGGTGACTGTGAGGCGGTGCTGCGTGCAGATCTTGTGACGAAGGCGTTCTCAATCACATGTAAGGATGCCGCTTATAATTATGAAGGAGTGTGACCGGAATGAAATTGATGCCGCATGTTTATCAGGTTGCAGGAATATCCCTGTCTCATGCCTACGATGCAGCCGCTTATCTGATCGAAGGGACAGAGGGATTATATTTATTGGACTGCGGGACACCGGACGGGTTTGAGGCGATTATTGGCAACATACAAAAACTGCAGTTTGCGCCGGAGGATATCCGGGCGGTCTACGGAACACACGGCCACTATGATCATGTGGGGGCTGCGGTGCTTTTTAAGCAAAAATACGGCTGCAGTCTTTGCCTGCACGAGGAGGATGTCAGGCAGGTGGAGGAGGCAGATCCAGTGAAAACGACGGCGGAGATCTTGTATGGCAGAGCGTTTCCGCCCTGTCAGGTGGACCAGAGACTCGCAGACGGCGACACGGTTGAATTTGGGAACGGAATCGCTATGGAAGTGCTGCACACGCCGGGACATACGCCGGGGAGCGTGTGCTTTGCGCTGGACTGCGCCGGCTATGCTTTTCTGGTTGCGGGAGATACTGTCTGGGGCGGTTTCAGCAGGCAGATCGGCTCTGATGAGGCGCGGTGGCGGGAGAGTCTCGAGAAGCTGACCAGACGGCATTTTGACGGCTATACATTCGGACATATTGGCGCGAACGTGGTGGCGGATGCCGATGCCCGTCTGGCAGAGGCAAAGCGCCAGTTTGCAACTTACTACAATCCATGGTTTAAGCCGATGAAAGAGACGTTTCGCTATAACTGACACGAAAGGAACAGGTTTTGATATGGATGATACCAAAAGAAACAAGAAAAAACTCTATATGATCGGAAACTCTCATATTGACCCGGTCTGGTTCTGGGACTGGGACGAGGGGATGCAGGAGGTAAAGGCTACTTTTTCCTCAGTGCTTGACCGGATGCGGGAGTATCCAAAGATGCGATTTACGTCCACCTCCTCCGCGTTCTTTGAATGGATTGAGGCGATCGCGCCAAAGATGTTTGAGGAGATCAGGGAGCGCGTGGCGCAGGGCAGGTGGGAACTGGCAGGCGGCTGGTTTATTGAGCCGGACTGCATCCTTCCCTGCGGAGAGGCATTTGTCAGGCAGGGGCTTTACGGACAGCGCTATTTTGAAGAAAAGTTCGGACAAATCTGCAAAACAGGTTCCAATGTGGACAGCTTCGGGCACAATCCAACATTGCCGCAGATTCTGAGTAAGAGTGGAATGGAAGAGTATGTATTCATGCGTCCCCGTCTGGAAACGCCTGTGTTTCGGTGGGAGAGTGCGGATGGAAGCCATGTGAACGCCATCAGTCTGCCAAGCGAGTACACGACCTGGTTTTATGAATCCACGAAGGAAGCAATGGAGATGTCATGCAAAGCGGCAGATGGCGCGAAGCTGCACAGTATGGCATGCTGTTACGGCGTGGGCAATCACGGAGGTGGTCCGACGAAGCAGAATATAGAGACGGTGGAGTCGCTTCGGACGGATTTTGAGAACGGGGAGGACTGTGAAGTGCGTTTTGGTTCCTTCCGGCAGTTCTTTGACAGTCTGACGGATGCAGAGCGGGCGGCTCTCCCGGTGAGGAAGGAATTTTTCGACAAGGTGAACACGGGATGTTATTCGATGGACAGCGTGGTCAAACGCCATAACCGCATTGCGCAGGAACGCTTAAAGACAGCAGACGGGATACTTGTAATAGAGCATATTCTGACCGGAACAAAAAATCCGCTCGGGAAGCGGGTAAAGGAACTGTGGAAAACACTGCTGTTCTGCCAGTTTCACGATACGCTTGGCGGCACGGCGGTGAAGGCGGCGCGGGATGAGGCAGTCCGCCAGCTCTCTGCTGTGTGTGCGGAGTGTAAGAAAATCTGGACGCTCTCGATGCAGAATGTTGTCAATGCGCAGGACACTGCAGGAGAAGGGTTTCCGCTCTTTTTGTTCAATCCGGACGGTATGACCTACGAGGGTCCTGTGAGTGTGGAGATCAGTTGGTTCTGCAAGGATGGGCTGACACTTCTGAACCCCGACGGGGAAGAGATCGCGTATCAGAGAACCTACACAGCGGCGAAGACGCGCAATTACAATCTGGGAGGCAGGCGCACGATCGTCTTTGACGCGCGGATACCGGCGGCCGGATTTGCTGTTTACCGCACAGTGCCCGGACGTCCGAAAAAGGCATGTGACGTGCGCAGGGAACCGGAATTTTCGCTGGAGCACAATGTGACCGGCGAGGGGGACTGGAACCCATATCTGCTCGAAAACGCATATATCCGCCTGCGGTTCAGTGAGGAGGGATATCTGGCATGTCTGTATGACAAGGAACATGACTACGAGGCATTGCAGGGTGCAGTCTCTTTCCCAATTCAGATTGATGAGCGGGACAGCTGGGGAGGCAGGCAGGAACTGCGCTTTGAGGACAGCGGGGAGACGCTGGTGTTCAGGGGACTTGAGACGGTGGAGAGCGGCTGTATGCGCAAGGTAGTGCGCGCAGTTTATGAGAGCAGAGACGGCAGCAGGCTCTGTCAGGAGTATGTACTTTATCACAGCGCGCGGGAGGTGCTGGTGACAAACCGCCTCTACTGGAACCAGGAGTGGCGGATGCTGCATATGGAACTTCCGCTCTCGGTCAGCGATGCCGAGGTGTTTGCGGAGTGCGCGTACGGCACGGTGCACCACGCGGAAGCGGACGGCGGGGAGCGCAGTATGCACCGCTTCATAGATGTCACACAGACAGGGCAGCCGGGGCTTTGTATTGCAAATGACGTTAAGTATACATATGTGCTGAACGGGAATGTGCTTCGTCTCCCGCTGGCGCGCAGTGCGATCTTTGCGCAGGGCTGCGGGAAGAACTGGTACAATCCGCTGGAGGGATATGAGTATGCGGATATTGGCAGTCAGGAGTTCTGTTTTCTGCTGCGCCCTCATGGGGCGGCGCTTGACCAGCGTGAGCGTTACCGCATGGCGAGGCGGCTCGGCATCCCATATCTGAGTCTGGCGGACAACATTCACGGCGGAAAGTCACAGGAGAAAGTGCGCTCTGCTTTTTCTGCCGAGGGTGACGGCGTGGAGCTTGTCTGGGCAAAGATGGCGGAGGACAATGACGGGATTGTGATTCGGCTGCTGGAGACAAAGGGAAGGGATCAACAAGGGATTTTACATATCAATGGACATGCCTATCCGTTCCGAATAGGACATGATGCGATAGAGACAATGAAATTAGACGACCGTACGAAGGAAGTCAGGCGTGTGAATTTGTTGGAGAAAGAAAGGATATGAATATGGAACGATATGAGGACGAGACGCTGTCTTTCGAAGAGCGGGCAGCAGATATGACGGCACATATGACGCTGGAAGAATGTGCTTCACAGATGCTGTTCGGGGCTGCGAAGGTGGAGCATGTGGGGATTCCTTTTTATAACTGGTGGAACGAGGCACTGCATGGTGTGGCGCGGTGCGGTATGGCGACTGTATTCCCGCAGGCGATCGGTATGGCGGCAGCGTTTGACGCGCAGCTTCTCAAAAGGGCGGCAGAGGTCATTTCGACCGAGGGGCGCGCCAAGTACAACATGTACCAGAAGTATGAGGATTATGGTATTTACAAAGGAATCACCTACTGGTCGCCGAACGTGAATATTTTCCGCGATCCCAGATGGGGGCGCGGGCAGGAAACTTACGGGGAGGATCCGTATTTGACGGGATGCCTGGGCGCCGCCTTTGTGGAGGGACTGCAAGGAGATGATCCCAGATATCTCAAGACAGCAGCGTGTGCCAAACATTTTGCCGTGCACAGCGGTCCGGAGAAGGTGCGCCATGAGTTTGATGCCGTGGCGTCGCCAAAGGACATGGAAGAGACGTATCTCCCGGCGTTTAAACGACTGGTGGACTGCGGCGTGGAAGGATTCATGGGTGCTTATAACAGGACGAACGGAGAGCCATGCTGCGGCAGTCGGACGCTGCTTGCGGAGCTTCTGCGCAGGAAGTGGGGATTTAAGGGATACATCACCTCAGACTGCTGGGCAGTCTCTGATTTTCACCTGCATCACGGCGTGACCGTGACGCCGACGGATTCGGTGCAGCTGGCGCTGGAGAATGGCTGCGATTTAAACTGCGGCAATATGTATGCCTATATCATGCAGGCGTATGAGGAGGGGAAGATTACGGAGGAAATGATCCGCACCTCGTGCACAAGACTCCTGACGACGCGCATGAAACTGGGAATGTTTGACCAGAAGACGCCTTTTGATGCCATCGGTATGGAGGTTGTGGACTGCGAAGCGCATCGGGCAGTGAATGAGGAGATGACACGGGCATCCATGGTTCTTCTGAAAAATAACGGAATACTGCCGCTTGACAAAAAGAAGATCAGGACCATTGCCGTGATCGGGCCAAATGCCAACTCGATCAATGCCCTGGAGGGCAATTACCATGGCACGGCGAATCAATACATCACTGTCCTGGAGGGAATCCGTGCGGAATTTGCGGAAGCGAGGATTCATTACTGTGAGGGTTCTCATTTGTATGAATATAAGCTTGAGGACCCGGGATACGCCGGAGACCGTCTGGGCGAGGTAAAGGGAATGACTGACGAGGCGGATGTGGTCATTTTGGTTACGGGGCTGGATGAGACGATCGAGGGGGAGGAGATGGCAGACAGGGAGATGGGCGGAGACAAGGCAGATCTCTATCTGCCTCAGTGTCAGCAGGATCTTGTGCGGACAGCCTGTGAGAGAAAAACGCCGGTTGTGCTGGTGAATCTGTCGGGGAGTGCGATTGACTTTGCATACGGCAATGACCATGCGGACGCCATCATTCAAGCGTGGTATCCCGGAGGGCTTGGCGGAAAAGTGATCGCGGAGCTGTTGGCAGGAAAGTATAGCCCCAGTGGCAGGCTTCCGGTGACCTTCTACCATAATGAGAACAGCCTGCCGGAATTTACGGATTATTCCATGGATGGCAGAACCTATAAGTTTCTTAGAGAGGATCCGCTGTTCCCGTTTGGCTTCGGGCTGTCATACACCTCCTTTGCCTACAGCGGATTAAAGCTATCAGACAGCTTCCGTGCAGGCGAGAAGGTATCCGGCTCTGTGCGGGTGAAGAATACGGGCGCCGTTCCCGGAAGGGAGGTCATCCAGGTTTATGTGAGGGATATGGAGGCATCAGTGAGAGTGCCGCACCATAAGCTCTGCCAGTTTCAGAGTGTCTTTTTGCAGCCTGGGGAAGAGCGGGAAGTGGCATTTGAGATTGACGCGGAGCAGTTTGAGATCATCCGGGACGATGGCAGCAGGGTGTACGAGCCTGGCGTGTTTGGCATCTTTGTGGGCGGCAGCCAGCCGGACGCTTACAGTGAGGAACTTGCGGGGAGCAAAACAGTGCACAGAGATATCACAATGCAGTGAAATATGATGGAGAATGTTATGGAGAAGAAAAATATTCATATGATAGGCAATACCCATATCGATCCGGTATGGCTTTGGCAGAAGGCGGAGGGAATGCAGGAGGTCAAATCGTCCTTTGCCTCCGCGCTCGACAGACTGGATGAATTTCCGAATTTTAAGTTTACCCAGTCCAGCATTTCGTTCCTCGCGTGGATGAAGGAGAACTGCCCGGAGCAGTTTGAGCGAATCCGGGCGCGTGTGGCAGAGGGACGATGGGAGATCGTAGGCGGTATGTGGGTGGAGCCGGACTGTGATCTTCCGTCCGGCGAGGCGCTGATACGCCATTTTCTATACAGCAAGAAGTTTGTTCGTGAAAATTTTGACAAGGACGTGGTGACTGCGTACAACGTTGACAGCTTTGGACACGGTTCCAATATGCCTGCGATTTGCAGCGGATGCGGCATCCGGTACTATCTGATGTCTCGTCCGGACAAGAAGCACGTACAGGTGCCGCCTGTGTTTACATGGCGGTCGAAGGATGGCAGCAGCGTGATTGCGGAGCGGACCGGCGGGGAGTACATGGCGTGGACGAGACCTGCGCTGGAATGGAATCTGTCGGAGAGCATAGAGGCGTTAGAGGAGCACGGTTATGACAGAATGGCGGTATTCTACGGTGTGGGCAATCATGGGGGCGGTCCTACCATCGACAATATCCACACAATCTATGAGATGCGAAAAGAGCGGGAGGATGTGACGATGGATTTTTCCACGATAGGAGAATTTTTTGAGCAGGTGGAGCCAGACAGGATTCCGGTGGTCAGCCGTGAGATGGGGCGGATCTTTTTCGGATGCTACAGCTCGGACTGTGAGATCAAGACGCTGCTGTTTAATCAGTTTCACGATGTTTTGGCAGGGACGAGTATTGAGCCTGCCAGAAACAGGACGTGCATGGAGCTGGGCGGTGTTGTTGCCGCGGCGGAGGAAATCACGGAAGACGCAGTACAGGCGATAGCAAACAGGCTGGATACGAGGGGGGACGGGTTCCCGCTGCTGCTGGTCAACCCCACGGGAACAGACTACCGAGGCGTCTGCGGCGCAAGTGTGTATGTACCCAGGGCGGAGAAAAAAAATACCCGTATGCGGGACGCGGCAGGAAAAGAGATTGCCTGCGCCGAATCCTCTTATGATAATTTTGCGCCGGAGGCAAGGAAGTTTCTGTTATTTGAAGCAGAGATCCCGGCTTACGGCTATGTGATCTACCGCGTGATCAGCGAGGGACCGGATTTGCCCGAGGAGGAAAGCACGCTGACCGCGCAGGAGGACCTGCTGGACAACGGTGTTATACGCGTTTCTTTTGACCGGACAGCAGGTGCGCCGACCTCTATTGTAAAGGAAGGCAGAGAACTCCTGACAGGCAGCGGCTCTTTTGCGGTCTATTATGATGACCGCGGTTCATGGGGAGAACATGTGTGGGAGGAGAAAGTCTGCGGAGTGTTCCATGTGACGGGGCGTAAGGTGGTCGAGGTGAACCAGATGCGTGCGATCCTGCGCTTTTTCCTAGAATACGGCAAGTCTGAGATGATGGTGGACTACATTCTGGAAAAGGGAAGCGACCGCCTGAAAATGCGCCTGAAGCTGCGCAGTTCATCCTTTGCGCGCGGGGGAAGAGGAGAACTGGAGCAGAATCTTGAGGGGCGTTTTATGAATCAGGGATGCTACGACTACGAGCTGATGCTGATTCCCCACGAGGGGCAGATGAAAAAGAAACGGCTGTTTGCGGAAGCGGACTTTCTGCATATGCCGGTGTCATACATGGGCGACAGCAATCATGTGGGGAAAGAGTGGCTTCGCTGCGGCAGTATTCTTTCCATTGACAAGGATAATCATGTGCATGTCTCCTCGGTGAAGACATCGGAGTACGACCGCGGAGAACTGGTCGTGCGCCTGTTTGAGACGGAGGGGACAAACAGCAGTGCTTCTGTATCCGCGGACGGTGTGCAGGAGTCGCTGGAATTTGCGCCCTATGAGATCAAAACATTGCGCCTGACAGCAGATGGGTGGAAGGCGTGCAGCATGATTGAATATTGTTGAAAAAAGCAGGTGAGTAGCCATGGAAGCAAAAAAAGAGATTTTTTCAGGAAAGCAGCTTCGTCAGCTGATCCTGCCATTGATTATGGAACAGGTTCTCGGAATCACCGTGGGGCTTGCGGATTCCATTATGGTTTCCAGCGCGGGGGAGGCGGCCGTGTCCGGCGTCTCTCTCGTGGATTCCATCAATATTCTGCTGGTGAATCTGTTCTGTTCCCTCTCTACGGGCGGTGCGGTGGCAGCTGCACATCATCTGGGGGAGAACCAGCGTGAAAAGGCGGTCAAGACAGCCGACCAGCTGCTTCTGTGCGTGACGGGGATATCACTGGCTGTTGCACTGATATCTATAGCAGGAAACCGCGCGATCCTGAGGGCTGTGTTCGGAAGTGTGGAGCAGGACGTGATGCGTAATGCCGTCATCTATTTCTATATCACTGCCGTGTCGTTTCCGTTTCTGGGGATATATAACGCGAGTTCCGCGCTCAGCCGTGCGATGGGAAATTCTAGGGTCACGATGTATATATCCGTGCTGACGAATATTGTCAACATAGCGGGCAACGCCGTGTTCATACTGGTATTTCACGCGGGTGTGTACGGGGTGGCGATTTCCACGCTGATTTCCAGGATTGTGGGTGCAGTCATCATGTACGTGATTCTGCGGGACTCAAAAAAGCCAATTCATCTGAGCGGTACGCTCCGGGTCCGTTTTTCGCCGGAGATCGTGCGCCGGATTATGAAGGTGGGGATACCGACCGGAATGGACAACTGTATTTTTCAGATTGGAAAAATACTTGTGCAGAGCCTGGTCGCCGGGCTTGGCACTACGGCGATCACTGCCAATGCCATCGCAGGCGTGATGGCGGGTATCGCTGTGATTCCGGCTTCCGCCATCGGCATTGCGATGATCACGGTGGTTGGTCAGACTGCCGGAGCGGCGGCGCTTGATGAGACCGTGCGCTATGTGAAGAAGCTGATGCTGTACGCGTACATCGGCATGGTGGGATTGAATCTGCTGATGATCGTGTCCGCGCGCTGTATCGTCGGGCTGTATGCGGTCACGCCGGAGGCTGCGGATATGGCGGTGCGCGTGGTGATCTTCCACTCGGTCTGCGCTATGCTCCTGTGGCCGACGGGGTTTGCGCTGCCCAATGCGATGCGGGCTGTCTTTGACGCAAATTATACGATGATCGTATCTGTCGTTTCCATGTGGGTGTTCCGCATTGGGATGAGTTATCTGTTTGTCCTGTATTTTGATTTGGGATTGTTGGGTGTCTGGGCGGCGATGGGCGTGGACTGGCTGTTTCGTTCCGCGTGCTTTGTCCGGCGGGTGAAAAGCGGCCGCTGGCTTGGGCATCTTGGAAAAAATATGTGAGATCTGGAGGCAATCGTGGATATTTTAAGAGCGGAAACAAGAATGGATTACATGAAATGTGCGGCGGCGATCGGGCTTCCGGTGGTGATGCAGAATATGGTCAGTTCCATAGTCAACACGCTTGACGTATTTATGCTGGGGCAGCTTGGCGAAGTGGCGATCACGGCGTCCGCTATGGGAAACCAGTGGTTTTTGCTGTATCTGGTGCTTGCAAACGGGATTGCCTCCGCGAGCGCCATGTTCCTCTCTCAATTCTGGGGAAAACGGGACTTCGTACATATTCATAATTATATGGGAATCCTGCTCGTCGGTACAACTGCGCTCGCACTTGTCTTTATGGCGATTTCAATAACGGTTCCGGAGCGTGTCATCCGCCTGTACTCCATGGATGAGGCGGTGATTTGGGAAGGAACGGGATATATACGTATTTTGAGCATATGCTTTTTGCTGTACGCCCTGAACTGTACCTGCGCCACGGCGCTGCGCAGTGTCGGGGAGACCAGAGTGCCCATGATCGCGTCCGTCGTTTCGCTGCTGTGTAACACAGCGGGAAACTGTCTGCTGATATTTGGCCTTGCGGGATTTCCCCGGATGGGTATCCAGGGGGCGGCAGTATCAACCGTGTTTGCGCGGATGGTGGAGCTTTCAGTCAGCCTCGGATACATTTTGATCAGAAAGCCGGCAGTCTACGGACCCGTCAAGGAGTATATCAGAGTCCCGAAGGAGATGACCGCGCGTTTTTTCCGATATGGTTCGCTCGTGATTCTGGGGGAAGTGGTGTATGCTGTCGGAAATAATCTCTATAATGTGGCATACAAGTATACAGGCACCCAGGCACAGGCATCGCTCCAGATCATCGGAACACTACAGGGGATCGCACTGCTGTTTTGCGGCGGCTTCGGGACGGCGGCTGCTGTCATGCTCGGAACGCTGCTTGGCACAGGAGCGTTTGGGAAGGCGAAGCGCTGTAGCCAGCTTTTGACGACCGTTTCTGTGCTGGTGGGCGCAGCGGCGGCGACAACCTGTACTGTTTCCTTGCCAATCTGGTCGGCGTCTGGTGCATCGGGCTGCCAGCGGTCTTTCTCTCGGCGGTGGTATTCCGGTTTCCCGTCTATGTGGTCTATGCCATGGCGGCATTGGAAGAGGCGGGGAAGCTTCTGATCTGCGGACCGCAGGTGCGCAAGGGGAAGTGGCTTAGGAATCTGACACAATGAAGTTTGTCTAAAAGACTTCACCAGTCCCATTCCTGCCCAACAATCCAACGCCCCTCATATTTTTTGCATAGCCCATAAGTCTGTATCGTATATTCCAATCCTGTCACCTGCTTTCATATATTATTCCAGATGTCGAAAGAACCAATTTCTTCTGAAGAAAGAAAAATAGGATAAGCTGTATCAGAAATACTATAAGTGATAATCCTATGGCGACCAGTGTTATTTCTAAAATGCGTGTTGCAGAAGATGCTTCCATAAAACGGTTTATCATGAATGAAGCTGTGACACATCCACAAATTACAGGGAAAAAATAAATAAGCCCTATCTGTTTCCGGATAATCTTTTTCAGGTCATTTTCCTTTAGCCCAAGATACATCGCTCTTTTGTAGCTCTCAGTATCCTGCATTATCGTTCCTGCAATTTTCAATCCCATTATCATAGTTGCCGACACAAAAGAAATAATGGCAATAAAGAAAATCAGGATCAGATAAACTGCGCCTGCCTCCATCTGGACATCAAGCTCCGTCTGCTTCGCATAAGGGTAAAATTCCCACCAGCGGGCAGCATACAGTTCGTTTCCATCATAAGGAATATAAATATCTTCATAACTCCCCATTTTGTCTTTAATAACCTGATCTTGCCAGCTGACAAATATCTCCCCCTTGTTTATTGCTGCAATCTCCGCCAGAAGTCCCTTTTGAAATTCACTGCTGTTTTCCGTATTACTGCCATGAAACAGATAATAGGTCATTTTATAGGAGGAATCCAACGTATCACTTATCCTGTAAAAAGTATTATCACTGACGACTGCAAAGGAATTTATCTTTGCAGTTTCATTCAGTACACTTTCCTTTGATACCAGCTCAATTCTTTGCAATGTAAAGTCTTCTTTTATACATGGGTTGTAAAACAGTCCTCTATCCTCCGAGCAGGTTTGAAACATAGAATCATCAGAGTCCTGAAAGTAACTATATCCGTCATCAGGAACAGACAGGTTCATGCCGGAAAGTGCATTAAAATCAGACACATTAACAACCATTTCCGGTGACCACTCATTTCTTGAAGCATCCATATACTGATGCTCCCGTCCCAGCAAAAGCATATCCAATGAATGCCATTCGCTTAAAGAAATGCCGCTTTCTTCTGCAAAGGAGCGTATCCTGTTTTCATCGAGCTTCTCTCCTGATGCCCCAGCTAAAACAGCATAATCATATGGTTCTTCTTTGATTGCATAGTAAAGTTCCAGAAAAATGCTCCCATTAAAACATATGGAAAATACTGTAAGCGTAATCAGCAGTGAGGAAACAAATAAGGACAATGTGTATTGGTTCCCTTTTTGCCTTACAAGATTGTAAAATAAGATACTTTTTCTGTATGCGTTAGGAAAAAAACGTTTTACAATGCTGCCCATAGAAGTAATCTGTGCCGTCAGAATATACATTCCGATCAGGCTTACGCCAAGAAAGAGAACGGAGAAATTTTTCAGTGGATAGATAACCGCAGTAATATTAAACAATATCAGTCCCAAAGGAACTGCTGTCAACCCTATGATACCCAAAAGCGGGTGGGCGGCTTTCAACTCCTCGCATTCTGATGATGAACGCAGAATCCTGATTACATCCAGCCTTGCTATATGAACCGCATTCCTGATACGCAGGATAACCCATGCCAGTATCCATAATCCTCCTGCAATCAGCAGCCCTTTTTCTCCCACACGAAAGGCACCATCCGTATAGGAAATAAATAAGGACAGCAGCGACCATATGCCAAAAGAGAACGGAACAGCCAAAACAAGCCCGGCAGCCCCTCCAATCAAAAATGTAATATCGAGCTGCCGGTTTTGTATTTTACCAACAGATTTTGACGGAAGACCAAGGGAAAGGTATACCCCGATTTCCCTCATTTGAAGCTGAATATAAATGGCGTTAGCATAGAAAAGAAAAACAACAATACCAATCATCGTAATCCCATACATTCCAAGCGAAATTAAGTAAGTCGATCCATCTGTCATCAACACATCGGTTATAACCCTGCTGAAAAGCAGAACGCCATAAGCCCCGGCCATGGCAACGGCAAAACAGATTGACAAGCCAAAAAGAATGTACCGGCTTTTATTCTGGCGGATCAGTTTTCGGGTGATTTCATTTAATGTCATTCCCCCACCTCCACAATCTTCAGAAATTCCAGAATGTCATTCATAAACTGCCTCTGCTCTTTCTGACGTACCAATTCCCTTACTACCATTCCATCCGACAAAGCAATCACACGATCCGCATGAGAAGCAGCAATCGCATCATGTGTCACCATCAAAACGGTAGCCCCCAACTGTTCCTTGGCAAACAGAAACGCTTCTATGACAGCATTGCTCGACTTGGAATCAAGATTGCCCGTCGGCTCATCAGCCAGGATTAGCAACGGTTCGTTGGATAGAGCCCTTGCAATAGCCACCCGCTGCTTTTGACCGCCGGAAAGCTCGCCCGGATATTTGCCGGAAATATCCTCAATGCCAAAGGCGCACAGCAGATCTCTTGTTTTTCCTTCCATATCTGCTGCAGGCTTTTTGGCGATGATCTGTGGAAGAAAAATATTTTCCTGCACTGTCAATCCATCTATCAGCATAAAATCCTGAAAGATAAAGCCTAATATACCGGAACGGATTTCAGCCTGTTTTTCTTTACCCGTATGAAGCATATCCACAGATCCCACTTTCACCTGACCACTGTCTGCTGATAAAAAACCCGACACAATATTCAGCAGTGTCGTTTTTCCGCTGCCGGACGGTCCCATGACCGCAACAAATTCACCTCTGTCCATCTCCATGCTGACACCTCTCAGCACAGGGTAGGTATTCCCTTTTGTAACGTATGATTTTTGCAATCCTGATACAGATAGTATTTTTTCCATATACGAATACTCCTTCACAAGTTATTTTCCGGAGAAAATAAAAACTCTCCTTCGTAATACAAGGAGAGTGTAAATGAAAAATATCACAAAAGTATCTACTTTTCCAACAAAAATGAAAATTGTACTCTGGCGCCTGAATCCGGAATATTGCTGATCGTAATGCTGCCGCCATGTTTTTCACATAAGATTTTACAGATATTCAATCCAAGGCCAAAATGGGCAGATCCGGTTTGTCCAGAGGTGTAAAAGGGATTTAGTGCCTGCCCCAGAGCTTCCGGACTAAACCCTGCTCCATCATCTATCACTTCAAAATAAAGCAAATGATCCTGCTCATACAGACGCACAAAAATTTCGTTTTCAGCATATCGGCAGGCATTTTTCATAACATTTTCCAACACCCTGAAAATCAGGGAAATATCGCCCCGAACCTCCTGCAATTCCGTTTCATTTATAACTGATATATCTTTCCCGTATTCCTTAGCTGTCAATTTTATGTTGTCATCCAGCATTTTCATAAAACTGTCTATTGGAACAGTCTGCATTTTGACGGGTGTATCCTCCAATTTTTGGATTTTGTTCATAACTTCGACATAATCTTCCAGACGCTTAATATAATATGCCATCATACGGTTCGTTTCCAGCAGTTTTGTATCTTCTTTTTCAGGAAACGGGATATATTCTTCCAAAAAATCTGTATATCCCTGCAATACTGTAAGCGGCGTGCGTAAATCATGTGCAAAGGCTGCATTGAGTTTTCTGCGCTCCTCCGTCATACGCCATATCCTTTTAAAATTTTTTTGCAGTTCATTCTTCATCCGTTCAAAAGACCGGCAGAGCGCCCCTAATTCATCTTCCGCATCATACTGTACCGAAAAATCCAGATTATCTACGGCCATCTGCTCTATTCCCTCCGTTAATGCCTTTAACGGAGCGGAAAGTTTAAATCTATAGAAAACATACGATCCTGCGATGATTACAACACAAACATAGATACCCACAGTTGATATGCAAAAGAAATCATGCCAATACATAGCCGGATTTTCCGAATTTTCCGCTACAAGAGCATAATAGCTTGGACGTGTCGCCAATAATATCGTCATCGCTCCTAAAAAGGCGATAAAAAGAGAACCCACAATTGTAATGGTTAAAGCCTTTTTCAAAGGAAGATTTTGATAAACTGTTTTCAATTTTCCCATTTATATCCTATCCCCCAAACTGTTTCTATATAATTTCTCTCTGTATACTCCATGAACTTTTTTCTGATTCTCCGTATATGTTCTACGATAATGGAACTATTCCCATCACCATCGTATCCCCAGATCAATTCATAAATTCTTTCTTTATCAAAGACCTGTCCCGGATTTCTTGTAAGCAACTCAACAATATCAAATTCTTTTTTGGTAAACGGTATCACTTTATCTTGATAGGACACCTGCCTTTTATCATAATTTATAGTAAGGTTTTCAAAAAATTTTGCTGACAAACCAGACTCCCCTCGGTTTTCACGGCGTAAATGCGCTTCTACCCTTGCGCCTAACTCGCCTAACTTAAAGGGCTTTACCACATAATCATCTCCACCTGACTGAAACCCAATAATTGCATCCGTTTCTTCTATTCTTGCAGTCAAGAAAATAATAGGGCACGATACATGATTTCTGATTGTTCTGCACACTTCAAGTCCATCCATGTCAGGCATATTGATATCAAGCAGAATAATATCAGGCTTCGAATTGATTTCTTTAAGAGCTTCTGACCCACTCATAGCTGTATATACCAGATACCCATGAAATTCAAAATAGTCCTTCAACATAGTGACAATGCCCTGTTCATCATCAACTATCAAAATCTTATACTTTGGCATTATTTGTTCTCCCGAAAATTGTTCATATGCCATACATTATATCATTCAAACAGAACAGATACAATTCTGCATTTTCCTCATTCTGTAGTGGTCAAGTTTTTTTGTAACATTTGTGGCTAAAAATTTATTGGATTGTTGCTTGGAGCCTATCAGAGTTGTCAGCTTTTGTTACTGTAAATTCATGTTCTAATCACAGAGGATCTGCTGCATCTGATCTTATTTTATCTATCCGGCAATAAGTCATTAATTGATGTAAGCCAGTTTGCTATGATAAGGAACTGTAGAAAAATAACTGACGCATCTTGACTTGGCTATTTCTCTGATTATGCATGCCAAAAAGCCTCGCCGTAGCCCGCTACGCCTACGTTTTTTGACAATTGCTTTAGCAATTTCACCTCGAAGAAATATCCTGCGCAATCTGCATCACTTATTTTCCTACAATTCCTTACAGCAGCGTTTGATATGGCAAGCCACGATTACAGTGAATTGGATAATGGTACTAGTTTGTGGCATAACCTGAAAGCAGACACGTCCACTGTTCATCCCAAACAGCCCAAAGGCGACTGTTCAAAAGGTGACGCTCCTAAATCAGTGCCAGACAAACCGTCATTGATCAATAAATGGGCGGATAAATTTAAAGCTGCGGATCTTGATATTGATATTGCCACGCTACTAATAGAAAAATGCACCAAAGAAATATATATGTACATCTTTGAAAACATGTCTGATACAAACATTCTTGGTGAAATGTTCGCATATGCTCTCCCAAGTGATATTAAGGAATTGTTCAGAAATTACTCATGACAATTACTTGTCACAAGTAATTTCTGAACAGTTCCTAAGGACTTTATAAGCAAAGTATCCAAGGCAATATCTAATCCAAGTTCGGCTGTAGAAAAAATTCTTACTGATACGCAGGGGTTCGCGGCGCAGCTTTGTGAGTTCGCAAGACTTCTTGGCTGTCCGGATTGGATGGAGATTGATAATTTAGTTAAACCTGATATAACACAGGATTTCGCAAAATACGAATATGAGTCTCCAAAGTCTGGATTAATGGACTTGTTGAATAATATGTATGGTGGGGATGTGATAGAGTATATCAAGTCAGGTGTATAAAACTTAGGAATTGTATATTTTTGAAAATCATGTTACAGATGTTATGGATGAGTTTAATGATTTCGGTGGATATATACATGGCATATGACAACGATAAAACATCAAATTGCCTCGTATGGGGTATACCTTGTTAATTGGGCTGATGATACTGACTTCTTGCTGTAAGATGTTTTAAGAATTGTGCTGAGGGGTAATCACATATTTTGAGCCATAATACAATAAAATGTAAAGACAATGTATTGATTTAGTCTTTACTATATGATAACATATAGACAAAATTAAGGAGAGGAGCTTTATTATGGCGCAGACATTGGTAAATATCCGCATGGATGAAGAATTAAAAAGGAATATGGAACAGACCTGTCAGGAGCTTGGAATGAACATGACTACTGCAATCACTATATTTGCAAAAAAGATGACAAGGGAAAAAAGGATTCCGTTTGAGGTATCGGTTGACCCATTTTATTCTGAAAGCAATATGGCGCACCTGCACAGGGGGATGGAAGCACTCAATGCAGGAAAGGGTGTGGAGCACGACATCATCGAGGTGGACGAATGAAAAAGGTATGGTTCGACGAGGCATGGGAGGATTATACCTACTGGCAGATGCAGGATAAAAAGACACTAAAACGTATCAATGTACTGCTGAAAGATATCGAGAGGGGAAACTTTGATGGTATCGGAAAACCAGAGCCATTAAAGGGCGATATGAGTGGTTTCTGGAGCCGTAGGATTGATGATGTAAACAGACTGGTGTATCGAATTCGGGGTGATGTGGTGGAAATTGTTTCTTGTAAGGGACACTACGAGGATTAAATCTTACAGTTCCTTTAGTATAATAGAATTAGAAATATAGCAGAACAGCAAATCATTTTCCGGATGATTTGCTGTTTTGTTTTTTATGCGCAGGGGTGCGTAAGGAAATTAGCAGCGTTGCTGCACGCATCCCGCGCGGCGAGTAGGGAGAAGATAAATCTTCTCTACTCGATTTTATGCACAGCCCATGCAGATGAGATATGCCGCTATAGCAAATTGTATCGCCAATAATTTTCCCATATAGACAAATCCTGTCCATCCCAATCGCTATAATAATAGTATCACAGAAAAGCAAAGAGATCCAAAACTCTAAAATTGGAGAAAGAGGTAACAATGGGAAAGACAGAAGAAACAAAATTATTGGAATACCTGCTTGACGAGTGCATGTTTGTCCGGGCAGGCCTAGACTATGACGATTTGCAGTTCAGTATTCGCGTGGTTCGAAAGGCATCCGCCATGGGAGGAATCTTTTCCATCCATCGGGCAGACTGCACAGGAGACGAGAGAGCCATCATTGGTGTCTCTGTCACGGATGTGCAGAGATGGACAAAGGAATATGGGGAGATAGCCACACAGGAGATGCTGTGCTATGGAATTGGTCAGGAGATGTATTTTCTAAAGGACATGGAACGACGCTGCATGGCAGGGGAAAATGAAGCGGATTTAACAGGACATGGTGTGTGCTATTTAAGAGGGGAAATTGACCATGTTAATGAAATGCGCAGTTTTCATGGCTCTTGCGCAGACTGGGTAATCACGCCGTCTTATAGCATTGCGGAGGATGCCGACGCATATGCGCTTGGTATTCTTGGAATGTCACCGGAACACTATCAGAAACTATTTGACAATATTGTCCGGTCTACGGTCAGAGAGATGGTTTTGGTTCCAGCCGAGTATGATACGCTGTTAAAAATGGTAAGGGATGGCTATACAGGAAGAAAAGAGCGTGTTGCAGCCCGGCTTTCGCAGATTCGGGGAGAAGATGTGCCAAACCTCGAGGAACAGGTATCAGTATGGGCGGATTGCCTTATGGATACCTGTAATCTGGCATATCTGCCGGTTGATGACGAATCGGGTAACAGCATATAAGGAGAAACGGAATGAGTTGTTCAAACTGCGGAAAGGAAACATCGGATGCGTCAGGAAAATGTCCTGACTGTGGGACTGTCTGAAACGAAAACGAGTTTCCGGCTGACACGGCTAAGATTGAAGAGAGACATCTGTGCCGAGAGTGTGGTGCGCCCTTACGCGAAAACGTCAGGTTTTGTACTAAGTGCGGTACGTGAATACAGCAGGATGTAGATATGCTGAACAACGAAGGGGAAATAAAGAAGCCTGATGAAAAGAAAAGCGGGAGACAGTTAAACAAAATTACAGTGTCCCTCATAACGGTACTGACGGTAAGCGCCTCTATTATAATTTTTTACTTGTGCAGCATTGTTCCAAAGCGAAATGAGAAGGATTTCCTGGCAGATATGCAGGAAGATGTCATGCAACAGAAAGACGAGGCGCCGATTGCATGGACAGATAATGACATGGAAGATGGCGGAACAGGGTCAGAAAAAGAAACCCCGGCAGCAGACACATTTCAGGAAAACATCACTGGGAATACGATGGCAGAAGCGCAGGGCAAACCTGAAATCATACAGCTTGCATCCGGCTACATACGTAGTATTCGCGCATCATCGGAACTGACGGACACGACAAAGACCTACAAGGCAGAAGCATTGTTTGACGGGGACAGAGAAACTTGCTGGAGCGAGGGTGCGGACGAAACGGGGGAAGGAGGCGAGAAGATATGAGAGACATAGAGGAACTGATACAGAACGATTTGCTTTTTACCATATGTTTGTGGCTGCTTTTGATTGTGATTGTGTGCAGGGGCGTGTGGTGGATATACAGTAATATTTTGGAAAGGAAACTAAACATAAATAAAGGAATCCCGCTGACAGGCTATACGCCGGAAGAGGTGTCGATTATCGTGCGGAAAAATCTGCTCTGCCCTCTGGTCGAGGAAATCGGAGAGGACGAACACGGCAGTATGTTTTTTCAGTGCAAATCTGAACGGTATTTTTCCAGAATGGAATCTGGAAGATTTTATATTATGCAGAAAAAACGGCCTTGGATAAATCCCGATTTTTTATCAGATGAGGGCTGGGAACTGCAGTTTTGTATCGGGGATATTTTTTCCGAAAATCCGGAGCAGGACAGGGAAACGTTTACAAAAAGAAAACGGATTATGCAGCGCGGAAGCATTGCAAATTGGATTGCAGGAGGCTTATTATTCCTATGTTTCGCATATGTTTTCTTCCAGATGGCAAGGGGGAAGATATTTTAAAATCAAGGGGTGTCAGTCTGGCACAATTTACGGACTACAGTAGTGACAACGTCATTAATGAGGCGCTGAGGGCATCCTGCGTGGAGGGGGAATGGAGCAACTTCAAGGAAGGAGAAATAACATATGCCCGTTTTGCGGGGACAACCTATAACGGAGGAACTTTAAAGATGATATTCCGTGCGGATACAGAAGGAACCTGTGAGATTATATCCCTTCAGGTGGACGGGATAAATTATGCTGGTACGATATTTAGCGGGCTGATAATGGAACAAATGTATTCTAATATTGAATAAACCGAATGAATTGCACGCATTTTTACTTCAAAGGACGATGTGTTTATTCTAAAAAGGGTGTTTATTCTAAATAAAAGGGGTTGTCAGGAAACAGACCGCCCTACACAGTGGCAGATGTGATCTATACGGATCACACCTGCCACTGAAATTTATCCATTAAAAGAAAAAAGATGATTAACAACAACCACCTTTTCTCCGTTCCATGTTATAATAAAACTATGTTAAAACAAGATTATTATAAAAGCTTTTTTGATATAGGGCAACAAAAAATCAACTTTAGTTTCTACGAATTGAGTTTACTTGGTAACGATACAGTCTATACCCTAAAAAGTAATGGAGGGAAATATATATGTTAAATACAGTCAAAAATATAATAAATAAGAGGGTAAAATTACATGAAGAAGATTATTATAGAATTGAAGAATGTAGAAATGAATTAATTGAGATATTGAGTAAAGATGAATTGCTTACAATTGATATACTGAATCAATTAGATGATGAAGAAATTTCATATGTAAGTGAAGTGTTTGAAGAAATTGCAGATAATTTGAACAGTGTAAATTACATTGACTGTTTGGAAAAAATATATATAAAATATCCTCATTTACTTCTAAAATATGCTATTGAAGCGGCAAAAAACAATACAGATATGTGAAGTGTTTGAATAATGTTTTTGTGTAATAGCATGGTTGTAAAATTATTTTTCCATTAAATAATGAAAATGGAAGTGCAATCATTGAATATAACAGAAGTAAAAAGTTTGATATAAGCTATCAAGTGAGGTCTCTATTTTTTACAGACATAAAATGAACGATTATAATCATGAAAGTAGATGAGCACATTTTGAATATAAAATTATTGGATCCATATGTGGTGAATATATTGGAAAAGGGAGGATGGAGTGAGAATAGATATTATGATATGAAGTATTGGATACACGAATTAACCATTGAAGGTTATGTTTATTTTGAGTATGCTTTAGATATATTAGAAAATTTAGGAGGACTTACATTTCATGTAAAAGATGACTGTAATCATAAAGGTGCACAATTCGATTTCAATCCTTTTTTTGCGGCAACTGGAGAATTTGATCGACTTGCACATTTTCAATTATTGGCAAAAGAAGAGTTATTTCCAATTGGCAGCATGTGTGCAGCAATTGTGTATGTTGGTAGAAGCAAAAACATTTATTGGGGTAGTATGAATAGTTTGTATTGGGCAGGGAGAACTATAGAAGATTATTTAAATAATTTATTTGATAAAGAGTATGAATCCCA
>Ga0137306_100718_pt1 | contig 41816 bp, 34 predicted proteins | sample Inofroosms_March_FD_97187 | JGI IMG/M metagenome (GOLD analysis project Ga0137306, IMG submission 97187) | Mouse cecal microbial communities from Vienna, Austria - N-Acetylneuraminic and N-Acetylglucosamine D2O microcosms_March | ecosystem: Host-associated > Mammals > Digestive system > Large...
ATCGCCCTGTATGATGCCAACGGCAATGAGCTGACGGGGATCAGGGAGGACGTGACCATAAGCCGGGAAGAGGCAGAATACCAGATCAGCATCCTGAAAGTCAAGGAACTGAGCCTTGATTTCCAGGTCAGCGGACAGGTGGCGGACGGTTTCCGGTTTACAGGAGTGGAAAGCGACGTAAGGACCATATCGGTTGAAGGCATGAGATCGGTTCTGGCTTCCATGGGCACCGTGGTTGTCCCGGGAGAACTGCTGGATATTGACGGGGCCATGGCGGATGTGACGGTAGATGTTGACTTAAACGAACTTTTGCCGGATAATGTAAGTATTGTATCCACATCTGCGACCACGGCCATGATCACGCTGAAAGTAGAGCCGCTGGAGGAGAGGCGGTTTGTTCTCAATACCCGGGGACTGGAACTGACAGGAGTTTCGGAGGACTATGAATATATGTTCGTTGACAGAGAAGTATCTGTCTGGATCAGAGGTCTTCCGGAAGATCTTGACCAGCTGAATGTCAATATGCTGGAGGGAAGGATCGATGTATCCATGCTGGAAGAGGGAACCCACGATGTGACTCTGGAGATGGAGCTGACAGACGGGTTTGAATTCATGGGAACGGAATTTTTGAGGATCCGGGTGACAGCCATCGAGACGGAATCAGAGTCCGGTGAGGGCAGCGAGAGTACAGGTGACAGTGAAGGAACAGGCACAGAGGAGACAGAATAAGGAGAGAAGGATATGGTGAGAGCAAAAGTAGTGATCAGGAATCTGACCGGACTGCATTTGAGACCGGCAGGGGTTCTTTGTAATAAAGCGATTCTCTATAAGTCCAGGATCCAGTTTCAGACCAGCAGTACGACGGCCAATGCAAAGAGTGTGCTCAGTGTGCTGGGAGCCTGCGTAAAGAACGGGGATGAAATTGAATTTATCTGCGAGGGAGAAGACGAGCAGGAGGCATTGGATTCCATGATCAGGGTCGTAGAAGACGGCCTGGGAGAATAATCATTTTAAGGAGGGGAAGCATTATGTTTAAGGGAACAAATGCGTCAGCCGGTATCGGCATCGGTAAAGCGGCGGTGATCAAGGAAGTTGAGATGGTCATCCGTCCGGAAAAGGTAGCAAGTGTGGAGGCAGAGGTCCAGCGATTCAGGGGTGCACTGGCAGATACGGTCGCTCAGACCAAGGCGCTGGCAGATGATCTGGCCACCAAAGTGGGAGAGAAGGAAGCAGAGATCATGAACGGTCATCTGATGCTCCTTGCAGACCCCATGATGACCGGGGAGATTGAGGAAGCCATTAAAAGAGACAGCGTATGCAGCGAGTATGCCATCGAGACCACATGTACCACCTATGCCGATCTGTTTGCCTCCATGGATGATGAGCTGATGCAGCAGAGAGCTACAGATATGAGAGACATTAAGACCAGGATGCAGCAGGTACTGCAGGGGATTAAACCTGTTGACATCGCTTCTCTGCCGGAAGGAAGCATCATCGTGGCAAAGGATCTGACACCTTCCATGACTGCAGGCATCAATCCGGCCAATGTAACCGGTATCGTGACGGAGCTGGGCGGCAAGACTTCCCACAGTGCCATTCTGGCAAGGGCTCTGGAGATCCCGGCAGTCGTTGCAGTGAGCCATGTGATGGATCAGATCAAAGAAGGAGATACCATCGTTCTGGATGGCAGCGAGGGCATCGTCATCGTCAATCCTACGGACGGAGAGATGGAAGAGTACACGGCCAAGAGAGAGGCGTTTCTCCAGGAGAAGAAGGATCTGGAGAGATTCATCGGCATGCCTACCGTAACTAAGGACGGGGTACATATCGAACTGGTTGCCAATATCGGCAATCCCGACGATGTGGCCAAGGTTCTCCAGTATGACGGAGAAGGCGTAGGCCTGTTCCGTACAGAATTTTTGTTTATGGACCGCACCTCCATGCCTACAGAGGAGGAGCAGTTTGAGGCTTATAAAAAAGTGGCAGTGGGCCTTGCAGGAAAACCGGTCATCATCCGTACTCTGGATATCGGAGGCGACAAGGAGATTCCTTATATGGGTCTGGCCAAGGATGAGAATCCTTTCCTGGGATATCGGGCGATCCGTCTGTGCCTGGACAGAAAAGAGGATATTTATCGTCCCCAGCTGCGGGCTCTGCTGCGGGCCAGTGCGTTCGGCGGCATCAAGATCATGATCCCCATGATCACCTGTATCGATGAGATCCGTGAGGCCAAGGCACTGATTGAGGAGATCAAGGGAGAACTGGACAGAAAGGGAGTCGCTTACAACAAGGATATCCAGGTAGGTATCATGGTGGAGACCGCTGCCGCATCCCTGATGGCGGATGTATTCGCAAAGGAAGTGGATTTCTTCAGTATCGGAACCAATGATCTGACCCAGTATACCATGTCGGTTGACAGAGGCAACGAAAAGATCTCTTATCTGTACTCCACCTTCAATCCGGCGGTTCTGCGCAGTATCCGCAACATCATCAGCTGTGGAAGGGAAGCCGGCATCATGGTAGGTATGTGCGGAGAGGCGGCCAGCGATCCGCTCATGATCCCTCTTCTGCTGGCGTTTGGTCTTAACGAGTTCAGTATGAGCGCTTCCGCGATCTTAAAGTCCAGAAAGATGATCACGGGATACAGCAGCCAGGAACTTCAGGCAGTGGCAGAGAAAGCCATGAGCTTTACTACAGCAAAGGAAGTAGAGGCTTACATGAAGGAGTTTGTGAATCAGTAAGCAGCTAAAGGACAGGGCGTATGTTAGTTTATAGTTTCTGTTATGCTGCCAGTTACGGGTTTGCCCGCTTCGGATGGTATTATCTGTCCGGAGGGGCGCTCCTGGCGGCAGCCGGTTATTTATATTATTATGATTATTACAGATCTGGCAATCTGGTCCACCTCAGAGGATTGTTCTGCGCGTTCTGGACAGGAGGGCAGGCTTTGGCGTGCCTGAAGCTGAGTAATCTTCAGAGCGACTGGAACCTTGTCACATGGATATGTTTTTATCTGGCTCTGACAGGGTTCTGGGCAGCTTACGAGGCAGTCGACCGGATGTTCGGAGAGAATGATTCATATGGAAGAAGGAACCGGCGCAGGAGAAAGAACCTGGTACGCCCTGTTTACCGATGTATGCAGGCACTGACTCTTGTTTCGTCAGCCGCGTTTCTTTTTGAGGCTCTGACATTGAGATATGTTCCTCTGTTTGTCAGAGGAGTTCCCCATGCCTATTCTGAATTTCATATTACAGGAGTTCATTATTTTACGGTGTCCTGTGTGCTGGTGCCGTCTCTGGCAGTTCTTTTCTTCCTGGAAGGAGGGAGCAGACGGTCTTTTCGCAACAGGATGGCTGTCGTGATGACTGTTGTGTCACTGGCGATTCCCATTCTGTGCGTCTCCAGATTTCAGCTCATATTTTCTGTAGCAGTGGCATGCTTTACCTTCGGGGCCTATCAGAAGAAGATGAACCCTTTGGTGCTGCCGGCCCTTCTGGTGCTGCTGATCCCCTTTTATGTACTGCTGACTGTGGCCAGAAGCCATGATGTGGCTTACTTAAACGGGATTTTTGAGATGAAAAACAGTGGGATGCCGATTTTTATCTCCCAGCCTTACATCTATATTGCCAATAACTATGAAAATTTTGACTGTCTCGTAGAAGCTCTTCCGGCGCATACTTTCGGGATCCGCATGTTGTTCCCCATATGGGCCCTGACAGGACTTAAATTCCTGTTTCCGTGGCTGATCAGCTTCCCGGTGTATGTGACCAAGACGGAGCTGACGACAGTGACTCTTTTCTACGACGCTTTTTATGATTTCGGTATCCCGGGAGTTCTGCTTTTTGCCTGTATCCTCGGCGGTGTGGCCAGCATCCTGGTAGGAAAGCTGAACAACATGAAGAACCCTATGGGATTTGTGCTTTACGGTCAGTTTGCAGTCTATATGCTGCTGTCGTTTTTTACGACCTGGTTCAGTAACCCGACTACCTGGTTCTATCTGGCGGTTACGGGGATCATGGCTTTCTATTGCAGCAGACAGTGATCAGGAGAAAGAGAGGGAGAGAGATGAGACCATGGGAAAAAGCCATCAGAAGCGTAGTGCCTTATGTACCCGGCGAGCAGCCGTCGGGTGACAGGATCATTAAACTGAATACGAACGAGAACCCTTATCCGCCGGCCCCCGGTGTACAGAAGGCTCTGAGGGAGATGGACGGAGAACAGTTCAGGAAATATCCGGACCCGGCGGCAAATGTACTTGTGGATGCCCTGTCCGATTATTATCAGCTGCAGAAAAACAGGATCTTTGTGGGAGTCGGTTCCGATGATGTGCTTGCCATGGCATTTCTCACATTTTTTAATTCGGGAAAACCGATCTTATTCCCCGACGTGACCTATTCTTTTTATCCCGTCTGGGCAGAACTGTTCGGGATCCCCTATGAGGCAGTTCCTGTTGACGGGGATTTTCACATCAGGCCCCGGGATTACAGAAAGGATAACGGCGGCGTTATATTCCCCAATCCCAATGCTCCTACAGGGATCTGCCTGGGGCTGGATCAGGTGGAAGAGATCATAAAAGCCAACGAGGATGTAGTGGTGATCGTCGATGAGGCATATATTGATTTCGGCGGAGAGTCCGCAAGAAGCCTGATAGACTGCTATGATAATCTTCTGGTAGTGCAGACCTTCAGCAAGTCCAGATCCATGGCAGGGATGCGCATCGGATACGCCATGGGATCCGAGACTCTGATCCGCAGCCTTTCGAATGTGAAGTATTCCTATAATTCCTACACGCTGAACCAGCCCTCTCTGATCCTGGGAGCGGAGGCAGTGAAGGACAGAGAATATTTTGAGCGGACGACTGCGGCAGTGGTGCATACCAGGGAGAAGGCAAAACTCCGGCTGAGAGAACTGGGATTTACCTGCACGGATTCCAGCACAAATTTTGTATTTATTACCCATGAAAAAGTACCGGCTCAGGAAATTTTTGAGGCTTTGAGGAAGGAACAGATCTACGTAAGATATTTTGCGGCTCCCAGATTAAAGAATTATCTGAGAGTGACCATAGGAACGGACGAAGATATGGAAGCGATGTATCGGTTTCTGGAATCTTATCTGAAATAAGGCTGGTGATAGAATGGAAGACGGGAGACGGATTCTCAGGATCCTGCTGAATATCCTGGTTCCCATAACAGAGATTTTAGTTGTATTTGCCTTTGGATTGTGGGCTCTTAAGTTCTTTATGCCCTTTGTCATCGGCTGGCTGATCGCCATGGTGGCCAATCCTCTGGTAAAACTTCTGGAGAGACGCCTGAAGCTGGTGCGCAGGCACAGTTCCGTGGTGACAGTGGCGGCCGTGCTGGCCTTTGTCATCGGTGGGATCTATTTCCTGATCAGCAGAATCGCCGCCGAGCTGAGAAATCTGGCAGGAGACCTGCCGGGACTCTTTGAGACGGCAAGGCTGGAGGTGGCGGCGGCTCTTGACTCTCTGAATCGGATGATGGTCCGGATGCCTCAGGGTATCCAGGACAGTTTTAATCAGTTTAACAATAATCTGGGCGCGTTCGCAAGCAGTGTCGTCCAGAAGATAGCCTTTCCTACAGTAACGGTTGCCGGCAATGTGGCCAGAGGGATCCCTGCCGCCCTGGTGTATTCCATCGTGGTGATCCTTTCCTCTTACTTTTTTATAGTGGAGCATGAACAGATACGGGGATTTGTGAGGAGGCTGATCCCTGAGAATGCAGGCACTTATATGGGACTGTTCCGAAAAGAACTGAAGACGCTTATAGGCGGCTATTTCCTGGCTCAGTTCCGCATCATGTTTGTAGTGGCGGCCATCCTGACAGCGGGATTTGTGGTGCTGGGGGTTCCTTACAGCCTGCTGCTGGCAATTCTGATCGCGGTGCTGGATTTTCTTCCCCTGTTCGGCACGGGAACAGCTCTGTTTCCCTGGGCCCTGGTAAAGCTTCTCTCAGGGGAAACTGCCTTTGCGGCAGGGCTGGTCCTTTTGTATGTGCTCACCCAGGTGGTGCGTCAGATTATCCAGCCTAAGATCGTGGGGGATTCCATGGGAATCCCGCCTTTACTGACGCTGTTTTTTTTATATGTGGGGTTTAAACTCCATGGGATCTCCGGTATGATCCTGGCGGTTCCGGCAGGGCTGGCAGGGGTAAAGCTGTATCAGTACGGCGCCTTTGACTCCCTCACAGGCCAGATCAGACTTCTCATACAGGAGATTAACAGATTTCGGAAAGAGGATTGATGAAAATTAAAAAGAAACATAAGATAACAGTCATAGGCCTGGCCCTTTTTCTCGCTCTTTGCTGTCCGGTTGCGGCCCTGGCTTTTGACCCCTGGTCCAATGTGAGCGGGTACTGGATTTCCGCTGACGGAAAGACTCCCATAAAAGGAGCTCTGAAGAAAGGCATTACCATAACAAAATATCAGAACCGGGCAGGTGAGATCAACTGGAAAGAAGTGAGCAGAGGAGATATCTCTTTTGCCATGGTGCGGCTGGGATATTATAATGATCCGGATCCCTATTTCAAGGTCAATATGACGGGAGCGGCAAGTGTGGGAATGGATACGGGAGTCTGTTTTTACGGCAATGCCACAACAGTGGAGGGAGCCAGGAGAGAGGCCAGATATGTGCTGGATATGGTAAAGGAATACCGGGTTTCCTATCCCATTGCCTATGATGTGGAATCCCAGGAACTTCTGGAGGAGGGATTTACCAGAAGCCAGATTACGGATCAGGTGGAGGCTTTCTGTAAAGTCATCGAAGATGCCGGTTATCGGGCGGTCATATTCGGAACCAATGAATGGCTGACTCTTCACATGGATACTAAAAGACTGCCCTATGACATCTGGTACAGCCGATACGGTCTGGCCAATAATTTTGAAAACAGAACCCTGTGGCGGTGTACGGATATGGGCACCGTGAGAGGCATCGAGGGAAGCGTGTGTCTTGAATTTGTATTTGAGGATTACGGGAAAACATATAAAGGCACCGGCTGGAGGATGATCAACGGAAAGCGATATTATTTTGAAGATCACAGGCTCATAAAAAATATCACCATGGAGATCGACGGGAGCGTATATTCTTTTGACAAAGACGGTAATGCCCGGATGTCAAAATAAAACGAGCTGTCGCAGACAAAAAGATTCAGGTTTGCGATAGCTCGTTTCTGCTTTTTACAGAGACAGGGGTGACGATCTCCGGTTTAAAGGAAGTCTGAGAGACGGGACGGATGACCACAGAGTGTCCGGAATCGTGGATGTCACAGGCAGTACGGCGAAGCCTGATACGGAGAAACGTCTCCAGGGTTCTGACTGCCAGCAAAATAATCACTGCCGGAAGGACTACAAGAAAACAGATCTTTACTTTGAGGATCAGCAGTTTCTTTTTCAGCTTTTTCATAAATCGGAGGTTCCTTTCTCATCACGTATCTGTCATCATGGATTTCATGATGAAAGCGTAGATCTCCTGGCTCTTTTTTTCCCACTGACTGCACATGGCTTCTGCCTGGGCGCGGTCGGGAACCGTGACGCTTAGATCCAGCAGAGGAGTCTTTCCCTCCCGGATCTCACAGTGGACCACATAATCCTGACTGGTAGACTTGTAATAATCGGAAACCAGGCCGGCGGCATCTCTCATGCGGTAACGGTGTTTCTCCAGATAGTCTTCCATATCCGCCACAATGGCAGAGGGAATATTGCTGCCGAAAAATTCCAGAGTATCTTCGCCTTCCCGGGAAATCTCGTAGCGGGTAGTGTTGTGATTGGAATGAGCATGGATGAGACCAGCTTCCGACAGTTCGTTGAGGGCCTGCTGGAGTGTGAAATAGGTGGCATACTCGTGGGCAAGAAAAAAATCCGTCAACTGGGAATTGGTCAGCGGAAAATTAACGTGTTTCAGCATATAGAGATTCATCAACTTGTATAACGTCATGGGATCTGACAGCATCACCTACACTCCTCACGGGCATATAGACAAAAAAATGGAAGCAATGGGGCTCGAACCCATGACCTCTCGCGTGTGAGGCGAACGCTCATCCCGGCTGAGCTATGCTTCCATAGTGTGTAACGTGGAGCATATGGGATTCGAACCCACGGCCTCAACAATGCGAATGTTGCGCGCTCCCAACTGCGCTAATGCCCCATGAGTCTATTGTATCACGTTATCAGAAAATTGCAAGCCCTTAATATGTCGAATTTTGCAGGAATCTAACTTTCGTATAGTAAAACCGAAAAAAATGTGCTAGAATGATTTAGAGCAGAAATTGACCAATGAGATCAGGTGAGGAACATGAGAGAGCGGATCAACCGCCTGGCAAAAGGCATGATAGAGACGGAGGTGCCGGTCCTGACAGTCCGGCCTTCTGTTATAGAAGAAGAGATCAAAGCAGGGGAGAAGAGCAGACGGGAACTGACCGTTACCAGTGACAACGGTCTTCACGGCAAAGGACTGGTATATTCTTCCAATCCCAGAGTGAAGATCATCAATTCCTCTTTCGGAGGGATCCACAGCCGCATCGGCTATGAAGTGAACAGCAGATATCTGGAATATGGTGATGTGATAGAGGGAACTTTCTACCTGGTGACCAACGGTGGAGAAAAAGAGGTTCCCTATTCTTTTCGTGTGGAGGCAGGAAATTCCGGCAAGATCCTCTCTCAGCTGAAGGAATCAAAAGACTTTGCGGCTCTGGCCAGGAGAGATTATGATCTGGCTCTGAGGGTGTTTGAATTTCGGGATTTTACGGAAGCACCCTTTATGAAAGACCTTCATATCCGGGCGGTCTATGACGGACTTCACGGACAGGGAAGCCGTTTTGGCCAGCTGGAACAGTTCTTTATCGCATTAGGCGCCAAGGAACCGGTAAAGCTCTGCGTGGAAGGGCTCCATCGGGAGTACTATGCTTCCGATCAGGCTATCTCCGACATCGTGGAAATACGGAAAAAAGGCTGGGGATACCTTCCTGTGACGGTCAGGGTGGAAGGAGGATTTATTCAGAGTCTGAAAAAGACCATCAGCGACGAGGATTTTCAGGAGGGGAAATGTGATTTCCATTACCGCATCGATCCCTCGGCTCTTCACGGCGGGAAGAATTACGGCAGCATCACCATAGAGACCATGTATGAATCCATACAGGTGGCCATCGAAGCCCATGGACTTCCGGTGAGGAGAGGGGAGCCGGGGAATAAAAGATATTCCAGGTATTTGTCTCTGCGCCTGGAGTATGAGGGACAGAAAGAAAAGACGGATATCCTGAAAGATCGGATGACAGAAGAACTGGAGCAGCTCCGCATGAGTGGAGGGGAGTCGCTTCAGCTGTCCCTGGCCCAGGCGGAGCTGGCAGCTGTGCTGGGAAAAAAGGAGGAGGCAAAAACATACCTGGCAGAGTGCTGCAGGCAGGTACAGGACAGAAAAATGGAAGAGCCGGTTCTGTACTGTCTTTATGAGTACGCGGCTGTCCTGGCAGAGCCTGATCAGGAAAGAAAAGATTCTCTCAGACGCCTTCTGGGAAGATATGTGGAGGAGGGCCGGGCAGATTATCTTCTGTTTTACCTGTATACCATGTGCGACGAAAACTGGTGCTTTGAGAATCCGGGGGAAGTTCTGAGTCAGCTGAAAGTCCTGTTCGGAGAAGGATGCCGCAGCCCTTTTCTGTATCAGCAGGCTCTGGATATATGGAATCAGCTGCCCCAGCTTCTCTACGGAATCGGAGCCATGGAACTTCAGGCCCTGAATTACGGCGCCAGAAAGGGGCTGGTGGCAGAGGAACTGGCTGTAAAAGCTGCAAAATTGTCCGGCGTCATCCGGCAGTATCAGCCTTTGTGCTGCAGGATGCTGAAAGAATTGTATAACAGGTTTCCCAGGCGGGAGATTCTGGAGGCGGTGTGCAGCCTGATGATCCGCGGAGAGTGCTGCAGGGAATCGGATTTCGTCTGGTACGAGAAGGCGGTCAGCCAGCAGCTGAGCCTGACCCGGTTGTACGAATATTTTCTGTATTCCCTTCCGGAAAACTACAGTCAGGCTATCCCCAAACAGGTGCTCCTTTATTTTTCCTACGAGCATGGTCTGGACCGGAAGAGCCGGGAGATTCTCTATGAAAATATGATCCGCTATGTAGGCGGCGAGACGGCTCTTTATAAAGAATATGAAAGAAGTATCAGCCAGTTTGCCGTGGAGCAGGCCCTGGAGTCCAGGATCAGCAGACGGCTCGCAGTGATCTATGAGGAGATGATCTACCCGGATATGGTGGATTCCGGCCTTGCCAGAGTTCTGCCTTCGATCCTCCGCTCCTACCGGATCAGCTGCAGGAATCCTCAGATGAAGTATGTGGTGGTCTGCTATGAGGAACTGGCGGAGGAAGCCGTGTATCCTCTGGAGGACGGGATTGCCTATGTTCCCATTTTCTCAGGGGAGGTAACCCTTCTCTTTCAGGACGCCTACGGAAACCGGTATACAAAGATCAGTCATGTGAAGACAAGAGTCCTGGACAGGCCGGAGCTGGAAAAACGATGCTTTGAACTGGATCCGGCACAGCCAATGCTGCTTCTGGCTGCCTGCCGTGAGGCGGCATCCAGAGAGACCACGGAGAAAAAGGACAAAGACGTGATGGAACAGGCCATGGGCCAGCTGCCTCTTCATCCTCTCTATCGGAGGATGCTGACGGAGAAGCTTATCCGGTACTATCACAGTCAGGACAGAGAAGAATCCAGGATCCTTCCTGTCCTGGCTCTGGATGCACAGGCACTTTTAAAAGAACAGAAGAGCCGGCTCTGCGAGGCGCTGATCCGTCATGATTATATAAAAGAGGCCTATGATCTCATAAACCGGTTTGGCTGCCGGATCTCCAGGGAAAGCCTTCAGAAGCTCTGCAGCGCCATGATTCTGGAGAAACTGTTTGATCAGAACGATCTTCTGCTGACCCTGTCCTTTCAGGTATATGAGGAGAAGCTGGCGGACAGCGTGATCCTGGATTATCTGTGCGAGCATTTTAACGGCACCTGCAGCCAGATGTATGAAGTCCTGGTAAAAGGGGTAAAGGAGAAGACAGAAACCTACGACATGGAAGAACGGCTTCTGGCACAGATGATGTTTACGGGCCAGGTATCCAGGATCGACAGGGTGTTTGCGCTGTATGTCACCCGGAAGAAGGCGGGAGATGCCATTGTCAGAGCCTATTTTACCGTAAAGAGCGCCGAGTATTTTCTCCGGGATGTGCCGGCCTCGGACAAGGTGTTTCTATATCTGGAGGAACTGGTCCGCAGTGCGCCGGAGAAAGGACGTATTTCCGTCATCTATCTGCTTGCCCTCAGCAGGTATTACAGCGAGCAGCCACAGCTGAAGGATGAGCAGAAACAGCTGTGCCAGATGATCGTGGATCATCTGCTGGAAGAGGGGATGATCTTTCCCTACTTTAAACAGCTGGAAGGGCGGATACGGATTCCGGAAGAGATTCTTGACAGGGCCATCATCGGCCATGTATGTCAGAACGGCTCCCGGGCTGAGCTTCAGATCCGGATTCTTCCCCATGAAGAACGGTTTCACCGGGAAGAGATGAAGCGGGTTTATCAGGGGATCTTTGTGAGACAGAAGGTTCTTTTTGAAGGGGAGATCATGGAATACCAGATTTATGAGCTCCGGGGGGAAGAGAAGATCCTGGCAAAAGAAGGAAGTATCACCTGTGAACTGAGAGATTCCGGGGATCAGAGCAGCAGATACAGTCTGCTCAACCAGATGTCTCTGTGTCTCAGCATCAAGGAGGAAGAAGGTCTCCGGAAAGCCATGGAAGAATATGTGAAAAAAACTGCGGCAGTGGAACAGCTGTTTGATCTGCTGTAGAGGATTGATAGAAAAAGGGGAACGTCGATGGACGGATTGATACTGGGGCTTGATTTATGCGATGCCTACACGCAGCTTGTCTGCGGGGAGGAAGAAAAATCCTGGACATTGCCCACGGTGATTTGCAAAAAGAAAACAGAGGATTTGTGGCTTGTAGGTGAACCGGCTTATGCCAGCGCCCTGGCAGGCGACGGCGTCATGGTGGACAAGCTGGTGAAACTGGTCCGGAAAGACGGGACAGCCACCATCGGCGGGGTCAAGTACGGAGGCAGACAGCTGATGGTACAGTTTCTGATCCAGGTTCTGGCCATGGCAAGAGAGGCCTGCCATACCGATCATATCCGGCAGCTGGTGATCGCGGTGCCGGTGATCGAGACGAGACTTCTGGACTGCCTTCTGGGGTGCGGGGATTATCTCAACATAGCCGGGAAGGACATCCATGTGATCAGCCATACAGAAGGATTTATGTATTATGTGCTGAGTCAGAAACGGGAGGTCTGGAACAATCAGGTGGGGATGTTCGACCTGTCCGCCGACAGCCTGTGCTACTATGAGATGAGAGTCCAGAGAGGACTGAGACAGAGTACGGTTCTGGCAGAGAGGGAGAGGCTGGAGGAGAGCTTCAGCCTGGATGTCTTAAACTCCGGTGCCGGCGCCAGGATCGCCGACAGGATCCTCTGTTCCTGCGGATCCCGGCTTCTTCAGAAAAAACTGTTTTCCTCCATCTTTCTGACGGGAAAAGGATTCGAGAGTCTGGACTGGGCCCGGGAATTCATGAAGCTCATATGCAATCGCCGGAAAGTTTATGCGGAGAATACCCTTTTTGCCCAGGGCGCCATGTACCGGGCCGCAGATTTTCTCAGGGAGAAAAGTGCCTATCCCTTTATCTGCATCTGCGAGGGAAGGCTGGAGAGCAGCGTGACCATGAAGGTGCTGTCCAGAGATCAGGAGAACCAGCTGATCCTGGCCAGGCCGGGAGATGCATGGTATGAGGCAGCCACGGAGGTGGATGTGATCCTGGATCATCAGGATTATCTGGAATTTATGATCGCCTCCATGGATGGAAAGAAGAAGAAAAACGTCAGGATGGTGCTGGAAGGGTTTCCTAAAAGAGAAGAAAAGACTCTGAGAGTACGGATCCGGCTGGATTTTCCCGACGACCGGACCATGGCGGTGACCGTGGAGGACCAGGGATTCGGAGAATTCTTCCCGCCTTCAGGCGCGGTGATGAGACAAGAGGTTATGCTATGAGTGTAATAGTTTGCAGACAGAAACGGGCGGCGAATCCGTATTATATTGAAGGACTGGGGATCAACATCTATTCGGCTCAGGAACTCTGCTATGCAGTCTATCATCATCCGCTGTTGTTTACAGACGGGTTTGTAGACGGAGAACTGCTGGAATTTGTCAGGGAAGAGCTGGGGATGGGGTTTGCGGCAGCCAGACTGGAACAGCGTCAGAAAAGCGGAGACCGGTCGGAAGAGCTTTTGTTTCAGCTTATGCAGGAGTGCGATTATTATACTACCGTGGAGTTAAACAGGCTGCGGCAGACCTTCGCGGCGCTGAAGAAGCTTCCCCCCCTGGAGTATGCCAAGGAAAAGGCAGATTATCTGGCCGAATATAAGCAGTACGGTAAAGCCATCGCCGGCTATGAGGAGATCCTGGAGGCGGCAGACGAGAAAAAAGATATCCAGGTGACGAAACGGATATGGAACAATCTGGGAGCCTGTTATGCCAGGATCTTCCGGTTCCGGAAGGCCATGGATGCCTATGATAAGGCCTGCAAAGGGGAAAAAGACGTAAAGATCCTGGAAAAAATGTATTATCTGACCTGTCTGGATTCCTCTGTAGGGCTGAAAGAGCCTTACCGCTCCATGGTGTCGGAGGAGATGAAACAGGGCTGGGATAAAGAATTTCAGACAGCACAGGTCCGCGCAGAAGAATCCGCGGGGCTGAAGAAGCTTCAGACGCTGTTCGGCGAGGATTCGGTCAGACGGATGGAAGGCGCCGGGCGGCAGGTAGAGGAATGGAAACAGGAATACCGCAGTATGGCCTGACAGAGGCAGGACTGCGGTCATTCATTTGCATAGATATCTTAAGGGAGAGACAATTATGGAATTGCGGAAAAAGACAGGAACCTATGAGATGGACATGTGCAACGGCCCTCTTATGATCAAGATCATCGTGTTTGCAATACCTCTGATCTTGTCCGGACTTTTGCAGCTTTTATTCAACGCGGCGGATATTATCGTAGTAGGCCGGTTTGCGGGAAGCGAATCACTGGCAGCAGTAGGCTCCACATCAGCCCTCATCAACCTTCTGGTCAATGTGTTTATCGGATTGTCTGTGGGAACCAATGTGCTGGTGGCCCGGTATTACGGGGCTCATCAGCAGAGAGATCTGGAGGAGACGGTACATACGGCCATGGTGATGGCGGGAGCAGGAGGCATAATCCTGATTCTTCTGGGAGTGATCCTGGCAGACCCCATGCTGGAACTAATGGGGACACCTGAGGATGTGCTGCCTTTGTCGGCTCTGTACATGAAGATCTTTTTTGTGGGAATGCCGGCCAACCTTATCTATAATTTCGGCAGCGCAGTATTGAGAGCCGTGGGGGATACCAGGCGTCCCCTCTATTTCCTGCTGACGGCAGGGGTCATCAATGTGGTCCTGAATCTGTTTTTTGTCATTGCTCTGTCCATGGGCGTGGCGGGAGTGGCCCTGGCTACGGTGATCTCCCAGTGTATCTCGGCCATTCTGATCGTCCGCTGTCTGATGAAATGCGACGCCGGATACCGTCTGGATCCGAGAAAGCTGCGGATCGTAAAGAACAAGCTCCAGTCCATTTTAAAGATCGGTCTTCCTGCAGGTCTTCAGGGAGCCATCTTTTCCATCTCCAATGTGCTGATCCAGTCCTCGGTGAACTCTTTCGGGTCCGTGGCCATGGCAGGCAACACGGCGGCTCAGAACATTGAGGGATTTGTTTACACATCCATGAATGCGGTCTACCAGACGGCCCTCAGCTTTACCAGCCAGAATTTCGGCGCTAAAAAATATGAAAGGATGATAAAGATCCTGATCTACTGCCAGTGTCTTACCGTGGCAGTGGGAGCGGTCATGGGCGGCGGGGCAGTGATCTTCGGAAACCAGCTTCTGGGCATCTATTCCTCGGACGCTCAGGTGATCCGGTACGGGATGAACCGTCTGAGGATCATCGGAACCACCTATTTTACCTGCGGTCTCATGGACTGTATGGTGGGAGGCCTCCGGGGCATGGGATACTCGGTGATGCCCATGTTCGTCTCCCTCACCGGCGCCTGCGGGTTCCGGGTATTCTGGATCTACACTGTCTTTGCGATGAACAGGACTCTTCCGACCCTGTATATTTCCTATCCCGTTTCCTGGGTCATCACGTTCATAGCTCATCTGGCATGTTATCTGATCGTGCTGAAGGAAGTAAAACGGAAAATGAAGAGTTGACAAATGAGAGAAAATTAGCTATGATATCATAAAAGTTAACAAAACAGATAATGGCTGTGAAAAAGAGGAGTATGTCTCGGGCCCTGACAGAGAAGACCGTTCACCGGCTGAAAGGCGGTTGCAGGAAGTGGAGACGGAAGGTAGCTTTGGAGCCGGGACGGTGAATGTCAGTAGCCGCCTTCGCCTGGTCAGCGTTAGAGGACCGCAGAGTGACAGAGCAGAGATCAGTCCGTCAGGATCGGTCCGGGTTCTGTAAGAAAGGTGGTACCGCGGAATATTCGCCCTTTGCATGAGAGATCATGCAGAGGGCTTTTCTGTGCACACGGGGGCGGAGTGGAGTATGCCGCTAAAGCGAGGCCCGCCCCCTGCTCGATTGTTCCGGGCCGCTTCAGGGGAGAAAGGCAGGTGAAGCTGTGGGTCAGGTCACGAGCAGCTGTGACAGCTGTGTCAACTATACCTATGACGAAGACTGGGGATACTATATATGCGAGGCCAGTCTGGATGAAGACGAGATGGTAAGATTTTTAAGCAGCCAGAACTTTGGCTGTCCTTATTACCGGCCGGACGATGAATACCAGGTAGTCCGGCATCAGATGTGAATCTGCGGGAACACAAGATCAGAGAAGACAAGGAGAGCGAGATGAAAGAACTGGAGAAAACCTATAACCCGTCGGCCATCGAGGAGAAGATCTATGAGAGATGGCTGAACAACAAGTATTTTCACGCAAAACCCAACAGGGACAAGAAGCCCTTTACCATCGTTATGCCCCCGCCGAATATTACGGGACAGCTGCACATGGGCCATGCCCTGGACAATACCATGCAGGATATCCTGATCAGATATAAGAGGATGCAGGGGTTTGAAGCTCTGTGGCAGCCGGGTACGGACCATGCGGCTATTGCCACGGAGGTGAAGGTGATCGAGAGCCTGAAAGAGAAAGGCATCCGGAAGAAGGACCTGGGACGGGACGGATTTCTGGAGAAATGCTGGGACTGGAGAAAAGAATACGGCGGGAAGATCATCAATCAGCTCCACAAATTAGGATCCAGCGCCGACTGGGACAGGGAACGGTTCACCATGGATGAGGGCTGTTCCCAGGCTGTTCTGGAAGTATTTATCAGACTTTATGAAAAAGGCTATATTTACAGAGGATCCAGGATCATCAACTGGTGCCCCACATGTAAGACTTCCATCTCCGATGCAGAGGTCATCCATGAAGATCAGGACGGGTTCTTCTGGCATATCAATTATCCCATTGCAGGGGAAGAGGGAAAATATGTGGAGATCGCCACCACCAGGCCCGAGACTCTTCTGGGAGATACGGCTGTGGCAGTAAACCCCGATGACGAGCGGTATCAGGGGCTCATAGGCAAGATGCTGAAGCTGCCCCTGACTGACAGAGAGATCCCGGTGATCGCCGATTCCTATGTGGACAGGGAGTTCGGAACAGGCTGTGTGAAGATCACGCCGGCTCACGACCCCAATGACTTTGAAGTGGGAAAACGCCATGATCTGCCGGAACTGACCATCATGAACGATGACGCCACCATCCATTTGCCGGGAAGCAAATATGACGGCATGGAAAGGTACGAGGCCCGGAAAGCTATAGTAGAAGATCTGAAAGCCCAGGGACTTCTGGTCAAAGTAGTTCCCCACACCCATGCCGTGGGCACCCATGACCGGTGCAAGACCACAGTGGAACCCATGATCAAACCCCAGTGGTTTGTAAAGATGGATGAGATGGCTAAACCGGCCATCGAAGCCTTAAAGACAGGAGAACTGAAATTTGTTCCCGAAAGTTTCGGCAAGACATACCTTCACTGGCTGGAGGGAATCCGGGACTGGTGTATCTCCAGGCAGCTGTGGTGGGGACACAGGATTCCCGCCTATTACTGCAGCAGCTGCAAAGAGGTCACTGTTGCCCGGGAAGCTCCAGGAACCTGCCCTGTCTGCGGCGGAACCTGTCTGACCCAGGATGAGGATACACTGGATACCTGGTTCAGCTCCGCACTGTGGCCATTTTCTACTCTGGGCTGGCCGGAGAAGACAGAAGACCTGGAATACTTCTATCCCACAGACGTGCTGGTGACCGGATATGACATTATCTTCTTCTGGGTCATCCGTATGGTGTTCTCCGGGATTGAACAGACAGGCAGATGTCCCTTCCACACGGTTCTGATCCACGGGCTTGTGAGAGATTCCCAGGGCCGGAAGATGAGCAAATCTCTGGGCAACGGCATTGATCCGCTGGAGGTTATCGAAAAATACGGCGCTGATGCGCTGCGCATGACCCTGATCACGGGAAACGCACCGGGAAATGACATGAGGTTCTACTGGGAGAGAGTGGAGAACAGCCGGAATTTTGCCAACAAGATCTGGAATGCCTCCAGATTTATCATGATGAACCTGGAAAAGGCTCCTGATACAAAAGTCGGATTACAGGATCTGACCATGGCAGACAGGTGGATCCTGTCAAAGGCCAATGCCCTGGCAAAAGAGGTTACAGACAATCTGGACCGCTATGAACTGGGGATCGCCCTTCAGAAAGTATACGATTTTGTCTGGGAAGAATTCTGCGACTGGTATATCGAGATGGTGAAGCCCAGATTGTGGGAGGAAAAGGACACCACCAAGGCGGCGGCGATCTGGACCCTGAAAACCGTTCTGATCCAGTCCCTGAAGCTTCTCCACCCCTATATTCCTTTCGTGACGGAAGAGATCTTCTGCAATCTGCAGGAAGAGGAAGAATCGATCATGATCTCGTCATGGCCGGTGTACAGGAAAGAGTGGGATTTCCCCGGGGAGGAGCAGGAGGTGGAGACCATCAAGGAGGCCGTAAGAGCTATCCGCAATGTGCGTACTTCCATGAATGTGCCCCCCAGCAAAAAGGCGAAAGTCTACGTGGTATCCGAAAAGCAGGAGATCCTGGATATTTTCGAACACAGCAAAGTTTTCTTCGCCACTCTGGGATACGCGGGAGAGGTGATCATCCAGAAAGACAGGACCGGGATCGCCGATGATGCCGTTTCTGCCGTCATCCATCAGGCAGCTATCTATATGCCCTTTGCGGAGTTGGTGGACATCGGAAAGGAGATCGAGCGCTTAAAGAAGGAGGAAGCCCGTCTTGCAGGAGAACTGGACAGGGTCAATAAGATGCTGAACAATGAAAAGTTTGTCAGCCGGGCTCCCGAGTCCAAGATCGCCCAGGAACGGGAGAAACAGGCGAAATACAGCCAGATGATGGAACAGGTGAAAGAAAGGCTGGCGCAGCTGGGATAACCGGAAAAGGGGCCCGAAAAGTTTGTCATTTCCTGCGAAAAAAACAGGTTGCATATTGGATTGTATCTATTATAATTAATACCATGGGAGAAAAACAGCGATGACAGAGACCGAAAGTTATCTGAACAGGATCCCCATGTGGGCCTCCAGAAAAAACAGCCTTCCTCATATCCGGGACTTTCTGGAACAATCAGGCTGCCGGGAGGAATTGCTGAATATCATCCATGTGGCGGGAACCAACGGAAAAGGTTCTGTCTGTTCCTATATGACTTCCATACTTACCGAAGCCGGGTACCGGGTGGGGACCTTTATCTCCCCCCACCTTGTGACGGTCAGGGAACGGTTTCTCATAAACGGTGAAGCTGTGGAGGAAGCGGTGTTCGAAAGCGCTTTTCAGAAAGTAAAGAGGCTTTCGGAGACCATGAGAGGCAGAGGATATGAGGCGCCCTCATACTTTGAATTTCTGTTCTATATGTTTATGATCATATGTCAGGAGGAACAGCCCGATTTCGTCATCCTGGAAACCGGGATGGGAGGCCTTCTGGATACCACCAATGTCATACGTCGGCCCGTGTTGACGGTGATCACTTCGATCAGCATGGACCACATGCAGTATCTGGGAGACACGGTCCCAAAGATCGCGGCCCAGAAAGCAGGGATCCTGAAACCCCAGGTACCGGTGGTGTATGACGGCAGCAGCAGAGAGGGCAGCCAGGTGATCAGAGAGAGGGCCGGGGAACTGGGCTGCCCTGCCTGGGAGATAACAGAGAAGGATTACACCTTGGCAGGCAGAGACGAGGCCGGCGCCAGAATCCTGATAGAAACCGGCACAGGGCCTTTGGAGGTCCGGATCACTTCCAGGGCAGATTATCAGATGATCAACGGGACCCTGGCAGTGAAAAGCCTGGATGTGCTGAGAACTCTGGGAAAAGCAGTGATATCCGACGAGGCCGTAAAGGCGGGAGTGGAAAAGAGCTTCTGGCCGGCCAGGATGGAGGAGATCCTGCCGGGAGTCTATCTGGACGGGGCTCATAATATAGGAGGCATGGAAGCTCTGACCAGGACCATCGGGAGGATGCAGCAGGAAACAGGAAAGCCCGTGACCCTTATGTTTGGCGTGGCCTCTGACAAAGAGTACCATGAGATGATCAGAAAGCTGTGCAGCACCGTAAGGATCAGCCGGGTAACTATCGCCCGTATGGACACGGACAGGAGCGCTTCCACGGAGGAGCTGGCCCGTGATTTCCGGAGATGGCTGGGGTGTCCTGTAGATGTTTTTGACACCGTGGGACAGGCATGGGAGCATTTTTTAAGAGAAAAAGGCGGCAGCCTGGCTTTCTGTGCAGGTTCTCTCTACCTGGCAGGTGAGGTGAAGGCTCTGTGCACCGGAGAAGGAGACGGATATGATCGATTTTGAGGAAGAATTAAGCCATTATAAACCCAGTCTGGAGATCGAGGCGGTGGAAGATGCCATCGAGAAAAACGACATTACGGATATGACGGATCTTATGATGGAACTGATCAAAGAGAGAAAAGAGTAGCTGTATGGATTATGCGAGAAGATGCCAGCTGATAGCCAACGGTTATTACAACCAGGGGCTGGAGAAGGCCAGGATACGGGACCTGTCGGGAGCGGCAGAATGTCTGAAGAAAAGCCTGCATTTTAATAAATACCAGACGGATGCCAGAAATCTGCTGGGACTGATCTACTATGAGATGGGAGAAACGGCGGAAAGTCTGGTGCAGTGGGTCATCAGCCAGAACCTGCAGCCTGAGCACAACCGGGCTGAGGTGTATCTCCGGCGGATCCAGGGGAAACCGGGACGCCTGGAGGCGGAGAGCCAGAACATCAAGAAATATAACCAGGGCCTCTCTCACGCCCAGAGCGGAAGCGACGATCTGGCAGTCCTGCTCCTGGGAAGGGTGGTGGAGTTCAATCCCCATTTTGTCAAGGCTCATCTGGTGCTGGCTCTTCTGCATATGAGCCACGGGGACTATACAAAAGCAGGGAAATCTCTGCAGAAAGTGCTGCAGATCGATAAGAACCATCCCAAGGCCCTCTGGTATATGTCCATCGTAAAGTCCCACACGGGCCGGGCGGAAGTGGAGCGCAGGAAGATGGACACGGCCTTTTCTCACAAGCAGATGCAGGATGACGACATCATCCTGCCTCCCAGCTATAAGGAGACCACAGGCTGGCTGACTATCATCAATATAATCGCAGGCCTTCTTTTAGGAGCGGCGGTGATCTGGTTTCTGGTACTTCCGGCCATGGAGCGGCAGCTGAACCAGAAGCATAATCTGGAGCTTACCGGCGTGCTGGAGCAGGTGAATCAGAAGAACAAGGAGCTGGCAGAGATTCAGAGCCGTCTGGATTCCATGGAGGAAGAGCGCAACAGCGCCGTGACCACCCTGCAGGATATGGAGACCAATGAAGAAAATGTGATCAGACAGTATGAACGTCTGGTACAGCTTCTGAAGGCCAGAGAGGGACAGGACATGAACACCGTGGCCCTGGTCTACTCGGAGATGGATATCTCTCTGATCACAGACCCGGATACGGCGGCTGTCGTGGCGGAGTTCACGGCTTATATGGATTCAGAAGGATATCAGATCCTGGCAGATATGGGCAACCGGGCCAGAGACGGGGGAAACCAGGATGAGGCTCTCGGATTCTATCAGAAGAGTCTCAATGTAAAAGGGGACAATCCCCAGGTCATCTATGATATGGCCGGCATCTACGCAGCCAGAGACGAGAGAGACCAGGCCAACGAACTGTTCGGTCAGGTGATCATGAATTATCCGGGCACGGAGCTGGCGGAACTGGCCAGGGAGGCCAGAGGATATTAGACAGAAGAAGACTGAAAAAGACACTGCAGAAGAGGATTTTTTTGCAGTGTCTTTTTGCCTTGAAAAGACCTGAAACAGCAGGAAAGGAAGAGAGGATGCATGGATGGAAGAGCAGACATTCAGATATGAGGCCAAAGGACAGGTTCTGGTGATCCATATGCCAAAAGAACTGGATCATCACAACTGCAGAAACCTGCGATATGAGACAGACCTTCTCTTGGAAGAAAACTATATCACCAAGATTGTCTTTGATTTTTCAAAGACCGTTTTTATGGATTCCTCCGGAATCGGGATCCTGTTAAACCGTTACAAACAGATGGAGCGGAGCGGAGGGAAAACAGCTATCTATGGGGCAAGAGCCCAGATCCTGAGAGTGCTGGCCGTCGGGGGGATCGGAAAACTGGTGCCCCAGTATGATTCCAAAGAAGCGGCGATCGCCGGATAAGGGAGGAAGATTATGGAAAAAGAGACTCTGCGGATAGAGCTGGAAAGCCTGTCAAAAAATGAGGAATTTGCCCGGGTGGCAGTGGCTATGTTTATGAGCCGCATGGACCCTACCATAGAGGAAATCGACGATGTGAAAACGGCGGTGTCGGAGGCGGTCACCAACGGAATCATCCACGGATATCAGGGAAAGGAGGGGATCATCTACATAGAGGTGACTATTGAAGACAGGGAACTGACCGTGGTGGTAAAAGATTCCGGCACAGGCATCCCTGATATAAAAAAGGCCATGGAACCCATGTACACCACCGATGCCACGGGAGAGCGGTCCGGTATGGGATTTTCGTTTATGGAGGCATTTATGGATCAGGTGGAGGTCTGGTCCGTGCCGGGTGTGGGCACCAGAGTCACCATGAAAAAACAGATAGGCAGGTGAATCCCATGGATGAGACCATGATCCTTATCGACAGAGCACACCAGGGGGATAAAGAAGCCAGAGACCGGCTGGTCCTGGACAATATGGGACTGATCTGGAGCATTGTCCGAAGGTTTCAGGGCCGGGGGTATGAGTTGGAGGATCTGTTTCAGATCGGAAGCATCGGGCTTATAAAAGCCATAGATAAATTTGACCTGACCTACGAGGTGCGGTTTTCCACCTATGCGGTTCCCATGATCACGGGAGAGATCAAGCGTTTTATCAGAGACGACGGTATGATCAAGGTGAGCCGATCCTTAAAAGAGATGAATATGCGGGCCAGAACAGTGAGAGAAAGTCTGATCAGCCTGCTGGGGCGGGAGCCTACGGTGGAGGAGATCGCCAGGGAAATGGGGGCCAGCAAGGAGGAAGTGGCTGCCTCCATGGAAGCGGGGGCGGAGGTGGAATCCCTTTACAAGACCGTACAGAAGCAGGATGAAAACGGGCTGTGTCTGATGGACAAGATCGAGGATGAGAATCAGGACCAGGAAAAACTTCTGAATCACATGGTCCTGGAGGGGCTGATCCGGGAACTGGAGGGAAAGGAGAGAGAGATCATACTGCGCCGATACTATGAGAATCAGACTCAGACCCAGATCGCAAAAGCCCTGAACATTTCCCAGGTTCAGGTATCGAGGCTGGAAAAAAAAATTTTACGGCAGATGCGGGAAAAGTTTTAACCGTATGTTTTGACGAAAATCTGTCATACTATCCTTATATCCCGGACAGTGCCTTTCCGAGGCAGATAAAGACAGCGGGGAAACGGCGGCCGGATCCGGGAAAATAGAAAAGATTGGATGTGGTATGGCATGGAATTTTTAAAACAGAAATGGGGATATCTTCTGGTACTGGCCCTGCTGCTCATAGGAGGCGGAGTGGTGTGGATCCTTTTGTTCTGCCGCGTTCCGGAGAACTATGCAGGAGGGCTGCTGGTGAAGGGAGCGGATAAGGCAGGAAATCTGCTGATGCAGGAAGCGGATATGGCTAAAGGACTGCTGCCGTGGGGCAGGAATATGGCAAAGGAGCTGTGGTAATATGGGAAAAACCCTGTATCTGAAACTGGACCAGATCTCCGAGGTCCACGAGAAAGATGTCTATCTGAAAGATATCGGGACCCTCTACAGTGACGACGAGTCGGTCCTGAACCGCTGCAGAACCCTGAAGGTGAAAAAGATCCAGGCCGATCAGAATCGCCGGTATATCGGCAGCGTGCTGGACATCATCGGCCTGATCGCCCAGATGGACCCCGGGATCCAGGTGGAGAATGTAGGGGAAACCGACTATATCATCGACTATAAAAAATCCCGCCAGCCGGCCAGGGTGTGGGCCTGGTGCAAAACGGTCTTTGTCGCCGTCATCTGTTTCTGCGGCGCCGCCTTTGCCATCATGACCTTCAACAATGACGCCAGCGTCACAGACGTATTTCAGGAACTATACCGTCTGACTCTGGGACAGGAGTCAGGTAAGGTGATGGTGCTGGAGGTGACTTACTCCGTCGGTCTGGCCGTGGGTGTCATCCTGTTCTTCAACCATTTCTGCAAATGGAAGCTGAACACGGATCCCACGCCTCTGGAGGTGGAGATGCGGCTCTATGAGGACAATATTTCCAAGACCCTGATACAGAATGACGGGAGAAAGGAGTCGGGAGTTGATGTCACTTAAACTGGCTGCCCTGGCAGTGTTCGGGCTTTGCGCCGGAGGCATCATCGCCGCCGGCGTTTTCGCGTTTCTGGCCATCATCGGCGTTTTTCCCAGACTCATCAAAAAGACGGGTACCAAAGGCCATATCCTGCTCTATGAGACCATGATCATCCTGGGCGGTTCTCTGGGAAATGCCCTGGATCTGTTCGAATATCCCCTTCCGTTTATCAATACCTGGCTGCTGGCCGTATTCGGAATCAGCGTGGGGATCTTCGTAGGCTGCCTGGTCATGTCTCTGGCGGAGACCTTGAAGACACTGCCGGTGATGAACCGCAGGATCCATATGTCTGTTGGGATTCAGTATGTGATACTGGCCATCGGACTGGGGAAAATGCTGGGGTCTCTGTTCTATTTTTCCGCGGGTATGGGAAAGTGATGGGAGCGCGGTGTTCACATCGTGGCCGTTCCGGCAATCTTGTGATTTCCCGGGTAGAAAAAAGCAATGGTATGTGGTATAATGGGCCATAACGTACAGTTATGTTAAATATGAAAAAAAGGAATGGAAGCAAAAGATGAAAACGAAGAATCTATGGGCAAGTAAACTGGGATTTATCATGGCCACAGCAGGTGCCGCCATCGGGCTGGGAAACTTATGGAAATTCCCTTATCTCATGGGAAGAAACGGAGGTTTCCCTTTTCTCATGGCGTACCTGTTTTTTATTCTGGTCCTGGGACTTCCGGTGATGATCACAGAGATGTCTCTGGGAAGAAAGACAAGGCATGATCCGGTGCAGGCATACAGGGACATCGATCCCCACGCAGGGATTGTGGGCATCTTCGGAGTCCTGGCCGCCTTTATCATCCTGACTTACTACAGCGTCATCGGCGGCTGGATCATCAAATACATCGTCAGCTACGGAACCACCATGGCGGCTCCGGCAGACTTTGACGGGTTTATCAGCAGTACGGAGCCGGTGCTGTGGCATCTGGTGTTTATCGCGGCCACGGTGGGAGTGTGCTATTTCGGGATCAGCGGCATCGAGCGGGCCAGCAAGATCATGATGCCTCTTCTGTTTGTGCTGCTTCTCATCATCATCGCCAGGAGCGTAAGTCTTCCAGGAGCGGCAAAAGGACTGGCTTTTATGTTCCTGCCGGATCTTTCCTCTTTCAGTTTAAACTCTGTCAGCAGCGCCCTGGGGCAGGTATTTTACTCTCTGAGCCTCTGCATGGGCATCACCATCACCTACGGAAGTTACTTAAGCGAGAAAGAAAATATCCCCAGAAGCTGTGTATCGGTGGCAGGACTTGATACCATCATCGCCGTCCTGGCCGGAATCGCCATCTTCCCTGCGGTGTTTGCCTTCGGACTGGAGCCGGGCCAGGGGCCGGGGCTCATCTTCGGCACCCTGCCAAAGGTATTTGCGGCCATAGCCGGCGGCGGCATCTTCGCCTGCCTGTTTTTTATCCTGGTGTTTTTTGCCGCTGTCACCAGCGCCATCGCTCTCCTGGAGGTGCCGGTATCCTTTGCCATCGACACCTTAAAATGGTCCAGGAAGAAGGCGACTCTGATCATCGGAGGTGCCATCTTCATCCTGGGGATCCCAAGCGCACTGTCTTTCGGAGTCCTGGGCCAGGTGCAGATCTTAAACTACAGCGTATTCGATTTTGTGGGTATGATCACCGACAATATCCTTCTCCCTCTGGGAGGTCTGACCATGTGCTACTATGTGGGCTGGAAGTGGCATCCCGAGTACCTGGTGGAGGAGATCGAACGGGACGGTCTTCCGTTTAAGGTGAAGAAACTGTGGATCATCTGTATCCGCTATCTGACTCCGGTCCTTGTAGGGATTGTCACCCTGACAGGATTTTACAGCATCTATCAGGTGGTGTTTTGACGGCATCCGGAACCGGATGAGAATATGCGGTTCCTGTCAGGAAAAGAGTTTGTGAGATTCATAGGCCTTCTGTATGTTTTTGTGAAGATGGGAGCATACTGACAGTAAACCTTCATGGGCCAGACCGCAGATATGTCGCCGCATGGGAAAGCCTGGCGGGCCCATGAGGGATATATCTGAAAGACAAGGAGGCTGATCTATGGAGATCAATAAGGACGCGTATAATGCTTATGTAAAGGAAGTAACTCCCGTCAACCCGGTTTGGAAAAATATCGTCAGGGCTTTTGTGACCGGAGGAATCATCTGTACGATCGGACAGGTGATGATAAACTGGTTTCAGTCTTACGGCATGGACGAGAAGACCGCCGGAGCCTGGAATCTGCTGGTGCTGATTCTGGGAAGTATCGTGCTGACCGGGTTTAATGTGTATCCAAAGATTGTCAAGTGGGGCGGCGCCGGGGCCCTGGTGCCCATTACCGGGTTTGCCAACTCGGTGGTGTCGCCGGCGATTGAGTATAAGGCGGAGGGGCAAATTTTCGGAATAGGCTGCAAAATATTCACAATTGCCGGGCCGGTGATTTTGTATGGGATTTTGAGTAGTTGGGTGTTGGGAGTGATTTATTGGATTGGAGGGGTGATGGGAATTATTTGAGAAGTGAATGGAGAAGTAAAAAATTAATTTGGTAGTTGGCTTTATGAGCAGGATGATGGATAGAAAAATTCATTGGCCTGCTTTTTTGATGCTTTATAGGATACAGAAGGATTACCTATATAGTGTTTGCTTTGTACTTCGTTTAATAGATAAATGAATTTAGACGGTTTTAGACAATGTTTAAACTGGCAGTATGAATATTTTACGAATGGAGAAAGTTTATATGAATGGAAAAATTACAGAAAAAATCCCATATGGATTTATGAGACATGAAAAGTATGATGTAGTGGTAATGGATAGTGAAAAAATGGAATCAGTGAAATTGATGTTCAGTTTATGCCTTGATGGAATGAGTCTGGGGCAGATCAAGAATGTTATAGAATCTCAAGGGATTGAGTATCCGGCCAAATATAAGAAAGATAAGATAGTAGGGTGGTCTTTGGCAGAAATAAGAAAGATATTGTCAGATCCGATTTATGGAAATGAAAGATACAATGCTATAGCTAAGGAGGAATTAGAAATAGCAAGACGCATGTTGACGCTAAATACAAGAGTGGTCGGAAAACGTATGGAAATAAGTGCTTTGGTTGGAATTGCGATGTGTAAGGAGTGTGGCAGTTTTTTGGTGGAGAAGTCGGTATCAACCAGAGGGCGGACATATTTATATTATATGTGCGGGAAGAATAAAAAAGGAAAGGGATGTTCGACACATAAAATAACAGTTGAAGAGTTAAACAAGAAAGTTTTGGAGGTAATGAGGAAAGAGATTGGGGATAGAGAGGTTTTATGCTGTAAAGATCTAACAAGGGAAATTGCTATAAGGTACTTGAAGTATGTAAGTGTGGATTGTGCAGGGAATATAAAGGTAATATGGAATACATAAACACATAGAGGTAAAAAGAGAAAACATTACTGATACCAAATACTGATTGTAAAGACAGAATATTACGTGTATAATATGGCTAGAGTATATTAGAGTGTACATTTTGTACAAAGACCAGATATTATTCAGACAAAAAGATAGGGGAACTATGAAATACGCTATTGATAGATATGAGATGGGGTTAGAGAAAGAGGTTAGTGCAGATATCTTTTATAATAAGTATATTCCCCGGAAAAAGGACAGGTTCTTTTGCCCTGATTGCGGGGAGCCTGTATTTTGGAGTTCCAGAGGGGGTTTACAGCCGGACAAGTTTTCGCATTACAACAAGACGGAACAGACTCCGGAATGTGATAAACGAGTGGATGGGCGATCAGGATTGAATTTGTATGAGCGTGTTGGATTGCCTGTTTATCTGGCTATCAGAGCTGTTAATCAGTTTTCTTTGATGATAGGATTTCCTGCGGTTGGTGAGCAGTTACTTGCCATGGCTGCATCACGGGATATCAAGGTTTGTATTACAGGGGCAGAGTGTTATAGAAAAGTTTCTGTGAATGCAGTCAATTTTCTGGAAGATGATGTTACTTTGGTGCCGATTAATTTCATCCCATATCCGGGAAAAAATTTTGGAGTGACAATTGAACCAGAAGAAGCATTGGAGCTTCGCAAAAAATGGTCTGATTATGCAGATGGATTTGGCTATGGAGGGGCAATCTTTACATATGGAGAAACAGGAGGAAAAAAGATCAGGAAAGGCGGTAACATTTCATCTGATAAACAATATTATGTGATTGCCAGAAAATTCGCTCCACCCCAGGAGATTTTTTCACAAAAGCTTGGCACGATAATATTGAGTGAGAATGTCTACAATGTATATTTAATTACGATTAATGTTTCAGTAGAAAACACAAATAGATACCAATATGTAAAAAATTATCTGCAAAGACAGTTTGGGGTATGGCTGTTGCAGACATCGCCGGAATTGATTCCGCTGTGGCCACCCATGGTAGAACAGGGAGTGGTGATACCTGCCAAAAGCGATGAAAAGGTGTATTGTTCAGTATCCAGTGGAAATGACGAACCAAATGTATATAGATATGACGGTCCTGAAGTTTTTCCGATGCCTGTCAATAAAACTGAAGGCGGTTGCCATACAGTTTCCTTTACTATACATTCCCAGGAAGTATTTCTTTCGGTAGATAGAAAATATGCAGGAAGAGAAATAGCGTTTCAATCCAAAAAGATTATTCATCCGGATTATGGGTATAATTTTTGTATTGAAAAGGAAAACGGAGATTTAGTGGAATGGAAGGATGTCACGAAAGATGTGATTTCAGAATCCTTTTTTCTAAACTCAAATGCAAAAACGGAAATTTATATTGGAACCAGGGATAAGATATTTCAGTATATATCGGTTCGTGAGCAGAGAGTAGCTGTTTCTGCCCAATACAATTCAGAAGAAATTATGTTTGTGAAGGATGGTGGAGTTTTTCTTCATTATCGGGCAAAAGCTGTAAATAAAACAAAAAGCTTAAAGGAAACATTGACAGTAGATAAAATAAGAAAGTGTTGTCAGGGAGAGTTAGTTCCCGTCCCATATTGGGTAGAAAATATGTTCCTTAAATGGAAAAGGATGGGGAATAACAGGATATTTAATGAAGTAAAGAGGATGATTGTTAATGGAAAAATACCAGTCGGCATTTTGAAAATATTATATGAATGCTGTAGTGGGGAGGAATGTCATATATGAAACAACCAGAGAAAAGCCTTAATCATTTGAAGGAGAATGAAGCAGCGAGAACAGGAAGCAATGATAATGCAGAGAATATAAATTTTTTGCAGCAGAACTTGAGGAAAACAGGAAGAATTTTAGTGAATGATCTTTCAGAAGAGGAAATAGAATATATTTGTATGAAAATTACACCAAGAAAAATTCGTGTATATTTTCAAAGGCACCCTCAGGAATTTAATAAAATTCGACCGGGAAGCAGAGCTGCTTCTTTATCGGATGATATGACGGTAATGCTTGTGAGAAAAAATATTACGAAAGATTTTATCACATCATTTATCATTGAGCAGCTTGATGTCTGGAGATTGGAAATAGAGAAATATCAAAAAATGCAGGAAGAGAAGGGGGAATCAAGATCCATAGCTTTGCTTGAAACCATATTTCAAAGTGTATTTCGGGAAAATGTAGGCCTCTTTTTTAAAGTGACAGGAGAACCTTGCTACAAAGAATATATTGCATTGATGGAAGCGGCGTTACAGCTTTTGAATGAAAAGAAAAAAAGAGAAGAAATTTCAATTGAAACCTTGAAAAGTGAAACCGAGGAGGGAGTAAAAAGGGGTGAGATTACAGAACTAAAAGAAAAAGTAAAGAATTTGACGGCTCAAAAAGTAAAGTTGGAGCAGGAAGCAGAAACGGAAAAAGAACTCTATTTCAAAGCTCAGACATCATTGTCCAAATTATCTGAGAGAAACAGTGAATTGGAAAGTGAAGTAATGTTAATAAAAAAGCAGATTGAACAAGAGAGAGAAAAGGAGGAACGGCTTCAGGCGGAGCTGGATAAATACCGCAAACTATCAAAGTACTGTGATGAGGATACAGAAGAGCAAAGAGAAGATTATCAACACACATCTATTTGTCAGATATTTACTGATTATAATGGAAAAAAATGCAGGCGGTTAGCAGACATAGAGGATAGAAGGATCAACCGGTTTATTAAAATCGAGGAAGAACCGCCCTATTTCGGTAATCGCGACAAATTGCCATTGCTTGATGGGCCTGATACAGAGAAATTTGTTGGGATATGGAATTGGAGCGTCATTCCCAATTATAAGGATTCTAATAGAGACTATGTCAATAAGATGCAGTATAATAGTAATTTGAAGTACATAGAGGTCGTGGAATTTACGGAATGTCATAGTTATGAGGAACTTTTAGAGCGTCTTATTGACAAGAATCTCTCCTGCATATCAGGAAGCAAAGTGCTCTTTGTGTACCAGATGACAGAAAATCAGGTGAATGGTTTGTTGTGTGGAACCAGGGAACTGGAATTTTGCAATGGGTATGTCCGGTTGAAGAAAAATGTGTACATATTGCCTCAGTATACTATTGATAGCGGCGATGTAATAGAAATTGCCGGAAAGAAGATTTACAGATACCTTAATATGGGTATTCCTCAAAATATTTTGCAAGTAAAGAGCCCACTGGAAGTTGTTAAGGAGATTGTGGTAAGGCGTGCTACAAGTGCCAGATTACGACAAGGTGGTCTTAGTATAAAAGAAACCCAGCATTGTCAGGCTTTCTTGAAAGAACTACCAGAAAAGACGATGTATCAGGAAATTATTGATGCGTATGAATGTACGGAGAAGGAAGCCGAAGAATACCTATCTGCCTTTATTAAACAGGCCGATTCCTATTTGTCGGAAAATGATATTGATATGGAAACGCTAGGAGCTGCGGTGGAGAGAAATGCGGAACTTGTGAGGAGATGTAAAGAATTGCTTTTGGAAGACTGGCAGAAGGAGAATTCTGAAAAGCTTCTCATGGCGCAGGAGGAATTGGAAAAAGTGCAGAGAGCCGCAAGGGAGGAAAGAGATAATTATATTACATATAAGGAGCAGCACACCAAAGTGCAGGAGGAACTGAAAGAACTCCAGGCAGAGACTTCAAAACAGGAAAAACTGGCTCAGGATGTACAAGAAAAAATTGCAGCCCGAATTGCTCTGGCAAGAAAAGACGCATCGGATTTTATATCTGAGATGGCATTTGCTATGCCAATCGATACGAAAAGTAAGAGTGCAATGTCAGAAGGAAGTTCCACATCGATTACTTATAGAAAAAAGAAGTATCATCTTGGTACTGAAATAACAGATATGGATTCTTTTGAAGAGGAGCTGACAGAGAATTTAATTTTGTCTGGTTATGATGAAAGAACTGCACTTCAGATGGCGCAGATAATTGTATTTGCGATTTGTAATAACATGCCCATTGTATGTGGTGAACACGCAGAAAGGATAGCTGATTGTATTTCCCCTATGTTTGGATGTGATGGGACTTGTATGATTTCATTGCCAATAGGAGAACCACGCTGCAAAGAAATCTGTGATTTTATTGGGCAGGAGATAAAAGACGTTAATAGAGTATTTATGGTCAATGGGATTTTTGAGGGATTTAGCCTGAGCGCTTTTCATGAGATAAGGCAGCGTTCAGAAGAGTGGGGCAATAAGGCCATTCTTATTTTCCCGTTGAATGGTGTTAATATAGAAATGATTTCAAGTCATGTATGGAATCAAACTATGTTTATTGACGGAGATTTGGGAATTACAGATTTTGGGATGGATACCTTAAACGCTTTTCATTCTTCAGTTGATTTTGCTTTAGAATACGACATAGAAGTTTTTCGAAAAAAACGTAAGCTGTTAAAACAGTTCTATGGATTGATTGATAATATGGCAATTTTAAATTATGCAAAATATCTTGCTGTGACAGATGGAACAATGGAAACGGATGAAATGATATTTATTCAGGTTTTGCTGAGTGCGAAATCTTTTGGGAAAAAGGAGGATTTCTTAGAAAAGCTTTCAGTAGTTGGATTGGATGTAAAGTCCAACAGATATATTAAAAAATATCTGTGAGGTACAGAGGATGAAAGACAGAATCCTATATGCTATGGCTAGCGACTTAGGGATTGATAGGTTTGAAAATGAATCAGAAATGCGATATTGCAGCAGAGTTTTGTATTCAGCAATGGCCAGTTGGGTAAAAGCTGCTGCATTGGATCGGCCGGTCACCAGTATACAAAGAGTTGTACAAGGGGTGAGCAGGAGACATATTTTTGATAAATGTACTTCTGTTCTTAATGAAATGCTGAAAAGGTATCCGGAATCCAGATCATGGTTTGAAATGGAACCAGAGATAGGAAGTCCCATAGGTGTGCTGCAGGGCAGGCTCATAAGACATGGGGATTTGCTGCAGGTTGGATTTGGGACAAACCTGATTCTTGCAGGAAGCAGCCAAATGCCGCTATCAGGTAATGTGGAGTGCAGAAAAGGGGAGATACTTTTACAGGATACATATTACTCAGGTATAGCAATGCTTCAAAAAACACAAGAAAGCATAATATTCAAACCTGAGCCGGTTACGGATGTAACAGGATGGTTTAAGGATTTTGTACACTTCGCTTGGTGGAAAACTGAGGGCATGGATAAGGATGTTCAATACTTTAATGCATATAAGAAGTCAAAAAATAATCATTCCTGTTGGCAGTCAGAACGGCCAAAACCAGTGGAGGGAATATGGTTTGCCCGCCGTAATATCTGTCAAAACGGGTATGAGTATTATCTTCTGCGTCAGGATGAATATTTGTATGAACATCGGGTGGATCCGTTCTTACAGAAAGTTAGTGAACATAGACGGTTTATGTTGGCAATGAGGCATATGGCAGGGAATGATGTGCCGATAGAGGTGTATCATTATGCAGATCATGTTTTAGTAAAATTGAGAATTCATTTGCCGCAAAAGGAAAACTTTCTGTTGGAAACATACGCATGGCCTCACAATTCCATTATGGATAAACTGGAATGGGATATGGGTGAGTTGGTGTGGGAATTTGTAAAGCCGCATTTATGTGGATTAGGGATAAAACTGATAGAAGAAAGGACAGGACATGGATAAGTATGGAGTAAGAAACACTTATGATGCCATCAGAAACCGGCTGCTGGATTATATAAATACGGAATATCTTGGTAAAAATGACGCATTACGTGCTGCGTGTGAAAAAGAACTGCAAAAGGCAGGAATGGTTTTCCAGGAACCTTATATAGAGGCTAATCCCGCTTATCTGGAAGCGGAAGGGGGAATTAACGGCGCAGCGTTGGAGATGGATGTTAAAAGAATTCTTCTAAAAATAGCAGAGTTGGATTTAGGCGTGTTTAAGACCCCATACAAACACCAGATGGAAGCCTTGGAAGCATTTTATCAAGGCCAAGACCTTTTCATTGCTACAGGTACCGGTTCTGGAAAAACAGAATGTTTTATGTGGCCCATGGTGAGCAAACTGGTTCTGGAGCAAATGCGTTCTTCCAGAACATGGGAGATTCGCGGGGTACGGGCAATCATGCTGTATCCAATGAATGCGTTGGTTTCTGATCAGTTGGGAAGACTTCGCCGCATGATTGGCAATGGTGAAAACGGTTTTCATAGCTTAATCAATGAATTGGCTCCGGGAAGCCGGGTAGTGCAATTTGGAATGTATACTGGTCGTACACCATATTCAGGCAGAGCTGACAGAGATCAGAACTTGAATTTGGCGAATACGATGGAGAAAGATATTCTTAAGCAACCGGAAGAAACTAAGAAAAAGCTCCGTGAGCTTGGAAAATATCCATCTAAAAAAGATTTGGAAACGTTTGTGGAGCGGTTGCGAAAACAGGAGGATTGCCTGACAGACCCGGAGGATGCGGAGTTAATAACCCGACATGAAATGCATCAGTATTGTCCTGACATATTGATTACAAATTATTCTATGCTGGAATATATGTTGATGCGTCCCATTGAAAAGGAAATTTGGAATAGGACGAAAGAATGGATTAATAGCGATCCGGAGAATAAGTTATTGTTCATTATGGATGAGGCCCATATGTATCGAGGTTCATCTGGAGGAGAAGTTGCTCTTTTAGTTCGCAGATTATTTCATAAGCTGTGTATTAACCGTAATCAGGTACAGTTTATTCTTACCAGCGCCAGCGTTCCTTCAGAGAAAGAAAAGGAGAAAGAAGTATATCAATTTGCCTATGATTTAAGTGCCCAGCAAAAAAATAAAAATACTTTTGTATTGATCAAGGGAAAAGCGGAGAAACTTCCGGAAAACGGCAGAGAGTTTGATCCGATTGTTCTTATAGATTACGATCTGGATGCATTGCAGCAGGACTGGAATGGGCGCTATCTGGCAATTATGGATTTTGCCAAGAGGGTGGACTTTCCTGTATACAATGGTTCTGGGGACGAAGTAAGTGTGGAAACATGGCTGTATGATTGTTTGCGTTTGTGTAATCCTATGCTGCGGATTATAAAACAAACCCGGGGGCATGCGGTCAGCTTTGAGAAATTAGTGAAAATTGCGTTTCCCAAAAGTGAATCATCTGCAGCGGAAAAGGCCGCTAGTGTATTGCTTGCAATTGCTCCATTTGCAAAAAATACTGAGGGGAAGGTTCTGTATCCTGCCAGGCTGCATTTCATGTTTCGGGGATTGCAGGGAATTTATGCCTGTTCCAATTCATCCTGCACAGAAAAAAATTATGAGGATGCAAGGCTTGGATTAGGTCGTGTCTATCTGCGAAAACCGGGAACACGCTGCAAATGTGGAGGTATGATATATGAACTGCTGAATGAGCGATCTTGCGGTGCATTATTTCTGCGCGGCTATATGGACGTATCTGAACATGAAAAACCTTTTGTCTGGAATGAGCCGGGTATCCAGTTTACGGATAACTTGAAAGAAGTTCTTTTTTATCCGATTCTTCAGGATAGCGACTTTAAAAGAAGTAAAAGAAACAAGAAGATTCAAATCGCATATCTGAATGCGATGACAGGATACCTGGACAAATTTTCCGGGGAGACTGATGGGGAGAAAAACTGTATTCAGGTAGCGTACTGTTGTGATGTGGAAATTAAGGGCAGACCGGATTTATGGACGTTTGGGACTTGCCCTAAATGCGACAAAATGCGCTTTGAGGCAACCGATTTTGTTACAAAAGGAAATGAACCGTTTTTCAATCTGGTATCAGAGCAATTTTATATACAGCCACCTGTTTCTCAATATAAGGATGAGGCCAACGGAGGACGAAAGGTTTTGCTGTTTTCAGACAGTAGACAGCGTGCGGCTGTTCTGGCAAGGGATTTGACCCGCGCGGCAGATGAATGGGCCATGAAAAAAGCCTTGACAGTTGCAGCAAAGGAACTCCAGGATTGGGCGGCACGAAATAATAAAGTTCCAAAATTGGATAATTTGTATGCGGTTTTTCTGAAAGTTGCCTACAAAAATAAACTTCAATTCTTCTATGGAAATAATGAAACAGAATTGTTGGATGACCTAAAGAAAATGGGGGAATTATATGAAAAAAAGAAGGACAAGATAAAATATAATATTGTCATAGACACACATTTTAAACACAAGCCAAGTCAGTATCATGAACATTTGCTGAGACAGTTGTGTAGCAGCTTTCGGTCTCTGACGGATGCAGGATTATGTTGGATAGAACCTTGTGATATTGGTGGTGAGACTTTTGACGAAATCGAAGAGGAGCTGGAGGAAGCAGAAATTGAGATATCATTAGATGAGTTCAAGGTGCTGTTCTCCGCATGGGCAATGGAAATCATGACTTCACAGTATGCGGTAGGATCTGAAATTGATGATGACGTGCGAAGAAATATTACTGCATATCCCAGGCTGGGAATCGGGAATGGAAACGAATTGCCGCCTAGAATCAGGAAGATGTTGGAAGCTCAGGGATTCACAAAGGCTCAGATCCAAATTGTGGTCGGACAGTTATGCAGGTTCCTTGCCAAAGGCAATCATACATCCTCTATGTATCTCAATTCAGATATGATTATGTTACGCTTTGGTGAAAATCATGAATGGTATAAATGTCCCAGATGCAGCGGTGTGTTTCCTTTCACATTGTGGGGGAAATGCGTACACTGTGGGAAAGGGATTCCCAGAAAGATGACACAAGAGGATTTTGATGGCCTCAAATTCTGGCGGGTGCCTGTATTGGAGGCAGTGCATGGCGATCCGCAGGCACATATGACACGCATTAACACAGAGGAGCATACCGCACAGCTTTCCCATAAGGATCAGCGGCAAAAAACGTGGTCAACTACGGAAGATTTTGAAATGAGGTTTCAAAATGTCCATGTAGACAATGATCGTCCGGTAGATATATTGAGCTGTACTACGACTATGGAAGTAGGTATTGATATTGGTTCGCTGACAGCGGTTGGCTTGAGAAATATTCCTCCTATGCGCGAAAATTACCAGCAGCGCGCCGGACGCGCAGGCCGGAAAAGCGCAGCAATATCCACAATCGTTACATATACAGACAACAGACCTCATGACAGCTATTACTTTCATAATCTTGAAAAAATCATTTCCGGTGTTCCCAGAACACCATGGATTGATGTTGACAATAAAAAGTTAGCATATCGACATATGAATGTAATTTGTGCTACAGATTTTTTTGACCGGATGGAGGCAGGGACGGACGAAGTTAGAATTCGTGACTTTTTTCGGAAGGATTTTAAAAATTTCGAAAAGTTTATCAGCGGGAAAATAGAATCGGATTTTGAGCTGGAAACACTCATTCCGGAAGGGATAGATTTCGATATAGCGGAATATAAAAAAGAAATTCTGTCTCAGCTGGAGGAATTGAGAAAAAGCACAGAAGAATTTCCTGAGGAGTATCAGGATGGTGATAACCATCAGGAAAAGAGTGTGCTGGACACTTTTTTGGAAAGAGGGATTTTTCCAACATATTCTTTTCCTAAAGATGTTGTGAGTTTTTATGTGGAAAATGAAAAGGGATCATCCATTAAAGAAAAGCCGGAACGCGCTTTGGACATAGGGATTAGTGAATACGCACCTGGACGGCTGGTGGTGATTAATAAGGTTACTTATAAATCAGGCGGTATTTACAGCTTTCATTCAAAATTTCGTGCGGATGAGCAGGAACACCCTGCCCGACCTTTTTTTGAAAGCAAAGAATATTTTAAAGATCTATACTATTGTGGAGACTCTGCTTGCAATTGGATGGGACTGAAGCATGAAGACCAATGCCCATTTTGTGGAAAATCAACTATTCGGAGTCAAAAGATGCTAAAGCCATGGGGATTTGCGCCTGTTAATGGAACCAGTGCCAAGGAAGCAGAGACTGAAGCAGAAATGACTTATGCAGAGGAGCCTTGTTACTCTATTACACCCAAGGAAAGTGAGATGGAGACGGTAATCGGTTTTAGAAACCTGCGCTATTCAAAGAGATCCGATGATCCATTGATTATCTTGAATAAGGGACCGAAATCTACAGGTTTTATGGTCTGTAAAGATTGTGGAGCTGCGGTTCCTGGGGATGACGAAGCGATTCTTAGGAAGATATATAAACCGTATCGCCATCCATATACAAATTATAGCTGTCATCACGGGGCAGGAAGGGTTGTAAACACTTATCTGGGCAATCAGTTTAGAACAGACATGGTGGTGTATGAGATTACCCTTGATGCGAAACAAATAAATGTAAACCCTGGAGGGCTTTGGATACGAAGAGCCGGACAGACTTTAGCGGAGGCTATGACTTTGGCAGGCGGACGCTTGCTGGATATTGAATTTAATGAAATCAAAAGTGGGTATCGGTTGCGATATTCCGGAGATGGTTTTAAAGCATATGTAGATGTCTTTTTGTTTGACAGCCTTTCCAGTGGAGCAGGGTATTGTTCCGCATTGGCGGAAAGAACAGAGGAACTGATGGAGGAAACAAAAAAGATCTTGGTAAGCTGTCATGCCGGATGTGACAGTGCCTGCCATGAATGTCTGATGCATTACTGGAATCAACGGGTTCATGGCTTGTTAGACCGTTTTGCGGCGTTAGAACTGTTGGAATGGTGTGAAAATTCCAGCCTTCCGTCAGAATTGTCTTATGATAAACAGGAAAAATTGCTGGAACCATTAAATGCTTTGGGAGCGGAATATAAAATAGTTGGGGATGGGATACATCATTTTGTTGCGATGCAAAATAAAAGATGCAAGATTGCAGCATATCCGGCGATGTGGTGTGAAAGCAGTATTTTGCTGCCAGCAGGGACAATCACTCTTGCAGATAAACTTTTGAAATATGCTTTACCGAAAGCTGATGAATTGATTCGTAATGGATGGAAAAGATATTTTAATGATTGATTTATGCTTTCAAAAAGCGAAAGATATTTCTTTTATGAGCATTAAGAAGGATAATCACTAATAATGTCTAAAACTCTCGCACCACTGGTGCGAGAGTTGAAAGGATATGATGAATATGGATATTATTATATATCAGCCTTTTGTAAATGAAATTAAGGAATTGATTCAAAGGAAGCAATTTCAGGCAATTAAAATGGTAAATACAGAAACTATTAATCTTTACTGGGAAATTGGTGAAGAAATATATCGCCAGCAAAGAGAAAAAGGTTGGGGAAAATCCATTGTACAGATATTGGCAAAGGAATTGCAAAAGGAGTTCCCAGGAACGCAGGGATATTCAGCAGCAAATCTGTGGAGAATGCGTAATTTTTATCTGACATATTGCAATTCTGAAAAACTCGCACCATTGGTGCGAGAAATTAGCTGGAGCAATAATATTGCTATTATGGAAAAATGTAAAGATGATTTACAGCGAGAGTTTTATATTCAGATGACAAAACGATTTGGCTGGACAAAGCGAGTTCTGATTAATTTTATTGAGGCAAAGACATATGAAAAATATCTTCTGAATCAGACGAATTTTGACTTAACACTTCCAGAAGAACGGAGAATACAGGCAAAATTGGCTGTGAAGGATGAATATACGTTTGATTTTGCAGAACTGTCTCCTGAATATACCGAGCATGAACTGGAAGTGCAGTTGATAAACCATATCAGGGCCTTTTTGATTGAGATGGGAGGAGACTTTTCGTTTTTAGGAAATCAGTATCACTTAGTTGTTGGAAGCCGGGACTTATATATCGATTTGCTTCTATTTCATCGAAGATTAAGGTGTTTAGTGGCGATTGAACTGAAAATAGGGGAGTTTGAAGCGGAGTATGCGGGAAAGATGCAGCTTTATTTGACTGCTTTAGATGAACAGGTAAAGCTGCCTGATGAGAATTCATCTATCGGGATTATTATTTGTAAGAGCAAAGACAGAACCTATGTGGAGTATGCGCTAAAAAGATCGAATGTTCCCATAGGGGTGGCGACATATCAGCTCTGTAGTTCTTTGCCGGATAATATGAAAGAAATGCTGCCAGAACCGGAGGAGATTGTGAGACGGCTGGGCATTTTTGAAAAGGATTAATGAATATATTTTTGAAAATGAGGAGATATGTTTCCATGTAGATTTTTATGCTAATCTAAAATTGGAAGAGCGATATATCAGAAGAGATTGGAGAGGAGGTCAGGAATATGTGTTCGTATAGTCAGGTGATTGTAAGACAGAGGCATAGAAAGAGGAATTGAAAAGGGAATCGAAAAAGGAATTTTCATATATCGGACATTGATAGAGACAAAAAATATTCAACAGACTGCAGCAAAAACAATAGAACCGGCAGATAAGGTAAAGAAGATAGCAGAGCTATATCAGGTGGAAGTGTCAGAGTAACAAGAAAAGGCAAGATGGTAATTCATAAAATTTATCATCTTGCTTTTTGTATATGTGAGTGTCAAGGGTTTGTTTAATGAAAGTAAAGAGAATTTTGACTAAAGGGGAGCACTGGATGCTTGGAGATTTCATGTAATAGCATGCTGGGTATTCCGGAAAAATCTTAGAGATAGTTGTTTATTGGAACCAAAAGGGAATAAATGGAATATTGCAGACATATCGACATACTAAAAGTGAATATAGTAATATTATAACCAAAATCTGACAATAAAGAGAATATAGAAAATAAAACTGTAATATTATAATTTTTCTATAAAATTTTTTTGTGCCTATATTGACACACTCGGAGGGGCAGGTGTTTGGAATTGGGTGTAAGATCTTTACCATTGCGGGGCCGGTGATACTTTATGGGATATTGAGCAGTTGGGTGCTTGGAGTGATTTATTGGATTGGGGGGATGATGGGGGTTATTTGATAAGTGGATAGGAAAGTAGATAATTAATCTGGTGATTAGTTTTATAAGCAGGATGATGGATAAAATGGTTCATTATTCTGCTTTTTATTGTATTTCTAAAGTTTTTAGACTATAATGACATATATTGAGTGTGAAGTATCTGTAAGACAGGCGTGCATATCATAGTGAAGAATAGTTTGTTTTATATTAATCCAGAATGTGCAAATAAGACGTATATAGTTATTAAGACAAATAGACAGGAGGTAAAACGGTGTTTTTAAAGCAAATACAGGTCAAGAACTTCAGGTTGTTGATGGATTATAATGTAGTATTGAATGAAGGTTTGACACTTTTCGTAGGAATAAATAATGTAAGGAGATAAACTGTAGGTAAGGGAGAAGATGGATTTGATGTCGGAAAAAAGGCTGAATAATACAATATTTTTAATGTATCTTGTGACAGAAAATTATCGTAAAAAATATGGCCTCTCCAGGCAGGAGTATTTGCGGTTGGATAAGAAATATAAAATTTTAAATTATATTTCAGAGTGTCCGGATGTTTTTGATAGTATGACAGAGGCGGAAATGGTGGAGGAGGTTGATCAATATGTATCAGAATCTTAAATATATCTTATACCACGGGACAATCGCCACTATTGAAAAAATTGATATAAGTCAGGGAAAAGGAAGGAAAGATTTTGGAAAAGGGTTTTATATGGCTGTTTCTCGCACCCAGGCAGTAGGCATGATGCATAAAAAGTATAAAGAGGCAGTCAGACGGAGCAGGAATAAAAGAGATTCTGATTTTACGGAACATCTTTATCAAATTGAATTGGATGCTGTGGCAGTTAAAACTTTAAAGATAAGATTTTTTGAACAGGCAGATGAGGATTGGCTGGATTTTGTTCTCATGTGCAGGGAAAAGAGAGGAACACCACATGATTGTGATATGGTAATTGGGCCGACAGCGGATGATGATACTATGCTGTGTCTGAAAACATACTGGGATGGCCTATATGGAACAGTTGGTTCGTCTGAAGCAAAAAGGATTCTCCTGAACAATTTGGAGACAGAAAACTTAGGAATCCAGTATTTTATTGGGAAGCAGGAGGTTGCGGATCATGTAATAAAAAGTATGAAAGAAGTAGATTGGAGATGACATTGTGAAGGAGAGTAAAATTGAAACGACAATCGGTTTGTGTGTAGTTGCGCTGAGTAAATTTCTGATGAAGAAATATAGTGTGTCAGAAGAAGAAGCGTATCAGCGGCTTATGGAGATGGAATTATACGAACTGTTACTTGATGCGGATACTCGACTTTATTTGGAACCGAATGAGTTTCTGATTCGGTGCTGTGAGATGGAATGTGATAAGGGGAAAGAGGCATTGTATAGATTTATAAGCACAGATTAAATGTATCAGAGGAAATCGAAGATGAGATCAGGAATATGTGTTCGTATAGCCAGGTGATAAAGGATAGAGGTGTGGAAAGAGGGATTGAAAAGGGAATTTTGATATATCAGACATTGCTAGCGACG
>Ga0137306_100725_pt1 | contig 41678 bp, 35 predicted proteins | sample Inofroosms_March_FD_97187 | JGI IMG/M metagenome (GOLD analysis project Ga0137306, IMG submission 97187) | Mouse cecal microbial communities from Vienna, Austria - N-Acetylneuraminic and N-Acetylglucosamine D2O microcosms_March | ecosystem: Host-associated > Mammals > Digestive system > Large...
GACAGAAGAAGCCACGAAAACTTCTATCATTCTGCCGTTCTTCCAGCTCTTAGGCTATGATGTATTCAATCCCTATGAGTTTGTCCCTGAATATATTGCCGATGTTGGCATTAAAAAAGGTGAAAAAGTTGACTATGCCATTATGTCCAACAATGAACCGTTGATCTTAATTGAAGCCAAACCAGTCAATACAGAACTTTCCATCAAACATATCAATCAATTAATTCGGTATTTTTCCGTCACCAAGGCAAAGTTTGGCATCCTGACAAACGGTATTGTATATCAGTTCTATTCTGACTTAGAAGAACACAACAAAATGGATACCGTCCCATTCCTTGAGTTTAATCTCTGCAATCTCAAAAAAGAGACAGTGCAGGAACTCAAACGCTTTCAAAAAGAGGCTTTTAATCTCAAAGATATTCTGAGCAGTGCCTCAAACTTAAAATACATGACCATGGTAAAAAAGGAAATTGCAGAGCAGTTTCACTCCCCCTCTGACCAGTTGGTAAAAGTACTAATCAGCAAAAATATATACAGCGGCGCAAAAACACAGACAGTCATCGATAAGTTCAAAGGAATTATCCAAAAATCATTTGCCGAATACATCAATGATATTCTTGCAGAACGCCTAAGTACTGTCATTTCGCCTGAACCTGCTATTTCGAATGCAGTACCCGAAAAGAATGATGCTGTCTTAACTCAGGACGAACTGGAAATTTTAGATTATATCAAAAACCTATTGAACACGAACCAGAACATTCTCTATAAAAAGACTTCCAGATATGCCTGTATGCAGCTTGGAGAGACATCTACCAAATGGATTTGCCGCGTATATTTCAGGAAAGAACAGCATTTATTTACGCTACATAAATTTGAAAATACAGACTATGAGTGTGAATATTTCTTTGATGAGGTCGAGCAGCTTGAAATCATAAAAGATGTAATCAGAGATACTTTTGAAAAATGCTGTAAAATATGATCAGAAAAATATCAGAAAAAGAATAGACAAGGGGAAACTTTACACTAATTTTCATACACCCATTTTTATGATATCATCTGATTACAGATTACAAAAATTTGGTTATAATGAAGAATGGCTTCGTAACGGTATTGAGACAAAGATACCTGTAACTGCATTCAATTCATCTAACACCCCCGTCCCACATAATTCTGAAAAATGATGTAGGTACATTTCCGCACCTGAATTTTTCTATATTCTTTCAATCTTCCCTTGACAGCACGTATAGCACGTGTTATTCTATATGGGTAAGGAGGTGGAACATGAAAGACAAAGACCTGTTAAAGCTTTTGAAGAAAAATGGATGGAACGTAGTCAGAATCAACGGCAGCCATCATGTTCTTCAGAAAGATGGGAAAACTACTATTGTTCCCTTGCATGGCAAAGATGTTCCTATCGGCTTACTTAATAGTATTCTTAAGGAGGCAGGGCTAAAATAGTCCTCCTCTCCTTAAACCATAAGGAGGTATGTTTATGCTGTTTGTATATCCCGCAATCTTCCACAAAGAAGAGGATGCATATTGGGTTGAATTTCCCGATCTGGAGGGCTGTCACACCTATGGCAGTTCAATCAATGAAACCATGGAAGCGGCACAGGAAGCTTTAGCAGCTTATCTTCTCACTCTTTTGGAGCAGGAGAAAGCGATTGCCGCTCCCTCTGATATTTCTGCCATTCATGCGGACGATGGTTTTTCCTCTCTTGTGTCTTGTGACATTAACCAGTATAAAGACACGAAGGCAGTAAAAAAGACTTTAACCATACCGTCATGGCTGAATGACCGCGCGATTTCTATGGGGATAAACTTTTCACAGGTATTACAAGAAGCTCTTCTCTCCAAAATACAGGCATAGTATTCATAAAATAGAAAAACGAATCTTCGTGGACGGATGACAATTCAATAAAGCAACAGTTTCTCACTATTCTTACATCCATCCAAGGTTCGTTTTAAAATCAAGCGGCAGCGTGGGAGTCACTGTCTTTGACATTTCTTGTACAAATTCGGTCGCCTTTTTCCGATCAACTAAAAATTGTTTGGTAAACGTCAATATTGCCAAGATATGAATAGACAAGGGTAGACTTTACACCCATTTTTATGTTATCATCTGCTTACAGATTACAAAATCAAGTAAGGAAGCTTTACCTTCCCTACTCATGCGCGACCCGTGCGCCGCTTTAGCACCTTATTTCCTCTGCACGGGTCTGTGGAATCGAGTAGAGGAAACCCTTCCGCGCCGAGCATCCATCAGCTTTTGCTTACATGCTTCCTTGGGGCGCCCGTGTGCAATCGAGTAAGGGAATGCCCTTCTCCCCTACTCCCGCGCCGGACGCGGGCAGCTTTTGCTGCTTATTTCCTCTCCGCGTCCGTGTGCATAAAAAATTCTCCCAGAGCCTGCAACACTGGGAGAACCTCGATATACAGCCGGATGTGCCAGTTACATACCTAACAACGAAATTAGTATAGCACACTTTGGTACATCTTTGCAACCATTTCGTTTGTTTTGGGTGTATTTTTTATACCCTTTTATCATAAATATTATCAAGGAGGACGATCATCATGAGCAAAATTATGAGGTGTGCAATCTACATTCGGGTTTCATCTGCCGAACAAGTCATGCATGGCAAAAGTCTGGAAGCCCAGCTTCGCTTTCTGACCGACTATGCTGTCGGCAAAGGCTGGAAGGTCATCGGCCACTTTGCCGACGAGGGCAAGACTGCCCGCAAAGAATTAAAACGCCGCAAGGCAATCAAAGAGCTGCTAGAACATGTAAAATGTGATGCGGTTGATGTCATCCTGTTCTGGAAGATGGACAGATGGTTTCGTAATGTCGCTGACTTTTATAAAGTTCAGGACATACTCGACGCGCACAACTGTACATGGGTAGCTGCTGCCGAGCCAAGTATGAATCTTGATACCCGTGAGGGACGCCTGAATGTCAATATTATGCTCTCCATCAATCAGAACGAGACAGACACCACCAGCGAGCGAATCAAATTTGTCAATGAAGCATCTGTCAAACAGGGAAAGGCGATCTTTGGCAACAGCTCTCTTCCCTTTGGCTACAAAGTCGCGCTTGTTGATGATGCCAAACGCATTGTAAAGGATGAATCTGTAGCGCACATCGTAAATGATGCATTCGAATATTACTTTGCCCACCAGACCAAGACAGGCACAGTCAAATACATCAACACCAAATACGGAAATACCTTTACCATCAATTCCATGCTCAAGATGTGCACCCATACATTTTATTACGGTTCCTACCGCGAAAATGACAGCTATTGCCCTGCATATATCACCAAAGACCAATGGAATCTAATGCAAACAATCAACGAGCGAAACATCAAAGAACACAAAGCCCAAAAATCCTGCGAACCCTTCCTTTTCCCCGGTATTTTTATTTGTCCACTGTGCGGACGCAGACTATCCTCCAATAAACGAATCCGCAAAAGCGGCACCTACGCCAGATACTACAGATGCCCCAACCACTATTCCAACCGCATGTGTGACTATGGCAAAGTCATCAACGAGACTACAGCCGAGACATATCTGCTCGAAAATCTTGACCGGACTCTCGACGAACAACGACAGATTTACATAGACATGCTTGCAGAAAAGAAAAAAGCAGAAAAGAAAGCGCCCGATAAAACCAAATATCAGAAAGAGCTGGACAGACTCAACAATATGTACCAAAAGGGAAGAATCACCGAGGAGAAATACGACAGCGAGTATGACCGCCTAAAGTCCCTGATCAACTCCTGCCAGATGACCGAAAACACTGAAACACGCGTCACCAAAGCCTTCTGCCGCGCAGAACAGATTCTAGTTGAGAACTGGCAGGAGACCTATTGTACACTGCCCCGCATTGCAAGACAGGCTTTTTGGAGAAATCTGATTGAGGGTATTGATGTGAAAGAAGATTGCGGCATGATCAAAGATATTCATTTCATGCTCTGAAACGTGTACTAATCATTGCGCACCATTATGGCAAAGAATAATTGATCCATTCCCCAGATGTTCATTTTGTGTAACCGTCTTTATAATAGACTCTACACCATAATCCTTCCAGTCAAGACTGTCCACATCCCATTGAATTGCATAGTAGTTACACTTCCTTGCGACATGAATCAGCTTCGAATCATAGTCACCATACGGCGGACGAAACAGGAACATATCATATCCTGTGAGTTCCTTTACCTTGTCATGTACAGACATGATCTCATTTTCCTTTTCAGAATCTGAGATTTGGCTCATGTTCTTATGATTCTGGCTGTGATTTCCTAAGTCATGCCCCTCTGCAAGAATCATTTTGACATCATCAGGATAGGCTTCTACCCATCCCCCCGTCATAAAAAATGTCACCTTCACATCATGCTTTTTTAATATTTCCATTATTTTTTTAGTATCATCATTGCCCCAAGCAGCGTCGAACGTCAACGCAATCTTTGGTTCTTCTGTCTGCACACAATAAATTGGCAATTCTCTTCCTCCCACACTAGAACTGGTGGGCAAAATGGTTCCTTCCTCCCTGTAGTGTACGCCCAAAAGTCCTGCAAGCACTAAAACCGCTGCTGCCAGTATGGTCGTTTTTTTCGAAATATTAATTTCCTGCAAATATACACTGATCTCCCGCAGATATTGAATCAGTACACCGCTTGTCTGTGCATCGTTAGGATCGTTACTTTTGCCAAGCATAAACTGCCCTCTAAAATTTTTATTAAAATATATTAGCGGCAATCTGATTGTATGACAACGTTTTATTCCTGATTACATAGTCTGTCAAGCACCTCAAAATAAGTCTCAAACGTTTTCCGGCAGCACATTGGATTCAGAATCTCTATTCCAGCCACGCGCAGCCCAACCAGCGAAAACGCCATCGCCATACGGTGATCTTCATATGTTTCTATAACTGCTGGCTTAGGTATTCCGGGATGAATTGTAATAGCCTCCCTCTCCTCTTCACAGCGAATGCCAAGGCGCCTAAGCTCAGTCACTATGGCGTGAATACGGTCCGATTCCTGCACCCTGATATGCCCAATATTCTCAATACGCACCTCACTGTCTGCAAAGGGTGCAAGCGCCGCAAGGGTCATTGTCTGGTCGGAAAAATCCTTCATATCTACCGTGATTCCTCTAAGTCTGCCCTTCTGTCCCCCGTCTGCTTCAACACCCCTCACTTCAATTCCATCAGGTGTATCATTGACTGTACAGCCCATCTGCGACAGCAATTCCAGAAATTTCAAATCTCCCTGCATACAACACCATGTGACATTCTTTACCACAGCCCTGCCGCCAGTCAGTGCCGCCGCCGCGTAAAAATAACAGGCTGCCGATACATCCGGCTCGATCTGGTAACATCCAGCTTGATAAGAAAGTCCGCTTTTCATGATATATCTTTCACCATCAAAATCTACCACGGCACCGAGGCGTTCCATCATTTTTCGCGTAATCCGTATATATGCCCCGTCCTTGCGCGTACTTGTGACCTCGATGCAAAGCCCTTGTTTGATCATGGGCGATACCAGCATCAATGCGCTCAAAAACTGTGTGCTCTCACTGATATCGAGCTTGACACTGCAAGCTTCTTGTGCAGGCAGCCTTCCGCCGATACCTCTGATTCGAACCGGCAGATGTCCTTCTTTTTCAAGGCAGACAAGCTCTGCCCCCAACTCCGTCAAGACTTGAAAAAGCGGCTTCATTGGGCGCTTTTTCATCTGTTCTGAAGCATTTACCACAAAGGTGCCCTCCGCCATAGCAAGCATTGCAGTCAGGAATCTCGCGGCAGTACCGGCACTACCGACATAAATTTCTCCTGCTGTGACAGGAAGCTTTCCGTTTAAGCCCTCTACACTGACTGTCTTTGCCGGTTCATCTGTCTCTACCCGAAAACCAAGTGACTTTAAGGAACCCAGAAAATTTCTGGAATCTTCACTGAACAGCACCCCCTTTAGTGTCGTTACACCATCTGCCAGCGCCGCCATCAGCAGCGCCCTGTTTGTCATGCTCTTTGAGCCCGGCACCTCCACAACCCAGTCAATCGGTGCTTCCTGTTTTTGTACCTTATAAATTTCCCCCGCCATATTCCGTTTCCTTTCCTCTGTTCATTAACAAGTTTAATTGAATAAAGTCTATCACACTCTGCTATGTTTCACAATATATGACGCATATTTCGCAAGGCAAATGCATCAATGAACATTTTAACTACAAAAAGTTTTAAAAAATATCTGCTTCTGCACAACCTTCTATCATTTTTTCCTTCTATATATAATATACGCGAACCGCCATGCCGCAGCTCAAATCCAGATGAAAAATGCCGCATTTCAGTCATTTCCCGGTGTGAGATTTCGTACTTCTCCACAAAGCTGCCTTTGCTATGCATGAAAACTGAAACTGGCACTTAGAAGTCCTTCTTAATGTGGATAACATATGAAATTTTGTATATAATTTCTAAACTAAGTTACCGGCTTTGTACGTAACAAAACAAGAATGATTACCAGAAAATGAGCATTCCAAGGGAGTTCTCAGCATTTCTACAACGATTGGAAAGTGATCAGGGTGAACATTTTTGAGGAGAAATTATTTTATTAAGAACAAAAAACCAGTATATTTCATGTTTTCAGCGTTTCGCAAACGCCTAAAGAACATGTATTTCAGAAAGGAGTCGTTTCATATGAAAAAAATTATTAAAATGACATTGATGTCATCAAGTCTGTCCCTAAGCCTGCTCTTAACTGGCTGTGGAAACACTACTCTCCCAGCTCGCACTGAAAAAAATGCTGGCCACGCCAGTTTTTCAGACGAAGCTGTAAACAGTCAAACGACGGCTGCCTTCTCACGCACAGCCGAACTTCAACATACAAGTAATCCTGATTCTTCCTCCAAAGATAATACTATTTCAGAGCAAACTACGCTGTGCAGCCTGCCACCCAAGCCTGAGTCCACAACTGTTGTCCAAGGCGGTCCCTACGGGAACCTCTCCCTGTGCCTTCCCGATGGCTGGCGCTATGAGGCTTGCCCGATGGACAGCAAAAAGCTGCAAAATGGTCTGTATGGCATACGCTTCTATCCAGAAGGCGTCGAAGAGGGCAGCATCGAGCTTGCATACATAGACTCTTTTGGCGTCTGCGGGACAGGACTTTATGAGGAAACAGCCACTGTTGCCGGACATTCAGCCAACATCGGCACCTATGACAATCTTGCATACTGGGATTTTATTTCTTTCCGAGAGGACTATTCCGGCATTGTCGCCCTCACGTACAACGTGGAAAGCTGGTGGGACCAATACAGCGGACAGGTGATGGACATTCTCGACACACTCTCTTTTGATGCGTCTGAAAAAGAGGGCGGCGCATACATTCACACCCCCGAAGCAGAGCTGGATAAAATCGGACTTTATTTTACACTGGAAAAAATAACCCCAACAGGCGCTACGCTCGTGTTTCACCAGTATGATGAAAAAGCGCCCACCGGTGAACTGGAGTACGGGGACGATTTTGTATTAGAAGTTCTAAAGAATAATCAATGGGAAGAAATTCCCAATGTCATCCATGGAGAATACGGATTTCACCAGATTGCATACACCATTCCCAAGCGGACTTCTACAGAATGCGAGCTAAACTGGGAATGGTTATATGGCACGCTGAAGGCTGGCAGCTACAGACTCAAAAAAGAAATCATGGATTTCAGAGCAAGCGGAGATTTTGACAACTATACGGTTTGTGCACAGTTTATTTTGAACTGATTCATGACACATTCATGTCATTTTTCAAAAGCTGGTACACAGCCGCCGCCAGCGGAACGCCCAGCAGCATACCGCCGACACCGATAACACCGCCGCCTACAGTCACGGCGGCAAGCACCCACACGCCCGGCAAACCAATTGACGAGCCGACTACGCGCGGATAAATCAGATTGCCTTCCAACTGCTGCAAAATCACCAGAAATACAATAAATATAATCGCCTTTACAGGCGCGACCGTAAAAATCATAAATGCGCCGACAATCGCGCCAATGTAGGCGCCTGCAATCGGAATGAGCGCCGTAAAGCCTACCAGACAGCCGATCATCGCGGCATATGGCAGTCTCAGCACCAGCATACCACCCATGCAGAGCAGCCCGAGAACCACCGCCTCTGTGCACTGTCCTACGATAAAGCTGTGAAATGACTGGTTCAAAACGTCCATGACATAGTAAAACTTTTTCGTCACCTTCTGCGGCAGATACCGCAGGAACAGCCGCCGGAACTGTCCGCCAAGCTTTTCCTTGCCAACCAGCAGATAAATGGCAAAGACCAGCCCGACTGTCAGGGTGACAACCGTTGAAAATACTGACGAAATAATGCTCGTGGCAGCGCCCATCACGCCGCCGAGACCATTGAGCAGAATGTTTATGACTTTCGTAAACATCTCTTGCCAGTCTGTCTCACTGCCCTGAAATACGTTGTTCTCGACTGCCAACAATGCACTGATTTGCAGATTGTCCTCCATCCAGATCACAATATTATCCAGTACAGCGGGCAATTCTTCGAGCAGAATTTGCAGACAGCCAATCAGCTCTGGCACAATCATCTGGACAATGAATACTGCAATCAGAAAAATACACAAGAATGCAAGCACCATACAGACCGGACGGCACAGCTTCTTTGCCGCTTCTTTTTTACACTTTGGTTCTATATGGCGTTCCAAAAAGTTCATAGGGATATTGACCACATATGCGATGGCACAGCCCCAGATCAAGGGTTTCGCCGCGCCGAGCGCCACGCCTGCCAAACCTGTAAAAGCTGTCCAGTAATGGATTAGCAAAAATAATAATCCTACCGTGACGCCCGCCCGCAGGCAGGTTTTCCATTTCAATTCCATATCGTTCACCTCATATTCGCGGCGTTTCAATACTACAGCCGCAGGTTTTGTATTCTAATTCTTTTTTGATTTCATATGCATCAGACAGCTTTCGCCACAAAATAACTTGTCCATGAAGTAAAATCTGTTTCCGCAAGCGTCGAGCAGTCAACATGATCAATCAGTTCAAATCCCGTTTGTTTCAAATAATATTCCAACTCGGGCCGAAAGAAATACCGCATACTATGTGTCTCATGAATCGTTTTTACTGTCATGTCCGCCTTGTCAACTGCCAGCACCTCATAGCAAACATCGACTACATTTCTCTTTTCATACATCACCGGCTTTGCAATCCGTATCAAACTATATTTATCATCCTCAACTTTCTTAACGCGGACCACAGGTTTGTCCGTCAGTACCCCTGATCCATACCAGACATCAAACAGGAATATGCCGCCTGTATCTAAAGCCCTCCTTGCTGACTCAAATGCTGCGAGGATATCTTCATTACCCGTCTGGTAGCTCATGACGTGAAACAGTGAAATCACTGAATCATAAGTCTCCGTTGGCTGGTAATTTCGTACATCAGCGACTGAAAAATCTATAAGATGCTCTTCCTGTAACATATGTTTTTTCGCGATATCAATCATGAGTGGACTCAGATCAATACCAGTACAATGATATCCTAATTTGGAAAGTTCTATATCATGCCGCCCTGTCCCGCAGCCATAATTGATTATTTTCTTTATGTTCTGACCATACTTTTGCAACAGCAGATCAATCTGCTTCGCCTCTGCCTTATAGTCCTTGTCCTGATAAAATGCATTATAATAATATGCATAATCCTCAAATACTTCCATCTGGTCCTCCATTCGATGCGTTCATCTATATATTACCTGCTTTTCTGCCCGCATTGTTTCCTATCGCCATAACACATTCAGACATCATATTATAAAATCATTCCTGTTTTGACTGCCTTAGCCCTCAAAAATAACATTTGAAACTAACTATTGTTTCATTATACCAGAATCCATTGAAACTGCAAGAATATTCATATTTATTTCCCAATATTTTAGGAATTGTAGGAAAATAAGTGATGCAGATTGCGTAGGATATTTCTTCGAGGTGAAATTGCTAAAGCAATTGTCAAAAAACGTAGGCGTAGCGGGCTACGGCGAGGCTTTTGGGCATGCATAATCGGAGAAATAGCCAAGTCAAGATGCGTCAGTTATTTTTCTACAGTTCCTTAGACGTCTCTTTTTGTCTCCCATAAAGCTAACAGGCTCTCGGAGTCTCTTTGTCCCTGATATTGTGAGATGATTTTTGGTCAAATCTGAAAAATATATGACGAAAAATCAACCGCAACATCAGGTGCAAGGGAGACTTCGAGAGCCTATTTTAATTATAGAAGGTGTGGGAAATCATCATTCATGGGGCTCGATACTGCCAGCATATCCTTTAATGATGCCCATGCGACTTGGAATGTCCATTTTGGTGTCCTTTCATGGGATTATCCCCCGCTGTATCTTTCCGGTTATGTCCCTGACAGGTTCTAATCCGATTCTGGATTTCTCCCATTGACATTCCGTGACAGTCCTCCACAGTGATCTCGGCATCATACTGTGACAGTTCGAGAAAAGCCCGATACTTTCCGAAGGACATCTCATGCTGGTGCGCCTCTTTCATGCAGGCGGTATCACTGCTGTAGGTGAGCGCATTGAGTGCCTGAAAGCTGTCGTTTGCATGAATCTGGTCGAGCATCGTGTCAGAATGTTCGGAAACCACTGTCACCACAAGCTGCGAGTCCCTGTTGAGGTAACGGCTGTAATAGGCATCCTGCAAAAGCCGGTCGATCGCCTGCAAGTAGGATATATTTTTCAGCGGGATATGCTGTAGGATATCCTGCCCAACTGCGTTGTAGCCTTTTGCAGATACCACCCTGTCAAAGCGGTTGACTGCAAGCTCTATGGAAGGATTCACGTCAATACTGATATAGGATACTGGTCTGCTGTACACCGTATAGCCGCCTGCCCCAGCCATCAAAAAAACACAGACGACAGCCATGGCATACCGCAGTGCAGCATATGGTCTTTGCTGAAAAATATTGCGCTTCTGATTTGTACGCTGCGCTTCCAGATACCGCAGGGTATTTTGTTTCATTTGCTCTGTTGCCTTTATATTCTCCATGCTTTTCTGAAGCCCATTCTGTGTGCTGCTCATGACCATTCACCTCCCAACTTTTCCCGCAGGATATCTTTTGCCCTTGAAAGCCATGTATAGACTGTATTCTCCTTTTTTCCTAAGATTTTTGCAATCTGCACTGCTGTGTAACCCTCATAATAAAATAGATAGATCACGTCGCGATATTTTTCAGGCAGTTTTAAGACAGCCTCCAATACCTCCTTTGACGGATTGTCCAGCTCGGCGCTCTCCTCTGCCAGCACGTCGAGCGGAACCCATTTTCTGCGTGCAAGAGCGCGCAACCAGTCGGTGCAGGCGTTGATGGTCACACGCGCAAACCAAGCCTTCTCATGCTCGGCACTCTCGAAGGAGCCTTCATATAACAAGTATTTCAGATATACATTTTGGAATACATCTTCTGTGTCGTGCCTGTTCTTGAGATGTACGAAACATATCCTTCGCACCATATCCGCGTAAGCCTCCATGACACGGTTCACATCTTCTGTGCTCTTCAAAAGTTTTCCCCCTCATCTGCCCTGCCGACCGCCAATCCATCCCTCAATCTAAGACCCTGCCATTTACGGCAGGGTCTTAGATTTTGCGCATGCTTCACAAAACATCTAGTCTATCTTGAATATATTTTGATACGCGAAATAGATAATTAATGATGATATCCGCCGTGATGTCCTGTTCCGCCATAGTAATAAGACGCTGTATGGTGCACTGTCCCGTCACAGGCTACACCCAAAGTACATACACCGTTCACGTCACAGCTTCCGTCTGCATAGCAGGATGTCGCGGTGTGATGCACCGTCCCGTCACAGGCTACGCCCAAACTGAACACACCGTTTACATCACAGCTTCCATCTGCATAACATACAGGCGTGGGATTCTGAACAACTGTTCTATGCCCTCTACCGTGATGTGCAAATGCTACATTGGACGAACTTCCGACCACGATTGCCGCCAATGCCACTGCTGCTACTATTTTTGTTACATTTTTCCGCATGATATTTTCCTCCGTTTTGAAAATGCAGGCGTGAAAACTCCTTAATCAGTTTCCGCATACATTTGACTCATTTCCTGTTTCATATATAATACGTTCGGATGGAGGTAATCCTTTCACTCTTTTTACAAAAAATTTCCTTCATCATGCAACTATAGACGCAGGCACAGTTCAGTCCCCGTCACATAACCCTATTATATGACAGGGACTGCTCGTTAACAAGCTAATTTTTAATTAATGCCCAAACCGGCGCTTGCGTATCCTGCAACTGTATTAATCAAACTCAGTCCGCTTGCCGATGCTGAGAATACCAGCATTAGTCTTGTCTGGGCTGTTATCGAAAATTACTTTACTGAGGGCAATCGGAAACTCAAATCCGATCCGCCTTTCTGAGTAAATTAGACACTGACCGTTTGCAGCGTACAAGAGGTCTTTATTTTTTCAATCTAAGGGCACTCCTATTCAAGAACATATTCATAGCAGCAATCCTCTTTTGCAGTGCCTTCTATGATGCATGTTTTTCCAGTGCTCACAAACCCGTTCGCTTCATAAAACTTTCGAGCCTTCGTGTTATCTTTGATAACCCATAGTATTATTGTATTGTATGCCTTTTTTCTTGCCTGCTGAATCATCGCTTCTATCAAAAGTGTTCCTATTCCCTGTCTCACAAAAAAAGGTTCAACATAAAAATCCGTAATTTCAATTGTTTTCGCATCTATGGGCTGTCCGTTTATGACGCCTTTCACAATTCCGTCATCATACAGCAGCATACCGTCCAGCCTATGTAAATTGCTATTATATTCTTCATACAAATTAACAACTTGCAGCTCGTTAAATGACACATAATCATTTTTAAATATTGGTCTGTATGCAACTCTTTTTCCAAATACAATAATTTCAGCAATTCTGGCAATATCTTGTTTATCAGCTTTTCTAATCATGTATATAATCCGCCTTTCTGCGAAAGTCACCAATGCGTCATGAAAAAAGAAGATTGAATCACATCCAACAAGGCAGGGTGACGCGGTCCCTGCCTGTTTATAACAAAATTTATCCAATCAGGCACTCTTTTCCCTTAAAAGCAAATCCATATTTCCGAATCTGATCTGGCGAAAACCCATCTGCAATCAGTTTGGCATCATACAGCTTCTCGTCAATCTGGGAATGGGCGTTTGCAACAGTCTGTGCGAGATCTTTTTCTTTGGAAGATTTATGCACTTTAAACTCAATGATATACGCGTTGTCTCTTTCCCTGTTTGCAGGTGTCAGCATGATATCATACCTTCCAAATCCGCTTTCTCTGTTCGATGTGATCTCAAATCTTCCGGCAAGTTCAACCATCAGTCCCAGCACAAAGCCGTGATAAAAGCGTTCGGGCGCATCGTCATCTGATGCATTTTTAGCAATATCAAAACTTGAAAAGCTATGCAGTGCAATCCTGTTCATAAACTCATTCATTCCGTCCACATCGTTCATGAGGAGTGCCTTGATGAAATTACTGTATGCCATTTCCGAATTTCCGCCAAACCAGCCCTTTACCATTCCACGAAACATTCGTCTGACTTCAAGGTTCGTGATGGTCAGCGTGTACCAGACATCGCCCTCCTCCCCAATCCCTTCCTCGTCCTCCTCCAGAGTTCTTACATGTAACACTTTCAGATAACCTGTTGCAAGAAGAAGGCTCCACACTGCATTTGCGCTGCCATTTAGCTGGTCGAACACAATTTTTTCATCAATCTCTGCCTCGAAGCTTTTGCCCTGAAGAAGATCTTCCATTGTCTGTTTTATCTCTGCGTTTCCTTTTTGGATCAGCTGATTCACAAGTCCATTCCCGCTTGTATTTGACCAATACGTATCATATTTTCCTTTTTTCCTGATAAACGATACAATCGACCATGGATTATAGATATCTGTGCAGGTTCCGAATGTAAATCCATCATACCATTTTTTAACTTTCCCTTTCTGGTCTCCTAATCCTGCATCGTCAAGCGCCGTAAAGACTTCCTCCTCCGTAAAGCCAAAATCTGTAGCATATTCACTAGAAGTCGTTGTTATAACATCAAGGTTATTCATGCCTGTGAAGATGCTCTCTTTTGCCACCCTTGTTATTCCTGTGATCAATCCGCGCTCAAGGTATTCATTTGTCTTAAATGTGGAATTAAACAGACCACTGAAAAACCTGACTGTCTCCTCCCAGTATCCTGAAATCCATGCATCCTGCATGGGGGTATCATATTCATCTAAAATAATGATTACTTTCTGATTATAATAACGCTGCATAAAACCTGCCATTGAATGTATGGCATCAGTGGCTAATTTCGCATCCATCCCTGGTTTTATACCCTGATAATATTCCCGTTCTTTTTCATTTAGAAGATTTCTTTCTAATAAATATTCATTCTTGTTATATAGATCCGTAATTACCCGGGTGAACTTGAATATCATTTCCTCGTATGATGCTGCCTTGACATTCGCAAAGCTCAAAAAAATTACTGGGAATATCCCCTGTAGCTTCCTGTACTTATATTCCCCGTCAGAAGATTTTTCCTCCCATATGGACAATCCTTCAAACAGATCACTCCTGCCCGCATATTTATTTGAGAAAAAACACTCTGTCATGCTCATGTTCAGGGTCTTTCCAAATCTGCGCGGACGCGTGATCAGGGTTACTTTATCTGCATATTCCCACCATTCCCTGATAAAATCTGTCTTGTCAATATAAAATATATGTTGGGTTCTTACTTCCTCAAAGTCCTGATATCCAAGTCCAGCCTTGTTTTCATTCATACGACACCCTCCCTTGTTTGGAATGAATAGTTTTACTGTTCTGCCCACAGGCGTATTGCTTCAATAATTTTGTAACACTTACGTCAAAAAGTACGCTCAAACAAAGCGCTGACCTCCATTTTATCCACAATCCCCTGCGCATCGACGCCCGGGTGCGTCACATAGATGCGGCACACCTGCTCTACAAAGGCACACTCCACGCCCAGCTTCTTCGCAATCCAGTCTACTTTGTGCCCCGCACGCATTTCACGCAGAATGATTTCCACCGTGGATTTGAGACTGCCCTCGGTGACGCCGCGGACAGGCCTGCTTTCTGTATGCTCTGTTAAATCTATCTTTCTGAACTGCCAGACGCGTTCTCCCTCCTCAACCTCTAGGACAGCCATTGTCACCGGCAGCCGAAAGCGTCTCGGTCCGCAGCTTCCCGGATTCAAATAGCATATCCCGCCGTCTCTCCTCTCCTCATACTTATGTGAGTGACCGTAGACGATGATGTCAATTCCGCTCAAGTCTTTTTGAAGGTGCTTGATGTTGTGCACCATGTAAATGCGCAGTCCAAACAGCGTGATTTCAAGTTCCTTGCCAAGATTTGCCGCCCAGCCTCTGTCATTATTTCCGCGCACTGCATAGACCGGCGCAACTGCCTTTAACTCCTCTAACACCTTCTGGTTGTCAAAATCTCCTGCGTGCAGAATGATCTCGCAAGATTGTGCGAGTTTTGTGACTTCTGGGCGAAGCAGTCCATGTGTATCTGACAGGACTGCGATTTTATGGATTTCCATCTAAATCCCCCTATCTATGCTGACAAAATAACAGTATTGCACTATCATGTCATCAAACGACAACGACAGCTAAAGGCAGCTAATATCTGCCTTTCATAAAGTATCTTATACCGTTTCAAAGTTCAATTCATACAATTCAAACAGCGGAATCTCGTCGATTCCTCGCAACAAATCTCTTGCTCCTGCAAAGGTAAAGCCTTTTCCTTGATACAGGCGTTGCGCTGGGACGTTTCCCGGGACAACATCAAGCCGGATTGCCCGGTATCCCTTGCGGCGGGCAAGCGCAATGCAGCAGTCAACCATATATCCGCCGATTCCTCTGCGTCCCGCTGACGGCGCTACAGCGAGCGTGTGAATCACTAGAAATTCGCCACGCTTTAATGAAACACGCCAGTCACCCGCTTCATAATTGCCGCCGGGATTGTCGTTCAGCACAAAGGCGCCAAGCACGCTGCCATTCTCTACACAAGCGTACTGCCCGCCCTGCGCGATCGCTTCTCTCACGCTCTCCCTGCAAGGATACGCCATCGACCAATTGGGATAGTTGATATTTTCCAGCAAATGCCGCACGACGCTGCTATACATATCGGATACCAAATCCAGATGTTCGTCTTTACAGTGTATTAATTCCATTTCCCTTCGTTCCTCCAATCCGTTTTGCTATCACCCTCCATATTATCATACCGATATTGTACCAAAAAATCAAGCGCTGTACGCTCAAATCTCCCTCACCACAACCCTCGCGCCCATGCGGCTTAACAGTTCGTTTGTGATGCTCTGCGCCTGCTCCGCCACCACCGGCGCGGCGATTTCCCGATCGCCGTCCCTGCCGATCAGCGTGACGGTCATGCCCACGCTCACATTGGAAAGCGCTGTAATGTCAACCGCAAGCTGATCCATACAAACCCTTCCGACAATCGGCGCCTGCTGTCCGTTGATCAATACATTGTGTCCTCTGCCGGACAAAATTCTCGGCAAGCCATCTGCGTAGCCGATCGACACGATGGCAATGCGGCTGTCTCTGTCCGCCACAAAATCTCTGCCATAACCGACACTGTCTCCCTGTCTTACCTTTCGTATCAAGACGATCTGTGCTTTGAGAGAAAGGACTGGTTTGAGGTTCAGATGCAGCTTTGTCTGTGCATCTGGCGTACTCAAAACGCCGTACAGCGCAATGCCTGCCCTGACATAACTGCACTTGAGTTCCGGGTAATTCAAGAGGCCATAGCTGCTCTGAATATGAGTTTTCGGAATGTGTATGCCCTGTTTTTTCAGCCTGTTTACCACTTTATAAAATCTTGCAATCTGCTGTCTGGTAAACAGGATATCCTTCTCGTCCTGACTATCCGCCACGCACAGATGTGTGTAAATTCCATTGATGATAAGATTTTTCATTGCAAACACCCGCGAGAGCTTCTGTACTTCTTTTCCAGTATCACTCTCCACAGGCACCCAAAATCCCAGACGGTGCATTCCTGTGTCTAATTTGATGTGTGCTTTGACCTGAACGCCCTGCGCATTCAGCCTGCACGCATAATCGTAATCAACCAGCGTCTGCGAAAGGTCATACCGGCGAAGCTCATTTGCCCGCTCAGGCGGCGTGCAGCCCAAGATCAGAAGCTCGCCGCGAACGCCAAATCTGCGCAGCGCAATCCCCTCCTCAACGGTCGCAACGGCAAACGCTCTGACGCCGATTCTGTCCAAATGCGCCGCAATCTCGTACATGCCATGTCCGTAAGCCTGCGCCTTCACGACTGCCATCAACTCGCATTTGGGCGGCATTGCCTCGCGCAATACCTGTACATTGTGCGTAAGATTGTCCAGATTGATTTCAATGTACGCCCTGTCTGCGCCCTTGTGCTGCTCGTTTTTCCTGCGTCCAAACCGCTGCCAACATGCCGCTGCCGCCACACTAAATGACACCGATGTCACAGTTACTGCAAGAAAATGCACGATGCTGTTCTCCACAAGAAGCGTCTGCAAATGAAGCACCTTTGCGGCAAGCCGTATGACCACAATCATCATCGGGTGAATACTGTAGACAAGAAGCGATACATCGCGCAGCCAGACATGACGTTTTCCCCGAAAAGACAGCAGGGCCTGAAACAAAAAATACATACAGGGCAGCAAAAATAAATACATACTATCATGACGCTGCACTTGAAAGTGATGTAAAAGCAATCCCTCTGCCAGCATAAACAATAACATCACAATGCACATTGTCCATGACACCGCCGGTCTTATGCGCGTCTGCGCGTCCGCAATCCACCCGCCTAAGACGAAAAAGACAGGCGCAAAGAAAATGCCGTTTCTGGTATAATCCGACACCTGAAACCAAAGCGTATAAAATCCGCCAAGAACAGGCACATTTTCTGCCATCCCATAATAACTGTCGCCAAACAGACCTATGAGATATAACACTGCCGTCACTGCAAACGCTCTGTGAAATCCACTCTTTCGCACCAGCCCCCAAGCAAGCGCACCGCCTGCAAGCGACGCAGGCAGATACCACAGGTGATACAGTGTCCCGTCAAAAACGATATCCTTTATCAGATTCGGAAGAAGATTTTCCATCTTAAAATACCCATTGTAGATGTTAATGGGTATGTAGAGCAAAATTGCCGCCCCGTAGATCAGCGCCGTCTTTTTTAAAAACGTCATGAATTTGTCGGATTTGTAGCTGTATCTGGAAATCAGAAAGAAGCCAGATGTCATAAAAAAGAACGGGACTGCCACGCGGGCAATCACACGCGTCAGAATAAAATCTCCCAATTCGCTGTAGGTGCCAAGCGGCGATGTGTGAATTGCAATGATCAATACTGCTGCTATCATTCGAAAACAGTCTATCCCTGTGTAACTTTTGCTCTCTGCTCTCATTGTTTTCCCTCTTTCTGATCCATAGAATAAACCTTTATTTCTGACACATATGTCATTTTTCTGCTGACAGCTCATCCTTTGCAGTATTCTGTCACAATAAATCCATCACAATTATTGCCTGATAGACTGTATGGATGCAGCCCATCAACTTCAAGCTCCACTGCCCCGTCCATCTCATCTGCCCTGACAAAAGAAACTGCAAACCGCTCTCCCTGTTTTCGTTCTGCGATATAAGATTTCTCTCCATAGCGGTACTTTTTTAAAAACGCAAGATACTCCTCAAGCGCCATGCCCATCTGCGTCATGATTTCGGCATGTGGTGTCCCCACATACCGAAAATGCCACGGCTCATGTTCAATCCCTGTAATAGCTTGTTTGCCCTCTTGATACCGCTCTACAAATCCATGCGCTGCTGCTCTTTGGCGGAATGTCTGACAGATGCCCTCATATGGAAAATCGGGACGAATAAAGTCAATCTCCGGCTTATTTAGCGCAAGATCTATGGCAAGCCCCGTCTGGTGCTCGCTGTGTCCGGGAACTGCAACATAATTCTGTGTAAATTCCAACCCATTTTCCGCCAATGAATCATCCCATATCTTCTGCTGCTCTGCCATGGAACGCCATGCGCTCACCGGCACAATCTGACCTGCCCCGCCGATTTCGTGTATCAGATTTTTCAGTGCGCCTGCCGCTGTACGCTCATATAAAATCTCTTCCCCCTCCCATGTGCCGACGCTGCACAAATCCGTGGATGCTTCCTGATATGGATATTCTGGATTTACTAAAATCAAATATCCACGATGTATGTCATCTGTTTTTAAAATGATTGTTTGCATAGTATCCCCCATACCATAAACATCAGCTCATAAACGCCTGTCCGATAATTCTGTCCACCACCTCTGCAAAACCATACCCTGCTGCGCGCATCATGCCCGGATAGCGGCTGTGCTCGGTAAATCCCGGTATCGTGTTGACCTCATTGAACACAATCTCCCCCGCCGGCGTCAGAAACATATCCACCCGCGCAAAGCCGTCACAGTCCAGCGCGCGGTAAATCCTCTTTGCCGCTTCCTTGATCTCCTGTGCCTTCTCCGCCGCAATCCTTGCAGGCACATGAATCGCTGAGGTCTTGAGTGTATACTTCTCCGTGTAATCAAAAAATCCGTTGGCACACGCCGCGGTGTCAAGCTCAATCTCGTCAACCTCCCCGACAGTCAACTGATCACGTCCGCACACAGCACAGCCTACCTCAAAACCGTCAATCGCCTCCTCCAATATGACACGATTGTCATAATCAAACGCAAGTGCAATGGCTGGCGCAAGCTGTTCCGGTGCGCTCACTTTTGTCACACCAAAGGACGAGCCTGCTTTCACAGGCTTTACAAAGACCGGAAATCCAATGTTCTCTGCAAACGCGCACGCCTTGTTGACTGCGGTATTGTCCATTAGTACCATGGCTCTTGGCACGCGCACGCCCGCAAGCTCTGCAAGCCGGTGTGCCCTGTCCTTGTCCATGCACAGCGCGGAGGACAATGTCCCGCAGCCGACCAGCGGAATCCCTGCAAGCTCTGCAACTCCCTGAACTGTCCCATCTTCGCCGTTTCGACCATGCAGCACCGGAAAGACCGCGTCAACAGGAATCGCTTCCGGTATGGACTGTGCGCGGCACAGGATCAGATGATGATAAGTCCTGTCAGGCGAGAGCAGCGCCGGCACGCAGTCGCTCTCATTGCACCACGTATCCTTTTGAAGCTTGTCCATCTCCCCTGTAAAGTAAAACCACTGTCCCTCCCGCGTGATTCCGACCGGCACAGGATTATATTTTTTCCTGTCCATATTACAAATCACCGCATACGCGGACTGCAAGGACACCTCATACTCTGACGACGCACCGCCAAATAAGACTACAATATTTTTTCTATTTTCCATTTCTGTCACTCCTGTTTTTTGTTTTTATAGCATCTATCTCCAAATGATACCAGAACAATTTTTAAGTTCCAATGCCACAAAAGATTAAGAACTATTAAGATTTCATGATGATATGTTGATATGCCTGAAACGGCGCATCAAAAAAGAAACCTGTTTTCATACTGTAATTGTATCAAAACAGGTTTCTCTATGTTTTTCAGCTTCCTATCACCTTTATCAAAGTTTTCTCTCGAAAATCTTACAATTTCCTTACGATGCCTACAGCAATTCTTCGATCACACACTGGTGCTCTTTCTTCACGGTATCATAGCTGAGCCCAACTGCAAGAATATGTTCTACGTGCTCGCCTTTTAACTTCTCGCAATACTCCTTCATCCTAATCTGGGCAATCGCTGCTTGAGGCGTATCATCTGCCTTTAACTCAAGGACAATTCCCGGGAATTTTTTGCGCCTTGGATGAAAGATAAAGTCCGCAAATCCCTTTCCGCTTTTTTCTTCACGTTCCACTCTGTACATGTCCCGCGCTGCAAGATATGCAAGCGTAACCACACAGGATAAACTATTTTCGTCATTGTATCTGAGAATTGGCAGCTCGCTGTTATGAATGTTATGCAAGTATGACGCGACGATATCACCTTTTTTGTCCAAGGTCGCGTTCAGAATTTCATTGGAATTTCGGACTAGCTCTGCCACATAGCCAAACTCATCATCTTTTAAGGCCTTATGAAATTCCAGCATAAGCTCTTTATTTGGTATCCTTATATTTCCATCATAGTATGACAACAGACCATAGATAATCATCGCCGAAAAGATTTCTTCTTTGTTCTTTGGATTTTTTTGTCCAGCAGCATACTCTTCGTTAATCTCAATTATGACAGGCATGTCATTTACCATCTTCACCACATCATCACGCACTTCTCCGATGTTATATTTTAGGAAAAATAGTACTTCATCCATTTTTCCGGTTCTGGTCCAGTAGCTCTGGCAAGCCGCATCTTCGAGCGCACAGACCACCGATCTCGGATTATACAGGCGCTCACCGCTTCGGGTCTGATAGCCATTGTACCAGTCGCGAATGTCCTCCATCGTCAACGCCGTCTGTTTATCGCAGAGCGCTTCCACCTCGTTTTCCGTAAATCCGAAATACTCCTCAAAAAACGGGTCCTTGAGCATGGTATATTCCCGAAACATATTCAGCGCAGAACCCATACTGTACTTTTTAACAGGCAATACGCCTGTCATGTAAGTCAGTGCCACATAAGGGCGGTCCTTCAAAAGATTGCGCAGAAATTCCAGAAATGCACTATGATGCTCCGTGAACAGTTCATGGCTGAATAGATAGTCCCATTCGTCGATGATAAAGATAAACTGCTCCTTTGTCGCGGCAAGTAAATCTGATATCCTGTGAAAATTTTTCTCTCTGAGTTCCGGGTATGCCTCCTTGATATCCTCAGTGATGGATTCTTTGATCAGATTGATGTAATCCTCATAGGTACTGCCATCGTCGGGCAGGTCATTCAGGCTCAGGCTGATGACATTATATTGATTTAAATGTGTGTTGTATGCCCCGCTTTTGCTGATGTCTAAATGCTCAAATACGCCTTTTGCATCATATGCCTTTCCATAGTATGCCCCAAGCATATTCAGAATCGACGTTTTCCCAAAACGGCGCGGTTTTGTGATGCAGATATATTTTGTATTTGTGCGAATCCGCTTATTGATCGCTTCAATCATTGCGGACTTGTCCACAAAAAATTCACTGTTTACCAGTTCCGTATATAAAATCAGCGGAGTTTCCGTATTCAAACATAATGCCATGACATACCTCCTTTTGCAACAGCTCTGTTTTCTTTTCATTATAACCTTTCAGTTCCCCTGTTACAAGCAAAATTCGGTAGAATAGTCGCCCCGCATTTTTATCTGTCAGGGAAAAGTTGACAGCAAATTGAATTTGGACATCCGCCGGACTTTGCGCCAATATTTAGCCAGCAGGCATCTATACCGGAAGCGTCACAATAAAGATTGTGCACTCATTCGCACTCGCCGCGGTGATGGTGCCCCCGTGCAGCTCTACAATCTCCTTTGCAATGGCAAGTCCAAGCCCCGCGCCGCCAGTCGCTGACGAACGCGCTGCGTCTGCTCTGTAAAACTGCTCAAAGATATGCGAAAGTTTGTCCGGCGGAATGGTTTTTCCGCTATTTTTTATCATGATTTTCACCATGTCCGCCTCCGTCTGTGCATAGAGGCTGATTTCCGTTCCGGCGTAACTGTAGTTGACTGCATTTCGAATCAGGTTGTCAAACGCGCGCGCAAGCTTGTCCGCATCGCCTACAAGCATAATGTCCGGTGCTATGTTTAAGCTCCACCGAAGCTCCCGCTCTGCAAGAATCGGGTGAAACTCACTTGCAAGCTGCTCGAGCATACGGCTCAGATGAAGCCGCTCGGTTTCGAGTGTGAGCGCCGTCAAGTTAAAGCGCGTGATATCAAAAAATTCGTTGATCAGCTCTTCAAGGCGCTCTGCCTTATCGAGCGCAATCTCCGTGTAGCGGCAGCGAAGCTCCTGTGAAATCTGCGGTTCATCGCGCAGCAGCGTCAGATATCCAATCACGCTTGTGAGCGGTGTTTTGAGGTCGTGCGCCAGATAGACAATCAAGTCATTTTTGCGCTGCTCGGCAAGCAGCGCATCACTCTTTCGCTTCTCTAGTGTGTGTTTGATGGAATTGATTTTGCGCTCTGTGGCGGCAAGCTCCTGCGAGAGAATGACATCTCCCGCATTCTCTGTCACCAGCGCGTCAATGCCGCGGTTGATCTCCGAAAAATATTTGATAAAGCTATTGATATAAATCATCTGGGCAATCATAAACAGAAACATGATGCCGCCCATAAAATACCACTCTAGGTAATTTCGTATATAAAGCTGATATGTCTCCCGTGCGCGTTCATAGGCGTCCTTTCTTCCTGCATAGATCACATGGTCCAAAAATCCAACCACAAAGTTTGCAAACCGCCCGCGAAAGACAAAATCATACAGTAAACTTGCGCCAAGGACTGAAAATAACATGGTGAATATTGTTACCAGAAACAGCTTGGTCTTGACCTGTCCATAACCACTCTCCTTTCGTTTTTTCTGATTGCGCATTCTCCAATTCCGAAACCACTCACTCAATTGTATACCCCACTCCCCAGATGGTCTTGATATATTTGGGACGCCGCGCAGGCTCGTTCATCTTCTCACGCAGCCTTGCAATGTGCGTCATGACGGTATTGTTGTTGTCGAGATACTTTTCTCCCCAGACAGCCTCGAACAGCTCCTCCGATGAGACGACCGTGCCGCGCCGGCCGCACAGATACCACAGGATTTCAAACTCGATCGGCGTCAGCGCCACTTCTTTTCCGTTTAACAGGCACTTATGTGTATCCTTTGAGATCTGTAATCCCCTGATATCCAGCTCATTCTGCTGTGGCGCTTCCTTGCCGACATTATACCGCGTGTAGCGCCGAAGCTGCGTCTTGACCCTTGCAACCACCTCCAGCGGGTTAAAGGGCTTTGTGATATAGTCGTCCGCGCCGAGTGTCAGCCCCATGATTTTATCCCCGTCCTCCACCTTTGCCGTGAGCATGATGACCGGATAAAAATATTTTTCCCGAATTTTCTGGCAGATGCGAAAGCCGTCAATGTCCGGCAGCATAATGTCCAGCACTGCCAAATCCAGCGTGGTCTCCCCGATGCATTGAAGTGCATCTGTGCCATTATAATATTTGTAAACTGTATACCCGTCGTTTTTGAGATACACTTCAATTAAATCGGCGATTTCTTTCTCGTCATCGACCACTAAAATCTTTTCATTCACGATACTGCCTCCGATGTATTACACATCTGTCAATTTCTCAATCTCGTCAATTATCTCTCCGATATACGCGATTGTGTCCAGCAGGGGCGCGTCGGTAGTGATGTCGATGCCTGCGAGCTTTGCAAGCCCTACCGGGTCGAGCGTACCGCCGGCGGCGAGCACCTTTTTCCAGTCGTCCACTGCGCACTGCCCTTCTTTTTCTATGCGCTTGCATACCTGCGTGGCAACGGTCAGCCCTGCGCTGTAGGTGTAAGAGTAAAGTCCCATATAATAATGCGGCTGGCGCATCCACGTGTGGGCAGCGTCATCAGAAATCTCCACATCATCGCCCCAAAATGCTTGCAGTGTCTCCTTCATCAGACGGGTCAGCGTCTCGGCATTGACACTGCCGCCGTCATCGACAATCTGATAGACTTTTCTCTGATAAGCTGCCTCCATCAAATGTGTGACGAAATTATGATAGTACGTGTTGCCGATCATGCAGGACAATACCCAGCGGCGAAAACGCGGGTCTGGATTGGTTCTCAGCAAATAATGTGCCATCAAAAGTTCGTTCATCGTCGAGGGCGCTTCCACAAAGTAGGTCGAAACGTCGGTGTCAAAGATGGACTGGCTGCTGTTGCAGGACTTGAAATGTCCAGCGTGTCCCAGCTCGTGCGCCAGCGTAAAGACGTCGGACATGCGCTCGTTCCACGACAGTAAGATAAATGAATTTTTCCCGTAGGGGCTTGCACAGAACCCGCCTGTCGATTTTCCCTGATTCTGCGCGAAATCAATCCAACGGTCACGGTATGCCTCCTGAATCATTGCCACATAGTTTTCGCCAAGTATCGAGAGCCCCTTTTCGACATACGCCCGTGATTCCTCTATCGTGACTTTAGGGTCATACTCAGGGTCTACCGCAATTTTCAGGTCTGCAAATGTCATGCGGTCAAGCTTGTGTATCTTTTTTAGCAGGCGGGCATATCGGCGCATATGCGGCGCAAGCTTTTCAGTGATGAGGTCAATCTGGCGGTCGTACAGCTCTCTGGTCACTTTTTGTCCGAACAACAGACTGTCAAACACAGAATCAAAACCGCGAAGGGCTGCAAGGGTCTTTTCTGTCTGCAACTGCGTGTTGTAGGCGGCTGCAGTCACATTTTCATATTGGCGTATTTTTGCCGAAAAAGCAGCAAACGCGCTGCGGCGCACTGCGGTATTTTCCTCATACTCGTAGTTGTTCTCAAACAGGGAATAGCCCAGCGGGTACTCCTTGCCGTCTGCCGTAAAAGAATCAAATTTCATGTCCGCCAGCTTTGCCATATTATAAATCTGGTAGGGAGCTTGAATGGTGCGTGACAATGCCGCGAGGGCACGCTCTGTCTCTGGATGAAGCAAATGCGGCTTGGTGCGCAGAATATTTTGTAAATAGTGCCCGTTCTGCGCGGACAACGCAATCGCCTCCTGAATGACAGCATCCTCCTGCGCTGCAATCTCATTGTCGATAAAGCTCAGACGGCTTGTGACATCCGCCGTCACGCTGGCAATTGCCTCGTTGCGCTCCTGATTGTGCGTGTCGTAATAGTCCACGGAAACAGCCAGATCACAGTAATGTACGATCAGCGTGAGCAGGCGGTTCACTTCCCGAAAATCATCGAGACATGCATTGATGTGCTGCGGCGTGTCCAGCTTATTCTTGTATGTTTGCACCATGTTGTCGCAGAGTGCTTTTACCTTTTCCACATCCTGATACATTGCCTCCTCGGCGGCATAGATGCTGGATAGGTCCCACGTCATCTCTACGGGAATATCTCCGCGCAATTTTAACGCTTGTTTTTGATTCTCTTTTTTGTTTTCTTTCAAATTTGTTCTCCTCCTTTTCCACTCACAATCCCGGATTGTAACGCTTTTGCTGCCCGCGATTGTGACAGGCTATTGCATAATAGTCTATCACAGCCGTGTGTATTTCACAATATCCGATGCCTATTTCTTCTATAATTAATGATTACATTTATCTCAATCTTATTCACCGCAGACAATGCACACTGCATTGATCTCCATTAGTTCATCACAAACAATTCATGCAGCGCCCGCGTCGCAGCCACATACAGAAGCTTCGCCAGCTTAGGATTCTCCTTATAACCCTTCAAATCCGGTTTCCACAAAAGCACACAGTCAAACTCAAGGCCCTTGGTTTCCGGCACAGTAAGCACCATCACGCCTTTGCTGAAACCGCTCTTGTCCGAATCCGTCAGATGGATTTGATGGCTGAGCCGCTTGATGACACTTTCTTTCTCTTCGTCGGAAAAGCAGATGACTGCCATCGTCTCATATCCTTTCTGCTGCATGTCCGTCAGAATTTCCACAGACAGCCCCGCCGCTTCCTCCTTCGAGATGCTCTCTATGAACCGAACCGGCTCGCCATGTCTGATGACTGGCTCAATCTTATAAGCGCCTCTTGAGGCACTGGTCAGAATCTTTCCTGCAAACTCGGATATTTCAATCGTATTGCGGTAACTCTTTGCGAGCACCCGGAAATGGTCTGTGCCGCTGTTAAAAATCTTCTCGCGCATGTCGTGCCACGCATTCATGCCGCACTCGTAGTTGACATTCTGCGACACGTCCCCCATAATCGTGAAATAACACGCCGGCAGCACCGTGCGCAGCGCATAATAGACAATCGGGCCAAAGTCCTGTGCCTCATCAATAAAAATCTGTCCAAACTCTTCATCTGGCTTTCGCTGTAGCGCTCTGTAATAGATCAAAAGCATCGCGGCAATGTCATACACATCAAATACTCCGCGTGAAATCTGCTCCATCACTGGCGTCATATTAATATAGTACGCTTTGCCATATACCTCCAGAAATTGCAGATACAGATTGACCACACTTCCCTTGTAACAGTGGTCTGAAAAATAATGCTTGTACTGCGCTAGTTTATGATTGTAAATGCCTATCTCCTCGCGCCCCTGACACTGTAGCTTGATGCGCGCGCGCAGCCGCTCATCGAGTGTCACCAGAAGCCGGTTGATGGAATAGTCTGGATTTCCATGGATAAAATCATCATTGTTTTTCTGGGACAGCAGCATTCCAAGCTCCTCATCATACACGACACAATTGCCAAGGATATGCGCACGCAGCCGCTGCATGTGCTGTTCGAGTTCCGTCGCAAACAGCATCTTGCTCTTCCACGCAAGGCTTGGTGAGGGCGGCACGATTCGATACTTTTTCTTCCATTCTTTTTGCAATAGATGCGTCAGCAGTTCGTCCATGCGCATATGCTTCACATCATACACATCCAGCTCTGGAAGCCCGCCTGTGATATAGTCGATCAGGATATCACTCCCGCCCACAATGCAAAATTCATTGGATGTAAAGCGCTCTTTGTAATTGTACATAATATAAGAAATCCGATGCATTGCCACTGTCGTCTTTCCACTTCCTGCGACACCCTGCACAATGACATTGTGAAATGGACTTTCCCGTATGATCTCATTTTGTTCTTTTTGGATTGTGGCAATAATATCTCCCAGCACAGCATCGCGGTTTTTGCTCAGGTACTTCACCAGCAGCTCATCATTTGCCGCCACATCACTGTCATAAAAGCCCTGCATACGCCCCTCTTCGATGTCATAGGTCCGTTTCAGGCTTAGGTCGATGCGGTATTCGCGCCCCTTGCCGTCGCTGTGGCTGTCAGGAATGCTGTAGGTTCCCTCTCCCAGCTCATTTTCATAGTACACTGTCGAGATCGGCGCGCGCCAGTCCACAATCTCCACCTCTGTCTTGTTGCGCAGGACGCCATGTTTTCCAATATAGATCGACTCAAATAAGCGCTCGTCCAGATTGCGGTAATCAATCCTGCCAAAAAAGGGCTTCTCATACGCTGCCTGATTGTTCGTGAGCTGATTCAGGCTGTGCTCCTCGAGACTGCGGGAGGTCATCATCTGGCCATACAACTCCACATTGCCGCTCTGCACCTCGTCGAACAACGCCTTTGTCTCCTTGTGGCGCTCCTCATACTGCCGCTCATACTCTGCCATATTCGCTGCGATCAGCGCCCTGCACTCCTTAAAGTGTGCTTCCTCCTTCTGCCATTCTTTCCTCTCTGTCATTTTGTGCTCCGACATATCGTACCCTTTCCTTTCTAAGAACTTTCGTTCTTTCCCATCTACCGGGTTTACACACGTACTTCCCTTTGCGGGGTTGCGTATTCTGATTGCTACAAATAATATTATATAGTTCAAATAAAAAAATACTAGACTTATATTTTGAATTATGATATAGTGTTGTATAGAATGTCAATAAAAAAACACTTTATCCAACTAAAGTGTTTTTTTGTTTTGTCATAAAATTTTTATAACAACATTTATGAAACATTTTTCACTTTTAGAAATTCGAGATAACGGTCCTGCTCAATCGGTTTGGAAAAATAGTAGCCCTGTATGTAATCAATGCCCAGCCGCTCCAACTTCTGAAGCTGCTCGGCGGTCTCCACGCCCTCAGCGACCACCTTCAAACCAAGTCCCTGTATCATATCTGTCGCCGCCTGCAGCACGTATTTTGCCTTCTCATTCTCAAAGTACGCCTGCGTCATATCCCTGTCAAACTTGACGATGTGCACAGGCATATCCACGATATAGTTTAAGTTCGACTGGCCATTGCCAAAGTCATCCAGCGAGAAGCTCACACCGTAATTGATCAGTGCCCGCATGTTGTCGAGCAGTGTTTTTCTCGTGAGAATCGAGGCGGACTCCGTGATTTCCAGATTGATAAATGCTGGATTGATGCGGTATCTGTCCATAATCTCACTGTAACATTTTGCAAGCGATTTCGCCTCGCACTGCACGACCGACAAATTAATCTCAATGTACTCTACGCCGTACTGTTCGGGCGCATGCTCACGGATAAAGATACATACCTTCTCAAACACCCGCTCGCCCAGCTTGATAATCAGCCCTGTTTCCTCCGCAATCGGTATGAACAATCCCGGCGGAATGATACTCCCGTCCTCCCTGCGAATCCGCACCAGCGCCTCGGCAGAGACAAAGCGCTTCGTTTCCGTCGCATAGATTGGCTGGAAAAATACCTCCACGCGGTCCTCCTCCATCGCCTGCAGAATTGTTCCGAGCATCGCATCCCGCTCTCTTTTCTTCGCCACGCTGTCCGCGTCAATTGCGAGCGTATGCTCCTCTGGGTTGTCCATGCTGTGCGCTCTGAAATACTTGATATAGCCAAGCATCTCCTCTGCATTGCCCGCCACCTTTGCATCCGGCACCAGCAAATAATATGGCTGTAAACTCACAGGGTTCACATTCTCTATCCCTGCTAGCCACTCCTCCTGAAAACGGTTCCCCACAATCGTGTACGCACGCTCCATCTGCTCCCTGCTCTCAAACGCAAGCGAAAACTCCTTCTCATCTGTCTTAAACCGCTTCGTCTCCGGAATCCTGCTGATAAAATCCGTCACCTCCGCCAGAATGTCCTCCATATGTTCGATTCTGATATCGCTGGAATGCGCATTCTCAAGCGAAATAATAAGGCAGCAGCCCTTGTTCTTGCTGTCATATTTATATTTCACGTAATCCGTAAATGCCCTCGCATTAAAAAATCCTGTGCTTCTGTCCAGATTGGCTTCTGGATTTTCAAGCTCAAAAAACAAAATCACAATGCCAAGTGCACTCGCATACCCGACCAGCAGCATTCCGCTGTTGAAAAACTGTACGACTGCCGCCGCAAGCCAGATGCCCATCCATGTGCGGATTGCCCTTCTGCGCCTTGGATTCATTCTGTTTCCGCGCTTTGCGGTATAGACCAAAGTCGCAATGATTAAGAGCACCACACCGATATACGTCGCCACACAGGCAGGGCCATAAGTATAGACGGTTCTTCCTTCATGGTAAATCCCGATTGGCAGCAGAAACAAAATCACGCTGACTGCCGCTGCCGCAATACCCATTTTTTTGATAAAACGGTTGACCTGCATCAGTCCAAAAGCATCTGCGCAGGCATATGTCAGCGCCGCATAGCCTGTGCCCACCAGCGATGCGAGATACAGCTTGCACTCTCCCCGAACGAGCAAATCTGGCAGCATACTCCTGCCCATAATAAAAATGACGGATAAAATATCGAGCACCAGACATGCTATACACATATATGCCGCACGCCGGAACAGCATCTCCGTGTACAGTCCGACTGTTTCCTGCCTTTTGTAAAAATATAGTATCAGCAAAATAATAATCAATCCGCAGACCTGCATTTGTATATTCATATGAACTTTGTCTCCTTTACCACCGTATTTTATGGCGTTGCAGTCCTGTATCGCCTAGGACTGTCACGCCTTTCGTTATCGCTTTTTAATGATATCTTTTTAATTATATCTATTGTAACATTAATATAGCGTATTTTCAATTGCCACACCCAAAGGATTTCACAGATTTATCACAATTAGATAACAATTGAAACACAAATACCGATTATAGTATAACCATAGCAGCAATCAAAACAACTTTAGTAAATAAAATTAAAAAAATTCGAAATTTAAAAAATCATAAGACCATTTGAAAGGAGATTTACACGATGTACGAAAACAATCAAAACTATCCACAGAATACAAACACTGCTGAAAACAATAACGGCTACCAAGAATATTATTATTCCGCCAGCCAGAACATCAATACCCCTCCGGTTCCACCCGTCGGCAGCAGTCATAAGAAAAGCGGACGCGGCAAAAAAGCGCTCACAGTGGTCTGCCTCGGCTTGGTGTTTGGTGTGACGGCAGGTGCCGCCTTCAGTGTTCCAGTCACAATCGCAAACAAAGAGTTAAAGGCGACCAAACTCGAGATTCAGCAGATGCAGGAATCCTTAAATGCTGCCGGTTCAGGCAAAAAATCACTCTCGACGACGGCGGATTCCCTGAATGCCTCCAATGCCCTCTACAATAACAGCAGCGCCGCAAATGTGACCGCCATCGCAAACAACTGCCTTCCCAGCGTAGTCTCCATCACCAACAGGGGCGTCACCGAAGTCCGCACGATGTTTGGCACATACCAGCAGGACGCAGAGAGCAGCGGCTCCGGCATCATTATCGGTGAAAATGAGACTGAGCTGCTCATCGTGACAAACTACCATGTTGTCTCAGGAAGCAGCGAGCTGAGCGTCGTATTCAGCTATGACGAGGACAGCGATGACCCTTCACTTGTGAGCGCGCGCGTCAAAGGCTATGAGGCAGACAAAGACCTTGCCGTCATCGCCGTCTCCCTCGATGACATCACCGACGAGATGCGGTCCAAAATCAAAATTGCCACCATCGGCGACTCCTCCAATCTGGTGCTCGGTCAGGAGGTTGTGGCAATCGGCAATGCGCTCGGTTACGGCCAGTCTGTGACGACAGGTATTATCAGCGCACTTGGCAGAAATGTGACTGTCTCTGACGACAACGGCGGCAGCATCACCAACAAGCTAATCCAGACAGATGCAGCCATCAATCCGGGCAACTCTGGCGGTGCCCTGCTGAATATGAACGGCGAGTTGATTGGCATCAACTCCGTAAAAGTTTCGTCCAGCTCTGTCGAAGGCATGGGCTATGCAATTCCAATCTCGGATGTACAATCGATCATAGAGGAACTTATGTTAAAAGAGACAAGAGATGTCGTGGCGGAGGAAAAGCAAGGATACCTTGGCATCAAACCCATCGACGTGACAAATGATATCTATGAGGCGTATGACATGCCCGTCGGCGTCTACATCTACAATATTTACGAAGGCTCGCCAGCCGAAGCTGCCGGTCTTGTCAAGGGCAATATTATCACAAAATTTGACGGCCAGACCATCAAAAACAGAGAGGCTCTGATGTCACTGCTCACCTACTACCGCGCTGGTGAGACGGTCGAGATCGTCGCCATGGTACAGAGCGCAGAAGGCTATGTCGAGAAAACCTTCCAAGTCACACTGGGCACCAAAGCAGTCTTTGGCGAAGATGCCGACGACTCACAGTCCAGACCAAAACGCCAAGAGTCCCAGGACAACAGTGACGATGACTTCTTTAACCCGTTTGGCTCGTTCTGGTCAATCCCGTAATTTTTAAATACTACAATGCAAAAAAGCCAGCAGTTTCTCCCTTCCTGCTGGCTTTTTCATATTCAAATATTTTATTCAAAATATTTACAGCTCTACCTTGGCGCGCTCTGCGACTGCAGGCACACACAACTGGGTATTGATGGTTTCCTCCACCTCCACCGCAATGCCCAACGCTGCCTGTCCCAGCTTCGCCATCTGCCGAACCCCCATATGCTTCATATAGCCAAGTACCACGCCCGCCATAAAGGCGTCCTCCGCGCCGCTTAGACTGACCTGCTCCGTGCCAATCCTGCTCTGCATAAACTGTTCATCATAGCAGGCACAGTACACGCCGCCCTTCTCCGCGAGGATAAAGACATTCTTAACGCCCTTTTCCATGATAATGTCCGCCGCACGCTCCAACGTATCCTTATCGTGAATCCGTATCCCGCTGAGTACCTCCGCCTCCGCTTTGTGGCACACAACAACACTAATCCTGTCAAGCACCTCCAAAAGACGCCCCGCGCTCTTGACCGACACGGGCAGCGCAAAGACTGGCGCCCTGCATCTTGCGCATACCTGTGCGATTGTCTCCTCTGGAATATTGGTGTCGAGAATCACCATGCGTGCTTTGTTCAAAAGCTCCATTTTGGCAGTCACAAAGTTTGCCGTGAGATTCTCATAGATTCTGGTATCTGATACCGCAAGCTTTCTGTTTCCCTGCTCATCCGCTATATACAGATACACAGAAGTATCCGCCTTCGCTGTTTTCAGGGAGTCCGCCAGCTCGATGCCAGCCTCCTCACAGCTTTCAATAATCCTGCGCGCATAGGTATCATTTCCAAGCGCTGTGATCAGCTTTGTACCAATCCCGAGAAGTCTCAGATTGTGCGCGACATTTCTTCCCACGCCGCCGAGCGACCACACTGCCCTGCCTTCGCTGGTTCCGCCTTCCACTAGGGCGTCATACGGCATTCCGCCAATATCAATCCCTGCGCTGCCGATGACAACACAGTAGTCTGGACCGTTTGTCACATATCCTTTCCCCAAAATATACCCTTTTTTCATCAGATTTGAGATGTGTACTGCTGCCGAAGAACGGGCGATTCCAGCTTTTGCCGCAAGTTCCTCCTGTGAGATCATGGGATTTTCCATAATCCACTGAAATATTTGTGCCTCTCTGTTTGTCATATGTTCTCCCTTCTGTGAATCACCATCGTACCATTTCCATATCCTTCATTGGGCAGGCAAGCCGAGCTTCCTGCCCGTGCACTGGCTCCAACGGATACCCACGTGCACCAAAACATGACTTCTGTTTACAAAATTTTCCTATTTTTTATCATAACACCCAACAATAACACTGTCAATGTATTAGAAATATATAATATGTTGAAATGTTTTAAATTTTTGTAAACGAATCTGCATTGATGAACTTTCGGTGTACAATCAACTGGCAATTTGATATACTGGTAAGGAATACAATCATGAATTTTACAAATCTTGATACAAAAACGAGGAGGATTTTAATATGAGCAAGAAAAAAGTCGTTGTCGCGCTGGGGCACGATGCGCTGGGTTCGACGACACTGGCACAGCTTGACGCCGTCAAAAAGACTGCGAAGGCACTGGCGGACTTAGTGGAGGCTGATTACCAGCTAACCATCACACACAGCAATGGACATCAGGTGAGCATGATTCACAAAGCCATGACAGAGCTGCGCCGTATTTATATTGATTACACCCCCGCGCCGATGTGCGTGTGCTCTGCGATGAGTCAGGGCTATGTGGGTTATGATATTCAAAATTCACTGAAGGCTGAGCTGCTAAGCCGCGGCATCTCCAAACCAGTCAGCACAATTCTGACCCAAGTGACCGTCGATCCCTACGACGATGCCTTCTATAATCCCAAAAAGGCGATCGGGCGCTATATGTCCAAGGAGGACGCTGACACCGAAGTCAACAAAGGAAATTACGTCATGGAAACCGAAAACGGCTACCGCAGAGTCGTCGCAGCGCCCCAGCCAATTGACATTGTGGAGATTGCAGCCATCAAGGCACTCTCCGATGCCGACCAAGTCGTGATCGCCTGCGGCGGCGGCGGTATCCCGGTGATTGAGCAGCAGCATATCCTCAAGGGCGCTTCCGCAGTCATTGAAAAAGACTGTATTGCGGGCAAGCTTGCGTCGGATTTAAAAGCCGACGAGCTATTAATACTGACCAGTGTAGATTACGTGTACCTAAACTTTGAAAAAGAAAATCAAGAGCCGCTCAAAACGCTGACTGTAGCCGAGGCAAAACGCTATATTGAAGAAGGGCAGTTCGGAGAGACAGACATGCTGCCCAAAATCGAAGCGGCGATTTCTTATCTTGAGGCAGTTCCTTCGGGAAGGGTTATCATCACTTCCCTGAATAAGACCGCCGATGCCATTGATGCCAAGGTGGGCACCGTCATCACTGCGTAATTTTGTGCTTTTGCGGCTTATTTCCTCTGCACGGGCGTCCGTCAGCTTCTGCTGACATGTTTCCCTGGGATGCCCGTGTGCATAAAAAAGACAGCCCCGCCATCTCGCGCTCAGGACTGTCCTGTTCATTAATATTGATTAATATTGATTACGCTCTTAAAAATGCCCTATATCCCCGCACGGCTTCGTACACATCCGCCTTGCTGACCACCTCATACGGCGCATGCATATTCAGCACCGACACGCCGCTGTCAATTACGTTCATGCCATACTCTGCCATGAGATGTGCGATCGTTCCGCCGCCGCCTGCATCCACTTTCCCAAGCTCCGAAAACTGATACATCACATCGGCGTCCTCCATAATCCTTCTGATTTGTGCAACAAACTCAGCAGTTGCCTCACTCGAGCCACGCTTTCCGCGAGAACCAGTATATTTGTTGAAGGCAAGTCCCTTCGCCAGAAATGCGGAATTTTTTTTCTCGTACACATCTGCATACAGCGGATCAAAGCCTGCACTGACGTCCGAGGAGAGCATCTTCGAACTTGCCAGCGCACGGCGGACGAGAAGCTGTGAATCTCTCTCTGTCGCCGCGACAAGCTCAGCAATGGTATTCTCAAAAAATTGAGATGCCATACCAGTCGCGCCTACATTGCCAATCTCCTCCTTGTCCACCAAGAGACAGCACAGTGTATGCTCTGTGATCTCGTCCGCCAAATCCAACATCGCAAAGACGGAGGTGAATGCACACACTCTGTCGTCATGGCCATACGCCAGTATCATACTCCTGTCGACGCCCAAATCGCGCGCTCTCCCTGCGGGAACAATCTCCAGATCTGCGGAGAGAAAATCCTCCTCCTCAATTCCATAGGTCTCTGAAAGAAGCCTGAGAATATTTGCCCGAACGGCTTCTTTCTCTTCTTTGTCAAGCTCTTCACTCTGCTGTAACGGGCGGTTTCCAATCAGCAGATCGAGCTTCTCACCAGCAATGACCGCATCTGCCTTCTTTGCCATCTGCTCTCCTGCCAGATGAATCAGCAGGTCTGTGATGACAAATACCGGCTCATCGTCCTTTTCACCGATGCTGATTTTGACGACGGTGCCGTCCTTTTTGGCGACAACGCCATGAAGCGCAAGCGGAATCGTTGTCCATTGGTATTTCTTAATGCCGCCGTAATAGTGCGTGTCCAGATATGCAAATCCCTCCGCTTCATATAATGGCTTCTGCTTTATGTCTATTCGCGGGGAATCAATATGTGCCCCAAGAATATTCATGCCTTCAGACACTGGTTTTTTTCCCATCTGAAAAAGCACAATGCTCTTGTCCATCTGGACTGCATAGAGCTTATCGCCTGCCTTGGGCGTGCCACCCTCTTTGATCACGCTGTGCAGTTCACGGTAGCCCTTTTGCTGCGCCATCTCAATGACCTGCGCCACGCATTCGCGCTCTGTCTTGCCGTTATCGAGACATTGTTTATAGCGGTCGCAGACCTCTTGAACTTTTGTCACGTCCTCCTCGGTATATTTGAGCCAGAGATTATCTATTTTCATTCATTTTGCTTCCTTCCTGATATCATTATTTCAATATTAATATGTAAATTTATGCGCCTGCTCTGCCAGTTCTGCCGCCAATGCAGACAAGCTTTGTGTCATGCCCGCGATATTGGAAATAAACTGGTCTTGTGTCTCCACTGCGGCGAGCACCTCCTCGCTGCCTGCCGCATTCTCCTCAGATGCTGCGGATATTCCTTCTATCATCTCCACGATAATCTGCTTGCTGTCAGTCATATTGGTGCTGGACTCATAGAGCATCTTAACACTGGACTGTACACTCTCAAGACACTGCTCGATCTGTACAAAATTCTCTTTCGTCTCCCCGACACTGCCCTCCTGCTCTTGAAAAATCTGCTCCATGCTCTCCATATTTCTAGTTGCATCTGCGGTCTTTTCAAGCAGCTCTTGAATAATCGCGCCAATTTCGTTCGTCAGACTGTTCGTCTCCTCCGCAAGTCCCCGAATCTCCTCCGCCACGACCGCAAAGCCTTTTCCCGCATCGCCTGCTCTTGCCGCCTCAATCGCCGCGTTTAGAGATAGCAGGTTGGTCTGGTCTGCAATATCATTAATCTTCTGGCTTGTCGATTCTATCTTTTGTGCCTGCTCGTTATTCTGCTGCATCGCCTCGCGCACGACAGCGATGCTCTCGCGGCTTTTGGCGGTCTTGTCCATCAAATCCCTGATGGCAGTAAGTCCATTGTTCTTCACACGGTCCATCTCGTCCGCATTGCTTCTTAAATTCTCTGTGTCTGTAATATTCTGCACAATCAATCCGTCCAGTTTTGCAACCTCATTTGCGCTGGTAGTCGCCTCCCCTGCCTGCGACATCGCTGCATTGCTGAGGTCATTCATCGTCGTGTTAATCTCATCTGACGAATGCTTGATCTGTGCAGTGTGGTCTGCCAGCGTCCCCGCATTTTCGGACAGCGCACTGGCAGTCTGATCAATCTGTTTCACAATATCGCGCAGATTATCATACATCAAAATAATATTTCTGCTGATACTGCCAATCTCATCTGTCCTTGTCCTCATCACGCGGATGCCTGCCATGTCCCCCTCTGTCAAATCATAGCGCGCAATCCTGTGAATCTCCGCGACCGTCCTCTTGAGCGGTCTCACAAGTAAAAATTCCATGAATACCGCCAGTATCACCAAGGCGATAATCCCGACGGTCAGACTCACTGCCGTCGCAACCTTGACGGTTCCCATGATCTGCGTCCTCGCCTCTGCCATGGTAATCCCGGAAACCTTTACGACTTCCTTTTCCATCATTTTGCATGCGATGACATTGTTGATGGAAAATGCAATTGCAAGAACGATAAACATTAAAGCACTGATGGTAACAATAATGGAAACTTTCCTGTATTTTTTGTTTTCCATAAGTATGATTCCCCCTATTACAAATTAGTGTAATATAAGTATAGATTATTTTACCATCAATTTCAAGCTATTTTCTGCTCAGCGGGCATGCTCTGGAAGCTGCACCAGAATGATCGCAGCGAAGGCGAGCGCACAGCCCGCAAGCTCTCTTGCGGTGAGAACCTGATGCAGCAGCAGCCAGCCAGCCAACACAGAAATGACGGACTCCAGACTTAGAATCAAGGAGGCCGCTGTGGGATTCATGCCCTTCTGGCCGATAATCTGAAACGTGTAGCCCACACCGCTCGAGAGCGCACCCGCATACAGGATTGGGAGCCATGCCGCAACAATCTCTGACAGGTGCGGCTTTTCAAACAAAAGCATCATGACTGCCCCGAGCACCGCATTGGTGAGCGTCTGCACACAGGAAAGCTTCACGCCGTCCACCAGCGGCGAGAAGTGATCCACGACCAAGATATGTATGGCAAATACAGCGGCACAGCCCAGCATATAGAGATCACCTTTTTGCAGTTGAAAATCGCCTGTTGTGATGCACAGCAGGTAGAGTCCGAGCGACGCAAGCCCCACTGCTGCCCATACCTTTAGCCCGGTCTTTTTGTTCAGGAAAATCCCGAAAACCGGAACAAGCACAAGATACATCGCCGTGATAAAGCCTGCTTTCCCTACTGTCGTGTACTTCACTCCAAACTGCTGTAGCGTACTCGCGGCAAAAAGACATATGCCACAGCATATGCCGCCAATCACCAGCGCTTTTTTATTTTCCTTTTGACACACTTGTTCCTGTACGCCCTTCTTTCTGCAGCTGCTGCCCATAATCGCTGCGCAGGGCACGAGAACTGCCAGCGCAACCACATTGCGCACTGCGACAAAGGTAAAAGGTCCCACATAGTCCATTCCCACGCTCTGCGCGACAAACGCCACGCCCCAGACCGCCGCAGCCATGAATAAGATCATGGACTGCCTAAATATAAATTTATTCATACTGTTTTATTTTTCTTTTTACACTGGAAACCATCATAACTTATCGTTTCTGACAGTGTTCACAGAAGTAAATTGTACCTCCCATATAATTTGTCTTGTGAAGCTCATGGCCGCATCGGGTGCACGGCTGATTCAGGGAATTTTTGCTTAGCTGTGTGATGTAACGCCCCTTTTGTCCGAACAAATCCCGCTCTGTGTCCCGTCCGCCCTGCTCTGCCATCGCTTTGATCACTTGATTCACTGCGTCATACAGAGAACGAAACGCCTCCTCTGGCGCATCTTGCATTGGATAGCGCGGATCAATGCCCGCCTCCCACAAAATATCCTGCAAAACGCCATTTCCAAGCCCCGGAATGCGCTGCTGCGTCGCAAGAAATGCCTTTGCGGACAATTTCTTCCCGCCCGCAGGATAAAGAGACATAAAATAATCAAATGTAAACCCGTCTGTGAGCGGATTCGGTTTTGTGCTAGAGGAAATATAATAGTCGTTTGTGCATTCTCCTTTTGGAAAAATGGTGATTCCCCCATACATCTGAATCGACACAAAAATCCCTGTCTCGTCATCAAAATAAATTGCAAACTGATGCTTTTTGGGAAATTTTGTCCTGTCCTCACAATAGCGCGGATATGCCCCGTCATAGAACACAATCAAGCTGTCCTCAGTGTTGATCTCAACCATTCCGCCCCTAAAGACCGCACCGGTAATGGACTGTCCTTCGAGCGCTTCCCCGTACCTGCCCGCCTCGTTGTTAAAAAAAGCAAATTTGTGCGGTGTCTGCAAGATTTTTATGTGACTGATTATTTTTCCTGACAAATGTTTTTGAATCTGATTTGCAATCGTGTAGCTTTCCGGTAATTCCAGCATGATTTTCCTCCCTGTAATCTAAATGCACAAATACTTTCATCGCGCCAGCTCTTCATGATAGTTGCCTGTAATTTCTATTGTATTGTCGTCAGGGTCCTTCAGACAAAAATAATAATAGGGATTCCCTGCGTTGACACAGCGGATTTTTGTCATGTTCGAGCCAATCCTGAGGGACTTTAGCCGCTCATATTCCGCCTGCAGGTCGTCTGCATTCAGGTTGATGACCACTTTGCCGCCATTTGCAGCCTCCGCAATGGATACCAGATCATCGTAGAGTGCGCAGCGCGCTCCTTCCGTCGAGACTTCGTCGGGATGTGCCGCATCAAACCTGCCGTTCATGATGGCAAGTGTCAGTCCATTGATATCAAAGACTGCAAAACGGGTCTTGTTCTGCGCGTGCACCTCCTTCTGAAATAATGCCCTGTAAAATGAAATACTTTTCTCAAAATCCTTTGCGATCAGATAAATGCTGCCGTATGTAATCATGGTATTCTTTCCCTTCCTAATTCATACAGCAATCATACCACAATAAATATGACAACAGTCTGTCATATTTTAAATAAAAATCTTCTTTACTTGATGAAACACTAATACCATTTCGCCATTTGCTGAACGCGCCATTTCATCTCCTGCCTGACCGCCTCCGGGGCGAGCACCTCCGCCGACGGGCCAAAGCTCAAGAGTACGCCGTACCCCCAGTCATCCATAGTCAAATGAAAATGCACCATAAAGTTCCCGTCCGGCAGCACTTCGATTTCCTCCTCCTCAAACCGGTCGTACACCCTGTACGCTTCCCTTTTGTCAATCCTTACATCAACTACTGTCATATTAAGATCCGTTTGTATCTCACGCCCCTGCAGCGCATCCTCCTGCGGGATGCACTCTGCTCTTGGCACAAAGGTTTCCTCTTGCACCAAGAGCCGTTTTATGCGGAAAAGCTTGAATAACCGCCAGTCCTTTCTCTCCCTGCAGTATGCCTTGAGATACCACGTGTATTCCTTGAAAAGCAGCTTCACAGGCTCTACGGTGCGGCGGCACATCTGTCCGTTCTTTCCGTAATAGTCAAACTGCAACAGGCGCCGTGCCAAGATCGCATTTTTGATGTTGTCATAGAGCTGTACCCTGCTCCCGCTCCAGTCCGACAAGTCAATTGCGAGCCAGTCAACAGGATCTGTCCGAAAAAATTCTCCGAGCTTTTGCAAGATGTTTTCCCCAGCCTCCGCCTTGGTTTCCCGAAGCGACACCAGCCCGGATAAAATCTCCTGCTGTTCGTCCTTTGTGAGCAGCATTTTATTCAGCACAAACTGTTCTGTCAGACAGATTCCGCCGTTTTTTCCCTTCTTGGCATAAATCGGTATGCCTGCGGCGCTGAGTGTGTCCATATCGCGATAGATTGTGCGCACAGACACTTCGAAGCGCTCGGCAAGCTCTGCGGCGGTCACTGTTCCCTGCCGCATCAAAATATATATCATTCCCAATAAACGATTGATCATAATTTATTACTTCTTTGTCCACTTTTCGATGACGCAGCGATGCGGGTTCTCCGCACGGTGCTTGTCATAGTTAATCCCGACCAGCAGGATCTCTCCTGTATAGTTTTCAAGCGCCTGTGTGTACACGCTGTCTTTGATCTGCTGTATCGCAGCATGAACAGTTTTGTCGTATTTGAGCTCTACCACAAGCGCCGGCTTCCCCGTATGGGGTAGCGGCAGAAACACAATGTCCGCAAAACCGCGCCCAGTGGGAAATTCCCTGACCAGACGGTAATCTTTCCTTGCGCTGTAATACGCAAGCCCGATCGCACATGCAAGCGAATTTTCATCATTGTACGTCAAAACCGACGCAACTTCCATATGCGCTCTGTCCAGTGCTTCGGCAACACGCAAAGCGGCGCCGGACAGTGTGTCCTCAAGCAGTCTGTCCGATGCCATAAGCACGCGCAGTATCAATTCATCAAGTTTTGAAACATCGACATTTATAGCCATATTTTCCTCCAATATCTCTGCTGTTGTTGGAACATAGTATAACACAATTTTGCATATTTTGTAAGTTATTATTTATTAATAGTTCCTTACTCATAAATCTGCTCCTTTAAGATACAAGCCTATCGGTTTATGGTGTCAGCGACACAAACGAT
>Ga0137306_100726_pt1 | contig 41662 bp, 38 predicted proteins | sample Inofroosms_March_FD_97187 | JGI IMG/M metagenome (GOLD analysis project Ga0137306, IMG submission 97187) | Mouse cecal microbial communities from Vienna, Austria - N-Acetylneuraminic and N-Acetylglucosamine D2O microcosms_March | ecosystem: Host-associated > Mammals > Digestive system > Large...
AATCTCCTTCGTTCCGTTGGCCTCGGCGGTAAATGTGGTGATATGGCGGGTGTTCCGGTCATACACGCCCTTAAAGGATTTTCCGCAGCCGATGGGCCAGTTAACGGGACAGGTGGCGATTCCCAGCACCTCCTCGATCTCGTCCATCAGGGAAAAGGGATCGTTGGCCTCCCGGTCCATCTTATTGATAAAGGTAAAGATGGGGATATGGCGCAGCAGACAGACCTTGAACAGTTTGATTGTCTGAGGCTCCACGCCCTTTGAGGCGTCAATTACCATCACGGCGGAATCCGCCGCCATCAGCGTCCGGTACGTATCCTCCGAGAAATCCTGATGCCCCGGCGTGTCCAGAATATTGATGCAGCAGCCGTCATAGTGAAACTGGAGTACCGACGAGGTGACGGAAATTCCTCTCTCCTTCTCGATCTCCATCCAGTCCGACACCGCATGGCGGGCCGTCTTCTTTCCTTTTACCGAACCTGCCAGATTGATGGCCCCGCCGTACAGCAGAAGCTTCTCCGTCAGTGTGGTTTTTCCCGCATCCGGGTGGGAGATAATGGCAAAGGTTCTTCGCTTGTTTATTTCTTCAGTAATTGCAGACAACTCTGTTTCCTCCAAATTAAAGTTCCGCTGTTTTTGTTCCGCCGTAATCAGCGGCAGCCATTTTTTATTTTCAGAATCTGATCCAGTATCCGGTGAGCCACCTCATCCTTGCTCATCTGCGGCAGGGAAACCTCCCCGTCTTTTGTGAGGATCGTCACCACGTTGGTATCCGTGCCGAAGCCGGCTCCCTGCTGCCGCAGGTTGTTGGCCACGATCATATCCAGATTTTTCTTTTCCAGTTTTTTCCTGGAATGTTCCAGCATATGCTCGGTTTCCATGGAAAATCCGCATAAAAACTGTCCCTCTTTTTTATTCTGGCCCAGATATGCCAGAATATCCCTGGTACGGACAAGAGGAATGGACAGCTCCCCGTCTTTTTTCTTCATCTTTTCCCTGCTCACCCGGGCAGGCCGGTAATCCGCCACCGCAGCCGCCTTAATCACCACGTCCTGCTCGGGCGCCCGCTCCGTCACTTCCCGGAACATATCCTCTGCCGAGACGATATCCACACAGGCCGCAAACCGGGGCTTTAAAAGAGCGGCAGGCCCGGATACCAGCGTCGTTTCCGCCCCCCGCAGAGAAGCCGCTTTCGCCAGCGCATAGCCCATCTTCCCCGTAGAATGATTGGAGATATAGCGGACCGGGTCAATGGCCTCCACGGTAGGGCCCGCAGTAACCAGCACCTTCATTCCTTCCAGATCCTTCGGGTAAGCCGCTTCTTTTACCACATAGTCAAACAATACGTCCTCATCGGGCATTCTGCCGGCCCCGATATCCCGGTTGGCCAGCATCCCCACCGCCGGTTCGATAATCTCGTAGCCGTGGCGTTTCAGCTTCTCGATATTTTCCTGAACAATGGAATTAAAAAACATATTCGTATTCATGGCCGGGGAAATAATCTTTTTGCACGGACAGGCCATCACCGTCGTCGTCAGCATATCGTCCGCTATGCCGGAGGCAATCTTCCCGATCACATTGGCAGAAGCCGGTGCCACCAGCACCACGTCCGCCTGCTTTGCCAGCGCCACATGCTCCACGCTGTACTGAAAGTTCCGGTCAAAGGTGTCGATCAGGCATTTATGGCCCGTTAATGTCTCAAGGGTGATGGGATTGATAAAATTGACGGCGTTCTCCGTCATCAGCACATGGACCTCGGCCCCCGCTTTCACCAGCATCCGGGCCAGAACGGCGATTTTATAGGCGGCAATACTTCCTGTCACCCCTAACAGTACGGTTTTTCCCTTTAACATATATGAACCTCCTCTTGCCGCTTTTTACGGCGGTTGGTATACTATTACGAGAATAACAAATTTTTCGCAGACAACAGTTTACCTGAGCGGCAGCACATCCTGTCCTGCTCATTCACCCATCTTCATATTGGAAAGGAGCCCTCTTTATATGATCCTGACAGTAGATATCGGAAACTCCAACATCGTGGCAGGCGGCATGGACCCGCAGAAAACATATTTTGTCGAGCGTCTGTCCGCCAATCTGTATATGACGTCCCTGGAGTATGCCGTCAGTTTTAAAAATATTCTGGAGATGAACCGGATCGACGCCGGCGCCATCTCCGGCTGCATCATCTGTTCCGTGGTTCCGCCTCTCACCAATACAATCCGGGAAGCACTGGAACGGGTCACGCACCATCTGCCCCTGGTAGTAGGCCCCGGCATCAAAACCGGCCTGAATATTAAAATGGACAATCCCGCCCAGTTAGGCAGCGATCTGGTGGTTGACGCCGTAGCTGCCATCCATGAATACGGCGCCCCGCTTCTGATCTTTGATATGGGAACCGCCACCACCATGTCCGCCGTTGACAAATCCGGCAGCTACGTGGGCGGCGCCATCATCCCCGGCTTAAAAGTTTCCCTGGACTCTTTAAGCAGCCGGGCCTCCCAGCTTCCCCGGATCGGTCTGGACAGCCCGAAACGGATTATCGGCACCAACACCATCGAATGCATGAAAAGCGGCGCCATCTTTGGAAACGCCTGTATGATCGACGGCATGATCGACCGGGCCCAGGAGGAACTGAAAGGGCCTGTCAAAGTCATATCCACAGGTGGTCTGGCCCGTTTTATCACGCCCTGCTGCAGGCACACCATCATCTATGACGATATCCTGCTGTTAAAGGGCCTTCTGTTACTCTATCTGAAAAACCGGCCCGGCAACTGAATAGTTACTCCGAAGATTACCATACTATGTTTATAAGAAGAAAGGAGAATGACTATGAAAAAATATGTATGCGACGTATGCGGTTATATTTACGATCCGGAGGCCGGCGATCCCGACCAGGGCATCGATCCCGGTACTCCCTTTGAAGACCTTCCCGAAGAATGGGAATGCCCGCTGTGCAGCGTCGGAAAAGACCAGTTCAGCGTGGCGGAATAAACTGCCGCCAAAAACCGCGGCCTGCCCTGTCCCCGCATTGCGCCGAATCCGCATCTCTTTTGCCGGGCGCAATGTGCGGGCACAGCAGCCCCGGACCGCCTTTTACTCATCTTCCGGTGTCCGCTCATCTTCTTCCAGATTTTCCCTGATCCGGTACCGGGGCCTGTGTTTCGACTCACTGTAGATCTTTCCGATATATTCCCCGATCACGCCCAGGCATAATAGCTGAATTCCGCCAATCATCCAGATCGAACCCATCAGAGAAGTCCAGCCGCTGACCGTACGGCCGCCGATTTTGGCATTCAGTGTATAAACCATCATGATAATACTGACCAGAAATACCAGCACCCCGGCATTGATAATCAGCCGCATGGGCTTTACGCTGAATGAAGTAATGCCGTCAAAAGCAAATGACAGCATCTTTTTTAAGGGATATTTGGATGTCCCCGCAAACCGTTCTTTTCTCTCATAAGGAACCACCGCCGTATCATATCCAAGCTGCGGTATGATTCCGCGCAGAAACAGATTCACTTCCCTGTATTCCGCCAGATCATTAAGCGCCCTGCGGCTTAACAGCCGGTAATCCGCATGGTTAAACACCAGCTCCACCCCCAGCGCTTTCATTACTTTATAAAAGCCTTCGGCCGTAAAACGCTTAAAAAACGTATCGGTCTTCCTGGAAGACCGTACGCCGTATACGATATCATGGCCCTTTTTATATTCCTCCACCATCCGGTCCACGGCGTCGATATCATCCTGAAGGTCCGCATCCATGGAAATCATGATATCTGCCCGCTTCCGGCACTCCATCATGCCGGCCATCAGCGCATTCTGGTGGCCCCGGTTTCTCGTCAGGCAGATCCCGGAAAAATGGGGATTCTGTCTATGCAGTTTCGTGATGATCGCCCATGTACCGTCACAGGAGCCGTCATTTACAAACAGAATCCTGCTGGCAGGCGAAACCAGCCCTCCCCCTACCAGGGAATCCAGCTTCTCCCCCAGCTTCCTCGCTGTCTCAGGCAGCACTTCTTCCTCATTATAGCAGGGCACTACAATGTACAGAACTTCACTCATCGTATGTCTTTCTCCAAACCTATCTATCAATTATCCGATCTAATCTCAGACAGTATAGCATAAAAATTTTGTTCCGTACACCTTTTTTCCAGTTTGTCCGTTTTCACCCATTTTCACAGGCCGGCCGTCAGCTCCGGGAACTTTCGAATACCCCCTCGGACAGGTTTCAGGACAGATAATTCCGCATCGTCTTCAAGGCATTTTTTTCCAGTCTCGACACCTGGGCCTGGGAAATATTGATTTCCTCCGCCACCTCCATCTGGGTCTTCCCCTCAAAAAACCGCAGATCAATAATATGCCGTTCCCGGTCCGGCAGCCGCTTCATCGCTTCTCCCAGCGAAATTTCCTCCACCCACCGTTCTTCCCGGTTCTTTTTATCCCCGATCTGGTCCATCACATAAAGGGTGTCGCCGCCGTCGGTATACACCGGCTCATAAAGGCTGACCGGACTCTGAATCGCATCCAGGGCAAACACCACTTCTTCCTTGCTCAGTCCCACTTCTTTTGCAATCTCATAGATCGTTGGGTCTTTCGCATTCTTTTTCACCAGATGCTCTCTGGCATAAATGGCCTTATAGGCCGTATCCCGCAGAGAACGGGAGACGCGGATGCTGTTGTTGTCCCGCAGATATCTGCGCACTTCTCCGACGATCATAGGTACTGCATAAGTTGAGAACTTCACGTTTAAGGTGGCGTCGAAATTGTCAATCGCCTTAATCAGGCCGATGCAGCCGATCTGAAACAGATCATCCACGTTTTCATTGCTGTTGGAAAACCGTTTGATCACGCTGAGCACCAGCCTTAAGTTCCCTTTAATATAAAGCTCCCTTGCCTCTTGATCACCCTGTTGAATTCTTGAAAACAGCACTTCTTTTTCATCATTGGAAAGAACCGGGAGCTTTGACGTATTCACACCGCATATTTCTACTTTATTAAGAGCCACCGCAAGAATCCTCCTAGAAATCATAGTCTACTAAAATGATTCTCATTAACCGATTTGAATATACCGCGGCGGATGAAATTTAATAAAGTTTTAGGCCTTGACAAACCGGAACAGAAGGGTCTGAAAATGCGGATTTTGACGGCCTGAAAAATTTATTAAAATTTTTTTCAAAAAACTATTGACTTTTCTTCCACCCTGTAGTATCATTCTACATGTGCTTGAGAGAAACACAGAAAAACAAAAGCACAGAAGCAAAAAGGAATATGCGCGAGTGGCTCAGTGGTGGAGTATCGCCTTGCCAAGGCGAGGGTCGCGGGTTCGAATCCCGTCTCGCGCTCTAAAGGAAAGGAATGTTCTTTGTAACATTCCTTTTTTGTTCTACAGATTTTCTTTTCAAGCCTTTCCGGCTCTGTCCCGACTTTTTCCCGGTTCCGCATTTCGTCAGCCAAACGGGATAAAATCCTTCGACAACTCCCCTCATTCTCCCCGGCTGATTTCGTGATATTCAATTCTTCCGAAATTTCTCATAATTATAGACAAAAATACAAAAGCCTTTTATAATACAATCAGATTAATTGAAAAATATGACGGGAAGGAGTCTTTTGATATGGAATTAATCGTATGGGATGATAAGTTTAAAATCGGCGTGGAAATCGTGGATAAAGCACATGCCAAACTATTCCGCATCACAAAAAAGCTGCTTGAGCTTTCCAATGAACCTGGCACCAATCAGAATACATACAGAGAAGGCATCAAATATCTTGAAGCCTACTCCATGACACATTTTTCAGAAGAAGAAGCCTATATGCGTTCCATCCGGTACGGAGGATACGCACGGCACAAGCAGATCCATGACTATTTCAGAGATAAAACACTGGTTTCCCTTAAAAAAGATCTGGAACTGTCCCATTATTCCACGGCGGCCGTCGAGCGCTTCGTGGGAATCATGAACAACTGGCTGAAAAACCATATTATGCAGGAGGACCAGGCAATCGTCGGAAAAGCGGTCGTAAAAAAAAGCTATGATTTTTCCTCCCAGATCCCCATTATCACAAAAGCGGTCAACAAAGCCGCACAGGATCTGTTCCAGACGGAAGCCAAACTGTCCAACCCCGATTATAAAGGGGAGAATATCGGAAACGCCCTTTATTGCCGCCAGGATTACGAAACCGAGGGCGGCGTCAGACTGACGCTGCTTCTGGGCGTGGAGGATGCGTTGTTTATCCGGGGCGTCAACAGACTTCCGGGAATGCAGGCGCTGCAGAAAAATGAGATTACCGCCGAAACCGCCCTGCCGGTATTTGAACAGCTTTTCCAGCAGGTCAGCAAACTGTTCCGGATCAAGTCGGAACCCGAATTTACCAGAGACAATCTGCTGGACAAAAATCAGTTCCGCAAGGAATTTATGAAAGGGTACCCCTGCAGTCTTTTATATAATGCCAAAATCGGATATCTGACCTTCTGCTACCGCAGCCGCCGGTCTAAAAAATAAACGATCTGTCATACAAAAAACCATGAATCCGACTTGGGGGTTCATGGTTTTTCGATTTTATATCTGTTTCGTTTCTTTCTGATTTACGGACTTGAACGTTTCATTTCTCCGAATCCTCTTCGCCTTTTATTTCCTGATCTTTCGTCCGCTCCTTTATCCGTCCCTGCAGTTCCTTTAATGCCAGCCCAAATTTCATGGAACTGGCGCCCGGATTCCCCCTTAGCAGGCTTTCCCTGAAAAAGCCCGGCCTGTCGGCAATCCGGTTATATTCCAGTGCCTTCTCCCGCAGTTTTTCCAGCAGAGAAGAATGATCCGGCAGAAGCTCCTTCAATTCATCCAACTGCGCCCTGGTAGGAATATGAAGCGCTTCCAGACGCTCCGTAAATTTTCGCTTTGCTTCTTTGTATCTGCGCATGCGTTCCTCGATGGTTTCCCGGAATTCCTCCACCTGATCTCTGGTTTCCATCCTGGCCAGACTGAGCTGCACCTGCATAGCCTCCACTTCGGCCCGCACCCTGGTCATGCTTTCCAGCATCTTCCGCAGATCCAGAGCCGCTTTCACCGACACAATTGTATCCGAAACGAAAACGGTGCTGACAGATCCAAGAAAAATCCCCAATGTCAGATCCGGCAGTTCCAGCACCCACCGCTCGACAGGCTTATGAATCACTTCCGTCAGAAACAATGTCAGAAATCCCCACGCAACGGAGGAAGACAGGCAGATAATTCCCTGAAAATTCAGTCTCTGGTCGCTGTAATCCCAGTATTTCACCTTGAACAGCGCTTCCATCCCCACGCCCACCACATATTCCAGGACGGTCGCTCCGATAACGCCCGCCAGATATGTCAGCACCAGATTCCCCCGCACCGGAATCGAAACCCACAGCATCACCACAGCTCCTGTCCCATATAACGGAAGCATCGGCGCACGCAGAAACCCTCTGTTGACAAAATGCTTCGTTCTCAGCATCACATAAGCGGATTCAAAAATCCATCCCGCAAAACAATATAGATAGAAAAACATCAGCCATTGCGGCAGTCCATATGTGTACATCTGATAAACCCTCCGTTTTCGTCACTGTTTTACCCTTTATCTGTTATGGTTTCTTTCGCCTGCTCTGATCGGTTTCGACTGTTTCCTCTTTTCATCCGCACCCCGCAAAGTTTACGCGGCAGATAATACATAGTAATGTATACCTCCAAAATACCGCCGCTGTCAAGTCTCTGTCGGAATTTGAAACGCCGCCGCATTTATCCGGAACCTTTTCCTCCACTTCTTTCCGGATACGCCCTGTCTTACTTCTGACGCACACCACACAGATCAATACGGAACATTTCCATAAATGCACCGGCCCACAATGGCTTTATTTTTCCTCCACGGAAAGCCATATTTCACAGTGGTAATTATCATCGTGTATTTCGGCACTCGGATAAACCTCAATGCACATCCCGCCCGCGGGCTGATATTTACTGGTCGGGAAAAATTCCGTATAAATTTTTCGATACAGCTCCTGAAATGCTTCCGGCATCCTCCCGGTACAGGGGAACACCGCCCAAGTATTTGCGGGCACTTTTTCAACCGCCAGTCCTGCCGCCACATTACCGCCCGAATAAACAGCGCCGATTGCATAGTCAAAATCCCCTTTTTCCGGATTGTCAAAACAGATCCCAACGATGGCTCCTCCGAAAATATTTTCCGGATTGATATACCCGCACAAAGTATCCAGCGTTCCGTCTGCGCCGCAGGCCGCCCATGTTGCGCAGATATTCTTCTGGCCGATTTCCTGTCCTCCACCGTATCTGGCCCGTTTGGCAATGATCTCAAACCCTTCCCGTTTTTCAATTCTGTACTCCATTGCTGTTCCTCCTTCTAATATGATTTTTACGGAAATTCTGGAAAAGGACTTGAGCGTCAGTTTTTCATTTTTTGCCCGGACCGGCGTAATTCCGTGGAATTTTGTAAATGCCCTGCTGAAACTTTCCGGACTGTTATACCCGTACCTGAAAGCAACATCTATCACCTTTTCATTCCCGGATGACAAATCCGCTGCCGCCAGCGATAACCTTCTGTTTCGGATATACTCGCCGACAGAATAGCCGCAGATCATATGGAACACCCTCTGGAAATGGAAACTTGAAGAATACGCCTGTCTTGCAATTTCAGCATAGTCCATATCTTCGGTAATATGATCTTCAATATAATCTATCGCTTTCTGTAATCCTTTCACCCATTCCATGCGCTTTCCTCCTCCCGCAACCATAGTATAGTAAAATCACAATGGCTTTTCCTGATATTCCATGCTTTGCCTTGTCAGGTTTCCATGCTCTCCGCTCACTTCTATCATAAATCACGCAGCCTGTGATCGGCAATAAATTTCTTTTTTCTTGGGTCCCCTTCCGCACGGTAAATGGCTAAACTCTCTAAATTATATATATGGTATCGCTTACCCCTCTCATTTCCTCACACACCCATAAAATAAGGACCACCCCTGTGACGGATGATCCTGCCAAAAAGCTGCCCGGACAGCCTTCACCGGCTGTCCGAACAGCTTTTATTTTTTCCGCTAATGTTGCTCCAGATGCAGATATTTTTCCCGCGTAGCCATGCCGCCCCGTATGTGGCGCTCCGATTTATTCACATCCAAAACGATGCGGGCCTGGGCCGCCAGGCCAGGGTTGATCTGCGCAAGGCGTTCTGTTACGTCTTTATGTACCGTACTCTTACTGATTCCAAACCGTTTCGCCGTCTGGCGAACCGTCGCATTTTCCTCTATAATATAATTCGCAATCTCCACAGCCCTTTCTTCAATATAATCTTTCAAAGGGAATCCCCCGGAATACGTTGTTTTTACAGTGTATGCGGGGAATGGCAAAATTAGTCCCGGGAGGGAGAAATTGCGGCAAAACTTTCACGCCGGCCTTTCTATCCTGTCCTGATTTGCGCAAACAGCTTATATGGCAGTCATCATCCTGTTTTTCTCTAACTTTCTTTTAAAAAACGCATCATTCCGCTTTCCGTTTTTCTACTTCATCAAGCGAAATTCCTGCATATTCGGCCATTTTTTCAAATATCAGCATTCCCTCTGCCAGCATATCATAATACAATCCGCAGCACTGGTACATGAAAAATCATGCATAAATTTCCCACTTGGCGAATCTTTGCGGTAAGCGCCGTTTACATGCAGGATGTACGAACCGTCCTCACATTTTCTCCTTTTTCCAAAAAGCACCGCTCAATACGCCCATGCGGCAGAAAACTGGAAATTTTTGATTGCATATTTAACGGATTTCCGCCAAGAAGGTATTGAAAAAACATGCTCTATTATGTTATACTGGAAATACTGTTAAATACAATATTAAAAAGAAGGAAGAGGATTAAGGTTATGCGCAAGAGCATTAAAAAAATGATCGGAATCCGAGTGGCTGCAGCGGTAATTTCCATATTATTGTTCAGCATTGTAACCACTGTAAGCATCATCCGTATCAAAAACACTCAGGTCTCAAATGTTGAGGCAAACGAACTGCTTGACAGAATTCAGAAAGCGGAAGTCGCACATTACAAATGGTCCAGCAATTTAAGCAACGCTTTATACGCCGGCACCGAATTTACCGGCAGCATGGACCCCACCGGCTGCGTCTTGGGACAGTGGGTTTATGGAGAAACAAATACGGATAACGAAAAAATCGAGTCGCTCCGAACACAGATAGAGCCTCTACATAAAGAACTTCATGAATCAGCCTCCCATGTTCTGGAGCTTCTGAAAACCGATCCGGAACAGGCTCAGGCCTATTATCAAGACACGATTCAGAGCAACCTTACGACCCTGGTCGGCCTGCTGGATCAGATTGTAACGGAAGTTACCCAGATCAGCGAAGAAAACAGCACACAGATGCGTACGATGATCCTGGTCGTAGAGGTAATCTCCAATATCTTTTTTGTAATTGCCCTGGCCTGCCTGATCAGTCTAGTATTGTATGTGCTTCACAAGGTTGTACGACCGATCCTGCTGATCACGACTAACAGCAGACCCCTCAGCGAAGGCCGGCTGGATCTGCATCTGAATTACCATGAAAAAGATGAATTAGGCGATCTTGCCGTTACGCTGGAAGATTCCATGAAACGGATTCACAGTTACGTAACGGACATCAACCACATTATGAGCCAGCTTTCTAACGGTGACTTTAATGTTCATACCTCCACACCTTTTATCGGTGACTTCCGTTCCATTGAGGAGTCCATAGACAGCTTTACCTCTACTATTTCCACGGCACTGGCTCAGATCAGCCACGCAGAGCAGCAGGTATCCGGCCATGCCAATCATCTGTCTACCGGCGCACAGTCACTGGCTCAGGGAGCGGTAGAGCAGGCCAGTGCAGTGGAAGAACTTTACGCCACTCTGGAAGAACTTTCCAAAACAGCGGAGCAGAATGTCAAGATGGCGGCCAGCGCCCAGGAAAATGCCCGCTTAACAGGAGAGCAGGTAACACAGAGCAGCCAGCATATGGATCAGATGGTAACGGCTATGTCTGATATCACCGCTGCATCCCAGCAGATCGGAAAAGTTATCGCCACGATCGAGAATATCGCGTCCCAGACCAATATTCTGTCGATCAACGCAGGTGTGGAAGCGGCAAGAGCCGGCGAAGCCGGCAAAGGCTTCTCAGTCGTAGCCAACGAAGTGCGCGGGCTTGCAACCCAGTCTGACGAAGCGGCAAAAGCTACAAAGGAACTGATCGAGAACTCTATGGAAGCCACGGAACGGGGCCGTCAGATCGTAGAGGAAGTTTCCGCCGTACTGCAGAAAACGCTGAAACTGGTCGTACAGTCCAACGACAATATCAGCACAATTGCAAAAGCCATAGAAGGCGAAGCCAGCTCCATTGCGCAGGTAACGGAGGGAATCAGCCAGATTTCCGTGGTTGTTCAGAGCAACTCTGCCAGCAGTGAAGAATCTGCCGCGGTCAGCTCCGAACTTTTCGACCAGGTTCGTCTGCTTCAGGAACAGGTCAAAAAATTCCGTCTTAAGAAATAATTGGACGATTACACAAACCATATTGACAAATGATATAAAGACAGCGATGGCGGAGATTAAATCTCCGCCATCTTTGCGCATTGCAGAAATGTTTTCACTTTTCTGTCTTTCTGTTTCCCTTTACAATCCTGCTGCCGATTAAGCCAGCGTATTCAGCAGTGAACCAACCATATAGTAATTGCTTAAGCTATATGGGCTGCTCTGTGCGAATTTGGCAAAATACATAAAGGAATCAGACATTGCAGAACCGTTGGAAGTCAGCAGAGACGTAGAGCCGAGCCCTTTCTTATCAGTGCTGCTGCCGGTACTTTCCGTACCGCTGGTGCCGTTTGTGGCAGTTCCGATAATCTTGTCAACAGACGTATCCAGCACGGAAGATGCCTTTGATCCTGCGCGTTCAGCCATACCATACTGACCGCCCAGAACATCTTTTACCAGACCATAGTCTTTCCCGATCGCTTCACCCAGTTTTTCCTGATCCAGCGTCAGTTTTCCATTGGTATCAATCTTCATGCCTGCGACTTTCAGCGCTTTGTCGTTCGGGATCGCCCTCTCAAACGCCGAAAGCTGCGATGCCAGAGCATCGCCGCGTCCCGCATTGTTTTTCAGCAGGGAAGTCGTACTGTTGTACTTATTTACAAAATCCTGGGCAGCGGAAATAATATCATCCGTAGCCTTTTTAATCGCAGACTCGTCTCCTGACGCAACTGCTTTTTCATATTTTGAAAATACATTATCCGCATTGCTGGTCTGAAGGCTGGCCGATGCCTTCTCCAGATCCTCCAATGCTGACTGATACTGCATCAAGAATGTGGACGTACTGCTGGGTTTTGTAGTACTGGTACTGCCTGTACTTGTGCTGCCGGTGGTGCTGTCGGTCTTCGTGCTTTTGTCGGTCGAATCAATATTCAGAGAGTTCTTCAACTGATCCGATGCGGAATTCGCTTTGCTATACCAATCATCAACCATCGTTGAGTTTGAGTAACCAAAAGAACTGCCGTAACCAAGACCTGAGATTCCACTAACTGACATACAATCATCTCCTTTCTGGTAATCATACCTTTTTGCAGGGCAGATCATCCTGTCTGTGCGAAAAGGACAGACTGTTGGATTATCAATCCCTCTATTGTATTTATCGGCATTTATGTGATTTTTCTCCATAACAAGAGAAACAACCGGATATTTTTTTCTCTCAATCAGACTCATTCTATATCACTCCTTTTACGGAGGGGTCAATATTGTCGTTGCGTTCTCGTCCATGCCCATCTCCTCCATTCTGAAAGCAACATCCGCAAATTTAAGTTCACTGCCCGGAGCCAGAAAGCATCTTTCTTCCCGGCCCAGTCTGTCTCCGTTCAGATATGTACCGTTCGTGGAGTCACAGTCTTTGACCGTACAGATACCGTTTCGTATCTGAAAGACCGCATGACGCCTGCTGACCGTAGACCGGTTCAAACTGATATCCGGAGCTTTTAATTGTTTTCCGACCATAACCTGACCTTCCTGGCCACTCAGGAAAAAATCCTCTATATTTTTTTCTTCTCCCTGATAGCGAAACCACCAGCCAACTGCAGGAGCACCGGATATTCCGGTCAAAACACAGGTTTCCTCCGTAAAATCTCTTTGTTCCGGCATCATGTTCTGCACCGGCAGATCGCCCTGTCCCGACACATTCTCCTGTTTCGGCATATGTTTCTGGCAAAACAAAACATTCTGGCTTTCTGATATGCTCTTCTCCCACTGAAATGAATGACTTGGATCCTCTGCGGCGGCTTCCTCCGGTGATTCCCATACGGCAGCAGCGGAAGCATCCGTTTTGACCATCAGTTTATAGATGGCCGTTCCCGACACAGCGGCAATCCCACAGATCAGGCCGATATAGATAACCGCCTCCCGCTCCCTTATCATTTCCCATCTGCCATAACAGAGAAACGCCAGCCTTGACACGGCAGCCAACGCCAATAACGCAACCAACAACGCCAAAATCGTATCTGCCGACCGGCGAAAGCACGAAGACCTCCTCTGTTTTTCTTTCTGTTTTTGGTGCTTCCGCCGCTTTTTCTTCTGTTCCTGTTCTCTTCTTTCCTCATCAGACATTTCGTAAACAGCCCCTGCATACCCGTCGTCTGTCTTCCATTCCTCATCCTCCGGCAAACCCGGCGATAAAACTTCCTCCCCGTCAGGTTCCGGCTTTTCTTCCTCACCATAAAACAAAAGCTGCATCAAATCCTGCATACGAAAGCTCTCTCTGATACCGATCTGATACAGACCATACACGGCATTGACAGCGTCGATCTCTTTATGGCTGATCTTATTTAATAAATATTGAAGCAAGATCCGCACATGTTCACGAAAACTTTTATCCGGAACACCTTTCGGATAATAACAGAATTCCGGCGGTCCGTCTCCATCCTCCTTCCAGTAAATCCATTCCGGCTCTAACTGCAGGCTGTCAATATTCAGCAGAAATTCTTCCAACTGTCCTGCTGTTTTATTCAGCGCGGCCATCAACTGTTTTATCTCATCTATGCTGATAGTGACATTCTCATACTTCCGGACCATCGACTGTCTTCCGGATATTGTATAACAGAGTTCCGACTGCTGATTAATCTGCTGCAATCGAACCTTTAACAACCCGCCGATTCTGTTATGTTCCAGCATTCTGATCTGATAATCATCTGCATCAATACCGCCTGCATCCACCAGCATATAACATTCATTCCGCTCTCTGCGGTATTTGATTTCCATCCGTATTATCGCCTCCTTCAAAGGGATCCGTCAGAACCTGACAGCGCCAGATCAGTTTCACCGGCCCGGATCTAACATATTCCGACGTTCCCTGAACGCAGAGAGGATTGTTCCTGTCATAGTTTCCCGTCAATGTACCGGTCAGCCGCCCGATCAGATCATGTTCCTCCACCCGGTACCGAATCCGATACTGATGCCCGGTCTGAATCAGACCGCCGGTTTTTTCGCTTTCCTCTTCCCATATATAATCCCGATAGTATAGCAGACGCACCCTGTCCGTTTCCTCCTTCTGTACAAATCCCCCTGTCACCCTTTCGGCGGCCGCCGCTTTTAAAACGGCATAATCGTGGAGGCTGAAAGCCATCAGGATTACAAACAGCAGACAGCCGATCACTGTCGGGACAACCAGCGCCGCCTCCACCGTAAAAACACCTTTCACTTCGAGCTTCGTCACTGATACACAATATTTCAGAAACGATTTCTTTTTTAATTCCACAGCATCACCCCCATATAGGCAGCCCATAAAAACGGTACAAATGGAAGCTGCTTCTTCCGCCCCCACTTTCCCACCGCCATCATTCCGCAGCCGATAACCGCAGCGGCAGCCAGTGCCCAGAACAATAACAGCAGACAATTCCACAACCCTGCAAAAATTCCCATAACTGTCACGATCACACCGTCTCCCGCTCCGATCGCTCCCCCTGTCACCCAGGATATTCCAAAAAGTGCCAGCCCCGGCAGGCAGCCGATCAGAATAAACGGAAACTGTCCTCCGGCCATATGCAGAATACAACCCACACTTCCCCAAACCACCGGATAGATTATCCTGATCTTTTTATACCTGATGTCCTCCAGACCGCAGAAGGTAAGTAGGCTGCTGCCCAAAATAAAATCCAAAGCATTCATCATTTTTCCCTTTCTTATCAAATCTGTACCTGCAAAGTCCTGCGGCGGCTGATTTTACAATATAACGTTTCACCGAATCTGCGCTGCGTTACTCTTTCTGTTGTCTCACCCCGCACCTGCTGCACAGACGCATCCCCGATTCCGCTTCATCCTTCGGAACCTTTTTTACCTGCCGTTTTAAGCCGCTGCATCCCAATGTACTGTGATAACGGTCCCCATCTTTTGTGATATGCACACTCGCTCCCGTTTTTCCTTCACCACAGCATTTCTCACAGGGTTTATATTTTCCTCCGTTTTCATTGCGGCACTGATCCACCTGATGATAACTTACATTCCGGACAGACAGTCTGATATGGGTACAGTCTTCATATAAGTGATACACGGATCCGGTTTCCGTAACATAGGCCCATTCCTGGGACTCTTCCTCCGTGTCCTCTCCGCCCTGTTTTTGTCTGCCGATCCATCCACGTTTTCTGCTTCTCTGTACAAACCGGAACTTCGTCATACCCGGAAAACCAATCGGAATCTCCACATCATAGCACATCACCACATCTACCATTCCGTCCTCTTCCAGAATGCTGCTTTCCAGAAAATAAATGCCGCTGTTTCCTTCTTTGATGCAGGAGCCTCCCGGATATTCCTCCGAAATTGTGCTAATAACATTTTGCCTGAGAATGCCGGTCTGAATCCCCCACTCCAGCACATCCCCCACCGCCTCTGTCCATTCCTGCTCCGGCCCTATGCCCTCGGTCAGACACTCCTTTGCATACGCATAGCAGGCTGCGGTCTGTGCCGCCTGTTCTGCCGCTTCCTGCAAAGCCACCTGCACGCGAAACACAAGAAACAGATAAAGAAAGCCATACACCGAGAGAATGAAAACCGCCATAACCACCGAAGCTTCCACCGTAAAGCTTCCCCGGACAGAAGAGGTACATACAGACACCTTTTCTCCTTTGTCCGAGCCATGATTTTTTGTCAGGATATTGTTTTTGCGTGTTTGGAGATTTACATCACTTTCTGCGGTCGGTCTGTCCTTTTTACAAAAATGGGAGAAAGGATCGTTGCAGGACATATGGCTTCCGGCATCAGTTTGAAAAGGCATCTGTATTCACCCCTTCCGGTTCTGAAAATTCTTCTCCGTAACATCGTTCCTCCGCCGTCTCAAAATAATATCTCCCGTCCGTTTCTGTCTGCGTCCCCATCAGCGGCAGCGTCACAAACAGTTTATCTGCCCGGATCTTCATATGAAATGAAGTCCGATAAATACAATTCTTTAAATAAAAGTCCGGTTCCTCTCTCTGTATGTTCCACTGCACCATATCCATACACCGATATAATTTTTTCTCATTTGATGTCAGGCAAAGAAGCAGACGGAGATAATCCTGATAACGCATCCCCTTTCCGCCGGAAATCTCACTTACGTCCCCCGAACCGGCCTGGCCGCCCGCAATGACCGCCGGCGCCTGTTCCAGCGTAGTTTTCCAGTCGGCAGACTGCTTTAAAAAGGGAATCCTCCCTCCGTCGGCCAGTGTTCTCACATCTGCCGCCGATTCCGCAAATGCCCACGCCGCCAATATCATCAGCTTTACCAGACCTGCCAGCGGCGTCAGACCCAATACGCCGGTCAGCGTCATAGCCAACATCTGGGCCTCCTCAGATTTTTGTCGATCGCCCAGCAGATAAATAAAATTCATTCCTTCCCGGATCAGCAGCAGTTTTTCCATGACCTGAGAAAGATTTTCCCGGTCCGTGCCGCTGTCTCCCACAATATATTCCAGGTCATAAAATCTGCCGCATGTCCCGCCGTCAGAATCCGTTTTACAATCGACATAAGAGGGCATCGTCTTCAATGCATATTCACTCAGACACAAATTCTCATACAGCTCCCCAAACATCCCTGAAACCATATCCCATAACCCGCCGCTCTCCTGTCCGCCGCCTAGAATCGCTTCCCCGGACTCTCCTGACTGCCCGGACGGCAGACCACCTGCATCTATCTGCCGTGAGGACAGTACTGCTTCTTTGCCTACTATCAGTGCCAGAATTCCCTTCTCTTTCAGTTTTTTTACCTGTTCCAGCAGATCGCTGTTCATCGGCTCTTTCGCTTCCTGCAGTTCCTCCGATCCTACAAACTCCGTTTGAAGGCTGATCTGCTTCCCGCGTTGATCCAGCAAGCGCTCGGCATCCTCTGTCTCCATTTGTAAGATTTCCTCAATCCCCGGCTGGCGCTCCAGAACATACCGCAATTCCGCAATACTGTCCCCAATCTCAATTGCCAATGCCTTTCGCTTTCCATTCTCTTTCGTATACACTTCAACCGCTTCGGTCTGCTGATTTGCAGCCTGTAAAAATTCATCTGACAGCCGGGGTTTTAACTGTTCCAGTTCGGACAGCGGCGGTTCCAACTGTTCCATAAGCTGCTCCGTAGCCTTTTGAATCTGTTCCAGACAGAAAGCGGAAGTCTCTGCCTGTTCTTCCATAGCATTCTCTTTCCTTTTGGCCTGTTCGGACGCCTTGTCCATACGATCGCACACTTCTGACAATTCTTTCCTGGCATTTCGCAGCTCTGCTCTCAAAAACACAGCTTCTTCTTCATCTGTTTCATCACTCTCTCTTTCCAATGCCTCCACTCTTTTTTCCAGATCATTTTTTTCCCGCAGCAATGGTTTCAGCTCCTGATAGGCGCCGACTGCCTCATTTGCCGAAAGTTGCAGTTCCTCCGTCGATCCTTTCAGTCTGACATACTGATTCTCCAAATGCAGTACGTCGCCTGCGGATGCGGTGATCTGATCCACCGCACCCATCATCTCCCGGCACTGCTGCCCCATGTTCAGCTTATCCCTCACCTGCTCCACCAGATTTTCCGCCATGCCGTATTTCATATATTCCAGAATCTCTTCTTTCACCGGAAAAGCCCCCTGATCCAAAGCATAGACCGGATTCTCCATCTGCAGCTCATCCACCTCAAAAGGATAAAAATGCATTCCTCCGGCCGCAAGCTCCTTAGAAGGGTCCTCATAATAAGACAGATATTCTTCGGCAGTCTGTTCCAAACTGCCGTCATCCTCCAGAAAAAACAGATGATAACGATCCAGAAGTTCTCTGTGATATTCGGAAAATACGGAAAACACGGAAGATTCCGCCGCGGTTCTGATATAGTATCGCAAAACAGATACTCTGGCAGATTCCAGAGAGGTACACAGAAGTGTCAGAATCACCACAAGCGCCATGCTGACAAATACGGTAATCTGGGCAGGCTGTCTTGTTTTCACTCCCATCACAGATACCTTAATAGATTGTTCCGGCCTTATCGCGGATACTGGAAAAAATATTATTCACCAACTGAGTCAGTTGCTCCTGAAAAATAATAACCAGTGCAATCAAAACGACTAAAATCAGGATTACCTCCACAACGCCTACCGCTGCCAGTTCCATATCTGCAAATTTTCCGATCACCCTTTTCCAAGCATTCCATCCGATTTTTTCTGCTTCTCTTTTCATTTTTCTCATCACTTTTTCCTTTCCGGCGTTTTACCGCCATATGATCCTTTTATCCGTCATTGCTTCTGTTCCGACCTTTAAAGTGCCATGGCAGCCGGAACCATAATCAGAATCAGCACCAGGATAAACATCAGAAACATGGGAATCATCAGTTTTGTCCCGGCCTTTTCTCCCTCTCTTTTCGCCTGATGAAGCCGGGCGGAAAATGCCTCGTCTGTCTCCGTCCGCAGCCGTACCGTCAGGTCTCTGCCGCCCTTTTTCAGATTCTGTTCCAACAGCATGGTCAGCTTCCGGTAAGGCTGTAAGCCGCACCGTTTTCCAAAACTTTTATAGGCCTGCAGTTCCGGCTGTCCGCCCTGCATTCCCCGACATGCATAAAGCATTTCTTCATAGGCATACCGCCTCTTTCCCATCCCTGTTTCCACCTGCTTACTGTAATTCAGGGCAATTTTTTCCCATGCGCCTCTTACGGTAAATCCGGCGCCGATCAAAACGGTCAGTTTCGAAAGAATTTCCGGATAATCTGCCGTCATCTGCCGATTTCTTTCTTCTTCCCGCTCTTTCAGCTTTTGCGTATGGCCGCAGCAGTACAGCACCGCAATCAGCAAACCCATTCCGGCGATCAGCAGCCCGTTTCGATTCTTTCCCGCCGGATAAAAAGACAAAGGCATACCGTCATATGTGCCTGGCAGACTGATTTTTTCACCGTAGGGATCCTCTGTCTCCTTCTCTTTCAGCGCTGCTGCCAGCTCTCCTTTTAACAGATCCTCCTCCGATAATGAAGAGCGTACGATTCTGCATGGAATCTGATATTCCGTCTGTTCTGTCCCGTAAGACAGTTCCAGCGTCACATAAGTGATAATCCCTTCTTCCGGAATATCCTCCGCCACAATCACTCCGCTGTGATCAATATACTCCCACCGTTCCGGCGTCCATCTGCACCGGATTCCGGGCGGTCCGGATTCCAGAAAATCAAGCTGTCCCTCCACCTGGTCCAGAGATTGATTTTCCCCCGGCAACTGCTCCAATGCCCGTGTATAAGTCTCTTCAAAAAGCTGTTCCAACTGCTGCTTTGTATATTCCTGCGGGTTTACGGAAAGCTCCGCCGCCATCCTCCCCTCCCATCCCCCCTCTGCTTCTAACTGATAAATCCTGCTGCCGCTTCCTGCTCCGGGACGTTCCAGATCCGTGATTTCCCGACCGGACCGGCACAACTGTACAGTCTCCGCCCCGATCCCTACGATAAGCCCAGCCACAGCCAACAGCCAGGCACAGGTAAAACGTCTTATCTGAAAACCTTTGTAATCTTCTTCTACGTCATCCCTGACAAAAAGCCTGCGCAGTCTCTGTCTGATTTCCCTCTGCGGACCGTTCTGCCGTCTTTTTAATAGTCTTTCATACCAGTTCCAAACCACGGCTCCCGCCGGATAAAAAAAACGAAGACATTTTGCATTCCGATTCTCAGCGGTACTCCGGGACGCCGCACCTCCTTTTATCAGGCCTGTCAGGTAAATTACCATAAGCGCCGCCAGTCCCGCTCCCATTCCTGCTATCGCTAACATCCACACCTCCAAACTCTCTCAATACTCAAAGCTCTATCTCCATTAATTTTCCGGAATAACGGCAGATTCCCAGATAAGCGGCAAGGCTGGCAGCCATCACAAGCCTTCCGATTACCGTGTGATACATGGGATAGAAAAAATGCGGGGAACTGAGATTAATATAGGCAAGAATCCCCAATGGCACCACATTCATAATTTTCCCTTCCAGACGCACCGCCGTCATCATTGTGATAATCTCCTCTTTTACTTCCACTCTGGATGCGATCACCTCTCCTGTCTCCGAAATAATTCTGATCAGATCAGCACCGGAGCGCCGGGCTATTCTGAAAATATCCGAAAAGCTTCTTACCTCGTCCAGTCCGCTTCTTTCTGCAAAATCATCCAGCGCTTTCTCAACCGGCACATTCATATCAATCTGACGAACCATATAACCAAATTCCCGGGATATGGCCTGTTCCTCCCCGAAGCGCTGACACAGCTCCTTCCAGGTCTGCACAAAGGCATTCTCCACCGAATATCCCGCGCTTAGGGATACGCCGATCGAAAGAATTGCCTCCTTCCACTGCAGCAGCAGCTTTTCCCGCTGTTTCTTCGCCAGATTCTTCCTGATTAGAAACGGATACAATGCCCCTGCGGGAGCCAAAAGGAAAAAAACAGACATTTTCTGAAAAAACAGACAAGTAAACAGTACTGCGTAACCGGTTCCGGTTATGGAATACCGGAGAAATTCCCGCACGCTTAACTGATAGCCGTCATACCGGGGCAATGCCGGCATGGCAGAGCTTTTCCCTGTTTCCAAGGGCTCTGCCCGTGGCTTTAAGCTTCCCCCTGACCTGGCCTCCTGTTTCCCCGTCTCCGGCTTCTTCCTCATACCGGTAAAGAGGTTCCAATTTAATTTCTCCATCCGTCAGTCCCGTCACCTCCATAATACTGACCACCTTCCTGCTGCCGTCCCGGAATCTGGACAAATGCACCATAATATCAATCGCCGACGCGATCTGTCCCCGCACTGCCATCAATGGAATCTCCGTCCCCATAAGCACCATGGTTTCCAGCCGTTTCAGCATATCTGCCGGATTATTTCCGTGGCCTGTAGACAGGCTTCCGTCATGGCCCGTGTTACCATCCTTTCAACGCTTTTTTAAAAATTTTACGTATATATTATTATATATCAAAATATTTATTGTATTTATATCATTACTTTGTAATATTTTTGGTTTATAAACGTTTATTAATATGTCAAAAACGTTAAGTTTTGACACTTTTCCAATGGGAGAGGTTGCCACCCTCTCCCTCACTCCTTAATACGATTAATGCTATATTGAAAGCCTCTCGGTATTTGGCTATCCAATATACATATGTGATATTCTAATATATGTAAAAACATTACACGCCTTTCGCTTTGCTTTCTCGCAGCTATCATTTTGAAAATATGAGTATGAGAACAGCAGTAATTTGACTTCATTATTACGCTTTATCAATATCTCCTCTATCAAAGCCCGTATGCTTTCTTTATATTGTTCTCTGCCGTATTCATACTGTATATCTTTTTCACTATCAAAAAAGGAACCCCTTTCAGAGTTCCTTTCCTCTTTGCTGTTTTCAGATATACTATAATTTTGCATCTCACCCGAATTTAAGATCACTTCTATATTCCCATCAAAATGAACTATTATTTTATGTATAAATATTTCCACCATTTTCCGGTTAATCATGTGTTTGTCAATGACTCGCCAAGTATCAATAGCTGCTTTTATTTTTATAAACTGTTTTTTTATGCCCTCCTTGTCCTTTAAATTTCCTTTTATATCTTCAATCTCTGCTTTTGCTTCTATTATCTGATTATTTATCCTTTCGTAATCCTCGGCCAAAGCAGCTTTTAAAGAACCAGGCGCTTCAATATATGCAGCCTTTGTCTTTTCGGCTTTCTTGCTCAACTTTTTCAATTCAGCTTCTTTAGCCGTAAGATGCTTGTTATAGCTGTTTTCATCCGTAAGGACTTCTTCTATCACTGATAAAAGCAAATCAAAACATTCCGTATGATTCTGTACCAAACCATTAATAGCAGTCACAACGATTTCCTTCAGATCATCTTCATAAATCCGGTAGAAATCCTTATTCTCACATTTTTCCAATGCATTCTTGCGTCGCATGGAAAAAGAATCTTTGTAGATACCTATTGTTTGTTTTCTATCAGCATAATTATGTACATAAGGATACCCACATTCTCCACAAAATACTTTCGCCGAAAACAAATGTGAACCTCTGAACCTCCCTTGCGAAACCCCATTTTTATCTGCCTCATAATAATGCTGTCTACTTTCACGGATTTTCTGCGCTAAGTCAAATATCTCTTTATCAATGATGGCCAGATCGGGTCTTTCAACAGGAACCCACTCATCTTTAGGATTTCTAAAACGTTTCGTTTTCTGCCCTGAGCCAACTCCAAGCTCAGAGCCCATCTTATTAATATGGAATACTCCAACATACGCAGTTTCCATTAACCATTTACTAACCGTTTTAGCCGAATAATATAAATCATTAGCAGCTAAATATTTCCTTATTTCCTGTATCCCACTGTCCTGAAACACGTACATGTCAAATATAGTCCGAATAATTTCGACTTTTTCATCATCGACTACAATATCCTTTTTGTCGTTGTCCCATCTGTATCCAAAAGTTACATTGTTTCTGTTGAGCCTGCGATTTTCACACTTCTGACGATGCGCAATATGTCCATATTCAGATTGCCTATATACCGTTTCCTCGGCCAGCAGGCTTTCAAATCCATACATAAGCCTTGTGTCATTGGCATTGGGGTCATAAACACTGCCCGTTGACAACAAAATGAATTTAAAACCATATTTTTTAGCTGTATTCTTTAATTGGGCAGAAACCTCAGATGATCTGGAAATACGTTTTAAATCTTTTACCATAATATAAGAAATATCTCCACGCTCCACACGTTTCATCATTTCCTGATACTTGGGTCTTTCGTCAGATTTCCCGGAAATCTGCTCCGAATAACGATCTATAGGTTCCGCAAGCTGTATCTCCGGATGCCGCTTTAAATACTTCTCGCACATGTCCCTCTGGTTCTCCAACGAATTGGCTTGTTCTTCATGCGTCGTGCTGACTCTCTCATAATACAACGCTTTATCAATTTCCTGTTTCACTGATGCACACTCCTTCCCTTAAACTGCACACTGGTATATTTATTTTTTCATTACTTTGATGAATCAATGGTTTCATCTAATTTGTCAAAACTGTCTAATAATGCGATATTACATTCGTCCACATCGTTTACCAACTGCTGTAATTCATCCTGTTCTTCATGTGTCGTGCTAACCCTAGCATAATATAACACTTTATAAATTTTCCGTTCCATTGATACACACTCCTTCCTTTAAACTATAAACCGGTATATTTAATTCCTTCATTATTTTGGTAAATTTTATGGTTTCACCGAATTTATCAAAGCTATCTAACAGGACAATATCATATTTTTCCACATTGTGTATTAATCGTTGTAATTCTTCCTTTGTTCCCGACCTAATCCCATCAATATATATATTCCTGATTGTCCATCCGTTGGTCTTATATTTAACGAATGCTTGAAATTTCTCCATCTGCAACTTTTCCGTTTCCTCCTGATACTCAGATTTATGCCAGTCATAAACGGCGGCTTTTAATGGCTGTTTCATCAGATCAACACATTCTTTATCGCTAATATTTAATTCCCCCTCATCCATGCTCACTAAGCGAATACCTTTTTTATGGAGTTGCTTAACTACACCAACAAATGATGAAGTATGTCTTTTTACATGAAAGAAATTTTTGACCAGCACTATATCACATTTAGCTATTTCAAGCATATGGGCAAATCCTTCCCTGTTATTAGGGCTTAGATCAAGGAACAGTGACGCCACCTCCCACCGTTTACGGTGGGAGGCATAGTTATACAATGCGTCAATATCATTCAGCAGAATGCAAGTCCTTGCTCCGAACTGAACCGGATAATGATATATTGTGGCACCTACAGCTGCTGCGCTATCAGGAGGAAAAGCGTTTGCAACTTCAATAATCGTAACATCATAATCGACACACAAACGTTCCAGCACCTGTTTCTGTTCCGCTCCATCAAAAAGACGAGCCTGCGTGTCAACGAGGATGCAACCAATTTCACCATCAATCACGCCCAGCAGCATATCCTCCCATGCGGCAAAGGTATGTAACCGACTCTTAGTATCTAATCCGATCTTTTTGGCCTTCCATCTGTCATCTGTATGCCGCCTTTTAGAATAACCAACGTCACGAAAAATTCTTCCAAATGAAATTGCATTCTCATCACAATATCTCCGGATAAGAGATTCCTGCACATCACAAACAGATTCTAACGATTGGAATGTCCTGATGTAACCGACAATCTCTCTATCATCTTTCCTTACCATTACCCCGCTATCATTATTCAAAGAATTGCCTCCTTTTCAAAATCCGTTATCAATTCGAGAGCTTCCTTCATCATACCCTTTGAGATAAGATATTCCACCCTCCGTTCTGCCCAAGTCCTCAAATCAATTTCATCTTGAAGTTCTTTAACCTGCTTCATTTTCAGTTCTAAATCCACACACTGTCCTCCCTCTCACAATCAACACCTGACGAGCAATGAAATATCAACTTTTTTCTTATTTCTGACACGGATGTTTCTGATATAATTCCTTGCCGCATTAATTCAGCTAAAATCCAGCTAGAAATTATCAGTTCTGTTTCCTTCACACATACACACCTCCCTTCAAATAATACTCCATCAAAACAATTCAATCACTCGTGATTCTTTTTATTGAAGAAAAACCAGTTAGTCCGCAAATCATCGTCATCCGGTATTGTGTCCATTAAAAAATCTGTCCCTTGCAGATTGGCAAATCCTTCTTCCGCAAACCGTACCGCTTCTTCCTTCGTGCTGAAACCTTGAATGTGTTCCCCGCGCATATACTCCTGATCTCGACGAAGTTTTAAATGATTCGTGTACACGCCCAGTCCATTAAATGCGTAAGCTCCATAATAATTTCCTCGTTTTGTAATCATTTCTCTTTTTCCTCCTATTTAATCCTCCGGCATAATATATGCCTTTTCTCTGTAATCTGTATCTTGAGCAACCGCCTGATCTAAGCAGTTCCGTTCTTTGTTTCGAATCACAATAGCCTTCCTTTTCTTTTTGGATGGAACATTCTCCGGCACATCCACGATTTCAACAAGCCGCAACGCCTCTGATATCTCCTGCCGCCCTTCCAAATGATGACATCCTTTTACCAAGCAATGACCTCTGGGAAGATTTGTAAGTCGCTCATAAAGGATGGACTGATCCCTGACCTTATAGGTCAACTGTTTGCTGATCTCTCTCGCCTCTTCTTCCGTCAGACGGAAATAGACTTGAAAACCGCTTTGCTTGAACTGCATAATGACAGCATCTGAGAAACGATCTTTGACAAACTGAGTTGCCAGGATCAGAAACAGCCCGTGCTTCTGCCCTTCGGTAAGGAGTAGACCAATGGCAGAGTTTTTTGTACAATCCATATCCTGGAATTCGTCGATAATCACAAAAACTCTACCAGAGGGCTCTTTCAATTTATCCTTCCGACGCTGCGCACAGAAAAGCCAGTACAAAATCATTTGCGCCATCGCCCCGGCGTGGAAATCCGACAAACCATCCAGTTCCCAAATTTTGCTGCTAACTTCTATTGAGGACAGCCAATTTTCATTGATCTCGAAATATAAATCATCGGCTCCTACCCATCCTTCTAATCGGCTATACAACTCAGCTGCCTCATCGTCAGCAGAAACGCTTTTTCTCAATTCGGCAAGCACACAATGAAAATTAAAAAATCCTCCAGACCGTTCAGAAAGTCTGCCAAAAACATTTTTCAGACATTCGATTTTTCTTAAGGAACGAAAACCAAGTGCATTTGCAATAAACCGGCAGCATCCGCACAGTTCTTCCTTAGACGAAAAAGACAGTGTTACTGTAAACCCATTTGTCACGGAGTATGTAGTCGCGTTTCGTTTACGAAGCCTGCTCTTATCATCTTCGCTCCATTTCATCCCCAGATCAATCAGATGGACGGAATCACCTCTGACCATCAGCGCATCACCCAGTAAAGAGGCAAAAAAAGTCTTACCCATCCGAGACCCCCCTACGATAAGCATCGAAAGTTTCTCACCACCTTCTAACTGCAAATGGACTTTCTTCCCTTGGCAAATCATTTCAAGCATACGGCATCAGCCCCCCTCTCGAATAAACAAACGCCGCCAATTTCATCCCAAAAGTCTCTAAATATCGCAAGACCTGATAAATCTTCCGTTCTCCCATCTTTGGTTGTTACACGAAAATCTACCTGGAATTCCCGCGAATAACTCCCCGCACTTCTATATAATTTGACCATCCCCACCTCGCATAATCGCTGTTTAATGCAGAGCTTAGACTTTTCATCAATCTTAGAAACTTCGCATATAGTATTGAAAACACATTTTGTGACATAATAAAAATCCGCATCATAGAAAATAGCTTGTTTGAGTTGACCGGCCTGCTTTCTTTCTATTACTAAAAGCTGATTTTCATCAACCATTTTAAAGACAGCATTACGAAAAACATCTGCAAGCACACCTCCCTTCAATGATCGCTGACGAACAATCTCGCCTTTACCAGCTGCAAATACACGATGCATGGCTCCATAAATATCAGATTGAGTCCGGCTTTTAAACATCTCCAATAGCACTGACTCAACCGTATCAAAAAGCGGGAATTCTGTTTCGCCATTCAGCCTTGCTCTGGAAAAATGATTAAAAGAGCGCTGCAATTCTCCTGTCCAATATTCCCCCGATTTCTCGACCAAAGAAATCACCACACTTTGCAGTTTAGCAAAAGGTCTTTTTCCCTCCGGAAATTTTAAATCATCCACATCCAGAACAATCGTTCTGTCCAGAGGATAATGCCATGAAAACTTTTTCAGGCAGAAAACAAACGGAATCCTTATCCTCGTCCCTTCGACAAGCCCGGTATCCATCCAGCTCATAATCTCCCGTAAACGATTTCGAGTCGATGGATTTTCAGGACTTGTCGAAAGGAAAAGGATTGGAGTGTCCCGTAATGTCATTACCCTCTCCCGGATACTGCTTATACGGTCAGTATCTAAATTCACAAGGTCAACATCGTTTTCCAGCACACAAAGAAACGATCTCGCCACCTTTTCTGAGTTTTCACCGATTAAAGTGATCCCCACAGGGAATGGATCATCTGTTGCCAACCTACTAAAAAGAGCCGCAAAGCGATAAAGCAGTAAAACTCCAATTTGGATAACAGCGGAATCCCTCAGATTTAAAAAAATTTGCTTCGCGATATCCCCCATGTCCTGTTCATCAAACCGTTCCAATTTAAACTTGTTAATGTGCTTTGAAAAGAGCCATGCGTTTTCGTCCGTACCAGAATAAAAATGCTGACTGCCATCTTGCTTAAACCAACCCGGCCTGAATGGAATCACGACAGGTTCTTCGACACTATATAAAGCAATGATTTCTTTATACAGCCACTCCCAGGCCATTTGTTTAGGTTTTCCTGCAGGAGCACAATCATATTTTGTCAAAATTGTCTGTTTCAGTTTGGACAACGAACTAAGGAATTTGTCAGGATACAGTTCCGTTTCGTTTTTGCTAAATGAATCAGATTCTGCTATGATAAGTTGGAAAAAGTATTCTTCCGTTTCAAAATATTTGAAACGCAATACCCTCTCGATTCTACATCGAAACAGTTCAATCTTGTCATAGCGACCATTGGCAACACCAGGACAAATCATATAAGTACGATTGCCATCCACAACAATTTCATATCCCGTCATCTTTAAAAGCTGTTTTGCCCGGTTTTCCTCGATACGGAGTCTGCTTTTGTGAGCAGCATATTCCATCCGACGACTATGTGCCGTATACTGACGCAGTTCCTCACTGTCATGTAAAGTCAGATCCTGAATCTGTCCATGCAAATGTGCCTGGTATTCTTCCGCACTCATAGGCGGATGACTAATCGGAAATGTTTTGCTGTTACTGTTCATAATTCCTCCTCATAATTTATTGAATCCTCTCAGATCAATATCTCAAATGCCATATCGTGATACTTGGGATTTTTATTCAATTTTCAACGAAGGTTCATCCCAGAATCCATCTGATCACCTAAAAATATTGGACCCCAAATTTTAGTTTGATAAATCCGCTGGTTTCTGATAGTATTATATTACATACTGACCGCGAGCGCATCTTTGCCACAGGCTATCGTTGGGGCATAAATCATTTTTTGTAAAATATTTACTTTCCGGAGGACAGCTTATGAATTGGAAATTGTTTGATGATTTATACGAATTAGCTTATACAGAATTTATAGATAAGGAACTCACAGAAAACCAATTTCTATTATTTCTCTTAGGGAGGCTTTCAAACAAGAATGGCAACCCCTCCCGCTTGCCTACCAAATTATCTGATTCAATGCATCAACCAAGTTTCAGTCTTCGTTCTGAATTAGGCGAAAGTGAGTATTTAAAAATATTGCGGCAAAGCCAAAATCTCAAACTGGAAGATTTGGCAAATTATCTCTACAAAGATGCTACTAAGAATTCTTCAATTCTCTCTAGCAATCTCCAATATCTGGATATCTTAGAGATATATCACTCTAACCAAATTCAAATACCTATATCTACAGCAGCATATAATGGGCAAAGCAAAGATATTAATGAAGTCTTATTGCCTAATTTATTTACAGAATGTATCAGGGAAGATACTGTAAAAAAAATTAATCTTGGGCACAAACAAATACGTTTTTCTTCCTATAAAAATCAGCAGCTTAAACCATCTACTATAAAATCCACTTTCGGGCGTCAAAAAGATGCTGAATACCTTAGAAATCTACTAAAGCAGCATCATAAAATTATATTGTCAGCCCCTTTTGGTGTTGGAAAAACACGTTTTATAAAATATTGCTTAACTAAATGGGCATATGATAACTATTGTTATATCCTCTATAACTATGATTTAAAATCAACCATTAAAACAATTACATTTAAAGATGAAAATGAAGATAAAATCTGCTACAAGGATATCCATGAAGATGATTTAATCAATAGCAGCCTGTCCTCATCTCTGCTCGTAATTGACAATATGTATTCCTCCCCCGACATCGAAGCCGAACTAAAAAAGATGTCGACTTGGGCTATGGATATAATAGTAATCACATTAAATCCGGTAAATTCTGATAGCTTTTATCATTTTCAATTACCATTATTATCCGATGACATATTATTGAAAATATTCTCTGATATCACCGGAATGAGTTTCAAGGGAGGAAGACAAAAGACTGATTTTCTTTTTGCGGCACAACAAAATACCTGCATGGCTTCACTCATAGCTTACCACTGTAGAAAGATAGCCGAAAACCCATCCAAAGCCGGCAATCCACCTAATATATTGGACTACGCAATAAGACAGTTAAAAAAGACAGCCAAAAAGCAAGATCCGTCCTACCGTTCCAAATATAAATTCAAATCTACATATGACAAAAAAACACTAGACCTTATCGGACATATGCGATGTATTTATTTAAATCTCCTGGAAACAGAATACCAAAAAGAGGAATCGCAAAATAAACCAAACATACAACTACGCAAACTCATGAAATATTTTTCATGTTTTGGGTGGGATTCTATTCCGCTCTCATTTATATCAAAAATTTTTTGTTCTAAAGCACACTCTGACAAAAAAGATAAAAATGGAAAAAAACTTTGTTTCCGTTATAATGCAGAGTATTTAACTATGTTATCCGAAATGGGATTATTAACATTGACCGATAAAGCAGTTCAAATAAGTCCATTAATATCGCAAACAGTTGTCGCATCTGAAAAATTATTGCCTTCGGATTTTGATTTTATTATAGATAACTTAATACATTTTTTGCAAACTTACGAATTTAGTCTCTCAGTGCCATATCTTTCAAATATATTAGTTATTTTTGCCGAGAATTTATACAATAATGTTTTAGAAAAACACAATCCCAATCAGCAGAACACTTCTAATAGATTTGAGCGTTGGCAAACATTAATATATTTAATTTATGCATACTACAGTCAGAATCACGATAAACAAATGGCACAAAGAGCAGCAAAACTAATTAAATATCCTCAATCACTATTAAATGGCCACAACTCACTAGATAAATTTTTATTTAATATTAATAACAATATAGGTGATAAATCAAACTATGAAAATGGTATTCAACAGATAGACGAGTTAATTTCTGAATTAGGAAATATTAATTCAGATACTGCCATGCATACTCCTATTGATATGACATCTTTTATCATCAATAAATATGACGAAGCATTATGTATTCTTTTTATAGAATTATTAGATAATATCCATACTTTCGCCAAAATAAATTTGTATACAAATAATAGATTTATTTTGTTACATAAGTTGACAGATCTTATGTTAGAGTCTCCCGATTCTATCAAACAACTTAATATACCCTATGAGAAGAAATTATATTATTTTTACTGCTATAGTTCAATTTGCACATTACTATCCCCTAAATATTATCGGCCATACGATAATTGTTTTTTATGGAGAAATAATAATTATCGTATCCGTATGATCGCTGTTATTATATTTATAAATAATATTATTATTAATCAGAATAAAGATATACAGCACTTTCATAGATTCGTTATTCCTTTAATCAACGAACTAAATGGTCTTATAGATAAATGTAACATGATTCCATACTATACATCCCAATTATGTTTAGATGCGTACATAAGCGTATTGATAATTCAGGGCGGATTTCTTCCCATTTATATTCATGATAATAAGGATGCTTTTCTTTTGGTTACGAATAAAGAAAAAATCATCTCATTACTAAATCGAACGAATTTATCAAAAAAATTATATGATTCAGCAACAAAAAAATGCAAACTCGCTTTCGAAAAAATAGATAATATAATTAATAATCAAATGATTTCCAAAAGCAATGAATAATTCGTTATATACACCAATAAACAATCATCCGATATGCCAATCTATATATTTTATACGCTACATAATATCCATATTGAAATAAAGCTATGAATAATAGAAATCCCCGTTTTTTAGAAATTATTATACAAAAACTTTTTCGCCCACGCCTAATGTTATTATTTATTGAAGAAAAAGTTAATTGATTTTTTCTAAAATCCGGGGATCATAAAACGACTCATCCAGCAAATAGATTTAGTTGTTTCACTTCTCTCGCAAACTTAATTGTTGTTTTCCACGCTTTTTGCTATGCGCAGGTTCTTAATTTTCCTGTCTTACCCTCATAAAAATAACAGTGGTCAGACAACCGTTCTTCTTCCAACACCTCACTTGCATTCACCTCTCTAACCATACAATTCAACGCCTTCCAATCCGCTCCTTCTACAGCAGGAACAAAAATCATTTCGTGGACTGAACTGGGAAGCATATAGTAATTCTTTTCTCCCAGTTTATCTTTTAAAAACTCCCGGTCTAATATCCCCGCCGCCCCAAACATCCTTAAAGAATTAGTCAGAACGTACATTTTTGTTTCTTCTGCCTCATCAACCGGCCAACATTCAGAAGCAGGGTCTATCCTCTCTTTCGTTTCTTCCTGCTCATTTAAAACACCCAGAATCATGTCCTCCATTCTCTGGAATTTATAACCATCCTTCTTTACATTTAGCACTGCCTGGTTATGAAGCTCCATAACCGAAATACCATAGGATTTCAGCATCGGCTCCGTTATCTTGATCTGACAGCAGCAGCCTTCTCCCATCACTAAACGGACAACATAAACAATTGACAGGTCCATCAGTTCCCTTTTGATTACTCCTTTCGGACTTTTCCGATTTAATTCTGTTGATAACAGTATGGGATAGATTTCAGTTTTAATACTGTCCCAATCCATCAGTTTATACTTCGTCTGAGATAATATACTTTTCTGCTCCATTTGTTTTTGCATATCAACAATCCTTTTCACGCACTGTTTTAAACTTATGCCGCACTCCATATAATCCCGGTAACAATCCTCCGGGTATGCCAGCGGTATTTCCACGTCTTTTTCATCTTTCGGACGGATGCAGAATGCTTCCCGCTCCACATCGTTATCTTTACAAATTTTACGCACGACAACAGCCGCGTATCCAAATATTTCTCTCAGTACTTCCAATAAAATTTCCCTGAATTTTTCATATTCCAAATATACTTTCATCATTCCCTCCGCTAATCCAACTCTCCGTTTTCTTTAAAACTGTAATAACCGTCCCTTGCTATAATGATATGGTCCGCAAATACAATTCCCATAATCCTCCCCGCAGTCCGTATTTTTTCCGTAAGAAACCGATCTGCGATACTAGGTTCCCTGCTCCCGCCAAGATGATTATGAAAACACATAATATTTCCGGCGTTATTCAGCAAAGCATGTTTAAAGATATTCCTGATATCCACACAACACTCGTCCATCCCTCCAACGGCAGCTACCTCAATGGCCAGAGGCTCCATTCTCCGATTCAGGCTCATCACAACCATCATCTCTCTGTCGGCCATATGAAACAGAGGCCGGATAAAGTTGGCTGCTTTCAGCGGGGTATTCAAATGTTCCCCATTATATAAATGCTCTTTCTCCCTTACCATCTGCAATCTAATGATTCCGACATAACTATCTTTTTCGGGGAATTTCATCAGCGCTTCCACCTTTTCTCTTGCGTCATTCATCATTAATCCTCCATGCGGAAAAAGAGATGCCCATATCCGGACACCTCTTTCCCATCATTTTTCGCTCACTATTTCAATGTCTTATATACCGGGCATATGTATCATCCGCGGCATCTGCGCAGTTCTTTTTTTACACCATCATAACAATAAGCATGATTTGTAAATCTGACGGCATCTTCATCGCAGGAGTTGTCAAACATTTGTACCACATCATTACAATACCGCTCCCTTATCATCCCGTCATCCTTTATTACGACTACGCTATGCACGTTCATTGGCAGTATATACAGGTTTCTTCCCCCGGACAACATTTCCAGCAGCTCCATGTCCAATATTGCCGCCGCCCCATAATACATTGGGACATTTGTAAGAACGTACATCTTACCTGTCTCCAGTTCTCCCTCCGGCGCCGCATCTTCCGGGCTTATTTCGCATGTTCCATTCATCAGCTCCGTATAATCGGCTGCGGCAAAGCCTTCCCTTCTCAGATTTTCCATCGCCGTATCATGCAGTTCCTCTCTGCTGATACTCCACAGGCCGAACATGCTTTCCGTTATCTTTACGATTACCCAGGGGGTTTTCTGGTCCGGCTTAAACCGCACCATATAAGCCACAGCGAAATCCAATACACATTTATGTACCATAAAAAAAGGCTCCCCACATTCCTCCTGATATGTGAGGAAAGGATAAATAAGCTTTTTAACTTTCTCCCACACCACGCATTCTTCCGTAAATCCATGGGATTCCAACAATTCCTTATTTTCAGCGTACATTCTCACCAGTTTTTCAGCGCACCCATCCGGGTCAGTTAAATCCCATCCGTAATTATTCATGTCGATAATCCCGACAACCGTTGACACACTCGGCAAGCTTTTGGGCGGCATAATAAAAATGCCTGGCTGAATAATGCCGCAGCTTGACACTTCCATCGCTTTTACAAAGCAATCAACTCCTAACATCTCTCTTACTTTTTCCGCGATCCGAACTAAATATTCCTCCGCTCTGTCCCTGTTCTGTTCCATATCAATTTTCCTCTCTTATAATGGCTCAAATATCAATCGTTCAAATTTCTGACTTACCGTCGGATTCATTTTCGGTGAGACTTGTTTTCGGCACCTCAATTCCATAATAATGTTTTTCTGCCTTATATTGAACAATTGTTTCCTAATGGATGCTCTATGCGCCTTCGAAAATCAGATAAAAAATATCAAAAAATCATCACTGCAATTCATCAACCTTAAAAAATATTCCTTCATTCTCATATCCGGACACATATCAACAGCCACAATTTTGCAGCAATTATATATTGCAGCTTTATTGTCTGCTACAAATATTTAGCACGTCACAAAGGCTGCTACAGAAATGCAGCAACCTTTGTGATATACACCTGGGAAATTCCCCTTCGGTGTCGCTTTACATTATTTTTCCCAGTTATCAGCAATCGCTTTCGCCACAATAACTACCGCTTCAACAATCACTTCTATTATCCACTTTGGCATCCTTTCCCTCCTAAGCGGCATCCTTCGCCCTGGTCTTTTTCAGCCCTTTCATAGCATCCTGATAGTTCTCCGGCGTCATCTGACTGATATCCTGTAAATGGTAGCGTCCCAGCACTGTTTCCAGGCTCACTCCTGTCCGTTCCAGTTCCTTCATCATCAGGCCAATTTTCCTTTTGTCCAGTACGCCTTTCGGCTCTGTCTTTTCCTGCGGCTTTGGAGACGGATTAGATTCCTGCGCATCCGGACCGGATTTCTTTGAGAAAACTGTTTGTCCTTTGGAATTGACGATCACCAGATGGTTGATTTCGCGCCTGTCATTGTATCCGATCTCTTTCACGAAAAATCGTTCACTGGTAGTATATCCCTGGCCTTTTGGCCGGATTTCTACCTGGCCTGCCGACACCCAGATAAAGGAAGCCGTATAAAGCTCCCTTCCAACGCCAGCGCAGACTGCCGCCCGTTTAAAACTGTCGGATGCCTGCCCTTTCTCCTGCTCGTAGTCAGATTTCGTCCCTACATCCTGTTTGGATATCCACTGGCCCTTTTCCTCATCCCAGATGGAAATCGTACAATACAGATTCCCATTGATCTCCTGATGGGTTCTCTGCCATCCGTAAGGACCAAATGTCTCGTCAAGTATCTTAAAATCCACCCTTGCGTCTTTATATAGAAGCAGACTCAGCCCTTTTTCATTAACAGTTCCGACTCTGCATTCGATTTCATCCGCATTCAGTAAGCGGAAAATCGGTTCCTTCATAATATATGTTTCACTCCTTATATATAGAAATAACGATGAAATATCGACTGGCCTTACCATATCCCATGAATTGGCCGCCATATAATATCGTATTTCCATTACAATACGGCACATCCTATTCCGTATCTGAGATTTCAAGTTTTTCCCGTTATACCTATGCGACAGACAGCTTCCGATAACTGTTTGTTATTAAGTAAGCTTCATAAACCTCTTTATTTTCTTTCTCCAGGCGCTTTTTATCAAAACCCTTCGCCGTGATCTGTTTCCATGTCACCTTTCTGTCCCCGATAATACCAACCTCGTTCTCTTTCAGATAATTCTTCAACTGATTGGCCACGGCATTCTTTTCTTCTTCAAGGGCCTTGATCTGCCCCGAAAGCACGTCATAGCTGTCACAGAGAGCGAGGGCTTCTGTTGGCAGAACAATTGTACCGCCGCCGGATTTTCCATATCTCACATTTAAGTATTCGGTGGTAGCCTTTGAGCCGTCCGCCAAAGGTTCCTCACCCTGTAATACATTCCTCTCCCAAAACTCCTTTTCTTTTTGAATAATCTCGGCAATCAGATTTTCATCCCGCTCCACGACATGGTAAACAAAATGATTCCCGCCTACCAATGCGGCAATGTATGTCCTTTTAGCCCCGGTAACTGACATATAATGTTGAACTTGCAGAACGTATTCCTCCGGGACTCCTTCCTCCCAGATATCCCTTTTATATTCCGAAGCCGTCTTTGCCTCAAAGATGTTCATCATCCCATCCTCGTAGATAACACCGTCCAGATCAGCCAGCATAAACGGATATTCGTCGCTCTGCAAAAGCGCCCTTTTAGCCCTCACTTTCAGACCCGTGCGTCTTATAAATTCCTGCTTTACCACTGATTCCAGGACAGTTCCGAAGTGTGTGTATTCCGTCCCTCTTTCTTCCGGTTCCAACTGTCCTGTTTTCTCCATCCATAAGTGAAAAATGGAACGGTAAGGATTGGTTCCGAAGATCACGGACGCATCGGAACCGCCGATTCCGTTTGTCCTCCATCTCAGCCATTCTTCCCTCGGCATCTTTGCTGTTTTCACCAGTACCTTCATTTTCTGCTCCTTTCCGAAAAAAAGTGACAGGCCCGTATCAGCCTGTCACTTCTTTGGTTTTTGATTTTCTGTTTTCAACTTTTCTCCGAACCACTGGCGTTCTGCCTTTCCGGACACGATGCCTCCCTGCCAGCGTTTAAGCGGCACGCAGCATCCCATAAGCCCTGTCGATCAGGGCATTTCCCTCCATCGTCCTGCCGAAAAGATTCTCCTGATAGTTCCTGGTCATACGGATGGGTTTCGCATGAGTGGCGAAATCTGACACCGCATTGATAAACCGATATCCATTTTTCCCCACGTCCTTCAGATCAGGGGCATCAAAATATCTGGCCTTCATATCCTCTTTCAGCCGCACAATATTTCTTGTCTGCTGCGGAGTAGAGTTATCCAGTTCCGGAAGGAGGATATCAATGTATCCCATTACCTTCCTGTCAGTCAGTTTCACCTTCCGTAGTTCCTCAAAGGCTTTCGCCAGCCCCTGCATATACGCATCGGCATGTAAAAGAGTCTGTTTTGCGTCCTGGAGTTTTCCGGAAAGGTTCCCCGTATGGATAGTTGACCAGCAGCGTTTCGCTTCGGCCAGCGCAAGGTTCAGCGTGTTGTTGCACACCACCCGAACCGGTGTCATTGCCACCTTGATCGCTCCGCTTCCGTCATGGCTGTTGGAGAATACCAGGTACGGCGTAACTTCATCCCCGGAGATCAGGTATTTATGGGGGAGTTTCGCAAGAAGCCACACTTTCCTGCCCTCCTGTAAAGAGCCCGCTGTTTCATAGGTGATGCCCTCTCCTAACAGAGCATCGGTAAAAGCGAACGCTTCATCATTCTGGACAATCTTATACTTGTCTGTCACCACACCGAGAACCTTTTTGTCGGTGTTGCGCACGTTTGCTTTGAAACCGTTTAAAGGAACTCCGTCAACTGTCTGGATTGGGCGCTGCTCCACTGACCAGTTCAGGCCGGCCAAACGAAGGGCATCTTTGGATGTGGGGGATTCCTCCACTACTACCCCAAGTCCATGCCACGGTTTCATTCTTGTGGAAAACATAGTTTCGACGTTTGCTGACATAATATACTACCTCCTTGATATATAAATATATGATTGTATCAAGGATATGGTATATTATTAAACTTCCGTAGTTTTACTTTATATTAGCGTATAATATCCCTATCCAATTCGTTACTTTCTTACTTAATAAATGTAAAAAATTTTTTCATCTTCCAGTCTCAGACAAGCAAGTTTCGCTTCCGAATTCCATGTTTTCCATGCATAGCCGCAATCTATGTCATAAAAAATGCAGTCTGTCCTTTCATCATACATACGGAAAACATCTCCATGATTAAAAGGAAACCCATATTTCGCAGTTGTCGGGGTATGCCCTGATATGATCATTCCATGTTCCACACCACCATAGAGATATGCGTCATTCCGTGCCGTGAGATAAAAATCTTCCAATGATTCATATTCATCATCAGCCTGCACACCCTTCAAATATTCCAAACTTTCTATATAACCTGCATGGACGATGATGCACCTTCTCCCATGTACCATGACTTCATGGAAATATGGCATTTTGCAGATACAGGCGGCCCACGCTGACAACTTCCAAAAAGCAGCCTTTTTTTCTTTGATCAGATACTTCACTGTCCCGTATTCATCAAAATATTTCACTGTATGTTTGATATCCCGGCATACGGATAAGGTTTGATTCACATTATTGATGTTTAACTTTCCCCGTCGAAAAAAACTTCGCATACATTCTACATAGTAAACAAATTCCTCATCGTGATTGCCTCTGAGCAAAAGAATGTTCTCACCATGTCTTTCAATCCACTGTAGCATCTCAAAGCTTTTTGGCCCTCTGTCAATATAATCACCAGCACAGATCAACCTGTCATGTGCAGTGAAGTTGATTTTTTCAAGCATCTTTATCATGGTATCATAATGCCCATGAATATCGGTCATAATATAGGTACTCATTTTATGTGTCTCTATTTTCCTTTCCTAAACCCATATGCGGCAGGTCATACTGTCATCTGTAAAAATCTATGTGGCACGCACATTATAAGCCATAGAAACATTACTACTTCATTCATATAGCACTCACTGAAAACCTTACGATTCTACCAGAATTAATATTTTTTCCACTTCATTAATGGTGTCTAAACTAATTTTCAAATCAACAAGCGTACTCTCCCTCACTTCTGTTTCCGAATTGTAATTCAAGCACATTTTGTCGAATTGTTCTTTCAAGTTTCTAAAATTCCTTTTCCGCTCATCTAGTATGTTCTTAAAATATTCTTCCAATAAATTATATTGCTCTTTCATAGATATGCTGACATTGCGAGCCAGATTATTTAATGCATCCCTTATTACTTTAGCAATAAACGTTTCCATTGCCTCGCCTTTTTCCTTTCCAGCATCCATTTTTAAAATTTCGAGGCATTCAGCATCATCTAATGACATTCTTTTGGCCAATGACTCTTTGATCGAACCCGATATGCTATCTCTTGCTTTTTCTCTTTCTCTTTTTAGTATTCGTAAATTTGCGTTGTTATATGCAAACTCCGATTCAATCTCCATCGTTTTAATTAAATCATCATAAAATCTTTCTACTATCTCAATACAATGCTTTTCTGTTTTTTCCGCTTTCTGCATATATTCTTTTGAAAAAGAAACCAGTACGTTACTTAACATATCTACGGAAACGGCACTCGATGACGTTTGGTCATATGAACTTGATGAAGCTATTTTTTCAGTACATGCTTCTCGTATATTACGTCCAATATTGGTAAGAGTATCAAAACTTAGCGTAATTCCAATATCCTCAATTGTATTTCCAATATTCCATATTAAATCTTTAAAAAAGCCCATACTTATGCTCCTTTCAAAATATCTCCGGTTATTGTACATACATCAATCACACAATAAGCCTGGTTTATAACCTTTGCGGTTATTTCATCATAATTATCTTCCGCTATTTTTCTTAATTGATTTAAGCTGTATTCACTATGTTTTTGAATTTCTTCCACCGCACCGGTCATTTCCTCACTTATTTCACTAAGCGCATCCAATAACGCTGTTTTAATTTTTTCACAGCAAGAATTTATCGAGCCATGGATAGAATCATTTAAAAATATCTGCATTTCTTCTTGTCTTTTATCTCCGGATGGCATCTTCATAATTTCTCTGCACTTATAATTATCAAGTGAAACATTTTTTGATAATTCAAAATCCACGGCTCCGTTAATCCCTTCCAAAATTTCTTTCATTCTTTTCTTAATATACCCAATGTTAATTCCATATTTCTCACTTATGGATTCTTTATCTGTAACCGTTTTCGTGACAGCATCTACCCAGTATGAAACTTCACTTTTCATTACATTTTCCACTTTTTCATAAGATTGTTTGGCACTCTTTCTAAATTCCTCAAAAATTTTAAAAATATGGTCAATATTACTTAGTGATGAATTGTCATTTATCGAATCCACCTTTGATGCATCCTGTGCTGCCACATCAATGATTTTCATAATTATCTCCGGAATAATTTTCGTAAGTACATCGATTACTCTATCATTATTAGGCAACGGTAATTTTGGTATTATCATACTTATATTCCTCCAAATATCAATACGAGTTTTTTATTGCCCTTTCTAATTTTTCCATTGTCACTCTTGTAGATTCTTTTATATTTTTAAGCATCTCATCTAGTTCTTTTCTATCTTCTTCTGTTTCTTTATATTTCCGTTCATATTCTTCTTTTTTCGCATTCAGGTCCGCCAGTTTACCCTGGCTTACTTTTATGATTTCTTCCTGTGACGATTTAATTCTTCTTAAAGTTTCATTTACTGAATCACGGCAAAGAGCATACGTACCTGAAATATCCTCAACCAGCAGTTTTTTATAGTTTTCGACTATCTCCCGTTGTATTTTCCCTTTTAGGATTTCAATGTTGGTACAACCAATCATTTCTTGATAATGTTCATTTATATCTCCAATTTGGAATTCAAATTTAAAACAAAACATATTTAACTCCCTATGCTGTCTTTTGCCAAGGGAATTATATTCTTTCAGCAATATATACGAATATGCTGATACAGGAATTATATTTTTTTCCGCCATAGCATGGCTGGGATATGCGCCTTCACACACTAAATATTTAAGCCATTCTTCCTTTTGCTCCATCCATTCTTCTTTAGGATTATTCAGTATATCAACCTGCGTCGCAACAATGTAAACTTTTTCAGGGTTGTAGGATGTATTCGAAAATACGCCCCTTATAGTCTGTAACTCCGCGCCTCTCAGTGCTTTAGCTATTACACATACAAGCACAGCATTCGCTCGGTCAATATACCCCCTTGTAATATCGGATCGATATTTCACAGCATCGTCCAATCCGGGAGTATCCACCAACACTACGCCATCAGGCAAATCAAAATTTTCCAATCCTACTTCTACTTCCTTCACAAAATAATGGCAGGACGATTTGGAAGAAGTCCATTTTTGTATTTCTTTCACAAGTTCTTCCTTATCTTTACATGCTATTACTTTATCTTTTTTACCAATCCAATTATCCTTTTCTTCTCCGGCACCAGATTCTTTATATTCTTCTAAAAACACTGTTGCCTTGGATTCCTTTGCGCTATTCCATAATGTGTCCCATTCTCTGTTATTATAAAAAACCACTTTCACATAGTTATTTTTTGCATTTTTAAATTTAGTCAAAGACGCTGTTTCGGGTGTTACATTTGCCGGGGCATATTCATATCCGAGTATTGCATTAATCAAAGTGGACTTTCCAGCTTTTATTGTTCCTACCAGCGCAATATGAAATTCGGCATCAGAACACCTCGCCAAAAACATGTCAATATCTTTAAACATTTTTTCGGTGATCTGCTCGTTAATTCCTTCCGTTCTCAATAGTCTTTTTACTTTCTCCATTTTTGTGGCATACTTTCTTACTGTGTCATCCCATAAATACGCAGTAACATCCACTTTTTCATCAGCAATCGCTTTCAGTGCCTGATACTTTTCTTCATACATCTCTTTTGCTTTGTCATTTGAAAAAACTAATCCCATTACAGTTTCTCCTTCCTCTGTTTTACGTTTTTGATATACATTGTTAGGTATTACTTTGGTATCTGCATTTGGAACTACAGGGACTACCGGTTTAGGCTGTGTATTTTCAGTCCTGGTAACCTTAGATTCGGAAATTCCATAATATACTGTTTTACGTGGACTTTTAGGAGTATATATATACTCCGATTTGTTAG
>Ga0137306_100727_pt1 | contig 41608 bp, 47 predicted proteins | sample Inofroosms_March_FD_97187 | JGI IMG/M metagenome (GOLD analysis project Ga0137306, IMG submission 97187) | Mouse cecal microbial communities from Vienna, Austria - N-Acetylneuraminic and N-Acetylglucosamine D2O microcosms_March | ecosystem: Host-associated > Mammals > Digestive system > Large...
GGAGGTCAGATGAAAACTTTTTGCAAGCTCACGACGCAGAGCCCAGCAACGTCCTATGTGCCGCTCCCGAGGTTCCTTCTCCAAGACGAAGCCCTGCGGGGCATCAGCAACGACGCGAAGGTACTCTATGCGCTGCTGCTGGACAGAGCAAGCATTTCCCGGCAGAACGGCTACGTCGAGCCGGACGGCACAATTCGGCTGTGGAGCAGGCGCAGACGAAGCTCCACCGCAGCCGCCAGAGCGCCACACGGATCTTCCGGGAGCTGGAATACAGCGGCTTGATTGTTCGGCGCAAGCAGGGCTTGGGCAAGCCTGCGCTCATTACGCTGAACTACCCAGCGGATGCAAAGCTTATCGCAAAGGAGGGCGAAGATGCACAAGCTTGACCCCATCGAGCGGCTGCCGGATGGCACGCTCTTCCGCTTGACGCCAGGACAGCTCCGCAGCGTGCGCGGCCTTACAAAGCGCTGCTGCAACTTCTTGGATGGCGACTGCCTGCTGTTGGACGGCGTCTGTCCGCAACACATCTCTCGAAGCCTACTTTGCCGGTGGTTTCGCCGCGCCGTGCTGCCCCAGCGGCCAAAGCTGGAACAGGCCATCCTCAGCCCGAAAAAACTCCGCCGCTGCGAAGTCTGCGGCACGGGCATTCTCGTCCGCTCCGGCAGGACAAAATACTGCCCCGCCTGCGCCAAGGAGGTTCACCGCCAGCAGAAGGCAAAATCCGCCCGCAAACGGCGGTCTGATGTAGACAATTCAGGGGCGGAAAGCCCTTGAATTGCAAGCATTCCCGCACCGCCAAAACCGCGCGGCAATACGATTTCCCTCGCAGCCGCGAAATCGAATTCTATTTGTCTACATAGACGCCGGAACACACGCATAGATTGAAGCAGAAAACGCTCTGGAAAGGAGGGCAGCCATGGAAGTATTTCTGATCTTCCCGAAATCAAAGCAGGCGCAGCAGGAGCTTGGGCAGGAGCTGGCAAAGTTCCAGTCCGAGCAGGTGCTGAAAACTGTCCAGAAGCTGCCCTATTCCACGGAGCAGAAGCTGGAGCTGGTGGACGCAGCCGTGAAGCACCTGAAAGCGCAGCAATAATACATAGCAAACGAGCAGACCAGCATCGAACGCCGGCCTGCTCGTTTTTCATATGGATCGTTATTGTTTTTCTTCTTTCAGGAGTCTCTTAAACAGTGTGGGATAATTGCTTGCGCCGTGGGCGATATGATAGACATAGACCATTTCAGCAATCAGCCGATACACGCAGATATACTTTCCCGCAATCACATAGCGGTATCCTCCGTTTCGCAGTTCCTTGTCCTGTGGGATATGGCCGGACAGCGGGAACATTTCCAGACGGGAAAGCGTATCCAAAATCAGATCGGTGATATTCCTTGCCGAGTTAGGTCCAACAAGGTTCATGCGGAGCTGTGCGATTTCTTCAAGCTCCCGCTGGGCAGGTTCCAGAATCACAAGATTAGCCACGCTGATAGATCGCCTCCAGCCGTTTTCTGGATTCCTCCAGCGTATAAGTCGGTGCGCCGGAAAGCCGGGCCGCTTCTGCGATCTCCAGCTTTGCGCGCAGCTTCAAGGATTCTTCGCGCTGTTCAAAGGCTTCGATGCTCATAACGACAAGGTCGCCTTCGCCGTTTTTGGTGATATAAATGGGTTCCGCTTCGTCATGCGCCAGATCAGAAATCATGCCATAGTTATTGCGAAGTGCGGTCGAAGATTTGATAATCACGGGGCAACACCTCCTAAATTATTCTACGATAATTCTATCAGAATTATTCGCTTCTTTCAAGACCCTGTTTGAAATACTTCTCCCATGTGGATTTGAAAATCTGCTTACGGTTTTGCTCCCAATGCTTGAGATTTCCAAGGCTGACGCCCAGCTTGTCCGCATACTGCCTTTGCGTCAGCCCCAGCTTCATTCGGATTGCCTTGATCTGGTTGCCCTGACCATTCCTCAGAAATAGATTGTAGTCATCCAGAAGCGTATCGACCGGCACTTCAAAAAGCTGCGCGATTTTCTCCATGTGCTCCGGCGGATAGAGGTCTTTACCGTATTCTTCATAGTGGACATAGGTGCTCCGGTCTATCCCGGCGTAGTCTGCAACGTCTCTCTGGCGCAGGCCTTTCTGGTAGCGAAGCCAGCGGAGCTTGTCCGCTGTTTCGGTGATTTCTGCGAAGTCCGAAAACTGCAAATTGAACTTTTCTGCGTCCTGAAACTTGTGCGGCAGCACCACTGGAAACTGAAGAATTTGCAGCGGGGCTACTTTTACCGCACCCGATACATTGGAAATCAGAATATAGCAGCGGACTCCCACTCTCGCCAGCAGGCGCCATTTTGCCTCAAAAGACACCCGTTCCGCCACCTCAACCGCCGTTTGTTCCGCTGCGATAGTATAGCATTTTCGATACACCGTGCCGCGTAGGTGGCAAAACGGGCGCCCTTGGCGCTGTCGAAGCTGTTGACGGCCTTGATCAGGCCGATAGTGCCGATGCTGATGAGATCTTCCTGATCCGCCTGAGAAGCATAGTATTTTTTGGCGATGTGCGCCACAAGGCGCAGATTGTGGCGGATGATCCTATCGCGCGCATCGGGGTCGCCCTGCTTCATGGCGGCAAAGGCTTCTGCCTCCTTTTGCGCAGAAAGCGGCTTTGGAAAGCTGCTGCTTTCCAGATGCAGCGCAAAATACAAAATTTGACCGGCAACAAAGCTGAATAGAATTCCAAACATGAGCGTTCCCTCCCGGTATGGTTTGTATTCTATTCTATTGAGGGCAGCCAACAAATTAGAAGTATTGCGCTCTCCATTGCTGCCGGATACCACGCCCGAATCGTTGTCATCGATGTTCTTGGTAAAAGCAGAGAACCGTTTTCTCCCGCCGGTATTCACAGCCCCGCCAAGCCGAATTTATGCTTTCCGGCGACACAATGCTCATAACACCTCGTCTCCGTCCGGCACCGGCACGATCCCGATCTCCACATTCACCAGCTCCCCAATCAGCTCCGGGGCACGGCCCAAAAACAGGCCGGCTTTGTAAAAGCCGATGGAGACGGTTAGATCCGAGCGCACCGCCAGTACGGCCTCGCCGGTGTCGCCGTTCATGCCGCTGTTGATATCGGCGCTCACCACCCACGCGCCGCTCGCGTTGACGGCCCGGATGGCTTCGGCGGCAGCGCCGCGCGGTACACCGGCAAAGCCCGTACCTAAAATGCAGTCCACGAGGATATCATATTCCGAAAGACCTGTCCCATCCGCACCCGGCACAAACCGTTCGGCCGGCACCCCTTTTGCCACCGCCTGTTCGTAATAATACCGCCCGTCCTCCGAGAACTTCTCGCTCACACAGAAAATGCGCACCGGAGCGCCATGCCCGGCAAGAATGCCCGCCAGTGCGTAACCGTCGCCGCCATTGTTGCCGCTGCCGGCAAGGATGGCTGTTTTTTTGCCACGCCAGCCGCCTGTATCCGCCAGCGTGCTTTCCACCGCGTCAAAAATGCCCTGCGCCGCGCGCCGCATCAGCTCCTTGCTGCTGACAAATTGTGCGATGGTATAGGCGTCGCTCGCCCGCATCTCGGCCACCGGGATCGCGGTTTTGGCCTCGGGGCTGTTTGGAGTTGGTTTCATGCTGCGGCCCTTCTTTCGGTTTTATACTTAAATTGTACCTGCAATGCTGCCGATTTTCAACAATCTATAGTAGAGGGGGCAAAACCAATGTGGGTTCGGCTCCCTTCTACGCTGCCCACCGGCAGGAATATGATGCCGTCATCAACACGGCAATAAGGTACAATAAAATGCGCAAATAAAAAAACAAGGCTTGCAGCCCTCTGGTAGAATGAAGCTGGAACACACCATTCAAAAAGGAGAGAGCAAACCATGTCCGAGAAGATTGTACAGCTAAATGAAGAAGTAATCAAGGGTCAACTTAAAGAGCTGGTTCGCGGGAGCGTGGAAGAAACGCTGAATGCGCTGCTGGAACAAGAGGCAGAGCGGTTAACGCAGGCGGTCCGGTATGAGCGAAATGAGCAGCGGCGGGAATACCGCAGCGGACACTACAGCCGAAACCGTACTATCACCTCCGGCGATGCTACGCTCCATGTGCCCCGCCCGAAGGGAGTCTCTTTTGAAACGGCGATTATACAGCGGTAACGTCGGCGTGAAAGCAGTGTGGAGGAAGCCCTTATCGAAATGTACTTGGCTGGTGTCTCGGTGCGCAGGGCAGAGGATATCATCGAGGCGCTGTGGGACAGCAAAGTATCTCCGGCCACCATCAGCGAGCTGAATAAGAACGCTGATGTCCATATTGAGGATTGGCGCAGACGGCCCTTGCAGGGCGGAAGATATCCCTGCGTCTATGTGGACGGCATCTATCTGCGGCGCAGCCGGGGCGGAGAATACGAAAATGTGGCGATTTTGGTTGCGATTGCGGTAAATGAAGATGGATACCGTGAGGTTTTGGGCGCCACCGAGGGGATGAAGGAGGATAAGGCCGGCTGGGTCAGCTTCTTCTAAAAATACATGAATATGAAGCACTTAGAGGCTACTCTGAAGGATGCCTCTATTACCGGCTGATTTTATTCGCCAGAGCCTGCAAACTATTTTGCGCATGATTCTTGACATTACCATCAATATGTATGCAGGCCACATAATTTCATGCTCATTATAGTAGGTTCGAGATTGCATGTCAAGTGCGGCGCATCCGCGCCGGGGGCGGCAGGATCCGGCAAAAAAACCGGCGGGGATCCATCGCGCGTTTTCTGCGCGGCAGATACCCGCCGATCCGATCGGACCCTGTTTAATTTTTAAATTCGATCTCCTTGCCGTCTACCGTCACGCGCGAGATCTCTTCCAGCGGCAGAGGCGTTTCAAATTGGTTTTTCAGCGTCGATTCCGTCCCGTTCCACGAGCTGGAAGAGCCGTTTACGGGGATGGGCTGGCCGGCGGCGTCATAGGCAACGATCTTTGGGCGCGCGGTGTCCGGATCGTTTCCGTCGCCTTCCATCACAACGCACACCCCCATCGGCGAGAGCTCTACGCGGGAAATACGCCGGCCGTTTACCGTCAGATCCGGATACGCAACGCGCTGACGGGAAACGCTCTCCAGCCGGAAGGTAGACGACCATTTTCCACGCAAAGCTTCTTCATAGGTGACGCCGCTGCACACAATGGAAAGCTCCTCGGATCCGGCGTTTTCCGGCAGGGGAATAATGTACTCCGTATATTCGTAATACTGATTGTCGGCGATGGTCTCCAGTGCGCCGAACTCGACGGTGTGAATCGTTTGGCCGGTTTGTTCGGGATGCCTTTTATCCAAAAGGCGCACATCGGTATACTGGGCATACCGGCCGGTCTCATCCGGGCACACGAGCAGATACAGCGCGCCGTCGGCAACGCCGCCTGCCGCGAGGCTGCCCCACGGCAAAAGCTGCGTAAGCGCGTTTTCCTCCGATTCGGCCGGAGCCAGCGCCTTGTCGTCGGCAAACAGGGGCGTTTCGTCATCGCTGCCGACCGTCATATACACGCGGCTTCCTGTCAGCTCCTGAAATTCAGGCTCCGGGAAAGCCCGCGCGATCTGTGCGACATTGACGCCGGTATCCTGCGAGAAATAATCGGAGCGGTTCAACAAAACAGTCCCGATCGAAAGCGTTACTTTTTTGCCGTTCAGGTCTTCACCGCAGACACCTTCGATGCGGAAGGTGGCGGTTGCGCTTTTTTCGTCGAACTGCACCAGCTGAACAGAGGGCGAGATCAGCGGCCCCGAGAGGGAAACGTCGGCAAGATCCGTGCGGGCGTTGACGCGCGAGCCCTCCAGATCACGCACGGCCACATAAATATCGACTGTGTCGCGGTCGTTCATCGCCGCAACGACCGTGGTCTCGATCCCGTTTTGCACGCAGGAACGCTCCACAGGCTGCAGCAGGAAGAACACCTGCTCGCCCAGAACGGCCAACAGATTGCGGGAATGGGGGGTAGTGGCCGCCAGTACGCCCATGCTGCAGGTAACGATGAGGCAAAATACGGCCGCAATGGCAAGCGGGCGGCGAAAACGTACCGTCTGCGGGCGCCGTTTCTTTTGCTCGTGCGCCCGTGCCACAACGCGCGCGGCCAGATCCTCCGGCACGCAAAGCGCCGTAAGACGCCGGTCAATCGATCGGGCGATCGGATCCTGTTTCTTCGGCATACCATCCCTCCAATCTTTTCTTCAGCTGCTCGCGCGCACGCTTGAGCCGTACCGAAACCGTGGATTCCGGCGCGTTCAGCACGCGGGCGATCTCGCTGATCTTCATATCCTGATAATAAAACAGCAAAACAACTTCTTTGTATTTGGGCTTCAGACGCATGATCTCCTGCAGCAGGGTGTCGTCCTCGTGGGGGTATTCCTGCGCAACGGGAATGTCGCCAAGCGCCTCCACCACGTTGACGCGGCGATTCCAGGCGCTGCGCAGATAATCCTTGCACACGTTGATGGCGATGCGCATGATCCACGTTTTTTCTCCGGCGCTTCCGTCGAACTGCGCGTAATTGCGGTATACCTTCAAAAAGGTCTCCTGCGATGCGTCCTCGGCCAGATGCGCGTCCTTCAGATACAAAAAGCACATGCGCAATACGGAATTTCCGTATGTATGAACAATGCGCTCCATATCAGGCGCTGCGGCAGCGATGACTGCCGGTTCGGAATTCACAGCGGCTCCACCGCCCCTTCCTGCCGTATTAGACGGCTTATTGCGCGCAAAATGTTTCAAATTTCTTACAACGGGCTTAAAATCCTTACGGGATCCTTACAAAAACAGCTTTCTGTCCCGAAAAAATCTTTGCACTGGGCCTTTGGGCCGTCTCAAAGAAGGCGCCGCGGCCGGACAGCCGTCCTGCGGCTATTATACCCGACAAACCGCAAAAAAGCAACAGCACCTGCCAATTTGCGGCCGCATCTGCCGCAGGGCTTGCGCACGGGGAAAAGCTGGATTATAATAAGGCTGGATCAAAAGCGGGATCAGGATCATCCGGGCCCGGGGCTTTGCGAAAGGATCATTACAGCGGGGCGCGGCAAAATGCCGTGGCCGCGGGAGCAGGAAGTGACCGATATGCAGTCTGATTATTTAAGCTGTGCGCTGCGCCAGCTGGAGGCGCTCGTTGCCATTCCCAGCCCAACCGGCTTTACGGAGCGGGTGGTGGATTACTGCATCGGCGAATTTGCGGCGATGGGCTACGCGCCCAAACGCACGGCGAAGGGCGGGCTTACGGTCGAACTTGGCGGCACGGGAGACGGGCTGCTGCTGAGCGCGCATGTGGATACGCTGGGCGCAATGGTGTGCGGGGTAAAGCCGGGCGGAGCGCTGCGCGTTGCGCCGGTGGGCGGCCTGCGCGCGCAAAACATCGAAGCAGAAACCGCGCGCGTTTATACCCGCAGCGGCCGGGTGCTCGAGGGGACTTTTCAGCTGGAGAACGCCTCGGTGCATGTGAATTCCGAATACGATAAAACGCAGCGCGGCTTTGATACCATCGAACTGCTGCTCGACGAAAAAACCCGCAGCGAACAGCAAACGCGGGCGCTTGGGGTGGCGGCAGGGGACTATGTGGCCGTTGCGCCGCGCTTTGCCGTAACGCAGACGGGATATATTAAAAGCCGCTTTTTAGACGACAAGCTCTCCGCTGCCATTCTGCTGACGCTTGTCCGGTATTGGAAGGATACCTGCGCCGCGCCGCGCCGCAGGGTGCACATGATGTTCACCGTGTTTGAGGAGGTGGGGCACGGAGGGGCTTCGATCCCGGAGGATGTGACGGAAATGATCGCCGTAGATATGGGCTGTGTCGGCAAGGGCCTGCAGTGCGACGAGACGATGGTCTCGATCTGCGCGATGGATTCCAGGGGCCCCTCGCACAAGGCGGTGGTGGACGGCCTTGTGGATGCCGCGCAGCGCGCGGGCGTGCGCTATGCGCTGGACGTATACCCACATTACGGGTCGGACGCGGACGCGGCTGTTTGCGCGGGCCATGAGGTGCGCCACTGCGTGGTGGGCCCGGGCGTCTATGCCTCACACGGGTATGAACGCGCCCACATCGAGGGGCTTGCCAATACGTTCGATCTGCTGCGGGCCTATCTGGGCATTTGAGACGCGCCGGGGTACGACAAACCGAAGGGCCGGGCGCCGGGCCGCTTGTGCCGGCGGCCTGAAAATCCTTTTTCGGGAGGGGAGGATACTATGCAGGAGCTTCAAAAAAAGATCGAGGCCAGGCTGTCCGCCATACCGGGCGACGTCTGCTTTTATTACGAGGAGCCGGAAACGGGTGCGAGCCTTGCCCGCAATGCGGACACGCCGGTAATCGCGGCCAGCGTGATCAAGCTGGCCGTGCTGACGGAGGCGTTTCGCCAGATGGAAAACCGCCTTGCGCGCGCGGACGAGCCGTTTACGATCCGCCGCGCCGACAAGCTGCCCTCGTGCGGTGCGCTCACATATCTGCACGACGGTCTGTGCGTAACGCTTTGGGATCTTTGCGTGCTGATGATCATCCTTTCGGACAATACTGCGACAAATCTGCTGATCCGGCGGCTGGGGATGGAGCGCATCAACGAAACACTGCATGCGCTGGGGCTGCGGCAAACGGCGCTGCGCCGTTTGCTGTTCGACAGCGAGGCATCTGCCCGCGGCCTGCAAAACCACATCACCGCGCGGGAGATGGGGCGGCTTTTGCGCCTGATGTACGAAGGAAAGGCCGTTTCGCCCGAGGCGGATCAAAAAATGCTCTCTATCCTGTGCGACCAGCGGCTGAACGGAAAGCTCCCGTTTTTTCTGCCGCGCGGGGTGCGTGCCGCGCACAAAACCGGCGAGGATGCCGGCATTACACACGATGTGGGGATCGTGTACGCTAAACGGCCGTTTATCGTTTGTTTTTGCAGCCAGAATACGGATGTGCCGGCCATGGAGCGCGCGATGCAGGACAGTACTCTGCTGCTGTACGAGCACGCGCAGCGGCCCTGATTTTTTGCCGGCTGCCGGCTCTTTTTGGCGCCTTTCTGCGGCGTTTTGGCTGCTTTTCGGTGCCTTTTGCAGCGTTTGCGGCCGCTTTGCCGGTTTTTTTGCGCGTTCCCCTGCGGCCGCCCGCCGAAGGTTCGCTGCCAAAAACAAGGAAAAACTTGTATTTGCTGCGGGAGTTTGCTATACTGTTATCTTGAAAACGGCCGTTCGCGATCCTGTCAAACAAGCCGTCTATGGGAACCGCAGCCGGCAATGAGAACGGCAAAAGGAGCGTTACGCTGATGAAAATCGTTCGAATCGATGTTGGAGAAGTTTTTATTCCGCTTGCCAAGCCGTTTAAAACCGCCCTGCGCACGGTGGAAAACGTGGAGGATATCGTTGTGCGCATCACCGCCGACAGCGGCGAGGTGGGCTATGGCGAAGCGCCGCCCACGGCCGTGATCACAGGCGATACGAAGGGCAGCATCCGCTGCGCGATCGAAGATTTTATCCGTCCCGCGCTGCTGGGAATGGAGATCGAAGATCTGGACGGCATCATGCACCGCCTGCATACCTGTATCGTGAAGAATACCTCGGCCAAAGCGGCGGTGGATATGGCGGTTTACGATTTGTACGCCCAGCGCTTTGGCGCGCCGCTTTTCCGCCTGCTGGGCGGATTCCGCGATACGGTGGAGACGGATATCACCATCAGCGTGAACCCGGTGCCGCAGATGATCGAGGACAGCCTCGAAGCCGTGCGGCAGGGCTACCGTATTTTAAAAATCAAGGTTGGCAAGGAGGGGCTTGCCGACGTGGCGCGCATCGCCGGCATCCGCGAGGCCGTGGGTGGCGGCATTCGGCTGCGTGTGGACGCAAATCAGGGCTGGACGGCAAAACAGGCCGTGCGCATCATCACGGCAATGGAGGATAAGGGACTGCAGATCGATCTGGTAGAGCAGCCTGTTCCCGCGCACGATCTTGAGGGAATGCGCATGATCACGGGGACGGTCGCCACGCCGATCCTTGCCGACGAGAGCGTATTCTCCCCCGAGGACGCGGCCGAGATCATCCGTACGCACGCGGCGGATCTCATCAATATCAAGCTGATGAAAACGGGCGGCATCTGGCAGGCGCTGAAGATCTGCGCGCTGGCCGAGATGTACGGCGTAGAATGCATGATCGGCTGTATGCTGGAATCCAAGCTGGCCGTGAGCGCGGCGGCGCATCTGGCCGCGGCGAAACGCATCATCACGCGCGCCGATCTGGACGGCCCGTCCCTGTGCCGGATCGATCCCTATACGGGCGGCCCCGTTTACGAAAACGGCATCATCCGCATGACGGATGCGCCCGGCATCGGCATCGCCGGCGTTCCGGCGGATTTTGCCGGATAAGGGCCGCTTGCCGCCGAAAAACGGCGAAAATATCCCGGGGGTTCCCAAAAATACAGGCAGGGAAGCGCTGCCGCCTCTGCATCAATGCATCAATGAAAAGGAAGTGCCCGCCATGATCATACCAAAACCGTTATCCAAAGGCGCGCGCGTCGCGCTGATCGACGCCTCCGGCCCGGTTCCGGAAGAACGCCTTGCGCCCGCGGTTGCCAGTGTGCGCGCACTCGGGCTGGAGCCGGTTGTTTACCCCTCCTGCCGGAGGCATCACGGATATCTGGCCGGATACGACCGTGAGCGCGCACAGGACTTTAACGATGCGTTTGCCGATCCTTCCATCGAGGGCATCATCTGCATCCGGGGAGGCTACGGTGCGCAGCGCCTGTTGGAGCGCATTGATTGGGATACGGCGGCAAAAAACCCGAAGGTGTTTTGCGGCTACAGCGATGTGACGATCCTGCATCTGGTGCTCAACCAGCGCTGCGGTTTTGTCACATACCACACGCCGATGCCCGCCACCGAGTGGTACGCGGGCCTGGATGCCTATACGGAACGGTCTCTGCGCAATACGCTGTTCGGCGTGCACGAGCCGGAGGCGCTCAACCCGCCCGAAAGCCCGATGGTCACCATCGCGAAGGGCGTATGCCGGGGCGTTCTTACCGGTGGCAACCTCTCGCTCATCGCCTCCACGCTGGGTACCGCCTACGAGATCGATACCAAGGATAAGATCCTGTTCATCGAGGAGATCGGCGAATCCCCGTACCGCATCGACCGGATGCTGCTGATGCTCAAGCAGGCGGGCAAGCTGCGCGCCTGCGCGGGAATTCTGCTGGGCGCGTTTACCGATTGCGGCGCGCCGGAGCCGGAAAAGAGCCTTACGCTGCGCGAGGTGTTCACCGAGCTGTTGCTGGACGAGGGAAAGCCGATCCTCGGCGCGGTGCAGTGCGGGCATATTTTGCCCACGATGTCGCTGCCGCTGGGCGTAAATGCCAGTGTGGACGCCACCAACCGGACGCTGCGGATTCTGGAGTATTGACAAAGAAACCTCCCGCATCTGGATATCTGTGCGCAAAAGTGCCGGAAACGGCGCTTTTGCGCTGCCCGCCGCTTTTTAGAAAGAGACCGCAATAGACTGTATTGGATGGATCGAATGGAGGAAACCCGATGAGCCTTGCTGTTGTGATCGCCGATATCGCCCCGCTGTACACAAAACCCGAGCCGATGTGCGAGCTTGCCGACGAGGCGCTGTACGGCATGACGGTGGAGGTGCTGGAAGCGAGCGGCGGCTACCGCCGTGTGCGCACACACTACCGGTACGAGGGCTGGGTGCCCGCGGCCTGCCTGCGCGAGGGCGATGCCGCCGCCGCATGGAGCGCCGCACCCAAGCTGGTGGTGCAAAAGACCTATATCGACGTGCTGGACCGGCCCAAGGTACAGGGCTTTTGCTTGCAAAGCATGCCGCGCGGGGCGCTGCTCTGCCCTGCCGGCGCTCCGGACGAAAGCCGGTGGCTTGCCGTGCGCCTTGCAGACGGCAGGCAGGGCTATACGAAGGAAACCTATCTTGCCCCGGCCGTACCCCCGTGGCAGGGAGGAGGCGAGGAACAGCTGCGCAGCGATGTGTGCGAAACGGCGCTTTCTTATTTGGGAACGCAGTACCGTTGGGGCGGCAAAACGCCGCTCGGCATCGATTGCAGCGGCCTTGTCTCGATGGCGTATCTGCTGCATGGCGTGACCATCTACCGGGATGCCCATTTCCGCAGGGGCTTTGCGCTGAAGAAGATCACGCTGGAACGGGCAAAGCCCGGCGATCTGCTGTTTTTTCCGGGGCATGTTGCCATGTATCTGGGCGACGGGCGCTTTGTTCACTCCACAGGCCATACCGGCACGGAGGGCGTGATCCTGAGCAGCCTGAACCCCGACGCGCCCGATTACCGCGAGGATCTGCTGCATACCCTGCAGGCCGTGGGAAGCATTTTTGAGGGCGAGGAAGCGGACGAGTAGCCGGAAGTGGTATTTTTAACCTAAATAAAATGCAAAACAGCACAAAAATTAGTGGCATTCTGCCCTTGTTATGCAACGGCCGTCTGTGCTATACTTTTGCATGATAAAGCATTGGAAAATGCATATTTTTTGCATTTTTTCAATGCGCGAGGGAGGAAACAACATGAAAAAGTATCTTGCGATCTGCCTTGCGGCTGTTTTGGCGCTGAGCCTTGCGGCCTGCGCGGGCCCCGCGGCGGCGGGAACGGACGCCGCCGGCTTTCGCATCGGCATTATTCAGCTAACAGAGCATCCGGCGCTGGATGCTGCCCGGGAGGGCTTTGTGGACGCGCTGGTGGAGGCCGGCTTCAGCAAAGACAACATCGATGTGCAGAACGCGCAGGGAGAGATCTCGAACTGTGCGACCATTGCCACAAAGTTTGTCAACGATAAAGTGGATCTGATCCTGGCCATTGCCACGCCGGCCGCGCAGACGGCCGCGCAGGCCACGACGGAGATCCCCATTCTTGCCACCGCCGTCACCGATTTTGTGGAGGCCGGCCTTGTGGAAAGCAACGATGCGCCGGGCGGCAATATTTCCGGCACGTCCGATATGAACCCCATCGAGGAGCAGGCCGATCTGTTGGTAAAGCTGATGCCGAACGCCGAAACGGTCGGGATCCTGTACTGCTCGGCCGAGGATAACTCCACGCTGCAGGCACGTCTTGCCCGCACTGCGCTGGAGAAGCGCGGCCTGACGGTGACGGATTATCCCGTTGCGGATGTGAACGAGATTCAGCCCGTTACCACCAAGGCTGTGGGCGAGGTGGACGCGCTGTATGTTCCCACGGACAATCTGTTCGCCGAAAATATGCCCACGGCGGTGCTCGTTACCGAGCCGGCCTGCATTCCCGTCATCTGCGGCGAGAGCGGCATGGTAGCTTCCGGCGGAACGGCCACCTACGGCATCAACTACTATAATCTTGGCAAGCTGGCGGCCGGGCAGGCGGTGGATGTTCTTGTCAACGGCAAGGATATTGCAACGATCCCCATCGGCTTTGCGGCTGTCGAGGATCTGGAGTTTGCCGTAAACGAAGAGAACTGCAAGGCCATTGGGCTGGAAATTCCGGCCGATCTGCAGGGCTGATCGGCGCGGTAAAAAAATTTTTGAAAAAATGACGAAAAACAGGCGGAGGGGCTTTGCCCTCCGCCTGTTTTATGCTATACTAACATCTGTATATGCCAATAGATCCGGGAAGGACAGGAACGGCGGCAGGCACTGTGTGCCGGCTGCCGCCGTGCAGCGGCGGAGAGACGGCCGAAGACGGCCGAAACGCGCTGTACGGCAGAAAGAGCCTTCCCGCGCAAAGGATGGTTGAAATGATGGGTGGTATCATTGCGTCGGTTCCCGGCGCAACGGCGCAGGGGCTTGTGTGGGGCGTTATGGCTCTGGGCGTTTATGTTACGTACAAGCTGCTCGACATTGCCGATCTTACGGTGGACAGCAGCCTTTGCACCGGCGGCGCGGTGAGCGCGGTGCTGATCCTGTCGGGCATGCACCCGCTGCTTTCGCTGCTGTTCGCGGTGCTTGCCGGCATGCTGGCGGGCCTTGTTACGGGCATTTTGCATACGCGCTTGCGTATTCCGGCCATTCTCGCGGGCATCCTGACGCAGCTGGGGCTGTATTCCGTCAATCTGCGCATCATGGGCAAATCCAGCGTCGCGCTGCTGCGCCAGCCGGTGGTGATCAGCCTAGGCAATATTCCGATGGCGCTTTTCATCGGGGCAGTTTCGGCAGGTGCCGTTGTGGCGTGCCTGTACTGGTTTTTCGGTACCGAGCTTGGCTGCGCCATCCGCGCCACAGGCAACAACCGCAGGATGGTGCGGGCGCAGGGCGTGGATACCGATCGAATGAAGATCATCGGCCTTGTGCTGTCCAACGGGCTTGTGGGGCTTGCGGGCGGCCTGCTGGCGCAGTATCAGGGCAGCGCCAACGTTAACATGGGCCGCGGCGCGATCGTCATCGGCCTTGCAAGTGTGATCATCGGCGAGGTGGTTTTCGGCGCGCGCTTTAATTTTGCCTATCAGCTTGGCGCGATCGTCGCGGGTTCGGTGATCTATCAGATCGTCATCGCGTTTGTTTTGCAGCTTGGCCTTTCCACAGAAGATCTGAAGCTGTTCAGCGCCGTCACCGTGGCTGCGGCGCTCAGCGTGCCTGTGCTGAAACAGAGATTCGTCAGAACAAAGGCCGTGTCGGCGCCGGCGGAAGGGGGAAACCGTGATGCTGAAGCTTGAAAAGATCTGCAAGGTGTTCAATCCCGGCACCATCAACGAAAAGCAGGCCATCCGAAACCTGAACTTTACGCTGCGTGACGGCGATTTCGTTACGGTGATCGGCGGCAACGGCGCGGGCAAATCCACGATGCTGAACCTCATTGCGGGCGTGCATACGGCCGATGCGGGCAGCGTTGTGCTGGACGGGCAGGATATTACGAGGCTGCCGGAATACCGGCGCGCGAGGCTTTTGGGGCGCGTGTTTCAGGATCCCATGATGGGTACGGCCGGCAATATGGGCATTGAGGAAAATCTGGCGATGGCATACCGGCGCGGCAAAACGCGCACGCTGCGCTGGGGCATTACAAACGAGGAACGTGAGTTGTACCGCCAAAAGCTGAAAATGCTGGAGCTGGGCCTTGAGGACCGGCTCTCCGCCAAGGTGCGGCTGCTCTCCGGCGGGCAGCGCCAGGCGCTGACGCTTTTGATGGCAACGCTGCAGAATCCCCGCCTGCTGCTGCTGGACGAGCACACCGCCGCGCTCGACCCCAAAACGGCGCACAAGGTGCTGACGCTGACGGAAAAGATCGTATGCGAAAACAGCCTTTCCACCCTAATGGTAACGCATAATATGAAGGACGCCATCCGGTATGGCAACCGCCTTGTGATGATGCACGAGGGCAATATCATTTACGATGTTTCGGGTGAGGAAAAGAAGGGCCTGAAGGTGAGCGATCTGCTTGCCAAGTTCGAGGCGGCAAGCAGCGGAGAATTTGCAAACGACCGCATGCTTTTGGCCTGATGGCGGCCTGCCCGCAAAAAGTGCGGGAGGGCACAAGAGGGCGCAGGAGGGCGCGAAGGGGGAAATGGACATTGCAGAGCTTTGATGCGGTTTTATTCGATTTGGACGGCACGTTGCTGGATTCTGCGCCGGGCATTTTTGATGCCTTCTGCCATACGCTCGCGCAATTTGGTACAAAGGCCACGCAGCAGCAGCTGCGCCGCTTTCTGGGCCCGCCGCTGCACGAGAGCTTTTCCCGGCTGCTGCCGCCCGGCGAGGTGGAGCGTGCGATCGGCATTTACCGCCGGCGCTATGCCGAAAAAAGCGGCCCGCTGACAGGCGTTTATCCCGGCGTGCCGCAAATGCTTGCGGCACTGCGCGCGGCGGGCTATACGATCTGCCTTGCAACGTCCAAGCTCGAGCCCGTGGCGCTGCAGCTGCTGCGGGAAAAAGGGCTGGCGGACGCGTTTGACTGTATTGGCGGCTCGCAGGGAGATACCGCGCTCGATACCAAAACCGCCGTGATGCGCCGTGTGCTGAGCCGGCCGGCGCTGCAGAATAAGCGTGCCGTGATGGTGGGCGACCGCGATAATGATATGCAGGGCGCGGCGGATTGCGGCCTGCCGGCGCTCGGCGCGCTGTACGGCTACGGTTCGGCCGAGGAGCTTGCGCCCTACGCGCCGTTGGCGATGCCCGCCTCCGTGGAGGATTTGCGCGATTGGTTGCTGGAGCACCGCGCGGGAATGAGAGAGCCTCCGAAGAAAAGCGAAAAGGATGAAGACCCTTGAACAGCGCCACAGTACGGTTTCGTTTGCAGGATTGGTTCCGCGTGCCCAGGCGGCAGCGGCGGGCCTTTGCCGTGCTGCTGCTGTGTCTTGCGTTCTTTGCTGTCAGCTGCGGTTCGGTGGTTACGCTGCTGGTTCTGGAGGTTCGGCGCGAGGCGCCGCAAACCGTTCCGGCGCAGGCCGCCCCGCAGCCCGCGTCCGCGCCGGGCAGCGCGCCGCCGGAGGAAGCTTTTTCCGGCGGGGTACTGCCGCCGGGGGAGGACGCAGGCGAGGAATATCTGAACGAGACCGTCTGGCTCGGCGATTCCAACATGGTGCGCATGTACCTTTACGAGCTTGTCCCGCTCGAAAACTACATGGCGGTGGAGGGCCTTGGCATCGAGGGCTTTGCCGAGGTGGCCTGCGTTTCGTTTGTAAACGACCCCAAAACGTACACCATTGCCGAGGCGCTCGCACTGGTGCAGCCGCGCCGCGTGGTAATGACATTCGGCACAAACAATGCCGACGGCAAGTTTACGAGCGAGGAATTCATCCGGCTGTACGGTGCGGCTGTTGCGGCGCTGCAGCAGGCCGCGCCGGATTGCGATCTTATTATCAACGCCATTCCGCCGGTGGGCGAGGTGCGCTCGTATCCGGATGTTACGATGGAAACGATCGACGCCTTTAACGCGGCGCTCGAGGCATTTTGCGCCGACCGGCACATTGCCTTTTTGCGCTCCGATACGGCCCTGAAGGGCAAAAACGGGTTTGCGCGCCCGGAATATGTGGTGGAAGACGGTCTGCACATGAGCGAGGCCGGCCTGCGGGCGCTGATGCGCTATTTGTGCGAGCACCCGCTCGCCACGCGCCGGCAGGGCATTATACACTCCGGCCTGCCGCCGCGCAGCCCGCCGCAGTTTTCCTAATCCGGCTGCCGGGCAGGAGGGCGAAGCGGGGCGTCGGGGCGCCGCGCCGTTTTGAAAACGGCGCGGATCGCCCTCAACGCATCAGGCGAAAGCGCGCTGCGTCCAGGTGGTATATTTTCAAAGGAAGGAATGTGGATTCTGTGGCATTTTATTATTGCCTGTTATTAGACGTAGACGGTACGCTGCTGGATTTTAACGCGTCGGAGGACGCCGCTCTGCGCGAGACGCTGGCCCACTTTTCCCTGCCTCAAACCGAGGAGGCCGTGGAGGCCTATCACAATATCAACAATGCGCTGTGGGCGCTGCTGGAACGCGGAAAGCTCCGTCAGGACAAGCTGGTGGTGCAGCGCTTTGAAAAGCTGCTCGCCGCCTTCGGCGTGAAGGGCAATCCGGCCCGGATCAACGATTATTATCTTACACAGCTTTCGCAGCGGGCAGACGTTTTTCCCGGCGCAGAGGAAACGCTGCAGGAGCTGGCCGAGGTGGCCACGCTCGCTGTGGTATCAAACGGCGTCGAGCGCGTACAGACAGGGCGCCTGGAGCGCTCCGGCCTGAGCCGCTATTTCGACGGCGTGTTTATCTCCGGCCGTGTCGGCGCATCAAAGCCGTCGCGCAAAATTTTTGATACGGCGCTGAATACGCTGGGCATCGAAAACCGGCAAAAGGTGCTGATGATCGGCGATTCGCTGAAGGCGGACATCGCGGGAGGCCAAAACGCCGGCATCGACACCTGCTGGTGCAATTTCGAAAACGCCGCGCTGCCCGCAGACGCGCCGAAGCCCACGCATATGATCCGCGGCTATGAAGAGCTGCTGCGCATTGTAATGGAAGAGGAGGAACTGGCCAATGCCGGAAGTAAAGAAAAGCGACATCAGGTTTGAATCGTCCAACCCGGGCAATACCGTGGCGGGATACTATTACACCTGCCCGGAGCAGGCACCGCGCGCAATTTTGCAAATATCGCACGGGATGTGTGAATATATTGGACGGTACGATGATTTTGCCGGCTATATGGCGCAGAACGGGTATGTGGTGTGCGGCAACGACCATTTGGGCCACGGCGTCACCAGCAGCGGTGCGAACGGCACAGACGGCTTTTTTGCCGAGAAGGATGGCTGCGGGCATGTGCTGCGCGATCTGAACCGCATGAACGGCCTTGCGCGCGAGGCGTATCCCGGCCTGCCGCTCATCCTGCTGGGGCACAGCATGGGCAGCTTTTTCGCGCGGGCGTATGCCGTGCGCTATCCGGATACGCTGGATGCGCTGGTGCTCAGCGGAACGGGCGGCCCAAACCCGATGGCCGGCGTGGGCGCCGTATTGACAAAATGGATCGGGAAGCTCAAGGGTGCGAAGCACCGTTCGCAATTTCTCAACAATATGGCGTTCGGCCAGTATCTGAAGCGCGTGGAAAACCCCGCAACGCCCTACGACTGGATCTCGCGCGATGCGCAGATCGTGGCAAAATACGCGGCGGACGAAAAGTGCACGTTCATTTTTACCGCCAGCGCGTTCCACGATCTGATGACGATCCTGCGCGCTGTCAGCAGCCCCGAGTGGGCGTCCGGCATTGCAAAGACGCTGCCGGTGGCGCTGTTTGCCGGGGATATGGATCCGGTGGGCGATTACGGCAGGGGCGTGCAGACGGTATACCGCATGCTGCAGGATGCCGGGGTGGAGGATGTTTCGATCCGGCTCTATCCGGGCGCGCGGCACGAGATTCTGAACGAGACGAACCGCGCCGAGGTGTATGCCGATATCCTTGCGTGGTGCAACGCGCATTGCAAAAGGCTGCTTTAACCGCAGCCGGGCCGTGCGCCCGGCCTTTTGGCACAGCCTTGAGCCTAACATCCTTCAAACGCGTCGGCCACAGGGCCGTTTGCGTCTGAGGTGTTTGGGCTTCTGCCCGCGGGCAGAGAAAAAGCAGCTTCAGAGCGACCTGGTTTATCGCGGAAGAACCGCCCGCAGGGGCGGCACAAACGGAATAAAGCGAGGAATCCTTTTATGAAACTGTTGATCGATTTTATCCAGGCCATGTTCGGCAGTATGCTTTCGCTCGACCCTGTCTCCGCCGCAAAAATGGTGGTGATGTGGGCCATCGGCGGAACGCTGATTTATCTTGCCATTCAAAAAAATATGGAGCCAAGCCTGCTGCTGCCGATGGGCTTTGGTGCCATCCTTGTAAATCTGCCGCTTTCCGGCGCCATCGATCAGATGCGCGAGCTGGGGCCGGAGGCCGGCGCATTAAGCGAGCTGTTCCGGGCGGGCATCGCCAACGAGCTGTTCCCGCTGCTGCTGTTCATCGGCATCGGCGCGATGATCGATTTTGGCCCGCTGCTCTCGAACCCCAAGCTGCTGCTCTTCGGAGCGGCAGCACAGTTCGGTATTTTTATCACGCTGACGCTGGCCTGCGCGGTGAACCTTGTATTTCCGGGGATGTTTTCGCTGCAGGACGCAGCCAGCGTTGCCATCATCGGCGCTGCGGACGGCCCCACCTCCATCTTTGTGGGAAACTACTACGGCACAAAATATCTGGGTGCGATCATTGTTGCCGCATACAGCTATATGGCGCTGGTGCCCATCATTCAGCCGCCGGTGATCCGTTTGGTAACAACGCGCAAAGAGCGCCTGATCCGTATGCCGTATGAGGCAAAGGAGATCGGCAAAACGGTGCGCATCCTGTTTCCAATCGTTGTCACCGTCATTGCGGGGCTCATTGCGCCGCGCAGCGTAGCACTCGTCGGCTTTTTAATGTTCGGCAACCTGCTGCGGGAGTGCGGCGTGCTGAACAGCCTTTCCGAGACGGCGCAGAACACGCTGGCCAACCTCATCACCATCGTGCTGGGCATTACGGTGGCCACACAGATGCAGGCGGAGCTGTTCCTTTCGGCCGGCACGCTCATGATCATGCTGCTGGGCCTGTTCGCATTCGTCTTTGATACGATCGGCGGCGTTCTGTTTGCAAAATTTCTGAATCTCTTTACAAAGAACAAGATCAATCCGATGATCGGCGCTTGCGGGATCTCGGCGTTTCCCATGAGCAGTCGCGTTGTGCATAAGATGGGCCTCAAAGAGGATCCGCAAAATTTCCTTCTGATGCATGCGGCGGGCGTCAATGTGGGCGGACAGATCGCCAGCGTCATTGCGGGCGGGCTGATCCTGAATCTCATCGCAAGGGCGTAAGGGGGAAAACGTGATGGAAATGGTGCTGCAATCGCTTGGCGTGATGCTGATGGGCATGTGCGGGATCTTTATCGTAATGGGGATAATCAGCGTGGCAGTCTCTCTTTTAAACCGCCTGTTCAAGTGATGCGAAAATAATCCGCACGGCGGAACAGGAAGTCTGAAAATACCTGCGGACCGCCGCCGGGAATGCTTCCGGCGGCGGTTTTCGGCCGTCTGCAAAACAACAAAGGACGATCGATGCCGCCTGCGCGGCCGTCGGATCGTCGGTGAGGGAATTATGTTACTGACAGTACAGGATCTGCAAAAATATTTCGGGGCGGAACTATGCCTGAACGACGTCTGCTTTCTGATGGATGCGCAGGATCGCGCGGGCATTATCGGCGAAAACGGCGCGGGCAAAACCACCCTGATCCGAATGATCACGGGCGAGCTGGAGCCGGATGCCGGCGCCGTCACGCTGGCGCACGGCGCAACGGTGGGCTACTTAGAGCAAAACAGCGTGCTCCACCCCAACCGTACAGTGTATGAAGAGATGGAAAACGCGTTCCGCCCCGTGCTGGACGCAATGGCGGAAATGGAGCGCGTGGAGCACGAGATGGAGGCGCGCCCCGGCGACGCGGCTCTGCTGGAGCGGCATGCGGCGCTTTCCGCCGCGGTGGACGCGGCCGACGGCTATCATATGGATACGCAGATCAAAAAGATCCTGAACGGAATGGCTTTTCCGCCGCAGGAGTACGAAAAGCGTGTGGCGGTGCTCTCGGGCGGCGAGCATACGCGCCTTTGCCTTGCAAAGCTGCTGCTGCAAAAGCCCGATCTTTTAATTTTGGACGAGCCTACAAACCACCTTGACTTCGAGACGATGGAATGGCTCGAGGGATACCTGAAAAGCTATCCGGGCGCGATCCTTGTGGTGAGCCACGACCGCTATTTTTTAGACGCCGTGTGCACGCGCATCTTCGAGATCGAGCAGAACCGCCTGACGGAGTACCGCGGGAACTACTCGGCCTATCTGCCGCAAAAGGAAGCCGCTGTGGCGCTGCAGCAAAAGCAGCACGATGCCGATGTGGAAAAGGCGGCGAAGTTAGAGGATTATATCGCGCGCAATCTGGTGCGCGCATCCACTACAAAAATGGCGCAAAGCCGCCGCAAGCAGCTGGAAAAAATGGAGATCACCCAGGCGCCGCGCACCGCGCACACCGATGTAAAGCTCCGGTTCACCTTTGACGTGACGCCCTATCAGGAGGTTTTAACGGCCAAGGGCATTTCGGTGACACTGGGCGGAAAAAAGCTCATCGACGGGCTTGATCTGCGGGTAAGGCGCGGCGAGCGTCTGGTCATCGCGGGGCCGAACGGGGCGGGAAAATCTACGCTGCTGCGCGTGCTGGACGGCCGGCTGCGTCCGCAGACGGGCACGGTGCGTTTGGGCACGGGCGCAAAGCCCTCTGTGTTTGAACAGCAGCAGCTGCGGCGCGGCGGCACGGTGATCAGCACGATCTGGGACCGATATCCGAAATTTACCGAGCTGGAGGTGCGCAGCCACCTTGCCAGACTGAATTTTCGCGGCGAGGACGTGTTCAAGCCCTGCGCCGCGCTTTCGGGCGGAGAACTGGCGCGCCTGCGCTTTGCCGAGATCCTTTTGGAAAAGCCGAATCTGCTGTTTTTAGACGAGCCGACGAACCATCTGGATATCTATACGCGCGAATCGCTGGGCGCGGCGCTGGCGCAGTACGAGGGCACGCTGCTGCTGGTAACGCACGACCGCTATCTGATGAACAGCCTTGCCTGCCCGATCCTTTTTTTGGAAAACGGAAAAACCGCCCTGTATCCCGGCTATGATGCGATGCTGCACCGCGCCGCGATGCCGCCGCCGCAGCCCACGGCGGAAAAGACGTCCACGGAGGGCAAGGCTGCCTACGGCAAAGAGCAGCGCCGCCGCCGCGCGGAAGTGCGCGCCCGGCTGAAGGCGCTGGAGGACGAGATGGAATCGCTTGCGCTGCGTGTGATGGAGCTGGAGGATGCTGTGAACGACCCAGAGGTGCTGCGCGACCATATGCGCCTGCGCGACGTCTGCGACGAGCTGGAGGATACGCGCTTTCATCAGGATGAGGTGCTGGCGGAATGGGAAAAGCTTGCTGAGGAGCAGGAGGCCTTTGAACAGGAGAACGACACATGAGGGCAGCCCCGTGCAAAGCCGTCCCATTTTCTGTGCGGAAAAGGGTACGCGGCGCATGATCAAAAAAGGGGAAAGTGAAAGTTATGGAATATTTTGTCATTGCGTTCGGCGTTGTTTTTCCGATCCTGTTTTACATGGCGTTGGGCGTGGCGGTGCGAAAGGCAAAACTTTTGAACGCCGAGGCGTTCCGGCAGGTGAACCGGCTGGTATTGAGGGTGTTTTTGCCGATCAAGCTTTTTTTGGAGATCTATCAATCGGATTTTACCAGTGTGCTCCGGCCGGGTCTGATCCTGTACGGCCTTGCCACCGTTTTGGCCGCCTTTGCCGTATCGTGGCGGACCGTCGGCCGCTTCGTAAAAGACCGGCGCGATGCGCCGACCCTCATTCAGATGCTGTACCGGGCCAATTATGTGCTGTTCGGCCTTTCCATCGCCGAAAATATGTATCCCGGACAGAACCTGAGCATCGTTTCGGTGCTGGCGGCGTTTGTGGTGCCGATGTTCAATATTCTGGCCGTGATCTTATTCGAGGTGTACCGGGGCGGTGAAAACATCTCTTTGGTCCGGCTGCTTTTGGGGGTCTTAAAAAATCCGCTTGTAATCGGCAGCGCACTGGGCCTTTTGTGCAACGGGCTGGGCCTGCCGCTGCCGCAGCTGCTGCAAAAGCCCTTGCAAAATCTGGGCGCAATCGCTACGCCGCTGGCGCTGGTGTGCACGGGCGCGACGCTTACCTTTGGCGGATTGCGGCGCTACCGGCGCTGCCTGATGTGGGCAACGGCCGGGCGGCTTGTGATCCTGCCGGGCATTTTTCTGACACTGGCTGTTATGATGGGCTTTCGCGGCATGGAGCTGACGGCGCTTTTTCTCATCTATGCCTGCCCCGTGGCGGCGTCCTCCTACCCAATGGCGGTGGAGCTGGGCGGCAACGGCGAGCTGGCGGGCCTTGGCGTCGCCGTCAGCCATGTAGCCTGTCTTGTTACGATTTTTTTGTGGATCGCTTTTTTAAACTTTTTTGCGCTGTGCTGAAGGGGCGCGATCACGCAGCCGGCGCGCCGCACCGCCTGCCGGCTTTGCACGGCGTTTGGGGCAAACCGCAGAACCGCTGTAAACATTGTTTGGAAAAAAACGCGAGTTCTTTTTCTGCAAACAGGGCAAGGATAAAATAAAAAGCCGAAAAGGGCCCGCGCGGCGGCGTTTTGGCTTCCTTACAGGATCAATCAGCATCGGGGACAGGTTCTAATGCCTGTCCCTTCTTCATATGATAAAACAAATACAAGCGGCAAAAAAACAGGCGGAGGCAAACGGCAATGGATGCGTTTTATCATGCGGCGGCGCAGCTGCCGGCCGAGGTGGCGCGGCCGATGCGCCGCATCGCGCCCGACGCGGCGGCGGCCGTTACCGAGATCCGGCTGCGCTCCGGCCGTCCGGCTGCGCTGAGCACACCGGCCGGGGCGCGCTTTGTGGCTCCCGGCGGCCGGCTCACCGGCGCGCCGGAGCCGGACGCGCTTTTTACCGATCACGCGCTGCTGCAGACCTGCTTTCAGGCGGTGTGCGGCTATTCGGTGCACAGCTTTTCCGAAAGCCTTGCAAACGGCTTTGTGCCGATGCCGGGCGGACACCGCGCAGGCGTGTGCGGTACGGCCTATACCGACAGCGACGGGGTATTTGCGCTGAAAAATATTACGTCCATCAATCTGCGCATCGCACGCACGGCCCTGTGCGCGTGCGATGCACGCCTGACGCCGCTTTTGCGCGCCGCGCGCGTGGGGCTGATCCTTGCGGGCGAGCCGGGAAGCGGAAAAACAACGCTGCTGCGCGCGGTGGTGGCGCAGCTTTCCCGTCTGGGCCGCAAAACGGCCGTGGTGGACGAGCGGTGCGAGATCGCCCCCGTGGAGCCGTCCGGTTTTTGCAGTGTGCCGCCGGTGCACTGCGATGTGCTCTCGGGGTATCCCAAGCATATCGGGATGCAGCATGCGCTGCGCGCGCTGGCGCCGGAGGTGCTGGTATGCGACGAAGTGGGTGCCGTGGAGGAGATCGCTGCGATCGCGCAGGCGGCAAACGCAGGCGTCGGTTTGATCATTACCATGCATGCGCCGGGGCTGGACGCACTGCGGCGCAGGCCGCAATACACGGCGCTGCTGCAAACGGGCGCTATTTCCGAGGTGGCTTTTCTGCGCGGAAAAACAGCGCCGGGCGTTTTATCGGAGGTCGTTCATGTGGAAGCTGATGCTTAAAGCGATCGGTGCGCTGCTCATTCTGTACGCGGGAGGGGCGCTTGGCTGGCGCAGGGGAAATGCTTGTGCGCGGCGCGTGCAGGTGCTGCGCGAGATGTGCGCCTTTTTGGGCGCTGTTCGCCGGGAACTGCATTTTCGCTGCGGCCGCACCGAGGAAATCCTTGCCCAGGCGCAGGGCAATACGCGCCTTGCCGCGCTGCCGCTCTATTTTGCGAATCTAAGTACGGGCAGCGGGCTGCAGATCGAGCTGGACCGCGCCCTGCAGCGCACCGAGCGGGAGGTGGGGGATGTTACGCTGCCGCCCGAGCGCGCCGCACTGCGCGCCGCACTGGAAAGCCTCGGCGCATGCCCGGCGCGGGAAGAGGAGCAGCGCCTTGCCCACGCGCAGGCGGGCCTGGAGCAGGCACTGGAGCAGGCACGCGAGCAGGCGGCGGTGCAGCAAAAGCTGTACCGAACCATCGGCCTTTCTCTGGGAGGCGCAGCGGCGCTGCTGCTGCTGTAAAGCGGCGGTGCAGCAAAAGCCGTACCGCACCATCGGCCTTTCTCTGGGAGGCGCAGCGGCGCTGCTGCTGTAAAAAAAGGAGCGAAACAAGGCATGAACATTGATTTTGTATTTAAAATTGCCGCCATCGGCATCATTGTTGCCGTGCTCAATCAGCTTTTGATCCGGTCCGGGCGCGAGGAACAGGCGATGATGACAACGCTGGCCGGTCTGATCGTGGTGCTGATGATGATCATTGGGCAGATCAGCGTGCTGTTCGATACCATCAAGGATCTGTTCGAGCTGTGAGAGGCTATGGAGATCTTCAGGCTTTTGGGCTTTTGCCTTTGTGCGCTGGTGCTGCTCGATGTGCTGCGGCAGTACAATCCCTCGTATGCCGTATTGGCGGCGCTCGCCTGCTGTGTGGTGCTGGTGTGGAGCGTGGCGCAGGCAATGGGGCCCGCTGTCGATCTGATTCGGCGGCTTTCGCAGCTTTCCGGTGTGGAGCATATCGGCGCCGTGTGCAAGGCCGTCGTCATTGCCGTGCTTGCGCAGGGCGTGCAGGATCTGTGCCAGCAGGCCGGGCAGGCGGCGCTTGCCGGGCGCGTGGAGCTGGCCGGAAAGACGGCCGTGCTTTTGGCGGCGCTGCCGCTGCTGAACACGCTGGCCGAAACGCTGCTTTCGCTGCTGGGATAAGGCGCGCCGCCTGCCTGCTGGCCCTGCTGCTGTGGGCCGGATGGGCCCAGCCCCGCGCACTGGCGGCAGGCGGCCGGCAAACGGCTGCCGAAAAGGCGCAGGCCCGGCCCTGCGCCTGCGCGCAGAGCGGCGGGCAGGAAGGCACAGCGGCCGGCCTTTACGAGCGGGCGCGGCCCCGCGCGCCGGTGCAGGACGAGGAGCCGACAGACGGGGATCCGCAGCTTCCGGAGGAGTGGAGCCACGCGATAGAGCAGGCCCCCATGACAGCGGAGACGTTTTGCGCAATGACACTGCCCGATTGGCTTTCCTGGCTGGGCAAACAGCTCCGCAGCAGCGCAAAGCAGCCGCTGCGCCTTTTGGCAAAATTGTGCGGAGTGCTGCTTTTGGCGGCGGTGGGGCAAAGCCTGTGCGCAGACCGCACCTCTCCCGAGCTGCTGGGCCTGGTGGATACTGTAGCGGCGCTGGCGATCTTCGCGCTGTGCGCCGCGCCGGTAACCGCGCTCGCCGGGCTGCTGGAAGAGGCCGTGCAGACAAGCCGCGCCTATCTCGTTTCGTTTGTCCCCGTGTTTGCCTCCGTGCTCACGGCGTGCGGACAGGCCGGGAGCGCGGCGCTGTACAGCGGCTTCTTTTTCAGCATTACCATGATGATCGCCGACGCGCTGTGCCGCTTTGGACTGCCGTTTTCCCGCCTTTTGCTGGCCATGACGGCCGCGTCGGCGGCCTCCGGCACACAGACGCTGTTTCGCCTTACCGAGACGGTGTGCAAATGGACAAAGTGGCTGCTGGGACTGTGCGCGACGATTTTTGGCGGGCTGATCGGGCTGCAGAGCGTCTTTGCCCAGAGTGCGGATACCCTCGCGCTCAGAACGGGAAAATTTATTTTCAGCAGCAGTGTTCCGGTGGTGGGGCGGGCCGTTTCGGACGCAATGGGCAGCGTTCTGGCCGGAATGAAGCTGATGAAGGGAACGGTGGGCTTTGGGGTCATTGCCGTTTTTGCGGCGGCGTTCCTGCCGCTTTTGCTGCAATGCTGCGTCTATCGGCTGCTGTTTGCCGCGGGGGAGCTTGCGGCGGAGGCATTTGGCGGCGGCAAGGGAGCAAAGCTCCTTTCCGGCCTGGGAGACTGTGTGAGCATCTATCTTTCCATGAGCATTTTTTTCGGCCTGATCGTAATCTGCGCTACGCTTGTGATGATATTGCTTGGAAATGGGGGATAGGCATGGAGCAGCTGCGGGCCTGGACACTGTCGTTTTGCTTTGCCTGCATCGTGGCGGGGCTGCTTGGGCAGCTTTCCGCCGAGCGAAAGCGTTTTTCTGTCATAAAGCTCGTTCTTGCCCTGTATATTTTAACAGCCGCTCTTTTGCCGCTGCAAAGCACAGACGGGGCGTCTCTGCCGCCTTTGCCGCAGGCGGCGCCGGCTGCGGCGGCGCCGGATGCCGAAGCGCTTGCAATCGGGGCGGCCGAGGCGCAGCTTGCAAAAACAATCGGCCAGGCGCTCACACAGGCCGGCATTGCGCATCGCGCCGTTGCGGTTCGCCTTGTGCGCGAAAGAGAAAGCGTTGAAGTAGAACAGATCTGCATCACGGCGCCGCCGGGGCACGAGGACATCATTCGGCAAACCGTCATCCGCGCGCTCGGCGCAGACGTACCTGTCGTATTGCAGGAAGAAGGATCATAAAATGAAAGAGAGAAAAAAGTACACAGGGGCAGACGCGGCGGCGGTTTTGCGCGGCCTTGTGCAAAAAAAGAACGCGCTTTTCTTTCTGGGACTTGCCGGCATGCTACTGATCTTTTTATCCGATGTGCTGTTTGCGCCGCACCCGAGTAAGGACGAAGCCGCTGCACAGCCCGCGCCGCAAACCGCGCAGCGCGGCCAGACCGAGCGGGAGCTGGAGGCGCGCCTTACCGAAATGATCGGCGCGGTGCAGGGCGCGGGAAGGGTGCGTGTAATGCTCACGCTGGAAAACGACGGCGAGACGATATATGCCTACGATGAGCAAAACGATACGCAAACAACGGCCGGCGGCGCAGACGGCGCCGCAGAACGCCGCCAATCGTATGAAAGCGAGCATGTGCTGATCGATGCCCAGGACGGGAAACAGGCGCTCGTTGAGACATGCCTGGAACCGGAGGTCAAAGGCGTGGCCGTGGTGTGTGAGGGGGGCGATGACATTACTGTAGTCAAACGCGTTACCGAGCTGGTCTCAGTCGTGCTGCGGCTGCCAACCAACCGGGTATGCGTGATAAAAATGACAGAGACGGAGGATGCATCATGAAAAGTGCAAAGAACAAACGGCAATTCACCCTGCTCGCCCTTGTAGCGGCACTGGGCGTGGCGGTTTACCTGAACTGGGAATATGCAAAAGCCGACACGCCATTCGCCGTGCAGACGGGCGTGTCGCCGTCCAGCTCGTCCAGTCAGACGGGTGCAATCCAGGACGCGCTTCCCGTACAGGAGGCGCTGCCGGATAAAAATTACGGCGACGCGCAGCTGGTAAGCGCCAGCGAGACAGGCAGCGACCAGTACTTCGAGCAGGCGCGCCTCTCCCGCAGCAAAACGCGCGACGAGGCTTTGGACACCATGCAGCAGGCACTGAAGAACGCCGCGCTGTCCGAGGAGGAAAAATCGGCTGTTACGCAGACGCTGACGAGCGCGATCAACAGCATTACGGTGGAAAGCGATATTGAAAATCTGGTAAAAGCAAAGGGCTTTGCGGATTGCGTGGCGTTCATCGACGGCGAGCGCGTGAGCCTGACGGTGAAAACAGGCAGCGAGGGCCTTACAACGGGCGAGGTGGCGCAGCTGCGCGATATCATTCTTGGCAAAATGGACGTAAAGGCGCAAAACATCAGCATTGTGGAGGTAAAATGAGGCGCCTTTTCGGCGGCGGGCCCGCCGGGAAGGGAAAAACCGCTTTTTCGCACCGGCGCAAGAAATAGGTGTTGTGAAAAGCAGGAAAAGATGCTATAATATTCACGATGTGAATATTATAGCATCTTTTTGCGTTCGGGCGGCGCGCTGCGCGAATGCAAACGGAGGGCTCCGGCCAATTTTTGGCAAAGCGCCGTGCGGTTGATGAAGCCGGGCCCTTCCAGAGCGGCCCCGGCAGCTTTGCAAAGGCCGGAGCAAACACACAGAAATGCCATGCTGCGGCGGGCAGGGAGGTTTGAAGATGGAAGTAATGGATTCGGGCCGCATCGGCGGCGGGCTGCGGATCTCGGCAGACGTGATCGCCAAGATCGCGCGGCTTGCAACGCTCGAGGTTGAGGGCGTGAAGGAGATCTCCACCGGAACGATGGGCGTACAGGGGCTGTTTGGCAAAGTAAATCTGCAAAAGCCCGTATCGGTTCAGTTTACCGAGGATGTGGCGGAGATCACGGTATCCATCATCGTGGATTACGGCTGCAAGATCCCGCCTCTGTGCGAAAAAATACAGGAAAATGTAAAAAGCTCTGTGCAGAATATGACGAGCATCACGGTATCTAAGGTGAATATCGTGGTAACGGGCGTTGCGCAGGAATCGGCGCAGCCGGCAATGTAACCGGGGCGGCCGAAAAACGCCGCCATTCTAAGCCGGCGACCAAAGAAAACCGGCGCGAAAAATCACAGCTCTCCCGCGGTAGCAGACGCCGAATGATCGGGCAAAAGGGGCGGCGCTGCCGCTCTTTGTCCGATTCGGCCGGTTTTTTTTCGGCAGGAGGGCTTATCTTTGCGAGGAACGAAGAGGAACGAATATGAAAAGAAGAACCGCCCGCGAAAACGCCTTTATCGCGCTGTTCGAAGCGAGCTTCTGCGCCAACAGCATCGAGGAGATCATCGCAATGTCCAGAGAACAGGGCGAGTATGCGGTGGACGCCTATGGGGAGGCGCTGCTCATCAATTTTTACGCGCACAGTGCCGAGGTGGACGATCAGATCCGCTCGAAGCTGAAGGATTGGACGCTGCAGCGTCTGCCGCGCGTAAACGCCGCTCTGCTGCGCCTTGCCGTAACCGAGATGCTGTACAGCGGCAGCGATGATATGGACAGCATCGTTATCAACGAGGCGGTCGAGCTTGCCAAAACGTATGCCGGAGATGGGGATCATCAATTCATCAACGGCGTTTTGGGCGCGATCTCCCGGCAGGAGCACGGCGCCGCAGCCGTACCGCAGCCAAAGGGCGCAAGCGGGAAAGCCTGAACATGTTTACACTGGGGATCGACACCAGCAATTATGCATCCTCGCTGGCGGTGTTCGATACGCAGCGCGGGGAGCTCGTGTTCGACTGCAAGCGCTTTTTGCCCGTAAAGCCGGGCGAACTGGGCTTGCGGCAAAGCGATGCCGTGTTTCATCATACGGCGGCGCTGCCCGCGCTTTTACGGCAGGCGGACGAGGCGTTCCCTCTGTGCAAAATCGACGCGGTCGGCGTTTCGGAAAAGCCGCGCCCCGCAGAGGGCTCGTATATGCCGTGCTTTTTGGCGGGCGTTTCGGCGGCGCAGGCGTTTGCCCTTGCGCGCGGCGTGCCGCTTGTGCGCACAACGCACCAGCAGGGCCATATCGCCGCGGCGCTGTTTGCGGCGGCGGGCACGGCGCTGTTTGAAAAGCGTGTGCTCGTATTTCACATTTCGGGCGGCACCACCGAGCTTTTGCTGTGCGAGGGCGCGCGCGTGCTGCGCAAAGTGGGCGGCAGCACCGATTTGTATGCGGGGCAGGCGGTAGACCGCATCGGGGTAAAATTGGGCTTTGGATTCCCGGCCGGGGCAGAGCTTTCGCGCCTCGCGGCGCAATGCGATGCGGAGATCCGGCCGAAGGCGAGCACAAAGGGAACAGACTGCAGCTTTTCCGGCCTGGAAAATCAGTGCGCCGCTCTGCTAAAGCGCGGCGCGGCCCCTGCCTATGTTGCGAAATACTGTCTTTGCGCCATCGCCCAAACCATTTTGAAGATGATCGGCGCCGCGCGCCGGCAGGAGCCGGAAACTCCGGTGATCTGTGCGGGAGGCGTAATGAGCAGCGGGATCATCCGCGATGCGGTGCAAAGGGCGCAGCCGGAGGTTTTGTTCGTGCCGGGCAAATATGCCGGCGATAACGCCATCGGCGTGGCCATTCTGGCGGCAAGGGAGGCGTGTGCATGGCCAATGTAATCGGTGTAACGGCGCTGAACCGCTATGTCAAAACGCTGCTCGACTGCGACCCCGTGCTCACGGATGTGGCGCTGCGCGGGGAGATCTCTAATTTTACCAAACACTACAAAACAGGGCACTTTTATTTTTCTTTAAAAGACGAGCAGTGCGCGGTGAAGGCCGTAATGTTCCGGCGTGAGGCGCAGCAGCTTGGCTTTCTGCCGCAGAATGGGATGCGTGTGATCGTGCGCTGCCGGATCTCGCTTTTTGAACGGGACGGCACGTTTCAGGTATATGCGGAAGACCTGTTTCCGGACGGGATCGGCGCAATGCAGCTGGCGTTTGAGCAGCTGAAGGAAAAGCTGGAACGGGAGGGCCTGTTTGCCGAAGAACACAAAAAGCCCCTGCCCGCGATGCCGCACTGCATCGGGTTGGTCACCTCCAAAACCGGGGCGGCCTTGCAGGATATTTTGAATGTAACGCGCCGGCGCGATCCCATGGCACGCTTTCTGCTTGCACCCGTTACCGTACAGGGCAGCGAGGCTGCGTCCGAAATCGCGGACGCCATCACTCGTCTGGACGCTTCCGGCCGGGTGGATGTGATCATCGTCGCGCGCGGCGGCGGCTCGCGCGAGGATCTGTGGGTGTTCAACAGCGAGACGGTCGCCCGCGCCGCGTTTGCCTGCAAAACGCCTGTTGTTTCGGCCATCGGGCACGAGATCGATTTTTCGATCCTCGATTTTGTTGCGGATCTGCGCGCGCCCACGCCCAGTGCCGCGGCGGAGCTTGCTACGCCGGATTTGGCGGGATATATGCGGCGAAACGGGGAGATCTGCGCCGCCATTCGCGCAAAAATGCAAAACCGTTTGCAGCTGTGCCGGTGCAGGATCGAAACCTATAGAGCCTCGCGGCAGCTGAGCTTTGTGCACGCGCTGCCCCAAAAAAGGCAGGAAGAGCTTTGGGCGCGGCAGGATGCGCTGTGCCGGCAGATGCAGAAAAAACTGCGGGACGCCCGGCAGCGCATTGGCCATGCGGCGGCGCTGTGCGGCTCGCTGAACCCCTATGGCGTCCTTGCGCGGGGTTACAGCGTTGTGCAAAAAGAGGGCAGGGTGCTGAAAAACAGCGCGGACGCGCAGATTGGAGACCGGGTGGAGATCCGGCTCTTTGCGGGCCGGCTGGGCTGCACCGTAGAATCTGTTGAAAATGAGGAAAACGGATGAAAAAGGGTATGACATTTGAATCGGCCTGCGCGGAACTGGACGCGGTTTTGGCCGAGCTGTCCGATGAGGATACAACGCTCGAGCGCAGCCTTTCGCTGTATGCCGGGGCCGCGGAGCTGATTGCCTTTTGCGACGAAACGCTGAAGAAGGCGCAGGTAACCGTGGAGGAGCTCGACGCGCGGTTCCCGGGCCGCGCGCAGCCGTTAGAAGAAGAGGAATAACGCTGGCCCCGCAGCGCGGCAGAGGCGTTTTGAGAGAGGTTTTTGCATGAATTACGAGGAGCGATACAGGCAGTATGTCGCCGACGCTGAGGCTGCGCTGAAGCGGCAGGCGTACCGATGCCTGCGCAAGGATTCCGCCGTAAGCGATGCGGCGCGCTACAGCCTTTTTGGCAAAGGCAAGCGCGTGCGTGCCGTGCTGTGCCTCGCCGTGTGCGAAATGCTGAACGGCAGCCCGGAGCTTGCCGAATGCTACGCGGCCGGTGTGGAGATGCTGCACTGCTATTCGCTGATCCATGACGATCTGCCCTGCATGGACGACGACGACCTGCGCCGGGGGCGCCCCTCGTGCCATAAAGCATATGGAGAGGCGACTGCGCTTTTGGCGGGGGACGCGCTGCTGACGGCTGCATTTGAGGCGTTGTCAGCTGCGCGCGGCACGGCGCGGCAGAATGTGCAGGCGGTACAGATGCTCAGCCGCGCGGCCGGCGCAAACGGCATGGTGTGGGGGCAGGAGCAGGATCTTTACTACGAGGCGCATGCCGCACTTGTGGGCGAAGAGCAGCTGAAAGCGATCCACCGCAGCAAAACAGGCGAATTGATCCGCGCTGCGGCGCTGCTTGGCGCGATCGCGGCCAATGCAGACGGCAGACAATGCGAGGCGGTGGGGGAATACGCCGAAGCGGTGGGCATGGTGTTTCAGATCATGGACGATGTGCTGGACGTGACCGCCACCGAGCAGGAGCTGGGCAAGCCTATCGGCAGCGATGCCGAAAACGGAAAAACAACGTTTGTTACTTTGTACGGGGCAGAGCGTTCGCGGCAGATTGCGCAGGAACTGACGCAGGATGCCTGCGCAAAGCTGCAGAAAACATTTGGCGGGCAGTCGCTGTTTTTGTGCATGCTCGCAGACAGGCTGCTGCATCGCAGCCAATAGAAGGAGGAAAAGGCGTGCGCATGTTTCTGCGGATCTTTTTCGGGAACTATATGCTGTCCGTGGCATTGCTGTCGTGGTTTACGGCGCAGGTGTGCAAAACGATCATCAATTGCGTGCTGAGCGGCAAGTTTGACGCCGAACGTCTGTGGGGCGCGGGCGGCATGCCCAGCGCGCATTCGGCGCTGGTGTGCTCGCTTTTTGTGGCGGCCGCAAAAAGCCAGGGCGTCAATTCTCCCATTTTTGCGCTGTCATTCATTCTTGCCGCCATTGTAATGTACGACGCAATGGGGGTTCGCCGCGAGACGGGCGAGCAGGCCAAGGTGCTGAACCGCATGCTGACGGATTGGATGAGCGAGGAGAAAAACCTTGAATTGGCCGAAACCCGCAAGCGCCTGAAGGAGAAGGTGGGCCACACGCCACTGGAGGTGCTCTCCGGCGCGCTGCTGGGCATTCTGATCGCAGTGATCGTTCCCGTGCCGTAGGCCCCGGGCGCGTAGACGCCGCATGCAGAAAGCCTGCCGCGCGGAAAACCGGGGCCCCGGAAGAAACGATACCTCACATGTGTTTTATGGCGGACGCTTTTGCATACGGGCAGAAAGGATGTGAGAGATACGTCTTTGTTGGATACGATCCGTTCCCCGGGGGACGTAAAGCGGCTTTCGCCGGAGCAGATGGTGCAGTTATGCGGCGAGGTGCGTGCGTTTTTGATCGATTCGGTCTCAAAGACGGGCGGACATCTTTCCTCAAATCTCGGAACGATCGAGCTGACGGTCGCGCTGCACCGGGTTTTTACAACACCGCGGGATCAGATTGTCTGGGATGTGGGCCATCAATGCTATACGCACAAGCTGCTCACCGGGCGCAAAGAGGGCTTTGCCCGCCTGCGCAGGGCGGACGGCATTTCGGGCTTTCCCTGCCCGGAAGAGAGCGTGCATGATGCGTTCATTGCGGGCCACGGCAACACCTCTCTTTCTGCCGCCCTGGGCCTGGCACAGGCAAAGAAGCTGCGGGGCGAGCCGGGCAAGGTGATTGCCATCGTGGGGGACGGCGCGTTCACCGGCGGCATGATCTATGAGGGCATGAACAACATTCAGTGCCTGAATAATCTCATCGTTGTGCTGAACGACAACAAAATGTCCATCTCCAAAAATGTCGGCTCGGTGGCGCAGTATCTCACACGGCTGCGCACCGATCCGCGCTATTTTAAGGCAAAGCGCGATGTGGAATCACTGCTGGACCAGACGCCCTTTGTGGGCGGCGCGATCAAAACGACGATCCAGACGGCAAAATCCGTCGTGCGCCGCGCGTTGTATCATTCCACCATGTTCGAAGAGATGGGATTCCAGTATGTGGGCCCCGTAGACGGGCATGATGTGCGCGAGCTTGCCGCGCTGTTCGATGCCTACCGGCAGGAGCAGAGCGCTCCGCTTTTTGTGCATATCCTCACGAAAAAGGGCAAGGGCTTTCCGCCCGCCGAGGAAAACCCGGGGGAATATCACGGCGTTTCCGCGTTTGATCTTGATCATCTGACCAATCCGGACATTGCGCCGGACAGCTCGTTTTCCACGGTGTTCGGGCGGCAGCTTGCCGCCGACGGCGCAAGAGATCCAAAGCTTTGCGCCATTACGGCCGCAATGAAGTACGGCACAAGCCTGCAGTATTTTTATAAGCAGCATCGGGAACGCTTTTTCGATGTGGGCATGGCGGAGCAGCATGCCGTTACATTTGCGGCGGGCCTTGCCGCGGGGGGTATGCGGCCGGTGGTATCGATCTATTCCACCTTTTTGCAGCGCGGATATGATCAGATCATCCACGATGTAAATCTGCAGCGGCTGAATGTGCTGTTTGCGGTAGACCGGGCCGGGCTTGTGCCCGGAGACGGCGAGACGCATCAGGGCATTTACGACGCGGCCTTTTTCAGCGAGCTGAGCGGTTTTTGCGTGGTATCCCCCTGCAATTATGCCGAGCTGAGCCATTGGCTGGAGGTGCTTTTGCAGACAGACGGCCCGCGCGCGCTGCGCTATCCGCGCGGCGGCGAGGACGAGACGCTTGCGGCGCTGGGCTGTACCGGCAGGCCGTTTGATGTATTTTCGGCGCCGCATTTGGCCGATGCCGCGCTTGTTACCTACGGCGCACAGACCGCGCCCGTGTTGGAGGCCGCGCGGCGGGCGACGGAACAGGGCGTTTTTGCGGATGTATATAAGCTGACGGTGATCCATCCTCTTCCGCAGGGCCTTTGCGAGGCGCTGCATGGCTACCGCAGGATCATCTTTGCAGAAGAGGGGATCCAGCACGGCGGCATCGGCGAGCATCTGGCGTCGGCGCTGCTTGCGCAAGGGTGCAAAGCCGTCTTCCGGCATATCGCGGTGCCGAACCTCGGGCTGCTGCATGCCGGCGTGGACGAGCTGCGCGCCCGCTTTGGGCTGGACGCGGCAAGCCTTGCCGCGATGCTGACAAAGGGGAACGCTTCGGCTGCCGGCGACGGAGCGGACGTTCTTTGCCGGGGACTGCCGGGGCAGGAAAGATGCCCGCGGCAAAGCACCGCCGAAAACACAACAGGTTCTCAAGGAGAAAATTTGTGAAAATACGTTTGGATCAATATCTTTGCCGGCACAATCTTGCGCAGAGCCGCGAGCGCGCCAGAGCGCTGATCATGGCCGGAGTGGTATATGTGGGGGAAGAAAAGAGCGATAAGCCCGGCAACATGATCGCGGAGGATGCGCACGTGGAGGTGCGTGGCCACGATATTGGCTATGTCAGCCGCGGCGGATTGAAGCTTGAAAAGGCAATGCGGTCGTTTCCGCTCTCTCCCACAGGTAAAGTGTGTATGGACATTGGGGCTTCCACGGGAGGCTTTACGGATTGTATGCTGCAAAACGGCGCCAAAAAGGTTTACGCGGTGGACGTGGGGTACGGCCAGCTTGCGTGGCAGCTGCGGTGCGATGCGCGTGTTGTCAATCTGGAACGCACGAACATTCGCGGCGTAACGCCCGAACAGCTAAATGAGCCGATCGAGTTTTTCAGCGTGGATGTTTCGTTCATTTCACTGCGGCACGTGTTTCCCGTGGCGGCGGCGGTTACGGCGGCGGACGCCGAGGGCGTGTGCCTGGTAAAGCCGCAGTTCGAGGCCGGGCGCGAGAAGGTTGGCAAAAAGGGTGTAGTGCGCGAGGCCGAAACGCACCGGGAGGTGCTGGCGGCGGCCTCGGGTTTTGCGGTGCAAAGCGGCTTTTCTGCCGTCGGCGTGGATTTTTCGCCCATCAAAGGCCCGGAGGGCAACATCGAATTTTTGCTGCACGTGCGAAAATGCGAACAGCCTGCGGGCCTTGCGCAGGCCGCCATCGAGCAGATTGTTGCGAAGGCGCACGAAACGCTGTAGAGCGGCGATCCCATCGGCAAGGCAAAGCCGCAAAACGCTGTCGGGCGGGTGCGCCCGCTGCGCCGTTAAAGCTCGAAATACACGCGGCAGGTATTGGGCATGTGCCATTGTGCCGCCGGTTTTGATTGATTTTTGGCAGAATGAGGATGTGATTTTCCCCGTGACAGTTTTTCTGATCCCAAACCTGCTCAAGGAGAACGCCGTTCCTGTTACGCGCCGCGCCATACAAACGCTGTGTGCCTGCGGCGCGCGTGTTTTGCTGCCTGCCGCCGTGCGCGGCTGTATGGCAGGGGAGCCGGCCGAATTTTTAGAGGATGCCGCCGCGTTTGACCGGTGTGATGTGATCGTGACGGTGGGCGGAGACGGAACGATCCTGCACGCGGCGCGCTGCAGCATTGGCTGTGCAAAGCCGCTGCTGGGCATTAACGTCGGCCGCGTGGGCTTTTTGGCCACCGTGGAGGCGGATGAGATGGAAAAGCTGGAACGCCTTGTGCACGGCGCATACAGCCTCGACCGGCGCTCGCTGCTGTCGGTATCCGTCAGCGGGCAAAACCGCTTTCGCCAAACGGCGCTGAACGATGTGGTAATCTGCAAGGCGAGCCCGTTTCGAACGATCGACATCGAGATCTTTTGCGATGATATTCCGGTGGGCCGCTATATGGGAGACGGTGTTGCAATCGCAACGCCTACGGGTTCAACGGCCTATTCGCTCTCGGCGGGCGGCCCCGTGCTGGACGCGCACATTGCGGGCATTGTTGTTACGCCCATTTGCGCGCACAGCCTGCACAGCCCGCCGATGGTATTCTCCGCCGAACGGCGCCTGTGTGTGCGGGTTTCGGCGCCGGGACAAGCGCACGCGCTGCTGAGCTGCGACGGCTGCGAGCCGGAGACGGTCTCCTGCCGGGATGCCGTGACGGCGGCGCTTTCGGAGCAATTTATCTCCCTGATCTGCTTCAACGAGGCGGATCAGTTTGAGGCCATTGATAAAAAATTAAGGGGGCGGTAACGATGAAGAATGCACGGCACAGCAGGATCTTGGAATTGATCGGCCAATACTCCATCGATAAGCAGGAGGAGCTGCTGGGGCATCTGCGCAAAAGCGGCTTTGAGGTGACACAGGCCACGGTCTCGCGTGATATCCGCGAGCTGGGGCTGGTAAAGGTGGCCACCGGAGACGGGCATTACCGCTATGTTGTGGCCGCGGGCGCGGGGCGCAGCGCGCATTCGCCGAGCCGCTTTGAGACGATCTTTCGGGAATCGGTGCTAAAGGCGGATTGCGCGGGGCATTTTGTGATGGTGAAGTGCTACGCGGGGATGGCCAATGCCGCCTGCGAAGTATTTGACGCAATGGTGTGGAACGATGTAGTGGGCACGCTTTCGGGCGACGATACATTCCTTATTTTGATGCGCTCGCAGGAATCCGCGCATCTGCTGACGGAGGAGCTTTCAAAGTATATTGCGCGATAATAGGGTGTTTGTATGCTGTGTGAAATAAGAATTGAAAATGTAGCCGTGATCGAAAAGGCCACCGCCGTGTTCAGCGAGGGCCTGAATGTGCTGTCCGGCGAGACAGGCGCGGGCAAATCGATTCTGATCGATTCCATCAACGCGATCCTCGGCAATCGCACCTCGCGCGAGATCGTGCGCAGCCATACGCCCAAGGCGATGATCTGGGCGACGTTCCGCGGCATTGACGCGCGCATCCGCGCACAGCTGATACAGGCGGGCTACGAGACGGAGGACGAGCTGCTTTTGTATCGGGAGATTACGGCCGAGGGGAAAAGCACGTGCCGCATCAACGGCCTGCCCGCGACGGCCTCGGTGGTGCGCGATATCTGCGGGGGACTCATCAACATCCATGGCCAGCACGATAACCAGAGCCTGATGAACCCCGCAAAGCATCTGGGGGTGCTGGACGCCTTTGCGCAGAACGAGGCACAGCACGCGGCATATTATCAGATATATCGGGATCTGTGCCATGTCAAGCGCGAGATTGACGCGCTTTCGACGGACGAGGCCGAAAAAGAGCGCCGGGTGGAAACGCTGCGCTTTGAGATTGGCGAGATCGAAGCGGCGCAGCTGCGCGACGGCGAGGAGGAGGAATTGCTGGCCCGCCGCCGCCTTGTCCGCAATGCGCAATCGGTTACCGAGCGGCTGAATGCCGCTTACGCCGCGCTGGGCGGCGCAGACGATGATACGCCCGGCGCAAACGAGCTGTTGGGAGCGGCGCTTACGGCGCTGGAGGAGATCCGCACACTTTCCGGGGATTTTGCCCCGGTGGCAGATCAGCTCGGCAGTTTGTACGAGACGGCGCGGGAGGCGGCCAGCGATGTGGCGGGCCTGCTTTCGCGGTACGATTTTGATCCGCAGGAGCTGGACGAAATTGAGGAGCGGCTGGATGAGTTTTATCGCCTGAAGCAGAAGTATCACAGAGAATTGCCGGAGATCGCCGCCTATTGCGAAAAAGCCAAAACGGAATTAGAGGGCATCGAGACGAGCACGCAGCGGCTGGACGCGCTGTACGACCGGGAAACGGAGCTGTACGAAAAGGCAAAAAAGCTGGCCGACGCGCTGACTCAGACGCGTGTTGAGGCGTTTGCGCGTTTTAACGTGCAAATCACGGAGGCGCTGCGCTTTTTAAACATGCCCGGCATCCGTTTTACGCTGCTGCACAAAAAAGGCCCGCTGGCCGGCAGCGGACAGGATACGGTGGAATTTTGCATTTCCACAAACCCGGGGGAGGAGCCAAAGCCGCTTGCCAAAATCGCGTCCGGCGGCGAGCTTTCGCGCATTATGCTGGCCGTAAAAAGCGCGCTGGCCGATAAGGACGATATCGGAACCGTGATCTATGACGAGATCGACACGGGCGTTTCGGGGCTTGCGGCGGGCCGTATCGGAGAAAAGCTGCGGCAGACCGCGCGCGGACGGCAGGTGATCTGCATTACGCACACCGCGCAAATCGCCGCGCAGGCGAACAGCCATCTGCTGATCCAAAAAAACGTGAGCGGCGAGCGCACATATACCGAGATCGAGCCGCTCGATGCGTCGGGCCGCGTGCACGAGCTGGCGCGCATGATCTCCGGTGATAAGCTGACAGAGCTTGCGCTGGCTAATGCCCGCGAGATGCTGCGGCTGGCGGGGGCGTAGCGTATTGGTGAAAGCCGACAGAAATATTCCGGCACAAACGGCGCAAAGATAATGGGTAAGGACGGCCGCCTTTCTTGCCAAAGCGCTGCAAAGCAGGTTTTAAGACGTTTCGTTTTCTGACGGAACCGCCCGTAAAGGGCGCGGCTTTGTGCAAGAGCAGGAAGACGCATTATAAAATTTCGCGGTGAGGAAGTTGCAGGCATGAGGGATGGCGTAAAAAAGATTTGGCAGTGGGCAAAACCCAAACGTTTTTTTGTTTTCTTTCTGTGCATGGAGCTGGCAGTGCTGTGTTTGGGTTGGAAGGCGTTTTATACCGCTCCGACCCAATTTTCCATCGGAGAGAGTGCGCCCTACTATGATCTTACGCCGTTTTTGCCTGCGCAGGGATGGGCGAACCAGCGGCAGTGGTTTCCCGCAGAGGGAGGTTTTCTGAACCGCATTATTTTCTCTGTGATGACAGACGGATCGGGCAGCGGCGGATTTACCGTAAACGTGCTTGACGAGGCCGGCGATGTGCTGGTTTCCAGGCACTATGCGCCGGAAGAGCTGACAGGGGAGTTTCAGGAGCTGAACATTCAAAAAACGGTAGAATACGGCCACCGATACTGCTTTGAAGCGGTTGCCGACGAAGGCGGCTCAGCTTGGTCGGTTCCGTATCTGTACGTGCCGGGCGGGGAGCTTTCGTGGCTGGAGGACGGCGAGGTGGACGGCGTGCCGATGGAGGGCGGCGCCTGCTACCTGTTTTTATCGTTCTACTTTGCAAGGATCAGCTATGCGGCGATAGCGCTTCACGCTGCCGCGCTGCTGGCCGGAGCGGCGTATCTGATCTTTTCCTTTCCCAAAAAGGGCGCAGGCAAAGCACACAGCGCAGATGCAGCTGCGCTGTGCATCGCGTGTGCCTGCGCGGCGGGGCAGTTTTTGCTGTGCAAAAAGCTTTATTTAAGCAGAACGCTGCTCCTATGCCTTCCCTGCGCTTTTATCGCATGGTATGCTGCTATGCGGCTTGGCTGGTGGGTCTGGCTGAAATCCAGCCTTAAAGCATGGCTGCGTCGGGCTTTTCTGAACGAATGGCTCCGTGCGCATTTGCGCTTGTTGCTTCGCTCTTGGAAAAGCGCAGTCTTTCTGATTGCGGCACTGCTTTTATCGACTCTGTTTTTTATCTGCATCAGAGAAGGCGTGCCCTCCTCCCTCGAAAATTATTTCTATATGGCGCTTTCTGCACTTTTGATATTTCTGCTTCTTGGCATAATTCCTACGCCCCGTCTTGATAGGTTTTGTGTGCGTTTTCCATGGACGATTTATGCGGCAAACAGCATTCTGATTTTTTTGCAGATGGAGATCGCAGACGCAAACCCGTTTCAAACAATTCGATTCGGCCTTGCCATATTTAATATTGTTACGATTTTTGTGGTTTTTGCTGTGCTGTGGGCTCTTTTGGGCAATCTGCGTGCGGCGGGCATTGTCGGAACGGTACTGTTTGCCGTTTGGGGTTTTGCCAATTACCTTACCGTTGTGTTCCGGGGCATTCCCATCGCGCCGAGCGATTTGATGTCTGCCGGTACGGCTCTGAACGTACTCGGAAACTATCAAATCGAACGGAATATACAGCTGCTGTCTTTTTGGACGCCGATCCCGCTGGAGCTTTTACTGGTTTTTCGCCTGCCTGCAAAACAGCCCCACTCGGCAACCGCCAAAAAGCGCCTGCTGCAGAGAGGTACGACCGCTTTTTGCGCAATTCTCTTTTTCTGGCAGGGATATTTCGGAGCCCTTTCCCCGGTG
>Ga0137306_100728_pt1 | contig 41499 bp, 37 predicted proteins | sample Inofroosms_March_FD_97187 | JGI IMG/M metagenome (GOLD analysis project Ga0137306, IMG submission 97187) | Mouse cecal microbial communities from Vienna, Austria - N-Acetylneuraminic and N-Acetylglucosamine D2O microcosms_March | ecosystem: Host-associated > Mammals > Digestive system > Large...
ACAAGCTGCCAAACATTACACCACATTCATTCAGACATACTTATTGTACGAATATGGCAAACAAAGGAATGAACCCGAACACTCTACAATATCTCATGGGACACGCTAATATAACCATGACACTTGGTTATTACGCACACGTTTCAATCTGCAAAAGCAGAACCAAAAAGACTGACTTGTTAATATCGGAGCTTATATTTACTACTCATTTACTACTTTTGGTTGCATTTTCATGCTGGTAAATGCCAGCTTATGCAAGGTATCTTCCAAAAAGAAAATACCGATAAAGACCTAAAACATGGGATATATCGGCATTTACCAACTTATGAAAAGATAATCAGAAATTTAGTAAGTTTTTAATGAAAAAGAAATATCATCAAGACTAAAATTTTGATAGCTTTTTTTCAGATATTTTACAGTAAGCATAGCATCTCCTTCAAATCATTTATGAAAACAGAAGTTTCTTCATCTCTTCTCCCAATATATCCCTGTACCATTTGCATTGTTCGCCCTTTTCTCTGCCCGCAACAAATCCCCGCATCAGGCATGATGTGCAAAAGCCTCTTTTATCACAAAATCTGCATTCCTCTGACATTCCATCTGGCGCAACTATTTGAGAAAAGCATTATCTCATCTTGTTTCTCGTCATAAATATCATCTACATTTTTTATTTTATTCTATTTTCTTTAAAATAAAATAGATATTGCCTAAAAGGTACTTTAGAATGTCTAAAGCACCTTTTTATACTAAATGCAGCATGGTTGATCTTCTTCTGGGCGCACGTCAGGCAGGCAACCCCCTTACGAGATATGCCTGCCTGGCCGATTTATTTTCTCCTTTTAATAAGCTCCTCCATGATCTCCTGGTGAGACTGTGTGCTGATGGGATACATACAAAAAAGAAGGAACCCCCGGGAATCAAATGCTTCACCGCATCTATTTCCCTAAGGGTTCTTCTTATTCTGTCCTTCCGTTTGGATAGACCGGATCTGACAATTCAGGATACCTTTCTAAGATTCTCTGGTAATTGTCATATTCTTCTAAAACTTAAATTTTCCGATTCCATAAATCGGAATGGTATATACATTATCTGCAATTCCCCCATGGGTATTCCCTTTGGCAAATAGAATGAAATCAGCCTTGTCGTGTTCTAATATAGTCTGCACCGTTTTGCTGTTCTTCTTCCCAGACTTTACTTCAATGGCATAATTCTTATGTTCTCGAATGGTTCTGACATAAAAATCTATCTCCCCATTTCCTAGTGTTGCAAATGCCGGTGTTTCCAGTGCAATTTCACTTGGATGACCGATCCTGCGTCTTAAATCAAGATATACGAAATTTTCATTTACGATTCCCACTATATCAGCTTCGGAGCAGCCAATATGCATCAGGAAATAGGATGTAAGTCCGACATCCATAAAGTAACAACGGGACTTTGCCTTGAAATCCAGAATATTACATTCCGGCAACTTCCCTGCAAAACCAATGATTCCAGAACTGCTCAGCCAGTCTATTGCACGGTTAACGGACGCTTTTGTAATATTGCTAGAATAATCTTTTACCACAATATTTTGAAGTTCTTCACTGAAACTGTCCTTTTCAAATCCTTTTTTTTCTTTTACAAGAATCCGGGCGATACAGGAAAACATATTGTCATATACTTCCTCATCAAGGATATCCTGAAAGTATCGCTTGCTTTCATTGATGAAAAGCTTGATGATTTTCAGTAATATTTTCTGGCAGTCATCAATAGAGTTATTCTTCAAATATTGCAATACCACTGCCGGATATCCGCCGATGGACGTGTATATCTTATATAGATCGCTTAGTTCTTCATATACTGCCCCTTCACTGTTCCCATAAAGATCAATGCCTTCATAGAGCGAGTGCTTCCCCATCGCTATAAGGAATTCTTCAAAATTCAGTGTCTGGATTTCAACGGAGTCCAGATCGCCGGCAGAATATTTGAAGTCTTTATTCAGAATTCTTCCGAGATAACTCCCGGTGATGATAAAATCACTCTTCAGCAAGCGAGTAAATTCACGAATCCGGTTATAAATAGCCGCTGATTCCTGGATTTCATCTATAATAATGACTGTATCACCAGAATCCACAAAATCAGGCCGATATCTCTTGATAAGCTCATAAACAGGGTTTTCACATGACAATCCGTCTTTAATCTCTCTTCGCAGGTCATTGTAATGCTCAATAAAAATTTCTCCTGAAAATTCAAGAAGATTGACGTATATTTTCTGCTTGTACTGCTCATCGGCAAATTTATTTACAATGTATGTCTTTCCTACCTGACGGGCGCCTGATACCTCCAGTGTAGAATGCTCCGAATGGTTTTTCCATGTGAGAAGGCGTTCATATACCTGCCGTTTCAAATAATTATCCATAATCACACTCCCTGCAATTCAATCACTCTGTCTAATAGCAGCTCCTATAATTCCTCTTCCACTTCCTCTTCTGCCTTTTCCAGGAAATCTGCATCCTTCGTCTTCAGTCTCGGAATCAGTCCTCTTGCAACCCGGCCCTTCCCCCTGTTCTTCACATAAAAATATCCGATAACAGAGAATACGGCTGCTCCCACAAAATTAACAAGAAGATCCTTCATTGTATCAATCAGGCCGATATCAAGGTAACCGCCAAGCCCCAGGCTATGCCCATTGACCACAACATCCGTAATTCCCTTGATCTCTACTGGAATATTGCTGTTCGTCGGATCAAGCATAACCGAGTGGATACTGTTCACAATCGTATCCTTCTGCATATCCAGTCCAAATATCCTGTCCATGCCAAATTCAAAAAACTCCCATATCACCCCGATTGTCATAGAAAAGCAAAACGCTACCACTGCCATAAATGCCGGTGACAGCTGAAAGGAGATCTTCTTTGTTCTATTCAGAATATCTACCAGAGCAAACCCTATTGCTGCCGCCAGGAATCCATTCATTGTATGAAGAACCGTATCCCAAAATGGAAAACGGATATAGTAAGACTGGATTTCCCCTAAAATCTCTGCGGCAAAGATAAAAAACAGAATAATAATCTCCAGTGCCGTCGGCAGTTCAATTTTCAGCCTCACCTGAATGAAGCTGGGCATAACCAGCAGAATCAAAGTCAGCGCACATAAAAATACATTTTCATAATTCCGGTTAAAGATCTGCAGTATCATCATAAGTATTACAAGCACACGGAGTACCACATACACAATGAAGGAGCTTTTATGCTCTCTCAGTTCCATATGAAGCGCCCTGCTCATTACCCGCAGCCTTTTCTTAAACTTCATCATTCCCGTCCTTCTAAGGAACTGTCGCGAAATAACTCACCATATTCCTTGACTATCGGTAAGTTATTTTGCGACAGTTCCTAATTCAAAAAATTATCTATAATTACACTCTCTGCCTCTTCCTCAGTCATTCCCATGGTCCTGAGTTTTACAAGCTGCTCATCATTAATCCTTCCGATCGCCGCCTCGTGTATAATAGCAGCATCCAGGTGCTTCGCATTGATCTCAGGAATAGAGCTTACCTCCGCATGGTCCATAATAATCGAATCACACTGCACATGGGCATGACAGCCTGCATTTCCTACTGCTTTTGGGTGAAACACCTGCTTCGAGCTCCCTTTAGCAACAGAACGGGATACAATCTGTGCAGAACTTCCCTCTCCGTTCATCTGCACCTCCATGTTAGAGACAGCTGTCTGGTTGTCGTGGGTCATAAGCTTCTCCACAACATACAGCTTCGCGCCCTTGCCCATGGAGATATTTGTCTCTCTCTGAGTGGAGTCTACGCCCTTGATCTGTGCTGTATCAAGAGTGAATACCGAATCCTCCTCCATATAAATATTTGTCACCGGATTCAGCACTCTTGCGCCGGAACCCTCCCCGTCGCCGTAATGCTTTTCTTCATAACGGACATTCGCCCCCTTCGCCACATGGAAAGAGTGGATGCCATCGTGCCGGCTCTCGTTGCAGCCGCTGTTGTGGATGCCGCAGCCTGCGATAATGGTTACCTCAGCCCCTTCGGCAACAAAAAAATCATTGTATACGATGTCCGTCATGCCGGATGCATCTACTACGACAGGGATGTGCACCTGCTCCCCCTTTGTACTGCCGTCTATGTATACATCAATGCCGGGCCTGTTTTCCTTTTTCTTAATCTTAATATGCTCACTGTCACCGTGGCAGAGGGCAATTCCGTTGTGTCTGAGATTGAATGCTCCCTCCTGGCGGAAGCCAGATTCGTCAATCTGTTTTAGTATCTTTTCCGTAATTTTATCTAAAAGCGCCATGTTTTTATCCTCCTCAAACTATTTGTCTGCGTTCCCCTATTTTGACCGCTCCAACGGTTGGGGACGGGTGAGCCTCGCCTTCGGCTCCGTTCCCCCGTCCCCCCTCTTGTCCTCCGGTAGTTTATTGGGGTGGGAGGCAGGTGCAGGTGCCGGCGGGGTTCATGAGGGTTGGAAGGATGTCCTCTTTTGGTCCGATGGCGCCGATTCTGCCGTCCTCTATTACCATGATCCTGTCTGCCATCTGTATAATTCTTTCCTGGTGGGAGATGAGGATCAGACTCTGTTCTTTCTTTTGGTGTATCTTCTCGAATTGCTGTACAAGCATTGAAAAGCTCCAAAGGTCGATTCCTGCCTCCGGTTCGTCAAAGATGCATAGCTTATGGGGCTTTGCAAGTACGGTTGCAATCTCCAGGCGCTTCATCTCCCCGCCTGAAAGTGTTGCGTCCACCTCTCTTGTAATATACTCATTCGCGCATAATCCTACAGCGCTCAGCATTCTGCAGCACTCTGGCTTTGTCAGTTCCTTTCCTGCTGCAAGGGACAAGAGCCGTATAACGGTCATCCCCTTGAATCTCGGCGGCTGCTGAAATGCGAATCCGATTCCCACATTTGCCCTGTGGTTGATATCATAAGAGGTGATATCCTCTCCGTCCAGAATAATCTGCCCGTCATCTGCATCCTCAATTCCCATCAGCACCTTGGCCAGGGTGGACTTCCCTCCGCCGTTGGGACCGGTAATAACCAGCATCTCTCCGTCTGCCACCTCGAAGCTTATATTTTTTACAATACTTCTCTCTATTCCATTTTCATTTACCTTAAATGTGAGATCTTTAACCTCCAGCATATCTTATATCCTCCTAACCCGGACAAGCCGGAACTGAAATTTTGCCATTTTTCGCAAGATTTCGTTGTTAAGTGTCTAAAATCAGTAACGCTTCAATGCGTTCACAGTTACTGCAATTACCAATTATAATCCATCCAAAGCCGAAGTTCAAGTAAGGAACTGTAAAGAAATAACTGTAACGTTACCATAAGTTACTGTTCACTCCGTGACCAGTAACGATTCGGGGCGGCATTCCGAGTTTTGCCAGACAAAAACCGCCCCTCACACTTGAATCATGTTCTCACGGAATGCGCATTCCTGACCGGTAAATAGCAACATGATTACACCTCCAATTTCTCAAACTTATACAGGTCTACCTGACCTGTCTTCGCTCGATCTCCATCATAAGGAGAATTCTTTCGCACTCCGCCCCTTCCATTGCATCTACCCCGATAATCTCATTGAGTCTCGCAATTCTTGGTAGCAGCGTATTGCGGTGCAGCTTCATCTTCGCTGCAGTAGAGGCCACATTGCGCTTCATCCGCAAATACCAGTACAATGTTTCGTAAAGCTCTTTCCCTTTCTCCAGTTCCTCCCTGTCCAGGATCTCCAGATCTCCCGGATAGATGGACTCCTGCTCCATCTGTTCGCTCATATAGCCTACCGCAAGCTCATAATAATAATTTTCGATCAGCCTTACATTTTCCCGTTCCTTCTTTTCACCGGCAATCCGCATCATCCGTTCCAGTAATTTTCCATTTTCTTCCGTGCATGACATATCTTGAAAGCCATTGCCGACCATAATCAGCCCGTCCAGCTCCCTCATGCATTGCCGGCATAGGGCAATCAGCCGGTTCCGCTCTTCCTTCCCTTTCATACAGGATACAAACATTTTATTTCCTTCCGGGGGATCCGGCCTTCCCTGGAATTCATCATTGCTCTTAAGCGCCTCATAGATTTTCTCCAGATCAGTACATCTCTCTCCAAAGAGCCAGAGATAATCCGGGTACGATCTGTCCTCACCCTGCCGGAACTGTTTTCTCATACTGTAGCTCTGAAGAAGAATATCTGCCAGCTGCTCTGCCGGCTTTCTCGACCTTCCCGGCATCACATATGTAACAATTTTTCCCAGCCCGTCGGGATACTCCCTTTCAATCTTTTCTGCCTCCGTCTCCCATCCCGGCTGCCCGTCCCCTGCACATGCGGTACAGTGGCTATGCTGATCATATTCCCCGACCGGAATTTTCGTATATCTCCAGAGATCCTCCAGTATTTCCTGCTCCGAACTTCCGGAATTTCTTCCTGATAACACAATCCTGTAACAGCAGTTCATGTCAATCTGCTCTTCCTCTGATTTTTCTGCCTCTATCATCTCAATAAACGCTGTCAGTCTTGTAGAAATCTGTCCGAAATCCGCATTGGAATAACCCGTATCAATGGAAATATAAGGAAGATGCTTTTCCTCATTTACAAATTTCCGGATATAAAAAGACTCTGCGCCTGTAGCGTGACAACCCGTCAGAATCACCTCTACCACTCCGTCCACATGATATTCCTCTATGATCTCGCCGAGCAATTCAATCCGGTTGTCATTCGGCGTCATAATCGAACATCCTATTGACAAATATTTTCTGGCAATGGCATCATATATATCCTCTGCATCCTCATCCACCATTGTCGAAATCGCACGCACGCCGCTGCAGTTCTCGGTTGCCACCACAATACCGCCATTTTGCTCTATCGCCCGTATCACCTTAAGACTGTCCCCTCCGATCGGACAGCCTGTCACCAGTATACGCACCCTTTTATCCAGCTTTTTTCCCTGTCTGTACTCCTCCAGAATCTTATTTCTTACACCCTCCACCAGCTCTGGCGTCGTGCGGAAGTCAAAACGATATTTGCTTCCAATAACCATCTTCTGTATATCCTCTCCTGATACAGGAGCCGGATCAAGCTTCATTAGCTCACATAAGGATTTCAGCGACATACGGATCCGGTTATTAAGATGCACTGCATCACGAATCATTTTCTCTGTAATGAACACATGAAAGAATTCCTCCAGATATTCTTTTGCACGTATGACTTCTGCCTTCCAGAACTCATATCCCCGGTCAGACTGGCTGTTCGGAAGCTCCATAACATGAACCGGCTTGAATTCCATCATCATCTCATACATCTTTTTCTTTCCGTCACACGTCGTCTCCCCGATTACCAGATCTGCAAAATAAAAAAGCGGGCATTTATCCTCAATGGCAAACCCGTAACTAGACTTTACAAGCGGGCACATACTTTTCGGCATGACCCGCTCAGCCGCAGGAATTGTCTCCTCGGCAAAAGAGCATAAAGCTACCGGAATTGCTCCGGCAGCAATTGCAAGCTCTGGCGGAAAGTACGCACAATACATTCCCACGACCGGAATTCCCCGGTCCTTGTACTCCTTGATCTCCAGAAATGCTTTTTTCTTCTGCTCTCCAAATTCCTCAAATATATCCGGCAGCTCCAGTTCAATCCTCATAGTACACTCCTACTCCTTACATTTTTGTCCCGCAGCATCATTCATCATAATAAATGCCAGCAATCCTCTGGATGTCTCATAATCATTCATATCCCCGCCAATGATTTCCCGGATCCGTTTTAGACGGTAAACCAGCGTATTCCTGTGAATGTGCAGCCTTTTTGCCGCTGCGGTAACATTATTCTCACAGAGGAGATAGACCTTCAGTGAATAATATAATTCTGTATTATTTTTCTCATCTTCCAGAATCAGCTGTTCAATCGAATAATCCGAAAGCCCCGCCTTCCGGATCAATGAAACCGTATAAGTATACATTCCCCGCATCATCCAGTCCTTTTCTCTGCGAACCGGAACGGTTTCCTGAAATTCCTCCGCACATGCGATTCTCCTCAGAATATTCTTCTTACACCTGCACAGACAAAGATTTGAAAACACATCACTGACACAGCATCTTTGCTTTTCCGCCTCTATCCCCGCATAGATCGTCTCTGAATCCTGATCCTTCACCAGATACAGCAGTACAAAAACGGCATCCTCTTCTTCATATATATGCATACAGTTCCACATACTGCGTACTCTGGCAGTCATCTCCTCTGCCTTTCCGTCTTTTTTACAGAATAGTATAACAATATATTTTCCCTTCGGACAGTAATCTTCCTCTGCCTCTTTCGAAAATTCATCTTCAAACATCATCCGGCCGATGATGTACTCCTTAAGCGGCTGTTTAAAAATATATGCTTTCCGTTCCTCTTCAAAAAAGCGTTTTACACTCTCTGCCAGAACCAGTCCCAGCTTCTGAAGCTGTTCCTCACTTTCTTTTCCTCCATACACAAGGACAACATGGCCGATCGCCCTCTTTCCCCCATATACTGGAGTTACACAGCAGCATTGTCCATCCGGCTTTTCTCTGCCGTAGATGGAGGCATAATCTTCAAACGTAAGATAACCCTTTCCGGCCGATACCGGAAAAAATATGCTCCACAGGCGGGAGAAAGCCATAATCTTTCCCGTCCCGGTCACAAACGCAACCCCTGCATCCGTATATTGCTCTATCCGTTCTGCTATGCTCAGAAGAACCGTCTCGTCAAGCATTGCCTCAAAGATAATTCTATAACAATTCTCAATTTCAAACACATTCATCAACTCCATATGAATATTATTTCCCAGAAAATTGCATCTGTCAAATAAATTTTAAGTCTGTAATTCCCCAGTTATTGATATTCTCTATGTTATATGTTTTACTGCCTGTATTTCAGTTCGGAATGGTTCTCTCTTTCCTCCAGCATCCCTGTACAGCCATAATACCCTATTGCCGCAAATACCCCTGCCGCTCCTGAAAGTACATGATCATCGAACCGGTATTGCGGACTGTGAAGTCCCGGAATTTTCTCCTGATCTGCAGGCCGGATCCCGATAAACAAATATACAGACGGCACTCTTCTGCTATATTCCGAGAAGTTCTCACCGCCCAGGTTATCTTCCTCAATTATATACACCTGCTCCGAGCCGCAGATCTTAGAAGCAGCGTTTCTCACTCCGTCCAGAAGATTCGCAGCATTCTCTACAGCACTGCCATGAATCTGTACATCCACATCACAGAGGGCTCCATATACATCACAGACTGCCTTTGCCTCTTTCTTCAGTTCTTGTCCCATCGTCTCCAGCGTCTCACGCCTGGCTGCTCTCATGGTTCCTCCGAACTCGCAGGTCTCGGGAATAATATTGCGCACTCCCGGGTCACCGGCCTGCATATAAGTCACAGACATAACCTTCGACTCCGTACCGCTGATTTTTCTCGACAGAATCGCCGGTATATGCTGATAGATCTCGCTCGCTGCCGCAATAGGGTCTACTGTCTGCTCTGGCCAGGACGCATGTCCTTTCTGCCCGGTAATCTTCACCCGGAATGAACCAACACCGCCAAACGCATACCTTCTGGCAATTCCAACCCTCCCGCTCTCTATAGACGGCCATCCATGGGCAGCAAACGCCATATCAACCCCGGGCGACTCCAGCACCTGATCTTCGTTGATCAATGTGTCCGCTCCTTTTCCAACTTCCTCACCCGGCTGAAACACAAATTTAATACACCCGCCCCATTCCTCCCGGATCTCTGATAAAATCTTCGCTGCACCAATAAGCCATGAGGCATGGCCGTCATGACCGCACGCATGCATGCATCCCGGGTTTTTAGATCTGTATTCACTCTCCGCCTTCTCTTCAAGGGGAAGCGCATCAATATCTGCCCGCAAAAGAACTGTTTTTCCTTCTCCTTTTTCTCCCCGCATAACAGCAATAATTCCGCTGCCCCCCGCCTTATGCTCCTGCACCAGAAGACCGGGAATCTTCCTTAGCTCACGGCTGATAATTTCATGGGTTTTCGGAAGCTTTATTCCAAGCTCCGGATACTGATGAAGCTCACGCCGGATCTCTATGAGCTCTGGTTCTATCTCCTTTGCCGTTTTTTTAATTCTTTCCATCACGGTTTTCTCTCCCAATACCGACATACCGTCCACCTCTTTCATATACACTTTAAGGCCCGCACCACAATGCGGACCTTATTTTAAACATATTTTATTTTCGATTTACAAAATTTAGGAACTGCCGAATCCTGGGATTCTCCGGATGGTCAATAATCTCCTCCGGAGTGCCGTCTGCTGCAATATGACCGCCGTCCATGAACAAGATCCGACTCGCCACCTCCCTGGCAAATCCAATTTCATGTGTTACAAGAATCATGGTCGTTCCATCCTCTGCAAGAGATTTTATCGTATTCAGCACTTCGCCCACAAGTTCCGGATCCAATGCAGAGGTCGGCTCATCGAACAACACCACATTGGGATTCACGGCCAGGGCTCTCGCAATTCCTACCCTCTGCTGCTGCCCGCCGGACAGTTTAGACGGATAAAAGTCCTTCCTCTCTCCCATACCAACCTTTTCAAGTAATTGAATGGCAATCTTTCTGGCCTCGTCCTTTGATTTTTTCTGAACAACAACCAATGCCTCCATAACGTTTTCAAGTGCTGTTTTATTTTTAAATAAATTATAGCTTTGAAATACCATAGAGGTATGCTTGCGGAGCTCCAGAACCTCTCTCTTCGTATGCTTCTTTGCATCCACCGTAACATTTCCAATCGTAATTCGTCCTTTTGTCGGAACTGTCAGGTAATTCAGACATCTCAGCAATGTGGATTTTCCGGTTCCCGAGGGCCCAAGTATTGCAATTACCTCATTTTTATTGATTGTTAAGTTGATATCTTCCAAAACCTTTGTATCTGCATCAAATTCTTTATAAAGATGCTCAATCTTTACCAACTGTGTCTCTGTTCCCATCATTTTCTTAATCTTTCTGATTTACATTATTCCTGAATCAACTGTGTCATATCTGCATACATCCACTTTTCAGTGATCTTTGCAATTGTTCCGTCGTCGAGCATTTCCTGAAGAACCTTGTTAAGCTCATCTCTAAGTGCTGCTCCTTCATCTGTCTTAGTCAGGAAATATGCCACATTATTTGCCATCAGGTTTTCCTCAAAGAACCGGAAATCCGCGCCCTCATTATTGTGTGAAAACGCATTTACGTTAGTTGTGGTATTGGCATACGCGTCAATTCTTTCAAGCATCAGGTCATTCATACCTACCGCACTGTCTTCATAAAGCTTCACTTCAAATCCTATCTCTGCACCAAGATCTTCAATAATAGTCTGTGCTGCCTGTCCATTCGTACAGCCGACCACCTTGCCCTTAAGATCCTGCACTGTCTTATAGCTGCTGCTGTTATTTACAATCACACACTGTGCGTCCCCATAATATGGAATGGTTGCATTATACTTTTCTACTCTCTCTGGTTTTACTGCTGTACAATTGGCAACTACATCCGCACGTGCGGTATCAAGCTCTCCCCACATCGCGTCAAATGCCGCCTGCTTTACTTCTACTTCCCAGCCTGTACGTTTCTCGATCTCAGCCCACATCTCAGCATCAATTCCGGTCCATGTTCCATCATCTGCAAGAAGTGTATAGGGCTCTCCTGTGCCTGCCGTTACAAGTGTTACTTTCCGGTCCGAATATCCTGTATCCGTTCCCTCATCTGAACTGCCTTCTGACTCTTTCTCATCTGTTCCGGAATCTTCCTTACCAGACTCCGCCTTGCCAGAATCCTCAGAACTGTTGTTTCCACATCCAGCTGCTGTCATTGCCATTGCCGCTGCAAGTAATACTGCTAACAAACGTCTTTTCATAATTTTTTCTCCTTTTCTTTCATAATAATCCTCTATATCTTAAAAAGAAACTTCCGGGACCACGCAGCTTTAACCTTGTTATGTCTATGGAACTGCAGTTTCTTATTAAGAACATGATCTAATACATCGTTGCACACTTCTTCTCCAAAAACTTATGTACTAATCCAAGTATAAATATGATCACCCAGTAAATAAGCATAACTGCCGCATAGATCTCAAAATATCTGAATGTTCTCGCGCCCTCGATCTTAGCCGCCCCCATAAGATCCGGAACGCCGAGCATAAATGCCAGTGATGTCTGTTTAATCAGATTAATAATATCGTTAAACAAGGGCGGAAGCGCAACACGCACCGCCTGTGGAATAATGATTCTGCGCACTAACTGCAGATTCGTCATTCCCAAAGAATAGGCCGCCTCCTTCTGTCCTTCATCCACAGAAAGAAGAGCTCCCCTGATACTCTCGGACATAAAAGCCCCCATATTCAGACTCATCACCACCGCAACCGCAATCAACGGCGTCATATCGCGGACAAAGGCGCTGTAAAGGGCAATTCCATAATAAAAGAAATACAGCTGTGCCACAATCGGAGTTCCCCTCATAATTGAGACATACACTCTTGTGAACTGGTAAAGTGCCGGTATCCTGTAGTAGCCGATAACAGCAATAATCACTCCGACCAGCAAAGCAAAAACCGTTGCCGCTAATGTCAGCTCAAACGTAACATTAACTTTACTTGCAATGACTGGAAGAACCTCCAGAAAATAACTTACTTTAAACATCTCATCTTCTCCAGACTTTTATTAGACTTTTATTAGACTTTTTTCTAAAGATTATTTTAACTTTTTTAGCTTTTTTTTCATCGTCATTCATATACAAACGGAAAATTTTATTTTGTAGCATTTGCACATTTTCTATGAATACTGCTAATTATAAGTGTTTTCTATCTTCAGACGGTTCCTTAGGAACAGTTTCTTATTTTTAATGTTCATAATAAATGCAAAAAAGGTCATGCATTTCATATTCACATGAAACGCATGACCCTTTTGCTATACAATCGTACAGGTGAAAAGCTATTATTTACATCTTGCAACTTTACTCTCCATTCTGATATTCCCCCTTACTGTTTTTATATAACCGTTCAATTCTTCGAAGTTCTATACCGAGGATCTCCTGCCCCAGCTCTGTAATCCTGTACAGCTTTCTCTTTTCTTCTTCCCGTATGAACCTGATCAGTCCGTCCTTCTCCATCTTAGACAAAGTACCGTACATGGTTCCAGGGCTTATAGACACTTCCCCGCCAGTCATTGCCTTTACCCTCTGTCCGATGTTATAACCGTGCATCTCCTCCTGTAAGCAGAACAATATGTAAAAGCCAGTTTCTGTCATAGGAACATAAACTCTTCTGATTCTCTCCTGCATAAATACCTGTCCTTTCTACGACTATATCTCATCACGATACATCACATCTCAATATATCGAAACTCGTTATATATAATATATCACACTTCGATATATATGTCAATCATTTAATATTTTATACTTGACACAAGTACGAAATCAGACTATAATACTTTTTGCACGCACAAGTACGAAATCAGACTCATTATAAAAAGGAGCACACTATGAATTTTTCTATTACAAAGGAACTAAAAGAATATAACCAGATTTATAAAGAATTAAATGAGATCTATCACAGCATGGCATTAAAAACCGGGCTCTCTGACAGTGCATTTGATATCTTTTATGCCATTGCTGTCATCGGGGACGGTTGTCTTCAGCGGGATATCTGTCAGATGACCTTTCTAAGCAAACAGACCATCCATTCCTCTGTGCGCAAGCTTGAAAAAGAAGGATACCTTGCTCTGAAAAAAGGCAGCGGCCGCAGTATCCATCTGCACCTCACCTCTGCCGGAGAGGCACTGGTAAGGGAAAAGGTGCTCCCTTTTATAGAAATAGAGGAGAAATCCTTTGAAGACATGACCCTGGACCAGGCACATGAACTTCTCCGACTGAACAAAAAATATGCCTCCAGGCTGCGGGAAAACGCAGAAGCACTTTAACATAGAAACACTTTAATGCAGAAACACTTTGATATAGGAAGGAGTATTTCGTATGAGAATTCAGCTTTCAGACCATTTTACCTATAAAAAGCTATTAAGATTTGTCATGCCCTCTATTATTATGATGATTTTCACATCCATATATGGAGTTGTGGACGGATTGTTCGTATCCAATTATGTAGGAAAGACCGCTTTTGCTGCCGTGAATCTTATTATGCCATTTCTAATGGGGATCAGCACACTTGGCTTAGTGAATGCCTTATACAACTTCCAGCTTATGCGCTTTGCCGGGGCGGACGGTGTTGCTGCGTACGGTACAATTATGTACGTAAACTTCATATTTGTAGCGACATATATCGGATACTCTATCGGAAGCGCTCCGATTATCGGATATAATTATGGAGCCGGGAATCACAGGGAGCTTAAAAATATGCTGCGCATGAGCCTTACGCTGGTTGGCATATGGGGAATTGCTCTTGCGCTGGCCTCACAGCTTCTTGCCGCGCCGCTTGCCACTATTTTCGTTGGATATGACAGGGACTTATTTGCACTTACCTGTCACGGCTTCCGCATCTATGCACTGACTTTCCTTGTAAATGGGTTTAATATTTTTGGCTCCTCCTTCTTCACAGCACTGAATAACGGAGCAGTCTCTGCGATCATCTCTTTTCTGAGAACCCTTGTTTTTCAGATAGCCGCCCTGCTTATACTGCCCCTCATTCTCGGCATTGACGGCATCTGGTCAGCCGTACTCGTGTCAGAGCTTATAACGCTGATCCTAACCACAGTATTTCTTATAAAAAAAGGAACTGTTTACCATTATTAGCGGACAGCAGATTTTCCAGAACGTGTCTGAAAAACGCCGGGATGAAGATTGCGGAAATGATTTTCAAGCGCCGTCTCATACAGCCTTGCACCATTAACGGTGAATCATGCAAGGCTGCGGCTGGCGAGATATGCCTTGACAAAAAAAGAATGTGCCGGGGCACATTCCTTTTTTCACTCGCTGTCTCCATCTCTGACCAGCTTCGGGTATTTTGCCTTATTCCTACGCTTGCACTCATACATAATTGAGTCCGCCCTCTGGATGATTTCATCCAGAGTCAGCGTATTATCCTTTCCGGGTATCTCAACAATACCGAAGCTAAAGCTGCACTGATAATCCGAAAAGTCACTCATCTGGAATTCCTTTAAGATCTCCTCCATCTTCCGGTCCATCAGTTCCTTGATGCAGCCTGTAAGTACCAGACAGAACTCGTCTCCTCCGGTTCGTGCAAATGTATCGCCTGTCCGGAAATTCCGTTTAATCAGCTCCACAAAATTCTGAATATACATATCTCCTTCCATATGTCCGAAGGTATCATTCACATATTTCAGTCCATCCAAATCAAAATAGCAGAAGGTGGCTTCCTGATGCTCCCGCAGAATCATATCCATATATTCGTCAAAAAACAGACGGTTCTTAATTCCGGTCCCTGGATCATGATATGCCTTACTGGTCAGGCTTCTTGCTGCCTGCTTCTCCTCAGTGACATCTACCACAATATGTACACCGGACTGACGCCCCCTCCATTCAACCATAAATGATGTAACACGGTAGTGCTTGTCACCCACATCATCAATCTCCCACACATGATACTGTTCCGCATCATTCCAGTGCAGGAGTTCATTCTGAAATGAAAGCCGCTTTTTACAGGTCTTGCAAAATGTCTGATCAGCTGTTCCGTCTTTATTCTTCTTATTACAATATAAGATCTCCTTGGTTTCTGTATCCACAACAAGGAGCCATTCCTTACGCTTACTAAGCATTCCCAGCAAAAGCTCATTATATCCTTCTATAGATTCCGCATGGCTCTGTGCCTTTGATGCCTCATCCTTCAGACCCTTCTCACGCTCCATAACCTGCTTCACCATAGTATCAAATGCTTCAGATAGCTCTCCCAGATAGCCAGGATTCCCGGAATACTCTCCCTTTGCCGCCTGCCTTGCTCTCCAGGCCAGAAGTTTCAAGTTCGAATGAAGGTTCTTCAGGTTCGTGCACAGAATATTATTTATCTCAGGAAACTTCACAGATAAATTCCCTTTCGAAAGTTCCGCCGAATACTCTTCCAAAGCTTCCATCATACTCCTAAGATCATTCAGTCCCTGCGCAAGCTCCATGCAAGACTCGTCAATCTCCGTCAGATTAAGACTTTCCTCCACTCTGGGCCCATAAAGAATACTCTTCAGATATTCCGCTAAAAGCCTGCTGCTCTTTTCTTCCATGATATATCCCACCCTCGCTGTTAAATTAATTCTGTCTGAGACCGGCATATCATTACCAGCCTTTCGATTGCTTGTTCTGCTTTTTCATTTTAACATAATTTTCCCTCTCTTACAATATCCCAAAATGTTACTGTTCACTCCGTTCACAGTAACACTAAAATTTCAATTCTAGAAAATTTTTCAAAAAAGTTGTTGACAAGTGAATCGACATCGTATATAATATGTCTTGTGTCAAAGAGATGACCAAAAAAGTGAAAATGAACGGGGTGTGGCTCAGCTTGGCTAGAGCGCCTGGTTTGGGACCAGGAGGTCGCAGGTTCGAATCCTGTCACCCCGATAACGTGCGGGTGTAGTTCAATGGTAGAACACTAGCCTTCCAAGCTAGATACGTGGGTTCGATTCCCATCACCCGCTTTCTTATGCGGATATGTAATTAGGAACATTCGAACCATTATGATTCACATAAGAGAAGATGAGAATGGAGCTTGAGTCTGTAGCTCAGCTGGATAGAGCAACGGCCTTCTAAGCCGTAGGTCGAGGGTTCGAATCCCCCCAGGCTCGTTAGAACCACAACAATTGAATAAAGCTGAATATGCTTAGTTGGACAAGTGTGGCTCATATATAGTTAATATGGTGGGTATGGTGCAGTTGGTTAGCGCGCCAGATTGTGGTTCTGGATATCATGGGTTCGAGTCCCATTACCCACCTTTCTTTTATTAATGGGCTATCGCCAAGCGGTAAGGCACAGGACTTTGACTCCTGCATTCGTTGGTTCGAATCCAACTAGCCCAGTTAATTATGGGCGTGTAGCTCAGGTGGTAGAGCACTTGACTTTTAATCAAGTTGTCCGGGGTTCGAATCCCCGCACGCTCAGTATGAAGTACTATCTTGAGGTAATATTTTCCAAGATAGTATTTCTTGTATTTTACAAGCTTTATTCAAGGAGGATATATCTGCGGATGTGGCGGAACTGGCAGACGCGCCAGACTTAGGATCTGGTGTCTTTGACGTGCAGGTTCAAATCCTGTCATCCGCATTGAATTAAGAAGGCTCAATGGATTGTACCCTCTGCCAAAGCAGAGGGTATTTTTATAGGACTACAACATGTTGTTTGCTGTTTTGTTCCGGCATCATATTAAATTCTTAACCACAAGGAGGCTTTCACCATGCCAATGCCACAGGAACGCATTTATACATCAGAAGACTACTGGAACCTTCCCGAAGGACAGCGCGCGGAGCTGATCGACGGAAAGCTGTATGCCATGGCTCCGCCAAATCCATTCCATCAAGAATTAGTTATGGAGATTTCCGCTGCAGTCCATAGATATATTAAGTCAAAAAATGGCAGCTGCAAAGTTTACCCTTCCCCATTTGCAGTCAATCTGAATGCAAACGATAAGATTTGGGTAGAGCCCGATATCTCTATCGTCTGCGATACAGGCAAAATTGATGGAAGGGGGTGTAAGGGCGCCCCAGATTGGATTATCGAAATCGTTTCCCCTGGCAGCACCCGGATGGATTACTCCGTTAAACTGTTCAAATATCGTACTGCTGGTGTTCGGGAATACTGGATAGTGAATCCAATGAAGAAAGCGATACAGACTTATATCTTTGAAGGTGAAGAAGATTCAAATTTGTTTTCTTTCGATGACGAAATAGTAGTTTACATTTTCGATGGTCTGACTATCAGAATCTCTGATTTATTGGGGACGGGGCATTTTTAAAAATGCCCCGTCCCCAACTTATAGCTTATCATACTGCTTTACTTCCACTGTCTTTTCTTCAAAATCCAAAAACAGCTGGTAGCCCGGGTTATTTCTCTGTTTTTTTCAAGTAAATAAACCAGTAAGCAGAACCCACACATACGGCTCCGCCAATAATATTCCCAATCGTAACCGGAAGAAGATTTACCACAAGAAAATTCCCCCAGGTAAGAGAGCCTGTATCAATTCCGGCCTCTGCTGCAGCCTGGGCATAGACCGGAATATTTTTAGCGAAAAGGCCTGCTGCTATATAATACATATTTGCAATACTGTGTTCAAAACCGCTCAGCACGAAGATCATAATCGGGAAAAACAAGCCTGCAATCTTTCCTGCCGTATCCTTTGCCGCAAAGGAAATCCATACCGCAATGCATACAAGGAAATTACACAGAATCCCTTTGATCAGCGCATCCCCAAAGGGAAGGGAACACTTTCCTGCCGCCGTGGAAATAACGGACACGGCCATGCCATTGTTAAAAAGACTGACCTGGTGGGAAAAAACTACGCCTGCCGCCGCAAGAAGACTCCCCGCAAAATTCCCAAGATACACAACCACCCAGTTTTTTGCCATCCCGGCTGCTGTAATTTCTTTTTCCAGAAGCGGGATCGTAAGCAGACAGTTCCCCGTAAAAAGCTCACTTCCCGCAAGAAGGACCATCGTAAGTCCACCCGGAAATACACACGCGCCTACAAGCTTTCCGACAGACGGAAGCGGAACTGATACCGCTGCCGTTGTTGCCCCGATTCCTCCCATCGCGATAAAAACTCCTGCCAGAACTGCCAGAAGAAACATCTTCGGAATCGGTGTTCTGACCTTTCCCTTTCCTGCTGCAATATAATTTTTGGCCACTTCAGCCGGCGTAAATAAATTCATTGTTCTTCCCCCTGTTGTTTGGGGACGGGGTATTTTTAAAAATACCCCGTCCCCAAACGGCTCTATTTAATCGAAATTTCCCATATGTTCACATACTGCTCCCCTGCCGCCAAACGGATCAGATCACTCTTATACTTAAATTCCTCCACAACATCCTGCCTGGACGGCAGGGAGGTCCATGGCTCTATACAGACATAAGGAGCCCGTGTCTTTGGTGCATGCCAGATACCGAGATACGGCATATTGGGATAAGACACACTGACCTGCCTTGTGCCTTTATCGGATTTTAAGGTTACTTCATCCGCCATATTCTGTAGGACGATGGCATCATCATCAAACATGTTATGGGAAAGCCACAGCTTCTTCCCGTCCTCCAGCGGGAATTCTGTATTCACCCCGCTTAGGAAGCACGCAGGCGTATGTCCGATTCTCTCCGGTCTGGCCACACCGCCGAACTCAAGATAATAATCGTCAAATTCAAGTCCTTCCTCAAGAGGCACCATAAAGCCCGGATGTCCGCCGATTCCAAAATACATAGTTCCCTTAGAGCAGTTTGAAACGCTGTAGGTAACAGCGATCCCTTGTCCCTTAAGCTCATAGGATACCTGGAGGATAAAAGAGCAGGGGTACATCCCACGGGTTGCCTCATTATCCCTGAGTTCGAAAGTTATCCTGTCCTCCTCCTTACAAATAACATGATAGGAAAGTTTCCTTGCAAAGCCGTGAATGTTCATTTCGTACTCTTTTCCTTCAAGAAGATACTTTCCTTCCGTAAATCTTCCCACATAGGGAAACAGTAAGGGCGAGCGCTCCTTCCAGTATGTTTCATCTCCATTCCACAGATATTCCGTGCCGTCCTTCTTAATCGACTGGAGTTCTGCACCGACATCTGATATGGTTATCTGTATACTTTCATTTCTAATCTGATGCTCCATATCTCTTCCTCTACTCTGCTGCCGGATACTCATTACAGAGCAAACGGTATGGTTCTTCATCCTCTTCTACCTCTGGAAATCGTCCGATCGGCTCATAGAAGCGGTTGTCATTTTCATCATCATTGCACATGGAAACTTCTCCAAGGAGCACTGCCCCTCCAGTCTCTGGCACAATGAAATCATGGTACATGTAAGGTGTAATTGTAATACTCTGACCGGGTTTTAGCAGTACCTTCGTTCCAGCCGGGACTTTCTCTGCCTTTCCGTCAGAATACACGGTTACATCCGTATCCAGCATAGCTCCGTCCTCCGCACCATTATATACAGTAATGTAGATGTCATTACCTCCCCGGTTGATAATATCCTCCATCTTGTTCCAGTGATAATGCATGGGAGCCGTCTGTCCCTCATAGAGCATGAGAAGCTTCTCCGCATAGGTCTTCGGATATTTCTCAAGCATCTTCTGGTTTCCATTGCGGATCGTCAGAAGGGAGAATCCCACCTTGTCAAAATTACCTAGACCGTAATCCGTAATATCCCATCCCAGACAGTTGTCCCGGATCTCATCATACTCATGTCCCCTGTTCTTCCAGTCCGCTGCACTCCATTTTGCAAACGGAGGAATCTCAAACCTGTGCTCTTTAATCAACTCCTCCATGTCTCTGATAACCTGATTGATTCTTGAACGCTTCATAATTATAATTTATCTCCTTTTCTTTTTATAACTGGGTAAACGGAGTGAACAGTAACAACTTCTCCCATTCGTTACTGCCCACCCCGCATCAATTACATCTTTGTTTCCGACAGCATGATCTCCGGCTTGTCGGCATTCGTCGTCTTAATCAGCTCTTCATTCGTGACAAAACTTAAAAGCGAGTCAATGACCGCCGTCTCATTCAGATGTGCATAGCTCTTATAATAGCTGAAGGACTCCTCCTTTCCCGAGGAGGGAAGAACATAATCCGCCAGCGATGATACCGGAGACTGCAGGAAGGCTGTTATGGCAATACTCTTAAGCCCCTTCTCCCTTCCAAGCTCAAGACCCTGTATGACCTGCTTCGAGGTCCCGGACTGGGAGATGGCGATCAGGATATCCTTCTTATCCGCAAGGTTCACATGGTTCATGAAATATTCCGGCGCCACGTTAAAGGTACATTTAATTCCAAGCCTTCCCAGGCGGAAGCCCATGTACTGTGCCAGCGGACTGGTATTTCCCACTGCCATGATGTGCGCGTGCTTACATGTCTTAAGGAGCTTTACACAGTTCCACATAACATCCGGGTCAATGTTCCTGCCGATCTCAAGCAGCTCCTCGGCGTACTCCCTCAGCCGCGCCCTGGGAAATGCTGCCCCCGCCGTACTGCTTCCTTCCCAGGTCACCCGCAAGGGTAATGCGGAACTGGTAATATCCAGCATATCCAATATGATGGCACATCCTAATCACCGTAGCGTCACTCACTCCGCTCCTCTTCGCAAGCTGGGACACATTGCAGTCCACTGCCTTTTGCGGGTTCTGCAGAATAAAATCCGCCACCTTCTTCTCAGCCGAAAAGATCTCGCCATATTTCTCCCGGATAACCTCCAGTACTTCTTTTCCTGCCACATCCTCTTTTACACTGCCTTTTTCCGCCCGTCTGTGCCTCATGCTATACCACCCCATTAAAATTCCATCTGCGGGGCTTCCAACCTTTCATGCAAATGAACGATTGGACCGCAGCTCCACAGTATAGTAGAACTCTGTTTTTTAGTATAGCACAATTTTATACTAATATAAAGAGGCTTTCCCGATTGTCTGGAAAAGTTCCAGTTTATGCCTTGCAACCTTCTTCATTGCCTCCATGCACAACGGCTCAATGACATTTGGCTCTCTTAAGCTCTTGTCCTGCAGCACCTCGCGCATCCTTTCAAAGTAAGCTGCCTTAATATCAGAAGAAATGTTGATCTTATTGATCCCAAGTGTTACAGACTGTCCGATCTCCTCATCCGGATTGTTGGAGCCGCCGTGAAGTACCAGCGGAACGTCTACCTTAGAAGCAATCTCTTTTAGGATATCAAGCTTCAATTCCGGCTTCATTCCTGCCGGATACAGCCCGTGGCATGTTCCGATGGCTACTGCCAGCGTATCCACACCTGTCTCTGCAACAAATTTTACAGCGTCATCTGGATTGGTGTAGATGATCTTTGCCGAGCCGCCTTCCAGATCCTCCGGATTCAGGGAACCGATCGTTCCAAGTTCAGCCTCAACGGATACATTTACCGGGTGAGCTGCCTCAATCACCTTCTTTGTTCCCGCAATGTTATCTTCAAAGGAAAGCTCTGCCCCGTCAAACATAACTGAAGTAAATCCGCTCTGGATCGCCCAGATAATCTTACCGAAATCTCCGCAGTGATCCAGGTGGATGCATACCGGAACCGGCGATCTGTGTGCCTTCTCCCTGATTGCCGTCATCAGCTCCTGCCTGATAAAGCTTAACTCATCCGGATGAATCTCAATGATAACCGGTGAGTTTGTCTCCTCACACACATCCATGATTCCGAGGAACATGGAATAATCGCTGATATTAAATGCCGGCAGGGCAAATCTATTCTCCTTTGCTACTGCAAGGATTTCTTTCATATTCATTAACATATTTTCTTTCCTCCATAAAAATAATTATTTAAGTCTAATACTTAAGCTCGGACAGCCACATCTCCGGCTCTGAGATCTCATCCGCCCCCAGGGAAACTGCCTGGATGAGCGCCTCGATCACCGCCATTTCATTGATGCGGGAGTACTGCGAGCTTCTGTTATTCTCACCATTCTCCAGGGCGGACAAGAGAAGATAATCTGCCGAACGGGACACAGGCGACTGCATATAGGCCGTAACTGCCATTGTTTTAAGTCCCTTTTCCCCTGCAAGCCTGAGCGCGCTGACAACATTTCTTGTTGTTCCGGACCAGGAGATTGCAAGCACCACATCCGTTGGCGGAGCAAGGCATATGTGGTTCATATAGTATTCCGGCAGAGCGTCATATGTACACCGTATTCCGATACGCTCCAGGCGGAATCCGCAGTACAGGCACACCGGGCTTGTATTTCCGACTCCCACCAGGTGCACCATGGTACTGTTCCTGATAAGCTCTGCGCATGCATTAAAAATCTTCTCGTCCACCGCTGCTTCCGTAGTCAGGATTCCTTCCGCAATATCTCTGAAATAATCCGTCTTTGTACCGGAAGAATTCCTCCGTCCCCGCAAAGGACCTGTTCCGCCAAGATCACCGGACAGGCAGATCTTCATCTGGTAATACCCCTCATACCCCAGGTGCTTGCACAGACGGACCACCGTCGCATCGCTTACCCCGCTGTAATTGGCAAGCTCCGAAACATTCGCGTTCACTACAAGCTCTGGATTCCTCCTGACAAAATCTGCCACTTTCCTCTCCGCCTGGAATATCTTATCATACATCTCATCGATCGTCTCTAATACCGTCTTCTGCACTTCACTCTTCATAGATCACACCTCTTCTTAGTCTGGTATTGCCTGGCACATGTGTCATTTCGTGCCTGCTATACCAGTAAATATGATACCATAAGCTAGTATTTCCGTACAGTAAGAAAACGGTATTTATTTACGGTTAATTCGTTTGGGTTATACTAGTACAGCCTAGAATTTACAAAGGGTTCTCATGCGTCCCTCTACATAGGGCTGAAGCTTTGCCTGCACATACTCCGGCATGTTGATAATTTTGACCGGATCCGGATTCCCCGCATTTTCCGCCGTAAATTCCGTAACTGCGTTATAATATCTTCCCAGATATTCCGTCCCAAGATTAAACTTCCGGATTCCATTTGAGAACGCAGTCAGGAGCTGGTCGTCCGGAATCCCGCTTCCACCATGCAGCACCAGCGGCACATCCACAGCAGCGTGAATTTCCTCCAGACGCCTGATATCCAGGTGGGGCGTATCCTTATACTCGCCATGGGCATTTCCGATGGAGATGGCAAGGGAATCCACGCCTGCTTCCCTGCAGAACTTTTCTGCCGCCTCCGGCTTTGTATAGAGATCCGTCTTATGATTATCAGAATCCGCCGCCGTACCTACATGGCCGATCTCTCCCTCCACGAAAACATCTCTCTCATGTGCTGCAAGCACTACTTTCTTTGTCACGGCAATATTTGTATCCAGGTCATTCATGGAGCCATCCATCATAACGGAGCAAAAGCCTGCCCGAATCGTTCTCATGATTGCTTCGTAGCTGTAATCGTGGTCGCAGTGAAGCCCGACCGGCACCTTTACTTCCTCTGCAAGCTCCTTTACCATTGCAGCATATTTCTCAAATCCAGTGGTATGCTGAATGGTTACATGCTCCGGAAACAGCATTACGATGGCCGGAGTGTTCGTCTCCTGTGCCGCATAAACCACCGTCCTGGCCATCACATAGTCCATGCAGATAAATGCGATTGCCGCCGTATTGCTCTCCTTTGCCATCCTCAAAATATTTCCTGTCTTTTCGTACATAATCTCTCCTCTTTCTATCACTTCCGGCATCTTAGCGCGTGACACCGCGTCCCATTCATGATTGTCTGCACAACCGGTTTCGTTCACTTCCAGAGTCTCTGCGCATAGCGCCCCGCATCACGGAGCGCACACGGCACACAGTCTCCGTATAGCCTCCGTCATCCATGCGTGCTGCGCCCTTTGCAGACAGTCCGTCCCCTGCCGGACTACGCAAGCAGCCCCGGCAGAAGGCCTCCTGCGAAGGAATCACCCAGCCCTACTACAGTGGGATGCTCTACGTAGCTCAGATCCTTTGCCGGAACGCAGCAGACCATATCTCCCAGAATACTCTTCATCTCCTCGCAGAACGCCCTGCTGTCAGCCCTGTCCTCTATGTTCTTCGTGTCCTCATAGTCCTTTGGGGTAAATCCGTCGCCTGTGCGAAATCTAGTCGAAGCCGCCGTCATTCCGCCCTCCAGGGCATTTTTCATACCGGACGCTCGCTCCCCGTATGCCAGCACCCAGGCTGCAGAGTGGGCAATAATCGTCTTTACTTTGGTATTCTTATGGACATACTCAAGCGCTTCCGCCACTGCCCGGGTATCCAGGATATCAATCCTTCTGCCAATATACTCCTGAAGCTCATCCTCATTCATACTCAGTACGTCTACGACCGATGCCAGCTGCTCATGCACATAATACCGGAATTCCTTTTTCACATAGCATCCGTCCTCCATCACCACAACCGCATCCTTCCCGAGGTGCTTAAGCAGTTCTCTCGTTTTCTCCATGCACCCTTTAAGCACGGTTTTGTCAATCACCTCGCTAAAACACCCCAGCAGGAATACCTCTGCGTCAGTAATCATTTTTCCGAACTCGTCAGGCAGAACCGGCATGTTCAGACTGTCAATATCCCTGGAAATCATAATCCGGTTTTCCCTTGGTGTAACGAAATCAATGTCATTTGCATGAATACGTACACCCCTGCGGCACTGCAGCACCACATGGGGATAAATATGGCAATGGCCTTCATCCACCCCCGGAAGTGTACGGACACGTTCCGGCATCAGACGCTCCACATGCTCATTCCAACAGCTCGTCTGAAGCGCCGTGTTATAGCCCAGGCGATCCAGGATAATGGCTGCGCGGGTAGCCGTGCCTCCGAGTGTCACCTCGTATTGAAAATGGCCGGCAAACCTCTCGCAGTCCAGCGAATCCTCCGGAACAGTCTCTCCTCCAATACCTTCCTTAAAATGCGCAAGACATATAATCCAGATTGCCCTCTCCGAATCCGCCGGGATATCCGCCCTAAGCTCATCCGCGCGGATATCAAACGCCCGGATCTGCTCCTCTACAACCTCTGTATCCCATACAAGCTCATAGTCCACGCATGTATGAAAACCCATGGCAATTCTTTCACTCATCCTTAAACCTCTCCTTGAAGTCTGTATTTATATGCTAACCCTTCACGCCTCCGGATGACATACCAGCAATAAAGTACTTTTGGAAGAAGATGAAGAAAATCAGTACAGGGATGGACCCCAGTACGCTCATTGCCATCATCTGGCTCCAGTCGTACGCATGCTGTCCCATCAGAAGGTTGATACCAATGGGGACTGTACGCATATCTGTCGTCTGCGTCAGTGCCAGTGCGAACAGGTACTCATTCCATGCCTGCATAAATGTATACATTCCTACCGAAACCATACCAGGCAGGGAAATTGGAACCAGCACGCCCCAGAGAGCCTTCCACCTGGAGCCGCCGTCAATCATAACCGCCTCGTCAAGCTCTTTTGACAGGGTGTTAAAATATCCCGTCATCATCAGAATACAATATGGAAGCGTTGTCACCAGATAGGTAAGGATCAACGCAAAGTATGTATTAAACAGCTTCATTGCAACAATCATTCCCATGTACGGAATGAGCAGTACGATAGGCGGAATTGCCTGCACGCTGACGATCAGGGAATTGAAAATCCCTTTCCCCGGGAAATCAAATCGGCTGAACGCGTATGCTGCAAGGATTCCCACAAAGAGCGTAATCAGCACGACAGATGCCGCCACAATGTAGCTGTTGATGAAAAAACGCACCTTTGAGGAGTCTGTAAGCACTGCCGCATAGGATGCCAGACTTGCAGTCTCGTCAAAGAATTTCGGCGGCCATGAAAAGATGGCTGAGTTTGCCTTCAGCGAAGAACAGACCATCCATATAATAGGAAATCCTGCGAATAAGCCACCCAAAATCAGAAGAATAGACAATATTACTTTCATTGATTTTTTATAACTTCCAACCATGCTCTATTCCCTCACTTTCTTCTGCTGTCTTACATAGAAGATTGCCACGATCACACATACAATCAGAAGGACGGTCGCTGCCGTACCTGCCATACTGTAGTCAAGCTTTTGGAATGCCAGCTTGTAAATGTAGATACTCAAGGTTTCCGTAGAATTTACCGGTCCGCCTCCTGTCAACATCCAGATTACATTGAAGGACTGCAGTGTCCAGATGAAATCCAGCATGGCAATACTGATCAGAATCGGCTTCAGCTGCGGAATGGTAATGTGGATGAAGCTCTTCGTCATGGTTGCGCCGTCGATCGCCGCACTCTCATACAGGTCTCCGGATATCCCCTGGAGTCCTGCCAGGATACTGATCATGTAGAACGGATATCCGCACCATATATTAATGAAGCAGATGACCGTAAGCGCCAGGTCTTTATTGCTGAGCCACTCCGTATTCTTAGTAACCTGCGGCAGGAATTCCAGCAGATAGTTGATAATACCAGAAGGCTGCAGCATAAGCTTCCACAGGATTGCAACAACGGATGCCGTGAACACCCATGGCAGAATGTAGATTACACGGGCAATCGTCTTGGTCCTGGTGGTAAAATATTTCGAGTTCAGAAGCATGGCAAAGATCATGCCGATCACGAGGTGGGCGATCACGCTCACTGCCACGAATATAATCGTATTAGAGGCCGCATTCCAAAATGCGCTGTCTGCAAAAAGTTCTGTATAATTCTCCGTCCCAACAAAAGCCGGAGACTTCGAAACAACAGCCTTATCCAGAAATGAGTACCTGATTACCATACAGATAGGCACTACAAGAAAAATAATCATTAGTGCCAGGGTCGGAAGAAGGTATCTGTACGGCGCTGTTCTCTTTCCTAATAATTTCAAATCCAATCCCTCCTTGCTTAAGAATGTCTGCTGCCGCTCACTCCTTATCCGGCAGCGGACCCCTTATCCGCTTTTAAAAAAGGGAGCCAGAAGTCCTGCTCCCCTTTTCTGAAACAAACCCGCTTCTAGCTGCGGACTGCCAGACCTACTTTCCGGCTTCATCAAGATAGCCCTGCCAGTTCTTCAGCATTGCATCACACTTCAGATCGCCTTCCAGGTATAATACCAGGTCATTTGTCATAGAGGTCATAACGTCAGATGCATTCGGCAGACCGATGTACTCGTTGATTACATAGCCTTCCTTATACAGCTCATAGAATGACTGGAACTGCTCAGGAGCAGAGCTGTAATCTGGCTCTGCAACCGTACTGTTCGGAAATGCGGACATAGTCGCTGCAAGTCCTGCTGCAACGGAACCGTCTTTTCCGTCAATACCGCCAAGGAGGTAGTTCACAAACTTCGCTGCCTCTTCCTTGTTCTCGCTCGCCTCTGAGATACCAACTGCCCAGCTTGCGTAGCAAATCCCCTTCTTATCTGTGTAGCCGTCCTTTGACGGAACTGTAACAGCCTGGAAATTCACATCTGTAAACTGGCTCATGGTAGCTGCTGATGCCAGTGTAAATGCACAGTTTCCTGCCGCAAAGTTACTTGTCATCTCAGATTCTTCAAGAGTGCTCATACCTGGATATAAAGAACCATCATCATACAGCTGTTTGAATAACTCTGCCAGCTCCTTAAGTTCTGCATTTCCATCTGTCTTGTATGCACCGCTGTCGTCTTTCAGTTTGATGCCTGAAGCCCAGCCTGTTCCGCCAAATACGTTCTGAATACCATTTGCATTGGTAGTTCCAAGGTTGAGTGCAAATGCGGAGTGTCCCTTTGCTGTGATCTTCTTACATGCTTCCTTTAACTCAGTCCATGTTGTAGGAACTGCTTCAACCTCTGAATCCTTAAGGATGTCCATATTCGCATACATTGGATATGCAAAATTGTTAACCGGAACTACGTATTTCTTTCCTTCTACTTCCCATACGTCACTTGCCAGTGATGAATCAAAACCAGCTGCTTCTACATCTGCCAGAATGCCCATGTCAACAAACTCAGAAAGCCATGCGCCGTCAACACTGATGATGTCTGCGATGGTTCCGTTGGTCGCGCCTGCAGTAATAGCTGTCTTCGTGTCAGCCCACGGTGCAGTCAGGAGCTCAACCTTAACGCCAGTCTCCTTCTCGTAATTCGCAACAATCTCATCCAGATACCCTTCCGGAAGCTCTGCGCCCCACCACTGCTGGAACTTCAGAGTTACGCCATCTCCGCCGCTCCCGCTTCCGGATTCACTCTTCGCATCATCCTTTGCCCCGCTGCCGCCGTCAGATGAACCGCCGCCGCATGCTGCCAGTGATAATACCATCACACCCGCCAAAGCTGCAGAAAGCATTTTCTTTGCTACTGTTTTGAGTTTCATAATTCTTCCTCCTTAAATAAAATTTTTTTTCAGCATTTCGCGAACTTTTTGCCTTTTAAACCTTATATATATGTATTTTTGTTCAGACTGTCAATCATTTAACAGTTTTTTCCTTGTTCGCTTATGCTATTTGCATATTTCTATTATAAAATAAAATTTCATAATGTCAATACTTTTTTGAAAAATATTAAGAAATAATCGCTGCAAAAAATAATTTTTCCTCACAGAACAGATATAATGAAGTAAATAGGAAAAATACTCTAATTTTGCGAACCATTTACAAAGTTATTACAATGTACAGTTGAAGGGGAAATATCATAGCAATCCCCGGACGTGTACACGACTAAAACAAGGAAGTATTAGATATATGACGATTCAGGAACTTGAGCAGGCAATTGCTCTATACGGTAAAGAAATCTATTCCTTCTGTCTGCATCTGGCCAAAAATAAAATGGCGGCGGAAGAACTGTACCAGGATACCTTCCTGACAGCCACGGAGCAGACGGCCCGGTTAAATACTGATGGGAATCCCCGCAGCTATTTTCTGTCCGTCTCTCTCAGGCTCTGGAAGAACCGGAAACGGAAAATAGCATGGCGGCAGCGGGTTGCTCCCACAAAGGAACTAGCAGAGGATGCCCTTAATAATCTAAGCGATCCTTCCTGCGCAGGTTCAGACACCCTGTCAGACTATCTGGAAAAGGAGCAGCGGCTGATGGTCAGGAAAGCCGTTTCCAGACTGGATGAAAAATACAGAATCCCGGTTCTGCTCTATTATATGGAAGAAATGTCCATCGCCGAGGTCGCCGCTGTAATGCAGATCCCGCAGGGTACCGTAAAAAGCAGGCTGGATACCGCAAGAAAGCGCCTGGAATCAGAATTGGAGGGTTATTTCAATGAATAAGAAATTAGACAAGATGCTATATGCCTCTCTCTCGCCGGTGCACGAGCCGGATCCCGAACTGAATCGCCGGATACTGGAAAGACATTCTAAGGAGGTAATCATTATGAAACATTTCAGATTTACAAAGACAGCAGCTGCAGCAGTGATGGCATGTATCGTGGCAGTCGGCGGCATATCTTCCTACGCAGCATACCGCTACTTAAGCCCCGCACAGATCGCAAAGGAAGTATCCGATAACCAGGCCCTGGAGCAGGCATTTGAGAGCGGCGGGGCAATCCCCCTAAATGAAAACCAGTCAAGCGGGGGCCTTGATATCACACTGCTCGGGCTCGTATCCGGCGCAGGACTGTCCCCATTCGTAGATATAGAACAGACCGGCTCCCTCGATGACAAACAGACCTACGCGGCCATAGCCATCTCCCGGAAAGACGGAGGCGATATAGGCGAAGACAGCAAGTGCGTTTCCCCTCTTATAAACGGCGTGGACTTCATGACCGCAAATAACGGCACCCTGGACGCCGGCCTCCACTGGTTCATAAAAGACAACGTCCTCTACGAACTGCTGGAATGCGATAATCTCGAAATCTTCGCAGGAAGAGGCGTGCAGATCGGCGTAGTAGACAGCTTCGGAAACGAAACCTCCGCCTTTTCCATGGACGAAAAGACAGGCGCCTATAAGAAAAACGAAGAATATACCGGCACAAGTGCACTATTTGACCTGCCCCTTGACCAGTCAAAAGCAGACGAGACAGCGGCAGATGCATATATCAAAAAGCTCATGTCCCAGAAGGATCAAGACGAAGAAAACAGCGAAAAACTGACGCCAGAAGAAAAGGCACTTGAACAATTCCTCTCTGACCTTAAAGAATCAGAAGATCCCATCGCATTTCTAAAAGAACGGGCATCACTTCTAGAGGATAGCCGCCAGACACTTCAGATGGACGAAGAAGGAATAACAACATTCCAATATGACAAAACAGAGGGCACAGTCTATGCAGCCGGCCTGGAAACCGGCAGACCCACCATGCAGTGCGTAACCGGCGACGGGACGATAAAAAATTCCGTCATCCATATGTTTACACGGAACCAGGACGGCAGCGTGACGTATGAAGCATATAAGTTGGGGACGGGGCATTTTTAAAAATGCCCCGTCCCAGATTCAAAATGACCTGTCCCCAACTTTTGACGCTTGTATCATAATATTCCTTAAAAGCCATAAATATTTCGAACAAATATTCGGATTTTCTCTAGATATCTGTATTTTCTTGTGCTATAATGTAGGTGTGTATAACAAATATTAATAGCAGAAATTAAAAGGAGATGCACAAAATGCCAACAGAGCAGTACACAGAGAAACTTACACTGAAAGAAATGAAATGCACCATTGGAAAGAATCCATTTGGCTATGTTTTCCCCCAGGGCGATGTTTCTAATGTAGATAAGATCGAAAAGCTGCTTAAGCAGGCAGGCGGAAAACCAAAAGAATGCAGACTGGAAGATTATTCCCAGGGTGGAAGAGGAAAAGCCAAACCAGAGTATGTGATAACCTTTGACGATGATATTCATACAATTATAGTTGTTGAATGCAAGAATAGTGCAAAAAAACACTGCAGTAAAGATTTAAATAAACCAAGCATCTTCTCGGTAGACGGTGTTCTGTATTATGCCAAGTTTCTAAAGGAAGAATACAATGTAATTGCCATTGCTGTAAGCGGAACATCAACCCAGAATATGAAGGTGGATACGTTTTACTGGATGTGCGGACAGAACAATTATACTGTACTGGAAAAATCAAAAGATATTATATTAGAGCCGCAAAATTATATCGAGTTAATAAAAGGAAATAAATTACAAAAAGCATATTCCCTTGATGAAATTCGTAACACTGCCATCGATATGCATAACGCTTTGAGAGAAATTAAGGTGACCGAGACACATAAGCCAATTTTTATTGCAGGGATACTGATTGCATTAAATGATGAGGACTTTTCAAAGAGCTATTCTGCGCTGACATCTTACAAGTCGGTAATGCAGAATATTCAGAATGCAATAGAAAATGTTCTGAAAGACAGCGATATTAAAAACAGCCGAATCAATTACATAAAGCAGGTTTTCGGCACCCTTCAGGATAATACGAAGTTTGCCGGAATCCCGTTAGGACATTCAAAATCCATTACCTGGTACATTGAGCAGCTAGAAATGAAAATCAAGCCAATGATGGACTATGCAGACAGTACAGTCGATGCCTTAGGAGTGTTTTATCACGAATTTATTAAATATTCCGGCGGAGACGGAAGCGGTCTGGGAATTGTTCTGACGCCTCAGCATCTCACAGAATTTATGTGTGATCTGGCCGGAGTGAACAAAAACAGCCGAGTGGTAGATATATGCTGTGGATCCGGCTCGTTCCTGGTAACTGCCATGAGCAAAATGTTCCGTAATGCCAACCCGGATGATGTGGAAAGCATCCGCAGGGAGAGATTGTATGGCGTCGAGTTTGATGACGGGCTGTATACATTAGCCATTGCAAATATGATCATCCGCAAGGATGGCAAATCCAACATTTATAAAGGCGATTGTTTTAATGAAGTCATAACCAGTGAACTTAAAAGCAAGAATATAAACATAGGGCTGATTAATCCACCGTACTCTCAGAAAGATGTTGTAGAACTGGAATTCGTTGAACACTTATTAGATATCCTTACAGTATGCGGGACGGGAGTCGTCGTTGTTCCAATGAGCTGTGCAATTGGTACAAAATTTAAAGAGATCAGAGAACGCATCATGAAAAAGCATACCTTAAATGCCGTGTTTTCGATGCCGGACGATATATTTTATCCAACTGCAACCAATGTATGCGTGATGGTCTGGACTGCGCATATGCCCCATGACAGCACACAGGAAACCTTTTTTGGTTATTGCAAAAACGATGGATTTGTAAAACGTAAAAAACTAGGAAGAATTGATGCCTTTGGAAGGTGGGATGGCATCAGGAAGGAATGGCTGAAATTGTACCGGAACAGAGATGTCGTTGATGGGCTGTCCGCGAGACACTGCGTTGGATATGAGGATGAATGGCTGTGTGAAGCATATATGCAGACAGATTACTCCAAACTAACCCAGGAAGATTTTCAGCAGACAATAAATGACTATTTATCATATTTAGTAAAGAGTGGCAAAGTTTATGAGAATTAACATGACCGAGTGGAAAGAATTTTCTGTCGAGCAATTGTTTTTTGTAAAAAGGGGAAAAACACTTTCCCTGGAAAATAAGAGTGTCTATGTAGGGGATATTCCCTGCATAAACGGTTCCTCTGAAAATAATGGTGTATTCTGTTATTTGTCAGAAAATATAACAGAAATGGGATTCGAACTACATAAAGCTCCTGCATTATCCCTTGCGAGAGTAGGAAATGCAGGGAAAACATTTGTCCAAAATTCAGATTTTTTTATAGCAGATAATGCTTTTAGCCTGACTTTAAAGGAAAAGCAGGAAATTCCAGTTTACCTTTTTATCAGTACAGTTCTGGATTTAGAGACGACAAAATATTCTTATGGAAGAACAATTTCCATAGAAAAATATAAAAACCTTGTTATTAAATTACCAGCTTTGGAAAATGGGAAGCCTGACTATCATTTTATGAAAAATTATATAGACGGACTCCAAAGCAGACCTATACAGACATCGGTCAGCACTGGCGCGGCAGAACTGGCAGTTAACAATTGGCGCAGTTATTCCATGGGAAGTCTGTTTGATTTTGCGAAAGGAAAACGTCTGGTTAAAGCAGATATGGTTTCGGGCGATGTGAATTATCTGGGAGCAATCAGTGAAAATAACGGAGTGCGGGAAAAAATTGAAACAGACCATTTCCAAAGACCTAATTGTATCACTGTAAATTATAATGGGAGCGTTGGAGAAGCCTTTTATCAGTCAGAAGCTTTTTGGGCATCTGATGATGTAAATATCCTATATGCAAAAGATTTCTGGAAAATGAACAAGTATATTGCAATGTTTCTAATTACCGTAATTAAGGCGAACCGATATCGTTTTGGGTATGGAAGAAAGTGGACCTTAGAAAAAATGAAGGAAACTAACATAAAGCTTCCAAGCCAGACGGATGGCATGCCAGATTTTATATATATGGAAAATTATATAAAATCTCTGCCGTATAGCGACAGGATTTAATTGGGGACGGGGCATTTTTAAAAATGCCCCGTCCCAGATTCAAAATGACCTGTCCCCAATTGATTACATCAGAAGCCCTACAGGCTGCGTTTTCCTGATCTTAAGGGACAGCAGGCAGGAAGCCCCAAAGGCAAAGAGTATCATCCCCAGGCCCGCAAGGATATTAAAACCAGCCGGCACGGTGAATGTGCACTTCACAATCCCGATGCCGCTCATAAATACGGCTGTCAGCGGATTGATTATAAAGCTGCAGATACTGATTCCTATTATAGTGGAAATGACGACCGCTGGCATAAAGGACAGTGCCGTCTGGAGGATCAGCTGTCTTGTTGTAAAGCCAAGGGCTTTTAGGATTCCATAATCTCTCTTTTTATTGCCCAACATCGTGCGCACAAGCAGATATAGTACAAATACAATCACCACCATACTCAGCATAAGTACCAGGATCACAATTGCCTTCATGAGTGATACATAAACCGCCATTGAGCCCTCCAGTATTTCATTAATATTGATTGTTATATTAACGTCTGCCCCAAACAGCTGCTTTACTTCTGCATGAAAACGGTCGATATCACTGTCTTCTGAAAGATTCAGATAATAGCCCGCATTCGTTAATCTGCCCAGCCGCTCGTAGCCTTGCCTTGTAAGAAGACAGTCCTTGCCGAGATTATTTGTCACTTGTGTAAATCCTGTGATGATATACTCTGCCTGCTTTCCTTCTGCCGTCAGTATGATCTCGTTTCCAGGCTCTAAGCCCTTTTCACGGGCGTATTTTGCGGCAATGGCAATCTCATTGTCATATTTGGGGAAACGCCCCTCAAATACCACATTCCGGTTATTGACCTTCCCAAAATCATCGCAGATTGTGGCCATGAGCCCGACGCCGCCCACATGGCGGACTTCCACGGTATGGTAGAGATACACCTTTTCCACGCGCTCATCCGAGTGCATCCTCTGCAGAAATTCTTCCTCTGCTTCCTGATTGACATTGATGCAGCTGTCTGCCGTTTCTCCCACAATCAGATTCAGAAACGGATTCATGTCCGCAATCATATTCTCAATCATCAGCCCTGAAAATACGGCAACCAGTGAAAGGGTGAGCATGGTAATGCAGATCGTCAGGTTATGCTTGAGGCCCGAAAGTGTAGTTTTCATGGCAAGGGCAAAATGAAGCGGAAACCTGGTCTCCTCCAGTGGAACATGGTTTCGTTTGAAGCTGTGGGTCAGAACCCCCTGCCTCAAAGCAGTGATGGGCTCGATTTTCCGGATTCTGCCTGACGAAAACCACACTGCGAGGAAGACGGCTCCTCCTAAAGTCAACAGTGTCAGAAGAAACGGAATTGGCAGGAAATGCACCTTATAAGGGATGCCGGTCTGGGAGATCATCATGCTGTTGAGTGTCGGAAACAGGGTGTAGGAAAACCCGGCGCCTGCTGCCGCAATGATTAAGGACAACCCCAGAAACTGCAGAAGAAGGGAAAATACAAGCTGCAGGCTCGTATAGCCCATTGCCTTCAGTGCGCCCAGATTCTTCATATTTTCCTGAATATCATTCACAATGTTGGATGCCATCACAACAAGGGCAATCAGAAGCACCAGAAACGCCATCGCGCTTAAAATTCCCGCGCAGATCATCTGTGAGATATACCGGGACTGGGCCACAAGGGCATAGGATGTACTTACCATCCGCACAGCCGGAAAATGAGCGGATACTTCGTTTTTCAGCATTGCCTCATAATCCTGGCTTTCGCTTTTATCCTTCAGCCGGACAGAGCAGAACCATGCTTCCGGCGCGCAGCCTGCTTCTTTTAATTCCCTGTATTTATCCTCTGTCAAGAGAATCCCGCACATCCCGCAATTATGGGAGCCGGTCATCACATTATTGAAAAATCCGCATATCGTGTAGCTGATTTTCCTGTTTCCCACAGAAAGTTCTATACTCTTTCCAATGGCATTTTCCTCTGATTTATACAGGATAGGCATGTAGATTCCGCTTGTAAGCCTGCTGTCCTCCTCCACAATCTCTGTCCTTCCCACTGTACGTGAGAGAGCCGCTTCCTTTTCCATGAAAACAAACTCTGAATTAATCTCACCGCCATTGTAACTGAACACTCCTGCCATATGCATGGAAGTATCTGTGGAAAATGCCTCTGTCCGGCTGTCATTTCGAAGGGTTCCCTCAAAAAATTCCTGCATCTTCTTATCATTCCTGTCAACTGCAAATGCCACATGCTCCGCATGAAGCCTGTCATGGCAGCGATCAAAATTCTGCCTGTAGTCCGTGGACAGCATAAGCCACAGGTTCAGCATCGCCGAAGCAAGGAAAACCAGTACCACAATTGCCGCTGTCTGCCCTTTGGCCCTGCGCAGATTGGAGCGTGCAAGAAGAAAGCTTTTTTCCATATTACCACCCCATTTCTGACAGGAAGACGGAAAGCTTCTCATGCCTTTCACGGTCACCATGTACATATTTTCCCAGATTGCATTCCCCTAGAATCACCCCGTCTTTTAAATACAGCACACGGTTCCCCCGTCTCGCGGAACGCATGTCATGCGTTACCATCACCACGCTCTGCCCCTGCTCATTAAAGGCAGTAAGCGTATCAAGAACATCCAGTCCCGTCCTGGAATTAAGCGCCCCTGTGGGCTCATCCGCAAACAGAATCTCCGGCTGGTTAATCAGCGCCCGGACAATTCCCGCTCTCTGCGCCTCGCCGCCGGATATCTGAGCCGGAAACTTTTTCTGTGTTTCCCCGGAAATGCCAACTGCTGCGAACAGCTCCTTTGCCCTTCTAACGAGCGCTCTTTTATCCTTGCTCACAAGCAGGCCTGCCGCTAAAATATTGTCCATTACAGACATTCCGTCAATCAGATAAATCTGCTGAAAGACAAATCCGCAGTGCCGCCGCCGGAAAATGGCGAGCTCATCCTGGTTTAAGTCGGAGATCAGCTTATCACCGAAGGTAATCGTCCCAAGAGACGGGGTGTCCATTCCCGAAAGTGCATATAAAAGTGTGGATTTTCCTGCCCCGCTGGCACCCATGATTACAGTGAAGTCCCCTTCAGCAAGCTCCAGATCAATGTTTTTCAGAACGTGCTGAAGAGCCCCGCCAGTGGAGAAAGATTTACTCAGGCTGCTTGTTTTTAATAATATTTTTTTCATGCAGAACCTCCTCTCTTTCTACACGTCCATTTTAAGTCCTGATTCCTTAAAAGTCTTTATGCAATCCTTAAGCAATCCTTAAATCAAAAACTAAAAAATTGTCAAGAAATAAACTTCTTGACCGTAATTAGCTTTTGTGCTAACGTTATTACAAAATCCAATACTTCTTTAAAAAAGGAGGACTCCCCATGGCAATCGCACGGCAAAAAGCCTGTACAATTGACGATATTTATGCTCTCCCAGAAGGACAAAGGGCAGAACTGATCGACGGGCAGATCTATATGATGGCACCGCCAAGACGAATACACCAGGAGCTTGTCAGTCAATTTACAAAAATAATCGGTCAGCATATCGACACTCATAATGGCATCTGTAAAGTTTATCCTGCCCCCTTTGCCGTATTTTTAAATTCGGATGACAGAAACTACGTGGAACCGGATCTTGCCGTAATTTGTGATCAGAATAAGCTTGATGAATATGGCTGCAACGGTGCGCCGGACTGGATAATTGAAATCGTCTCTCCTTCTTCCCAGCGGATGGACTACGGAATAAAGCTCTTTAAATACCGTACTGCCGGTGTTCGGGAATACTGGATTGTAAACCCGATAACACATATTATAAATGTTTTTGATTTTGAGCATGGTGAAAAAACAGGTCAGTACACCTTTGATGAGGACATCTCGGCCTGCATATACAAAGACCTCACGATCAACATTAATAAACTCTTAGGAACTGTATAAGTTATTTGCATACAGTTCCTAAGAAAATCTCTCCAGGCGAAAGCAAAATCCTGACACTTACCCTAAGCCCCTTCTCCCCGTTTTCTATCACCAGGCTCCCATGCATCTCTTCCATAAAATGATCGGAAATATATAGCCCGAGTCCGGCGCCCTCTATCTTTTTCGCATTACTTCCGCGCCTGAATTTTTCCTTAATAAGCGGAAGTTCCTCCCTACTGACGCCGCCTCCTGAGTCCTCCACACGAACTGTCATACAGCCATCCGAAACAAAAGCAGAAACCACAATCGGCGTGCCTGCATACTTATATGAATTTGCAAAAATATTATCAAACACCTGCTGGAGCCGGAGCTGGTCCGCGTACAGGATGCAGTCCGGAATGTCCGGAATATCCGCCCTCCCAAGATAATCGGCATACTCCAAAAGGTGCCCGATCTCCCTGCTTTCCATGTCCTCTGGCATTACCGGAAGTTGTTCAAGTTCTTCTAACGTAGCAGTGAACAGGTTGGAGATCAGCGTATTGATCTGATCTGCCTTGCAAATGATCTGTGTATAGTTCTCCCGAAGTCTTTCATTGTCTGCGAGGGCAGCCCCCACCTCCGAAGCGGCTTTGATGCTCGCCACCGGCGTCCTAATATCATGGGACAGCTTCGCCACCATCTCCTTTTTGGCTGCATTTGCCGCTGCCTCTGCCTTTCTTGCTTTGCGGAGCTCTGAACGCATGATGTCAAAGCTCTCTGTAAATGCGCCGAAAAGATTCTTCCTGTCCATCTCAAGAGGAATATCAAGATTACCGCCTGCAATACGCTCCGCAAAACCATGAAGCTTATGGAAGGGCTTTATCACCACATGGTTCAGATAAAGAAAATATCCCGCGCAGAGGGCGCACTGGAATAACGCCCCGGCTGCCAGAAACATTACCAGTATCTTCTGCCGGTGTTTCAGGTTCTCCGCGCTATCATTGTAAATAATGATTTTTCCCACGGCTGCCCCGTCCTTTTTAAGCTCCAGCACCGTATCTCTGTGAATGACCGCTTCATTCACTGTCTCACTTACAGACTCCTCCGTTTTATATATAACAGTCCCGTCCATGCCAAGCACAGTATAATCCAGATCTGTCTGATTTTCATGTTTCTCTATCGCGTCCCAGTCCTCCTGGACAGACTGGACAGCCTCATTTACCTGAACGGCATCCTGCAGATCTTCCACATCCCCTGCCGCGAAAATGAAAAGCGCCGCAAGCTCTGCCGCAAAGATGATGAGAAAGCCTGTTAAAAATGTTTTACTCTTCATTGCATTTCCCCGCAGAACCTGTAACCATCGCCCCACACGGTACGGATGTATTCCGGCTTTCCCGGATCCCTCTCAATTGCCTCCCGTATTTTCCGGATGTGCACATTCAGCGTACCGTCTCCTGTAAACCGGTCTTCCCATACCTCCTCAAAAAGCTCCTGCTTTGACAGAACCTTATTTTCATTTTTTATCAGGCAGGACAGCAGCTTGAACTCCAGGGCCGTAAGCTTCACGGGTTTCCCCTCCACAAATACCTGCTTTGCCATAAAATCCACTGTCAGACGGCCGTCAGAATATCTGTCCGCATCCGGTCTCGGCCCAAAGCGCTTCAGCACCACTTTCACCTTCGCAAGAAGAACTCCCAGGGAGCATGGCTTCTGAATATAGTCGTCCCCTCCGATATTAAGGGCGATAATCTTATCGTCGTCACTTGTCCTGGCAGAAATAAACAGGATGGGAATCTCCGTTCCTTCCCTCAGTTCCTTACATAATTCAAATCCGCTGCCATCGCCCAGATTAATGTCAAGAAGCAAGAGCCCTGCCTGATTGTCCTTTAGAAAATCCCTGCACTGCGAAGCACTGTATACAGCGGCAGCTTTCACGCCAAACAGATTAAAATACTCCGCAGTGCTGTCGGCAAGCATCTTCTCATCATCTATAATTAAGCAATCATATTTCATCTGCTAACTCCTGTCTGGTCTTACAATTTGGCGGAGGATCTCCGGATCCTTGATCTTCCCGTCCTCTGCGAGCATCACAATCTTGGAAAGGATTTCTGCTGTCTTCGGGTCTTCATCAAGAAACGGCAGATATACCTTGCCGCGCTTTCCGCTGTGCACCGGGACAATATGAATTGTCCCACCGCCGGACTGGTGCACCACGCCGCTTCCAAGATGCACACTGTAATGATTCAGCCCGCCTTCAATATCTGCAAAATGCTCCTTCACCGTCACATTCGGAAGCTTCATCAGGCTGCTGGTGTACTCTGCAATTGTCCGGCGAAGCTCCATGGTGGAAAAGGAAGTAACCGGATCCACGCCTCCCACGTATGCGGTGCTCACCGCCATGTCGACATCCCTCATGGTTTCTGAAAATGTTACCGGGTCAATATCCCGGATCAGCACCTGACTCCCGTCCTTCCTGGAATAAAAGGCAACATATTCGATTGCCGGGGCTTCGATATCTCCCGGGGAAAACCAGTCTGCCTGGGCATACAGGTTCACTACCAGATTGTCCTTATAATAAACCCGCTCAAGGCCATTCTCATAGCTCACATTCCATTTCCTGCTTTTTAAGGCTGCCGCTGCCTTCTTCGTCTGAATCTGATAACCCGAATACCGCCTCGTCTCCGGCAGGTCAAGCTCATCCGGAAGCTTCAGATACAGCTCCCGGAACACCTGCTTAAAGGGCTGTATCAGGCCAGAATCAAACACCTGCTTCTGATAGCTGCGCCAAAGCCCCATCTCATAGAGATCATAAGGATGAGCAATCCTCACAGATTCCCCCACTTCCCCCTTAGGCTGTGCCAAAAAGCCCTCGTCAGTGACAAATCCCACCTTCTTCCCGCTCTTCAGCACCAGCTTTTCCAGCATAGGCGACACGATGGGATTGGTCATCATCATCCCAAGTTCTTCCCGCAGAAATTCCGTCCGTTCCTCCATAGCCTGCTCCAGCATCCTCCTGGAACGCTTATACTGCTCCTGCCACCGGGCGTGGATTTCCTTTAAATGTACAATCCACTCATGCTTTTTATATGCAGACGGAACGGACTTCTGATTCTTTCCGTTCTTGCGGATATGGATCTCATTTCTTCCCTGGCTGTCAATCTCAATCCATGCTTCCACACAGTCCTTTGCCCCGGAAGTCCCGTCCGATAGAGCCCTGGGCGTAAGCACATCCTGGTTCTGCTGCACCTCTTCGCTTTCCATCATCCAGGACAGCCTGGTCACTGTCTCAAACCGGGAATTTTTCGCCAGGTTCATCAGCGCCATCTCTGCCGCACGCTTCTCACTGGCCTGGCGATTCGCGCCGAACTGCTTCGACTCCTTCAGAAACTGCTGTACGTACAGATACCGTTCAAGCAGATCCGCGTCATCCTCAATGGGACAGATGCAGTAAGCGTTCAGCGCATCTTTGTTGCGCTTTTCCACAGCTTCCTTCTTCCATACTTCCTTTCCCTTTTTGCCAAGGCAGGCATCCGCATATTTTCTTGCACGCGTGTGGAAGGAATTGTCGCACAGGAACTTTGATGCCTTGTAAAGAAGAGCAAAACGCTTCTCACCAAGTGATGCATATACATTTTTGCACCAGTCCATGTCA
>Ga0137306_100730_pt1 | contig 41442 bp, 41 predicted proteins | sample Inofroosms_March_FD_97187 | JGI IMG/M metagenome (GOLD analysis project Ga0137306, IMG submission 97187) | Mouse cecal microbial communities from Vienna, Austria - N-Acetylneuraminic and N-Acetylglucosamine D2O microcosms_March | ecosystem: Host-associated > Mammals > Digestive system > Large...
CAGCCGGACCTGCGGATACGGGATAAATTCGTAAAATGCCCCCATGGCATTGCTTCCGCCGCCCACACAGGCGATCACCGCGTCCGGAAGCTTCCCTTCTCTTTCCTGAAGCTGCTCTTTGATCTCCTCCCCGATGATCTTCTGAAAGTCCCGCACAATCATGGGAAAGGGATGGGGGCCCATCACGGAGCCCAGCACATACAGAGTGTCATCCATCCGCTTCGTCCATTCCCTCATAGTTTCATTGACCGCGTCCTTCAGCGTCTGCGTGCCGCTGGTCACCGGATGGACCTTTGCGCCCAGAAGCTCCATCCGGTATACATTCAGTGCCTGTCTGTCGGTGTCCTCCTTCCCCATATAAATCTCACATTCCATTCCCATCAGAGCGGCCGCTGTGGCCGTCGCCACCCCATGCTGTCCGGCACCGGTCTCCGCAATGACCCTTGTTTTGCCCATCCTCTTTGCCAGAAGCACCTGACCCAGCACGTTGTTGATCTTGTGGGAACCGGTATGGTTCAGGTCCTCCCGCTTGATATAGATCTTCGCGCCGCCCAGATCCTTTGTCATTTTCTCCGCAAAATACAGCATGGAAGGGCGCCCTGCATAGTTCTTCATCAATTCGTCCAGATCCCGGATAAATTCCGGGTCACGGCTGTATTTCTCATAGGCTTCCTCCAACTCGTGAACCGCGTTCATCAGAGTCTCCGGAATGTATTGCCCGCCGTATTGACCATATCGTCCCTTTCGGCTTGTTTCACTGCTGCTCATAGTATCATCCTCTCTTTTCTGAATCTGCTCTTTCTCATATCTGTCTTTATTTTCTCTGTTCCTGTTTTCCTTTTTCCCGGCATGCGTCACGGATGGCCCTCTCCTGGTTTGTGCGGCCGTCCATGCTGCTCCTGCGCACGCACGGCCTCCATAAACCGCCTGGCCTTTTTTTCGTCCTTCCTCCCCTCCGTCTCCACAGAACTGCTCACATCCACCGCCCATGGATGGCAGCATTTCAATGCTTCCGCAATATTTTCGGCACTCAATCCGCCTGCCAGGAAGAACGGCTTCGTGATCTCCGGAATCCAGTCCCAGCAAAAGGTCTCGCCGCTGCCCCCGTACCCGTCCGCTTTGTAAGTATCCAGGAGCAGATATTCGCAGGGAAGCTTTACCGCCTGCAGGATGTCCTCCTGTCCTCTCACCCGGACAGCCTTTATAACCGGCTTCTCTGTCCTCTCCTTCAGCCGGCGGATGTATGCCTCATCCTCATCACCGTGAATCTGGATCAGATCCAGCACGCCGCTTTCGGCCAGGCTTACAACCCGTTCCAGCTCTTCATTGACAAAAACCCCCACGCTCCGGATTTCCGGCTGCAGCTCCTTTTTCATACCGGCTGCCTGTTCCGGCGTGATCCGCCGTCTGCTGTCTGCAAATACAAACCCGGCAAAATCCGGCTTAAGGCGGTTCGCCATGCGGATATCCTCTCCGGTTTTCAACCCGCAGATTTTTATTTTAACCACAGAATCCCTTCTTTCCCCTCAGTTCCTCCAGCATCGCTTTTTTATCCCTGCACCGCATCAGTGTCTCCCCAATCAGCACGGCCTGCACATTTCCCTGCCGCAGCTTTTCAATGTCCTCCGCCGTACGGATGCCGCTCTCTGCCACAAACAGAATATCCCCGGGTACATATCTGCGCAGCTCCAGGCTGTTCTCCACATGAACCGTAAAGTCCTTCAGATTCCGGTTATTCACTCCAAGTATCCTTGCCCCGCAGGACAGCGCCTTGCCGATCTCCTGCTCATCGTGGGCCTCCACCAGGGCCGAAAGCCCCAGGCTGTCCGCGATCCTGATGGATTCTCTGATCTGTTCCTCACTGAGTATCGCACAGATCAGAAGCACTGCGTCTGCCCCCAGTACCTTCGCCTCATAGATCTGATAGCTGTCAACCGTAAAGTCCTTTCTGAGCACCGGAATTTTTACCCTCCCGGCGATCTCCTCCAGATAGCGGTCCTGCCCCAGAAAATATTCCGGCTCTGTCAGGCAGGAAATGGCCGCCGCCCCTGCCTGTTCATATTCTTTTGCGATCTCCAGATAGGGGAAGTGCTCCGCGATCACGCCCTTGGAGGGAGATGCTTTTTTCACCTCGCAGATAAACGAAATATCCTCCCCCCGCAATGCCTTTTCAAACGGGAAGTCGAAGCCGCCTTTTGCGCCTTCCTGCTCCGCCTCCGCTTTTTTCCCGGCAAGAACTTTCATCTCCCTGCAGGAAATCCTTTTCTTTTCCGCCTCAACCCGCCTTTTGGCAGATTTTGCAATCTCATCTAAAATCATGGCCTATCCCTCTTTCCTCCGGCAATTTGCTCTGTAAATGCACAGCTTTGCCCGAAACAATGATACAAATGCTATTCCTGATATTCTTTTGTCGCTGCCGTAAATTCCTCCAGCTTTGCCAGGGCTTTTCCGCTGTCGATCAGCTCCGCCGCTTTTCGGATGCCTTCCGCCAATGTAATGCCGTCTATCCCGAGATACAGGCTCATACCCGCGTTCATCAGTATCACGTCCCGCTTTGCACCTCTTTCTTTTCCAGAGAGGATATCCCGTGTGATCTGCGCATTTTCTTCCGGAGTTCCCCCGATCATCTCATTCAGACCGCAGCACCGGAGTCCAAACTGCTCCGGTGTAATCGTGTACCGGGTAATCTCGCCGCAGCGGATCTCACAAACAATGGTTTCCCCTGTCAGAGTGATCTCATCCAAGCCGTCTTCCCCGCATACTGCAACGCCGCGGACTACCCCCAGATTTCCCAGAACCCTTGCGAGAGGCTCCACCAGCTTTTTATCATAGACGCCCAGAAGCTGCATAGTGGCTGCCGCCGGATTGGACAGCGGCCCCAGGATATTGAATACGGTGCGGACGCCCAGCTCCCTGCGGACCGGAGCCGCGTATTTCATAGACGAATGGTATACCGGCGCAAACAGGAAGCACATTCCTGTCCGGTTCAGGATCGTCTCGTTTTGCTGTGCGTTCAGTCCTACATTCACGCCCAGGCATTCCAGAACATCCGCCGCGCCGCTCTTGCTGGACACGCTCCGGTTGCCGTGTTTCGCCACCGGAACCCCGCCTGCCGCCACCACAAATGCGGTGGTGGTGGAGATGTTAAATGTTCCCACCTCGTCCCCGCCGGTTCCTACGATATCAATGACCTCCCGCTCCGGATGGATCTTGACCCCCTTCTCACGCATGACCTCTGCAAATGCGGTAATCTCCTCAATACTCTCCCCCTGCATCCGCAGCGCCGTCAAAAATCCCCCCATCTGCGCCTGGGTCGCCGTGCCGTCCATCATTTCCTCCATCACCTGCTTCGCCATATCATAGCACAGGTCTCTGCCCTCCAGTAATTCATAAATTGCTTCTTTGATCATGCTCTTCCCTTCCTTTCCGATAGTAATATTTAAAAAATTTTTCAAAATCTGTATTCCGGATTCTGTCAAAATAGATTCCGGATGGAACTGCAGCCCATATACAGGAAATGTTTTGTGCTGCACCGCCATGACCTCCCCTTCCGGAGACAATGCCGTGATACGGAGTGTTTCCGGCACGGTTTCTTTTTTTGCCGCAAGGGAATGATACCTGGCCGCATCCAGCTCCTTTCCCAGCCCGACAAACAGTTCGCAGTCCGGCGCAAGCCTTAACCTGCTTTTCTTCCCGTGCATAAGCTGTGCGGCCCGGGTGATCTTTGCTCCGTAGACCTCACAGATGGCCTGGTGCCCCAGACAGATTCCAAGGATCGGAATTTTCCCCTGAAATGCTTCCACCACCTGTTCACAGATTCCCGCGTCCTTCGGGTAACCCGGGCCGGGGGAGAGAACAATGTGTGTCGGATGCATTCCGGCGATTTCCTCCACCGTAATCCTGTCATTTCTCACTACCCGGATATCCGGCTGCAAGGTTCCCAGATGCTGAACCAGATTGTACGTAAAGCTGTCATAATTGTCGATCAGCAAGATCATCCTTCCCCGCCTCCTTCTGCTTCCCCGGCGCGCATGATTGCCTGAAGCACTGCCGCCGCTTTGTTTCCTGACTCCTGATATTCGGTCTCCGGCACGCTGTCCGCCACGATGCCGCCTCCGGCCTGGACATAGACCATATCGTTCTTCCGGACTGCCATACGAATCGCGATACAGGTATCCATGTTTCCGGTAAAATCAATATACCCAAGAGCGCCTCCGTAGATCCCCCGTGCTTCCTGCTCCAGTTCTTCAATGATCTGGCAGGCCCTGATCTTCGGCGCTCCGGACAGTGTTCCGGCGGGAAGCACGGCTTCAATGGCATCCAGCGCATCCAGATCCTCCCGGATATCCCCCTCCACCCGGGAGCAGATATGCATAATCCGGGAATATTTATGGATCATCTGATATTCTGTCACCGCAACGCTTCCAAACCGGCTGACCTTCCCCAGATCATTGCGCCCCAGATCCACCAGCATATTGTGCTCCGACAGTTCCTTTTCATCCTGCAGCAATTCCTCTGTCAGCATTCTGTCTTCTTCCTCCGTCCTGCCTCTGGGCCTGGAGCCCGCTACCGGAAAGGTGGCCAGCCTTCCCTTGTTCAGACGCACCAGCGTCTCCGGAGACGTGCTCATCAATTCCTCCTCTTCCGTGTGGAGATAAACCATATAAGGGGAAGGATTGGTGGTCCGCAGCACCCGGTATGCATTCAGCAGGCTCTGCTTCATAGGGCTTCGGAACTGCCTGGATATAACCGCCTGAAAGATATCGCCGTTTCGGATATATTCTTTTGTCCGCTCTATCTGCCTGCAGTAGTCTTCCTTTTTCACAGCGCAGGTAAAATGGATTTCCTTCTGTTCAAATGCCGGTGCCGGCGGAATATCCTGCCTCAACAAAGCGGACAGCTTCTCAATCTCGGCACATGCCTTTCCGTAATTTTCCAGTACCTGGTCGGTTTTCATATTTACGATCAGGATCAGCTTCTGTCTCAGATGGTCATATGCGATCACTTTGTCAAACATCATCACGTCATAATCTGAAAATTCCCCTTTCCGGATATCCAGCACCGGCTCCGCATATCCGATCATGGAATAAGCAAAATAACCTACAAATCCTCCGGTAAACGGCGGCAGCTCCGGAAGGACCGGTGCCTTACAGGTCTTCAATATGTCCCGCAGGATCTCCAGGGGACGGTGGGTTTCTATCTGCCGTTTCTTTCCGTTTTCTTCTATCACCACCCGGGCGGTTTTTCTGCAGATCCGGGATTCCGTCTCCCCACTTCCCCGGATTTCCGGCTCTTCCTCATCCGCGGCATCCCCATCCTCCGGCGGGTCCTTTGCAATCCCCCGGCATGTCACCCGCATCACCGGATCACATCCCATAAAGGAATACCTCCCCCACTTCTCACCGCCCTCCACGCTTTCCAGCAGGTAGTATCTGCTGCTGGAAAGCGCGAGCTTCCGGAGAATCGCAATGGGAGTCGTGCTGTCTCCGAACAGTTCCCTGCTGATCGGAATCACAGAATAATTTTTTGCAAGCTTCATAATGGTCTCTCTGTCTGGTCTCACCATCCTCTTACACTTCCTTTCCTGAAAACGAAAAAAATCCCTGCCCCACTGGAAATCTCTTTCCAATGGGACAAGGACTGATCGTCATATCATCACCCTGCGGTGCCACCCATATTGCCAGTCTGCCTCTTCCTGAAAAACAGGACAAACCGGCCGCTCTTTCATGTACTAACATACACTCCCTGCTGATAACGGATCGGTTCCCCCGTCAGCGTCTACTCCTTCCCGAATCATATCCGGTAGTTTCAAGCTGCCCTCACAAGTCCATTCAGTAAAAACTCTTGCTGCCATAATCCCACCGCCTATGGCTCTCTGTAAACAAATATTCTTACCTACTCCTCTTGTTCATCGGTTTCATGTGCTAAAGTATTAATTTGTTAACTTGGTACATAGTATATGCGCCAAACCGGAAAATGTCAAGAAAAAATTCAGAAATTATTCTTTCGCATCCAGTTCGAACCAAAACTCCACGCCGTTGTCGTAATTACGCACCCCATATTCCTGATGGAAGGATTCCATGATCGCCTTCACGATGGACAGGCCGATCCCGTTCCCACCGTATTCCCTGGTGTGCGCCTTATCGACCTTGTAGAACTTATCCCACAGCTTTCCGATATCCTCCTCCGGAATGGGTGTCCCGCTGTTAAATACAGTGACGCGCACAATGTCTTCCCTGGGGATGACACGAATCTCGATCCGCTTCTCGTGATCCACATGGTGAAGCGCATTGGTCAGATAATTGCGGAACACCTGCTCCGTCTTATATTCATCCGACCATACATAGACCTCCTCGCCGGCGATAAAATCCACCGACGCCTCCGCCTGCTGGATCAGAATCTCGCAGCTCGCGATCACGCCCCGAAGCAGCCGGATCAGGTCGAACCGCTCTACATCCAACTGTTCTGAGCCAAATTCCAGTTGGTTCAGTGTCAGAAGGTTCTTGACCATATGATTCATCTTATTGGATTCGTCTATGATCACGTCACAATAGAACTCCCGGCTTTCAGCGTCCTCGCTGATCCCCTCCTTGAGCCCTTCCGCGTATCCCTGGATCAGGGCGATGGGGGTCTTCAATTCGTGAGATACATTGCCCAGAAACTCCGTGCGCATATTCTCGATCTTTTCCTTCTGTTCAATGTCCTTCTGTAACTGATTGTTTGCTTTTTTCAGCTCGGATATGGTCATTTCCAACTTCTGCGACATCGTATTGAAGCTTTCTCCCAGAATCCCGATCTCGTCATTTCCGCTGCCCGTATACCTGGCGTTAAAGTCCAGATTCGCCATTCGCTTGGACAATACAGCCAGCTCCAGGATCGGGTTGGTGATCTTCTGGGAAAAGAACCAGACAAAGCATGCTCCGAACACCAATGCCGCTATGCCAACATAGGCCAAAAATTTGTTCGCCAGCTCCGCGCTGTCCCGGATACTGTCCAGAGGGCTCCGCAGCAGAAAAAGCGCGCCGTCAGAAAGCTTTCCGAACATCTCCAGATAAAATGTGTCCTGATTCACCGGATCTTCTGACCTGTAGAAGGTATAATTCTGCGCCTGATCCAGCACTTTTCCCCGGCTCTGCCCTATGATATAGCCGAACAGTTCCTCTATCAGCACATCCTTTACCTGTATTGAAAACAAGATGGGTTCTAAGGAATACTCGTCGTGCCTTACCACCAGCATGGAAATATTGGCGTTCACGCTTTTCGACTCAATCTTCTCCTGCTGCTTTTTCTCCGCCACGCTTCCCGAAGACACCGCGGAATCAATCATTTGATACATCTCGATCATCTCGGACTTTTTGTGGAGGACATAATATTGTCTCAGAAACATGGAATTTACAATAAAAACCACTGCCAGCAGCATGGCGATCAATCCAACAAATACGACTACCAGCTGCCGTTTAATTGATTTTGCCATAATCAGCCTTCCACCTCAAACTTATATCCCATACCCCAGATGGTTTTGATACATTCGCCCTTTTCTCCCAGCTTGCTCCTGAGCTTTTTCACATGGGTATCGATGGTGCGGGCGTCGCCGAAATAATCGTAATTCCATACATGGTTCAGAATCTTTTCCCTGGACAGGGCAATTCCCTGGTTCTCAATGAAGTAGGACAGCAGTTCAAATTCCTTATAGCTTAAGTCAACCTGCCGCTCACCGATCTTCACGATGTGGGCCGCCTTATCGATCATGATCCCGCCCGCGTTGACAGCGTCATTCTTTTCCAGGCCAAGGGTCCTTCTCAGGATCGCTTCCACCCGTGCAACCAGGATCTTCGGGCTAAAGGGCTTGGAAATGTATTCATCCACCCCCAGTTCAAAGCCCTGCAGTTCGTCCCGCTCGTCCGAACGGGCAGTCAGCATGATCACCGGCACCCGGGAATGCTCCCGGATCTCCCGGCACACCTGCCATCCGTCCATCTTCGGCATCATCACGTCCAGGATGACCAGCGCGATATCTTTGGCTTCATAAAAGATGTCCATCGCTTCCATCCCGTCCCCTGCTTCCAGAACCACGTATCCTTCCCTTACAAGGAAATCCCGGACAAGCTTGCGCATCCTGCTCTCATCATCAACGACTAAAATCTTTATCTTTTCCATAGGGCATCTCTCCTTTTGTGGTATAGTATACGAAAAAGATATGTTTCTTTTGTGAAATCCATCCTCTATTTTTTTGATCATTCCACACTTTTCAGAGATTCCACCATGTTGATCTTCTTTAATTTAAAATACATTACAAAATTCACAAACGCGGAAAATCCGACGGTGATCAAAAACCCATACACAAAGCTGCTGAAATCGATATTCCGTCCGAACATGGCCGAATCGATTTCCACCGTCACAATGACAAACTGATGCAGAAACCTTCCAAGCACCATCCCCGCAAACGCGCCGAGTACGGTCAGGATCACATTTTCCCGGTAAACATACTGGGCCACCTCGCCCGGATAGAAGCCCAGGACTTTCAGCGTGGCCAGCTCCCTCTTCCGCTCCGTGATATTGATATTATTTAAGTTATACAGCACCACAAACGCCAGCATTCCGGCCGAGATCACCAGCACGACCATTACGATATTCAGACTCACCAGCATATCGTCGAGCTGGGACTCGATATCCTTCGTATAGCTTGCGCTTAAGGCGCCCTTTTCCTTTAACACGGACTCGCCCACATCCTCCAGCTCTTTTTCCTTTCCTTCTTTCATGATAAAGTAAACCGAATTGTATTCCGGCGCCCTTCCGTGTACTTCTTCATACAGGGCGGGAGACATGTAGAGGAAGTGCTGCATATAATTCTCGCAAATCGAGGAAATCCGAACTTCAATCTCTCCCTTTGCGTCGTCCTTGATCCAAACCCTGTCCCCTGGCTGTACCTGGAGCTGCTTCGCCATTTTTTCCGTCAGGATCACGCCCTCATCGTCCAAAGTATATGTCTCCTTTGTGATTCTGTCCCTGTGGATCACAAATTGGGGAAATCGCTCCGCGTCCTCCGGGACATTCAGGTATACATCCTTTTTTTTGCCGCCATTGCTGATCGTCACCTGCTTGAGCAGGTTCAGCTCCGTCTTTTCCACCCGCGTGTCTTCTGTGAGCGCTTCATATGCCTGCGTCTTCTCTTTCCTGGACGCATCCTCATTCAGGATGATATTTCCGTCATAAATCTGCAGCTCATGATACTGCAGAAATCCGATATCAAAAATGGAATCCTTTAATCCGAAGCCCACCAGCAGAAGAGCCATGCAGCCCCCGATTCCAAAAATCGTCATGAAGAACCTTTTTTTATACCGGATCAGGTTCCGAATCGTCGCTTTCCATGTAAAATTCAAACGGTTCCAGATAAACGGGACCCGCTCCAGCAAAACCCGCTTCCCCTGTTTGGGCGCAGGCGGTCGCATCAGTTCTGCAGACTGCTCCCGAAGTTCCCGGTAACAGGAAAAAAAGGTCGCAAGCAATGTACATGCCAGCGCCGCCGCCGATGCCATCAGCGCATAACGGATATCGTACGGAATCACCACATTGGGAATATGCTCGTACATGATCTTGTAGGCCGTGATGATAATATAAGGAAATACTTTTTCTCCGAAAAGCACGCCCACGATACTTCCCATGACCGTAGCCAGGCAGGCGTAGCCCAGATATTTTCCCGCGATGGAATGCCGCTCGTATCCCAATGCCTTCAGGGTTCCGATCTGGATTCGCTGCTCCTCCACCATACGGGTCATGGTGGTCAGGCTGATCAGCGCAGCCACCAGGAAAAACAGCACCGGAAACACTTCTCCGATGGCGCGCATCCTGTCCGCATTTTCCCCGTATCCTGCGTGCTCCGGCAGGTCGTCCCGGTCATTGATATACCATTTTGCGTGTTCGATCTTGCTGATCTCATCCTCCGCGTCCAGAATCTTCTTTTCCCCGTCCGCGATCTTGTCCTCAGCTTCCTCTTTTCCTTCCTGGTATTCTTTCTCGGCGTCTTTTAACTCCTGCTCTTTCTCTGCAAGCTCTGCCCGCGCGTCGGCAAGCTTCTTCTCCCCCTGTCGGAGCTGATACCAGCCGTCGTTGATCTGGGCCTGGGCATCCGCAAGCTGATCCCTTCCGGATTGGATCTGCCGCTTCCCGTCTTCAAGCTGGGAGAGCGCGTCATCCAACTGGGCCTTTCCCTCATCCAACTGGGCCTGGCCTTCGTTCAACTGGGCTTTTCCCTCGTCAAACTGAGCCTGGGCCTCATCGATCTGGGCCTGGGCGGCCGCAATCTGACGTCCGGCTTCTTCCAACTGCGGGCCTGCCGCATCCAGTTCCGCCTTTCCGGCCTCCAGCTGGGCTTTTCCGGCCTCCAGCTCTGTCTTTCCGGCTTCAAGCTGGGCCTGGGTATTCTCAAGCTGAGTCCGGGTCGCGCTGATCCGGGCTTCCCCTTCGGCAATCTGCCCCGCCATAGCCTGCAGCGCCGCAAGCGCCGCGTCATCTTTGCCGCCGGCGGCAACCAGGGCGTCGTACTCTGCTTTCTTTGCCTGATACTGCTCTTTTGCTCCGTTCAGTTCGCTGATTCCTTCATCCAATGCCTGGAACCCTGCCTCCAGGGCAAGGTATCCCTCATCCAACTGTACTCTTTTTTCTTCAAGAAGCTGCCGGTTCTGTTCGTATTCCCGCATGCCTCGCTCATACTCCGCTTTTCCCTGCTCATACTCCTGCTTCCTGGCATAAAATTCTTCTTTCTGTTCATTAAATTCGTCCAGCTGCCGGTTAAATTCCGCCAGCTTCTGGTTGAACTCCTCCAATTGGCCGTTATATTCTTCTACATGCAGGTTGTATTCCTCGATCTTTTCATTGAGCAGGTCGTTCTGCCGGTTCAGTTCCTCCGTGTTCCGGTCTACTTCATTTTGGCCGGAGATCAGGTCTGCACGGGAATTTTCCAGTTCTGCGGCAGAATCGTCCAGCTTCTTTTTTCCGTCCTTTAACTGTCTGTGCCCGTCGTCCAGCTTTTTCCTGGCGTCCTCCAGCTCCTTCTCAGCCTCTTTTTTCGCGTCCTTGAGCTCCTTCTTCGCATCATCCAGCTCTTCGTTCGCCTCGTCTATGATCTCCTGATACCTGGCATCCTCCTGCTTTTTGCGGATGGCCTCGACATGCGTCTTTACTTCCTCCACGCGGTCCGTATAGGGGGCCGTAAATTCCAGCAGTTCCTCCGCGCCCTCCACGGATGCATAAATTTCCGTATAGACATCCAGGGAAAAGCTTTCCTCCGGCACGCTGACAAAGCCGGCAATGCTCCCTGTGCCGATGGTTGTACTTCCTCTCTGGAAGCCGATGTAGCACGGGCTGCTGACTGTTCCTACAATGGTAAATGTATCCGTAGACAAGCTGTCTGTAATCGCGTCGTCCGTTCCCGATCTGAACGTAAGCCTGTCCCCGATCTGAAATCCGCCGGCCATGAGGTAATCCGCGTCTACCACGCATTCGTCCTTCTCCTCGGGAAGCCTGCCGCTCTCCACGGTCAGAAGATTCATAGTCGGAAGGATGGACATGATATGTACCGCCTGCTGGCTGTCATTTGCCTGGCACAGGGCGTCTATGGAATATCCGTATTCTACCTTTTTGATCCCTTCTACCTTTTTCAGCGCCCGCACATCGTCCTCTGTCAGTCCAAGGGTACTGATCACCTGGATATCGAAGAGCTTCTTTTCATCAAAATAGGCGTCCCCGGAATACCGCATATCCGGCTCCGCCGCCCGTATTCCGGAAAAAAACGCAACTCCGATTGCCACAATGAAAAAAATGGACATAAATCTTCCGAAGCTGGTTTTTATTTCCATGAAAAAATCTTTTCTCAGTGCTTTTTTACCCATATGTAAAACCTGCCGTTTTCTTTTTTTTCAGTTACTGCTCATGATCCTGCTGTTGTTACATGCTGCCTTACCATTCGATCAGGTCGATCGACAGCGGGTGTGTGTTTGTTTCCATGGCGGATACTTTTCCGTTCTTGATCTTGATCAGACGGTCCGCCATCGGCGCCAGCGCGGAATTGTGGGTAATCACGATCACGGTCATTCCTTTTTGCCTGCACATCTCCTGTAAAAGCTTTAAAATCGCTTTTCCCGTATTGTAGTCCAGCGCTCCCGTAGGCTCGTCGCAGAGCAGCAGCTTGGGATTTTTTGCCAGCGCCCGGGCAATGGATACCCGCTGCTGTTCCCCTCCCGAAAGCTGTGCCGGAAAATTGTCCAGCCGGTCGCCCAGGCCCACGTCCTCCAGAACTGTCTGCGCATCCAGCGGCTCTCTGCAGATCTGCAGAGCAAGTTCCACATTCTCCTTTGCCGTCAGGTTTGGAACCAGGTTGTAGAACTGAAACACAAATCCGATGTCGTTCCTCCGGTATCCGGTGAGCTGCCGCTCGTTATATCCGGTGATGTCCTCTCCGTCCACCGTGATCCTGCCGGTTGTGGCGGTATCCATTCCGCCTAAAATGTTCAGAACCGTGGTCTTCCCCGCCCCGCTGGGCCCTACAATCACCACAAACTCCCCTTTTTTTATCGCAAAATCAATCCCGTCTACCGCCCGGATCTCCACTTCGCCCATCCTGTATACTTTCGTGATATTCTCTAGTTGAACAAACTCTGCCATAGATGTTTTCCTTTCGTTTTCTATAGAGTCTCATTATAGCATATAAAAAACCAAAGAAAACAAATTTCATATTTTTTTTATATAAGTTTGGATTTTGACCAGTTGTGTTTTGAAATCAACCAACTATCGCAAATCCATTGAAACTATTATCTGCTTTACTTATAATTGCCTTGTAAAGAAAAAGAAAGAGGTGATTATCATGCAGGTCGAAATTAAAATTGACAGTTCATATATTGACCCCAAAGTAATCATACTGACTGCTTCAATGACAGAAGATGTGAGTAACATTATAAAAAAACTTTCAGAAAATGCCTCACAAATAATTTCTGGGTATAAAGATGAAAAAATTGAAATATTGGAACAGACAGATTTGATTCGTATTTATGCAAATTCTGGAAAAGTTTTTGCAGTTACTAACAAAGGGGAATATATTCTTCGACTTAGATTATATGAGATAGAAAATCGATTACCCTCTAATCAATTCATTCGTATATCAAATTCGGAAATTATTAACTTAAAAAAAGTCAATAATTTTGACTTAAGTTTTACAGGTACAATTCGCGTTAAATTATCAAATGGATTAACAACATATGTATCCAGACGCTATGTTCCAAAACTAAAAAAGAGATTAGGAATATGAGGTGAATGTTATGAAAAAGAAAATTATTAAGCGTAGTCTTTTAGGGTTTCCACTTGGAATTACAATGGGCTATTTCATTACAATCTTGATTTCTCTTGGTTGGGCAAATGGATATTACTCGCCTTGTGTCCCCGAACTCATATCTATTATGGGAAATGAAATCAATGCTGTCATTTTGCAAACAATTCTTTGTGGAATATTAGGTGTGGGATTTGCGGCAAGTTCAGTAATATGGGAAATGGATAGTTGGAGCATTGTAAAGCAGACAGGAATTTACTTTTCAATTATTTCCGTAATAATGTTACCAATCGCTTATTTTGCATATTGGATGGAACATAGTATAGCTGGATTTTTAATCTATTTTGGGATTTTCGCTTTAATTTTTGTAGTTATATGGATAATACAGTTTGGTATAGGCAGATATAATGTAAGAAAAATGAATGAGAAATTGTTTCAAACGAAGGATAATAGAAATAAGTAAGCAACAATGGATTCTATGTCCTGTCTGTGGAAATAAAACTCGAACAATGATACAAGAAGATACCGAGATGAGAAAATTTCCTCTCTATTGTCCGAAGCGCAGGAAAGAAACGATCATCAAGATTCATGATATGAAAATCACGCTGCAGTCAGTAAATGATCATATATGCCGCCGCTATGGGTAACGCCATAACGGCGGTTTTTCAATGCCTTTCGGCTATCTCTTTCAAAGTATTTTTTACACTGTTTTTGCGGTGGTTTCTGCTTGTTGCATTCCTGTATCTCACGCAAATCTCCTAAAAACATCCTTTCTATAAATTGACTTAACAAACGAGCCGTAAAAATAGGACTGAAACACTATATTAGTGCAACAGCCCCTTTCTGCATACAGAGCGGCAGCTCCAGCCCATATTCCTCCAGCAGTCTCTGGTCCGACAGGATCTCTTCCGTCCGGCCGTCCTTCACGATCCTTCCATCCGCCATCAGTACTGTCCGTTCACAGGTATCCAGGACCAGGTCCAGATCATGGGACGCAATGATCTTCAAGTGCGCAAATGAATTTAAAATGCGGATTAAATTCCGCCTGTTTCTCGGATCCAGCGCGATGGACGGCTCATCCATCAATATGATATCCGGCGTCATGGACAGGATCGTAGCGATCGAAACCAACTTCTTCTCGCCCCCTGACATCTTGTAGATCTGCTTTTCCCGCAGATGTCCGATTCCCGTCACGACAAGCGCCTGCTCCACTCTTCTCTCCACTTCCGCCTCCGGCAGCCCATAATTCCTCGGTGCAAACGCAATATCCTCATAAGCCGTGTTCATAAACAGCTGACTATCCGAGTCCTGAAACACATACCCGATCTTAGAGCGGATCTGGGACAGCGTGCGCTTTTCCACCGGAATCTCCTCCACTCTGATGGAGCCCGTAAAATCCAGGTTCAGCCCTACCAGCATTTTCAGAAATGTAGACTTCCCCACTCCGTTCGCGCCGATGATGCCGATAGAATCCGTCTCCGACGCATGCAGAGATATTCCCCGCAGTATTTCCTTTCCCTTCTCATATCCAAAGGAAACATTTTCCACATCAATATGTATATGGCTCATTGTGTCCTCCTGTGAATCAGCTTCTTACAAGATTCGCTTGACGAATCTGACTGCCATTTTTATCTGACTGCGAATAGTAACACCTTTTTCCTTCCCGCTCTGATCACTTTTTTATCCTATGTTTTCAGGAAAACAGCGCCCCTGCCGCCAGAATGACCGGCCATCTCCGAAATACTGCAAAAACTGCCAGCCAGAACAGCAGATACGCCAGATCCTGCCGCCGGAATACCGCCCGTTCCTGCAGATAAGCATAGTCCCCCCGATATCCCCGGAGCAGCATACTATCATAAACCTCATTCGCCCGGTCCATGCTCCGCAGAAGGAGCTGCCCCGCAAGCGGCCCCCATGCCTTAAAATGGATCCCCTTCTGATGAGGCGCCCGCAGCTCATACGCCTGTGTGATACGGTTCACTTCCTCCAGAAGCACCGTGATATAGCGGTAGGTGAGCATAAACTGCGTTACCACCGCTTTGGGAACATGCAGCAGCCGGAGCGCATAACAAAGCCGGTCCACAGACGTTGTGGCAATCAGCAGATAGGAAGCCAGCACACTGAACACACCTTTCATGATCAGCGTTGCCATAGACAGAACCCCGGCGCTGATTCGGATTCCGCCGATCCGGATCACATTTTGATCCAGAAACGGATTCAAAATCCCCACAAAACAGACCAGCGGCAGCACGAGTCGAAGCCGTTTCAGGCTATCTGCAAAGGATAATTCGGACAGAATAAATAAGGCTATCGGATAGACAGACATCCCGGCAGTTCCCGCCGTGTCATATTTATGGAAAGATACCACCGCCGAGATATATACGATGGTCAGCACAAGCTTGACCAGCGGATGAATCCGATTCACCCACTGGTCCCTTGATGCCAGCATATCCATATGATGTATCTCGCAAATCGCGCCACTGATCCTGTTCATACCTGCTCATTCCTTCTGATCCATTACGGCTCCGAACATTTCCTGAAAAATTTGAACAAATAGCTTGCCCCTACACAGACGCCCAGGACCGCCGCCGCTCCCGCGATACCGGAAAACGTGGTGCCAAGCGCCGACTCCGACCCCGGAAATGCATAATCCGGCAGCAGTGACGTAGCTTCCTGTACTGCACCTGATGCCTCATAAATCCTGCCTTCCGCTTCCAGATCTGCCGAACCGGTCAGCTTCTCGATGGACCATTCCAGCCCGTCCGGATGGGAAGAAGCCGCCAGAGACAGTCCTCCTCCGATCAGCACTGCCGCAGCAGCCAGGACAAGGATCGTCTTCTTAAAGGAAAATCTTCCCCTGTCTTTCTCCTTAGGAGAGCTGCCATAGAGCAGTTCCGGCCTTGCTTCATAGACAAATACAAGAACCGCAGCAGTGATCAGCCCTTCTACAAAACCTATCGCCAGATGGATCGGCTGCATCGTCCCCACAAAGACCGCGAAAGGCAGTTCTGTGATTCCTGAGGCTAACGTTTCCAGACACACGCTGAACGCTCCCAGCTGCAGGGTCAGCACACATCCCAGGATAGACGCCGCCGCAATCTTTGCTTTTGACATCCCGCGCTTCATCAAAGGCTTCCAGATCAGGAGCGCTCCCAGAAAGCATCCGTAAAACGCCATATTCCAGACATTGCATCCCAGGACAAGGAGTCCTCCGTCGGCAAAAAGCAGCCCCTGGATCAGAAGCACCCCGATCATTGTCAAAAAGCCGGCATAAGGTCCCAGCAAAGCTGACAAAAGCATCCCTCCGCACAGATGTCCGCTGGAACCCGTCCCCGGAATTGTAAAATTGATCATCTGGGCTGCAAATACAAAGGCTCCCATCACTCCCATCACCGGAACCTTCTTTGTATCCATATCCAACCGTACCTTTTTCACCGAATAAGCCGCTGCCGCCGCAGAGCAGACATACATCGTACCTGCCACCGCCGGAGCTGCCAAAGCATCTGCCATATGCATCGTGATCCCTCCCATTTCCATTCTCCAAAAAACCGGCAGCCCTTCTTGCATATGCTCATATCCATATGCCAGGCAGGTCGGACGCTGTCTTGTACTGCAAGCCCGGTGCCGATTTTAATTTCATTTTACTATACAAGATTATCACATCACAGCACGAATACAAGCCCCCCTGGGGGTTAATTATTTTACTGGGCTGGATGCCGTTACTATGAGCCCCCGGTCAGTCCGCGAATAATAGCTGTTACTGTTCACAGCCTGACCGGGTGCTCACAGTAACTAATAACTAATTATAAGCATGATCGTAATGAATTGTAACATTGAAACACCCCCAATTTTATGATACAATGATTGCGCGGGTACGTAAGATAAAATCGAGGTGGACAGTATGCATAGGATATTAGTTGCAGACGATGTGGAGATCAACCGCGAGATACTGCACGACATGCTGATGGAGGATTATATTGTAGAGACGGCGGAGGATGGTGCGCAGGCCGTCCAAAAGCTGCAGGAATACCGGGACGGCATCGCGGCTCTTCTGCTGGATCTGCAGATGCCGCGTATGGACGGCTATGCTGTCCTGAACTGGATGAACGACCACAAGTGGATCGATACCATCCCAGTCTTGATCATAAGCAGCGAGAGAGCCGTAGAGATTGAAAACTATTGCTTCGAAATGGGCGTTTCGGATTTTATCCACAAGCCCTTTAACAGTTCTATTGTCAAAAAGCGGGTAGATAATATCGTCGAGCTCTTTGCCCGCAAAAACGGGCTGGAACAGACTATCGCCCAGCAGACAAGGGCACTGGAGGAGCAGCGCCAGATCATCCGTCTGCACACGCGGCAGCTGAGGGATACCAAGATCTTCAACGATCTGATGATGCAGTACCGCAGCGCCATCATGGTGATCGAAGCAAAGCTCAAGGTCCTTTACGAGGAATTTGCCCAGGAGTACAACCGGAATCCCTTTGAGTCCATCAAGAGCCGGCTGAAATCCCCTGAGAGCATTTATGAAAAGCTGGATCGAAAAGGATTTCCCATTACAGTAGAAAGTATCCGGGAATATCTTGCCGACGTAGCAGGAGTCCGCGTGATCTGTTCCTTTCCGGATGATATTTACCGCCTGGCCGATCTGGTGGTCCAGTCCAATGACATCATTCTGGTGCAGAAAAAGGACTATATCAAGAACCCCAAGTCCAACGGCTACCGCAGCCTGCATCTGATCCTGGACGTTCCCATCTTTCTGTCCGTCGGAAAGGAATATGTAAAGGTGGAAATACAGTTTCGGACCATTGCTATGGACTTCTGGGCCAGTCTGGAACACAAGCTGAGGTACAAAAAGGATTTGGAAAATACGTTGGAAATTGAACGGCAGCTAAAGGTCTGCGCTGACTCCATCGATGTTCTGGACTATCAGATGATGCAGATCCGGAACCGGATCGACAAGACTAATACCGCATTGCTCGTGCGGGATATCGAATATCCATAAACAAAAGTGTGCGGCATAATTCCTTTCCGCCGCACACTCAATCTTATATTGCCATCATCTTTTCACTTTCAAATGCTTTCGCGATCACGCCCACAAGGACCGCGCCCAACACCAGTGTCACTCCAAGAGTCATCCCGTACTGCGCAAAGGTCACTTCCTGGGTCAGGATCCCCTGCAGTGCAATTGACGTATTATAGATCGGGAGCATATAGAACCAGCTCTTCGGCGCGTCCGTCGTAAACATGGTCAGAATCCCCAGTACGAGAACCAGCATATATATCGGCGTCACATAAGAGCTTGCCTCCTTTACCGTCTTTGCAAATACAGATACCAGCACAATGATAGCCGAGTACAAAAATGCGATGGCGACAAGAAGCAGTGCCAGCATTCCAATCTGCTGTACGCTCAGCGTCAGGCTGATGCCCAGATCTTCCCCGGACGACCCGCCCAGCATCTGGGGCATGAAGATCACCATAGCCGCCACATAGACTACCGACGACACCCCAGAAATGATCATCAGTGCAAATACCTTTCCCAACACGATGGAACTCCGCTTGATCGGAGAAACCAGAAGACTCGCCATTGTCCCCCGTTCCTTCTCTCCTGCCACCATGTCCGTTCCGATTCCCATAGCTCCGGCAAACAAGAGGATCGTCACGAAGTAGGGCAGCATCGTTCCGAGTACCTTTCCCCCTGCCTTCTGGTCATCCTGAATGATCATATCCGGATTATCCGAATTTACGGTAAATACCGCCAGCTTCTGCATATCGTCCACACGCTCGGCCAGCAGCGTCTGCCGGTACATCTCCAGCACACCGGTCGAGATTACATCAAATGCCGCCCTGGAATATTCCTCCGACGGATTGTAGTAGGTCTTCACCTGTACGATCTCGTCCCCTTTCTGATAATTTCCGACCGCTTCCTCAAAATATTCCGGAAATTCAATCCACAGATCCGCCTCGCCGTTTCGAATCTGCTCTGTTATATCTTCCCGGTCCTTCGCGGTCCGGATCTCACACTGGGTTCCGGTCTGCCCCAGAAAACCTTCAAACTCTGCAGGAGCATTTTCCACATATACAACAGGCACGTGCTCCTCCACATCCTGATCTGCTTTCATACTCATATTGCTGACAAGGCTCATCACCACGATCATGATCACGACCGGAAGGATAAATACGGAAAACAGCATCTTTCCGTCCTTGAATACGCGCGCCAGTTCCTTGCCGCAAATCTGCCTGATTCCGTCCATCATAATACCTCTCCCTTTCTCTCCCTGTAAAGTTCAAAAAATGCATCCTCCAGATCCTGTGCCCCGGTTTCCTGAAGGATCTCCCCCAGCCTTCCTTCTGCCACCTTCTGTCCGTCAATGATGACGCCGATCCTGTCGCAGATCTTCTCCGCCTCAGACATGATGTGGGTGGAAATAATGACCAGCTTGCCGTCATTTTTCAGCTTTTTCAGGTAATCCGTCACCCCTCTCGCCGTCACCACATCCAGCCCGTTGGTCGGCTCGTCAAAGATCACGATGTCCGGATCATGGACCAGACATACCGCGATCGCCGCTTTCTGCCCCATGCCGGTAGACAGCTCCTTGATCTTCTTATGTGCAAAATCCTTGATTCCAAAATACTCGAACAACTCTTCCTTTCTGGCCTTAAGTTTCTCCTCCGGCACATGATGGAGCCTTCCGAAAAAATCAAACATATAATCTACAGAAAACTGCGGGTCCAGCTTGATATCGCCTGTCAGAAACCCGATCTTCTCCCGCACCTGCTCTGGTTCCTTCTGTACCTCATGCCCGGCAACATAGATTTCTCCCTTCGAAGGACGGATAATGGTGGAAATGCATCGAAGCGTGGTCGTCTTTCCCGCCCCGTTGGGTCCTAAAAGCCCGTAGATCTCCCCCGGCACGGCCCGGAGGCTTAAGTCGTCCACCGCCGTCTTCAGCGGGTTGGTTGTCTTGGATTCCTTCATCTGCTTCTTGTTCAGCTTATAAATCTTTGTCAGATTATTAATCTCGATCATAGTTAATCACCTTCCTCTTTTCTCTTTATAGCCAAATACCCTGCAGCAAGCTGCGAAGTATCTGCCCCTCGCATCAACCGCCAGATCTCCTTGCAGGCATGGCTGCCTGGCCCGCTGCTTCGCGGGGCTCAATCAAAACAGCACTGCGCAGACACATCTGCTTCTGTATATTCCTGCTGTTCTGAATGGTCACATCACTCTGTCATAAATCATTCTTACTGCGATAAACAGGATAAAATAGAACATGACCAGCACCCATACCGTCCAGAATACTTCCATACTGAAAAATCCTGCAACGAGCATGAGCACATATCCTATCACGATAAGCAGCGTGCCGGCCGTATTGTGTGCTTTCAAGTTAAGCTGGACATTCCGCTCATCATATTCCTGCAACCGCTTCATCCGAAGCTTCTTCTCATCCCTCAGTATACTTCTGATCCGCAAAAACTGTATTGTGCTTGCCCCCAGAAGTCCGCATCCAATCCCCATATACAATCCAGCCAGAAAACCCTTCTCCTCACCGGACTGCATAAGAATGACCGAAACTGCTATGGATGCTGCTCCTCCAAGTATCAGCACAGGGATAAACTTTATTCTTCTTTTTAGAATTTCCCTGTATTCTTCATCTGTATTCGCGGGCCCCCATATTGATGATTTAAACAGCATACATTTTCCTCCTCCAAATCAAAAATAAATGCATCTTCAATCCCCATCCCAAAATATTGCGCAATCTTATGTGCAAGTATCAATGACGCTTTATACCTCCCGTTTTCCAGGGAAATGATCGTCTGCCGCGTCACATCCACCGCATCCGCAAGCTCACTCTGGGTAATCCGCCATTCTTTCCTTAGTTCCTGGATTCTGTTCTTCACTTCGCCCCCCCCTCCAGATTTTTCGGAAATCATGCCCAAAGGGCATCCCATCATGGCCATTCGGCCGTTTCACAAGGTCGCATCCAAAAAATTGTCAAGTTGACTTTACTGCTTTAGTATAGTTTGCTTTACACGAATTGTCAAGTGTATTTTACAAAAAATTACATTTTTCTTCTTTTCCGTGCCGCAGAGAAGAGAGCTATGATACTCAATAAAAAAGTGTGCGTCTTGACACACACTCGAGCCGGTGCGCGGCTGCGACAGCAGCCATTTTCCTTATACGCGCAGTGCGTATCCCCCGGAGGATTTTTATTCTATAAGAAAATTCGGAGAAATTTCCTATAGAAATAATACAGGCAGGGAACTCTTTACACGCCCTGCCTGTTTCTGTATAAATCTTATTTTCTTTTCTTTTTCGAATTATCTTTATGCCCCATAGAAGCCAGATGCATGATTCCGCAAATTCCGGAATATACGCCCCATATCCGCAGATCACTATAGCTGCCGGCCATCATCAGTCCTAATAATGCCCCGATAACATATAAAATTGTACATGCAATATTACCGCCGTTTTTATCCTGGTTCCTCGTTGCAATTGATACAATACCGCCTGACAGCAAACATATTGCAACCATAACTCCCGCAGTTCCGCTGACCTCTCCATTGGCCGATAAAGCATTTCCCAATCCTGCGGCGCACGATTGAAAAGTTACAAATACAAATAAAATAATTGATAAGATACCTGTTACCAGTTTCGCTGTTTTCATTTTGTTTTCTCCTTGTATATTATATCCTTCATTTTCATACTATTGCAGCGCCAGCTCCTGTTCCTGATAAATACCATCCCATATATTCTCCAGCGAATGATCCGATACTTTCAATAAAACCGGATTTGTCACGTCCTGAAGTACATACATAAACGCAACTTCCAGAGACGCATCCTTCATCAATTCTTTGGAAACATTTTCCTCGGCTTCATTTGTCTCCATAAAGTCTCTAAATGTCATCTCACATTCTACTCCATTTTGAAATACCTGAGGATAAAAGGTTGATTGTACTGTTTTTGTTTCTTCTGATTTATTTGTATATGTAAAATAAATCCTCACAGCATCTGCGCCGTTATAATCCTTCGCAACTTCATGCCTTACATAGATCAGGCTGCCCTCCTCATTGTTAAGATCTATCTGCCCGGAGTCCGTCTCACCGCCTCCATTCTCTTCCGCGCCCGTCTCTCCGGCTCCGTTATCTTCTGCACCCGCCTCGTCCGCAGTGATTTGCTCCTGATCCTCTTGCAAATCATTTTTCACTTCTTGTTCTATTGGTTCCTTCTGGCTCGTTCCTCCCTCACTACCGCACGCTGTCAAAACAGACATCATCAAAACCGCAATGATCCAAGTTCTTCTCTTTTTCAATTTTCTTCCCTCCATAAATTCCTACTTTATACTACTTTATCCTATACTCGCGCATATGTCAATATTTTATCGTATATATTTATTATACCTAGATAAAAGGAGCTAGCTTATGAAACTACTTAAAAGCAAAGTCAGTATCACTCTTGATTCTGATATTATCGAAAAGATCAAACAGCTTGCAGAAAAAGACGACCGCTCTTTCTCGCAGTATATCAATCTCATCCTGAAAGAATATCTAAATCAAACAGAAGCATAAGTTTTTATCTTATGCTTCTCTATTATCCTCTTTTATTCTGTTTTTGTGGTATGCTGACAGCATACATTTTTTTATTTCAGTATAGGAAGAAATGTACGGAAAATCTCAGATAAGTTATTTTGACGAAATATGCTAATCCCAGATCAGCATCTCCAGCAATGTACACAGCGCCGCAGCAACCACAATCAGGATACCCGCCATAGCAATATAGATCAAAACCCTCAGCAGGCGGTTCTCTGTCTTCAAAAAAGGAACGTATTTATGGCAGCCCATATAATTAAACACGATCCCTATTTCTGTTAAATATGCTATCAGCAGCACACTCTTTTCTATAAAAGCTTTTCCGCCTGTAAGCTGAAGATCCAATCCAATGCTCTAATTAAGGATCAATAAATATCCAAGTACAGCTACCACCATTTTCCAGACCTCTCCGCTTCGGAATCCCGGCGGCAGAAACCTGCGATATCCTGATATTTTCTTGTCCTCAATCTGTGACATCGTCTCCTGCATTCTTGAAATATCGCAGCTTACGGCAGCATTTTGTACTTTCTCTTCTCCCGCTTCTTCTTTCCCGCCTGCCAGATAGATTTTTTCCAGAGCGCCCTTCAATTCCCCCACATTCTGATACCGGTCATCCGGGTTCAGTGCGGTACATCTCTCTACCACATTTCCCAGAAGTCCGCCCAGCATCTCCTCCACAGGCAGCTTCCTCAGTATACAATAGTTCAGCAGCACTCCCAAAGCATAAATATCCGACCTTCCATCCGTCTGCGCATATCCCCACTGCTCCGGCGCCGCAAAACCTCTTGTCCCCATCACAACCGTATCCCGGCCTTTTCCGCAGCTCACTGTCCTGGCAATATCAAAATCAATCAGTTTCACATCCCTCTGCGGCGTTATCATAATATTTTCCGGCTTCAGGTCTCTGCATATGATCGCAGGCCCCGCCATATGAAGCGGTTCCAAGGCGCGGCACAGGTCCGACACAATGCCGCAGGCTTCCTGTGCAGTCATTCTTTCCTCATACAAAATGTCCTCCAGATTCCGCCCCTCAAAATACTCCTCGATCACGATCAGCCGGTCGCCGTCCTCCACACATTCATAGATTACCGGAGTAAACTTACTTCCATGGGAAGCCAGAAAATCATAAATCTTCTTCTGTCCGGCACTCATTATCTTCTTCACGGCAATCTTTCCTGTGATAGAATTTCTTACGATCCAGACAGCAGCATTCCCATTCAGCTTCCCCAATTCCTCATACTGAGACAGTACATATCCCTTCTCCAGATCCATGGTTACTGTTCACCCCCTTTGGGTGCTCCAGTAACAGTATCCAGCCCATTTTCAGTCGCCTTCGGCGAGGGACTGGATATTATGGCAAATGTTACTTTATTGGCCGGATGCCGTGCAGCAGGGTGCACGACGCCGTGTGAACTGTAACGATCCATGCTCTCTCCTCCTCTGCAACAATACAGTTGCATTTCCCTGTGAAAAATTATATGATAATTTTATCATTTCTTCAAGAAGGGAGTTTTAACTTGATCACGCAAAAGAAAACCAGTGAACTGGAACAAATCCTTTTCGACATACGCTCAGAAGCCACCCTGCGGGTTGTTTCCGAAGAACTGTCCCACTCGGAACAGAAGATATCCTTTCCAGAATACCTCCTCGCAAAAATGCAGGAAAAGGCCCTTTCCCCGGGACGTCTTTGGGAACGTTCCCAGATACACCGCACCTATGGCTATCAGATTTTAAACGGTACAAAAAAACCAGGCCGGGATAAGGTCATTGCCCTCTGTCTGGCGCTTTCCCTGTCTCTCGACGATACCCAGCGCGCCCTTGCCCTTGCAGGCGCAGGCGCCCTGTATGCCAGAAGGACACGGGATTCCCTGCTGATCTATGCCATGCAGAGAAATCTGTCTGTCCTGGATACAAATCTCCTTTTGTCCGGTCATTCACAGGAGCCCCTTTCCTGACTATTCCATACTTAGTACACGCAATGCCAATCCGGGGCAGGGTTTCCCCCTATCCCCCGGATCCATCCTCATCCCTGCCTCATACCACCGTTCCGTCATCTGCGGCATAAGACGCTCCACTTTCAGATCCACCTCAAAATCCTTGCCGTAATATACACATCACCGTCCTCATACGGAATCTCCAGCCGCTCCTCCTGCCCCGCATAGTCCACATACACAAGATTTCCATTTCCTCCAAACCCCGGCAGCTTTTCATATCCGCCAAAAAGAATGGAAGCAGCACATCCCACAGGAAGAAGCACCATAAATGCCCCTGACAGATATGTATTTTTTCATGGAGCAGGAGCAGTTCCAGCTCTTTTTCCCGAAAATATTCGTTTTAATAAACAAAAAAACTGTTGGAAAATGCTGTAAATCCCACTTTCCAACAGTCCTTATGATATTCCGGTTCTCTGTTCAGTCTCCGCAGATCCTGTACTGCCCTATACTGAACATCTGCAATTATTTCCCACAGGCGGAACCCGGATCAGGCTTGCCCCGGAGCAATTATTTTTCATTGATACGATTTATCATCTCATAGATTTCAATCCGCTTGGCATTCACTTCCGGCAGCCCCATGAAAATTGTTCCGCACATGTACCGCTCTTCCTTGGTCTGTTCTATACGGACTACCTTCAGAAAAGCATGGATCGTTTCATCGTTCCAAATTGTCAAATGCGCCTCATATACTGCTCCAATAGACAACGGGGTATCGCAGATGAACCCGACGCCCGTCTTTGATACATCCAGGACTTCTATCTCCACTTCCTGCGCCTTCACTGAATCATCATTCATATTTTTAATTAACAATTTCGCCGACAGGCTCATTCGTCTGTCTTTTCTCTTTTCTTCCATCTTCCGTTAGCTCCTTTCAAGCAAATCTTTCTGATTCTAATTTTAGACCATTTATCAGAATTTGTAAAGCGGGCAGACCGAACTGTTTTATTTTCCTTACCGGATTGCTTTCACCGGGCACACTTTCTTGCACACACCGCAGCGGATACATTCCGGGTCGTTGGGGTTCTCCACCGGATTCACCTGCATTTTACATGCATCTGCACAGGCTTTGCACGCAACACATGTTTCACGATCCACCCGGTACCGGAACACAGAGATCGGATTAAATACCGAATACACCGCCCCTAGCGGACAGATATACTTGCAAAAAGGCCGATAGATCATGATCGACAGAACAACAGTAACCAGCAGCAGTACATTTTTCCAGACATACAGCCAGCCCAATGCCCCCCGGAGAGACGGATTCAGCAAAACCAAAGGAATCCCGCCCTCCAACGTCCCTGCCGGGCAGATCAGCTTACAGAACCAGGGCATTCCCTGACCCAGAAAATCCACAAGGAACATGGGCAGCAATATAACAAATACGGCCAGGACCAGATATTTCAATTTCCTCAGTACCCGATCCCCCCGGAATGTCCCGATTTTTTTCGGAAATGGGATCTTATGAAGCAGATCCTGGATCAGCCCGAAAGGGCACAGCCAGCCGCAAACAAACCTCCCGACCAGCGCGCCAATAAACATAAAAAAACCGGCCACATAGAATGTCAGTTTAAAATTCCAGCTTCCGATCACAGCCTGCATGGCTCCGATCGGGCAGGCCCCGAGAGCCCCCGGGCAGGAATAGCAATTCAGACCGGGGACACACAGACTTTTCAGTTTCCCCTTATAGATCTTCCCCTGTACAAAGCCCAGCAGATAACTGTTGGTCAGCAGCGCCCAAAGCGCCTGTATTCCATGTCTTCTCTTATCCAATTCCAATACACTCCAGACATATATTGATTGCTTTTTCCATCACTGCGGCCATCTCTCCCCGGCAGATTCCAAATCCCATCATCGCAAGCCCGATTGCCGCGATCAAAATCCCAATCCGGGAAGAATGCAGAAAACGGCCCGTTATGCCGCTCCGATTCGAAGATAAAAATCCCATCCTGAAATCAACTCCTTTTCATACCCTCATTCTATCAGATTGCCTTATCAATATCCAGCAAAACTTCTTCCAGCTGTGCGATTGGATGCTCCAAGGGTTACTGTTCACGGTGCCTTGCACCATGCTGCAAGGCATCCGGCCGGTAAAATAGCGATTGCATGCATCCAGCCCACTTATCCATTCGCAAAAATCGTGCTGACGCACTCTTACGTCTGCTAACGCAACCGCACAGCTGGAACTTCTTTCATCCGCAAAGATAAAATACTCACGGCCGATGAAATCTGCCGTGAGTATCGCTTGCGAAACTCTTTCTGGCTGTGCGGTCGGCGCTCCGGGGAGCAGCACAGTCGGAACTATTTTTTTCTGCCATGAAATATCGTACACAACATAACCAGGACGCTTCCCGCAGCCAGGAAAAAGTCGCCCAGATTGAAGGTCAGCTTCGTGATCTTCTCCCACTTGGTCTGAAATCCCACATAATCGATCACATACCCTCTGAGCCACCGGTCAAATGTGTTGCTCCAAGCCCCTGCCGTCATCAGCGACAGGCTGATCTTCTTAACACGGTGCTTCTTCCGCATCAGAGTGAACAGCTGGTAAATTGTCAGGAGCACCGACGCATATGCCGACGCATACTTCACGGCTTCCGGCTTCTCTTCCAGCAGGTTCATACAGAATCCACGGTTATATACCTTGCGCAGGATCACCTTGCCTTTGCAGGCCGTCCGCTCTTCCTTCCTGGTCATATACCCTTCGATAACGGACTTGGCCGTAATATCCAGAAGCGCAAGGCAGGCCGTAATACTGATCAATAACAAAATTCCCATAACCATCCCCCCTTCGATAATCTATACTCCCGAACGAGCTCTTCCTGAAGCGCATCCGTCAGAGTCCCCGCAGCACGCGCGGGGTGATACGGTCATTATTCCCAAAATACCGGCTCTTTATACCCATGGGGTATCCCATCATGGCAATCCGCTTTGTTATTCAGTCTTTGCTTCTTCTGCTTTCTCAGCTGCCGCTTCCGCAACTTCTTCCGCCTTCTCTGCCACTGCTTCCGCTGCTTTTTCCACCTTCTCTGCCACCGTTTCCGCTGCTTCTTCTGCCTTCTCTGCCGCCGCTTCCACAACTTCTTCCGCCTTCTCCGCCGCCGCTTCTGCTGCTTCTCCTGCAGCTTCCGCCGCTTCCTCGACGATCTCGGGCATCTTATGTCCACAGAACGGGCAGTATGCCATACCTTTTCCCACGGTCTTTCCGCAATCCTCGCACTGGGAATCGCCCTTTACATCAGAAATCTTCTGCAGACATTCCGCAATGCTCTCTTCTCTGCTCTGGATGGCCTCGCACAGCCCTGCCGCTTCTTCGCCTACCTCTGTCCCGGACTTAAACTGATCGTAGATCGCCAGCCCAAGCTCAGCCAAATCACTGTCGTTTTCCCTTTCCAGTGTACGGATCTGGCTTTTCAGCTTCTGGATCTCCATCGCCTCTCCCGCTTTGTTTGTCACGCTCTCAGCAGTTTCACCCAGACGTTTTCCCAAATCCTCCAAAAAATTTCTCATATCAACACAGCCCCTTTCATTGGTTTATAATTTGGCATGCAACTATCAAGCCGTTCAGCTTTTACAGTTACGATTACTAGTCTTCATTATACCCCATTCTCTGGCAACTTCAAATAGTTTCTAACTTTTTTTATACTTTCATAATATTTTTTTTACGATTCGCAGCGGCAGACAGCACTGCGGTCCGATGTTCTGAAAAGTCTGCTTCTGTCATATAGTAGCATTAAAAAAGAAAGTTTGCATCGTCTATGACCGATCAGGAAACATGTAAAACAGCTATTCTCTCTGATGATTACCGAGATTTTATCGTAAATGACAATTCCTCGCTGATCTCAAGGATCAATGAAGAAGATTTTTGTACCCAGACTGCAGAAACAAATTACCGCTGCATCTATGTTCCCAACGAACAGGCAGATCCTCTTACCTCGGAAATGCTCTATTATACGGCCGTTCCAAAATGTTATACACATATCAGCACGGACTCCTTAAACCAGGCCGGCATCCTTCCGCTCCACAGTTATCCCACCCTGCACCTCATGGGAAAGGGGGTGCTGATCGGCTTTCTGGACAGCGGGATCGACTACCAGAACCCGGTATTCCGAAATCTGGACGGCACCACAAGAATCGCCGCAATATGGGACCAGACCATTCAGGACGGTCCCCCGCCGGAGTGGTTTGCCTACGGTTCCGAATATACCGAACAAACGATCAATGAAGCGCTGTTCAGCGATACTCCCATGAATATCGTCCCTTCCGTCGATGAATCCGGACACGGCACCTTTACCGCAAGCCTGGCAGCTGGAAGCGGAAATCCTGCGGAGAACTTTTTAGGTGCCGCCCCGGAGTGTACTCTCGCTGTCGTAAAACTAAAGCAGGCTAAAAAATATCTGCGGGATTATTATTTTATCCCGGACGGTGTCCCCTGCCATCAGGAAACTGACATTATACTGGCTCTGCGTTATCTGCATCTTCTGGCGCAGAAGCTGGATCTTCCGCTTGTATACTGCTTTGCCCTCGGCACCAATGCCGGAGGGCATGTAGCCGCCCTTCCCTGTCCGATCATTCTGAACTATTATGGTTCTTCCATCAACCGGGTTCCCGTCATCGGCTGCGGCAATGAAGCAGACAAACGGCACCACTACTATTATGAGATCCCAGATATCAACACGAACCATACGGCGGAAATCCGTGTGGGCGAGGGGGTCATCGGATTTACCATGGAGCTGTGGACGTCCATCCCCAATATCCTCTCCATCTCCCTGACCTCGCCGTCCGGTGAGAGCACCTCCAAGCTTGCCATCCGGGCCAATGCCCGTACTTCCTTTCAGTTTTTGCTGGAGCCGACCCGGGTGACCATTGATTACCGGATCGCAGCGGAGCTGGAAAGCTCGGAACTGATCTTTTTCCGGTTTGCCAATCCTTCTCCAGGCATCTGGCGGCTCAACATCGAACCTGTACGGATTTTTAACGGCCAATTCCATATCTGGCTTCCACTCAGCGAATTTATCAGCGGGGAGGTTTATTTTTTAAATTCCAATCCCTACTATACCATCACCAACCCCGCAAACGGCGTGAGTACGATCAATACCGCTTTTTATGAAGGAAGCACCAAAGCGGTGGCCTTAAGCTCCGGAAGAGGCTACAGCCGGAATGATATCATCAATCCCACCATCGCGGCTCCCGGCGTGGATGTGCTTGGTGCCCTCCCCAACGGACGCTACGCCCTGCGCACAGGCTCCAGCGCTGCTGCTGCGATCACCGCGGGCGCTGTGGCGCTGCTGCTGGAATGGATCCTGGTCAAAATGGGCAATACCTCCGTAGATTCCTATCAGGCAAAAAGCATTCTCATGATCGGCGCGCAGAGGCCTCCGGGGATACCGTTCCCTAACCGTGACTGGGGATACGGCCTTTTGGACCTGTACAACGCACTCAATGAGATTCGGGATCTATAAGAAAATCTCCCGCAGCATACGTCTCGACGTACACCCGCACGGAAAAGCGGCTGCCGGGAAACGAAGCTCATATGCTTCATGTTTCCCGACAGCCGCCGTATTTTATTTTGATTCCATTCTTTTCGCCGCCTCTGTTCCGGCCTCAGACCGGCTGCCCCAAAAGCGGCACGCTCTGGCTCCTGAGCTGGATCACAGGTCCGCCAGTACCTTCTATGTATTCTCTTGTGATAGTCACCTGTCCGATGCTGTCATCCTTGGGAATCTCATACATGATGTCCAGCATAAACTCTTCGATGATCGCGCGGAGCGCCCTGGCCCCAGTATCCTTTTCCATAGCTTTTTCCGCGATTGCTTCCAACGCGCCTTCATCAAAGTCCAGGCTCACCTCGTCCAGCGCCAGCAGCTTCTGGTACTGCTTGAGGATTGCGTTTCTCGGCTCCTTTAAGATCTTGACCAGCATTTCCTTATCCAGGCCCTGCAGTGTAAAGATGATGGGAAGCCGTCCGATAAATTCCGGGATCATGCCGAATTTGCGCAGATCTTCTATAGTCACCTTGGACACCAGATTCTTATCCTTGTCATATTTGTCCTTTAATTCCGCGTTAAATCCCATAGAAGACTTCTTCGAAAGCCGTTCCTTAATGATGAGATCTAGGTCCGGAAATGCGCCGCCGCAGATAAACAAGATATTTTTCGTGTTCACCGTAGTCAGCGGGACCATGGCATTCTTACTGTTAGCGCCCACCGGCACCTCCACCTCGCTGCCTTCTAAGAGCTTAAGCATCCCCTGCTGTACGGACTCTCCGCTCACATCCCTCTGACTGGAATTTCTCTTTTTCGCGATCTTGTCGATCTCGTCGATGAAGATGATCCCCTGCTCCGCACGTTCCACATCGTTGTCCGCGGCAGTCAGCAGCTTGGACACCACGCTTTCAATATCGTCCCCGATATAGCCCGCCTCCGTCAGTGAGGTGGCGTCCGTGATCGCAAGAGGCACATCCAAAAGCTTTGCAAGCGTTTTCACGAGATACGTCTTGCCGCTCCCGGTGGGTCCGATCATCAGCATATTGGACTTCTCGATCTCAATATCATCCAATGTGCCGGAAGCGACTCTTTTATAGTGGTTATAGACCGCAACGGACATAGCCTTCTTGGCATGCTCCTGGCCGACCACATACTCGTCCAGGCGGGCCTTGATCTTGTGCGGCACCGGCATATCCTTGATGTTCAGCTTCTTCACCGGCTTTTGCTCTGCGTCCTTTTTCTTCTTGATCTTCTGCCGCTTCGGGATCGCGTTTTCCAGATCCGACAGATTCAAAAACTGGATTCCCGGTATACTGTTCATCAGCTTCGAAAAATCCACGGAACCATTGGTCATCGTGTCAAAGCTTCTCTGCATACAGCTCTGGCAGATGGTAATGTGGTTCGGCAGCTCGATCATCTTCCCGGCAGCGCTCTCCGGGCGGTGGCACATAAAGCAGACCTTCTCGTACTCATCCTCCTGCTTTTTCTCTTCCTTTTCCGAAACCGTCACTTCTTTTTTCTCTTCCGTAGGAGCAGACTCTTCCTCTTTGTCCGAATCTACTATGATAAAATCATTCCCCGACATCCTTCATCCTCCAGATTCATATTTCCGCAGGCAAAAGCGCCAAGCGGACCGCTTTCTCTTTTCGTTTTCAGCTGCAGTTCCATTATAGACGAAACCTGCCCCAGATTCAAATTAACTTTTTCTAAACGTAACTGACTATTTCAGCCCGGCATCCCGTTTTCCAGCATCCCAAGAAAGTCCTCCTCCGAGATGATAGGCACTCCCAGCTCCTTCGCCTTCTTATTCTTCGAAGAGGCCGACTGCACATCATTGTTGATCAGGTAATTGGTCTTGGAAGTGACGGAGCCAGTCACCTTGCCGCCCCTGCTCTCGATCAGTTCCTTCACCTCTCCCCGGTTCGCAAAATGTACAACGCTCCCGGTGATCACAAAATTCACTCCGGCAAACATGGCTCCGTCCGCAGTTTTCTCCTCCTGCGGAATCGTAACCTCACCCAGCAGCTTCTGATAAAGCTCCCTGTGTTTTTCCTGGGCAAAATAATCCACATAGGTCTTTGCGATCACGCCGCCTACGCCCGGAACTTCATCCAGCTCTTCCTCGGTCGCATCCGGAATCCTGGCCGGGTCATTTCCAAACGCCCGGCAGATCACCTTGGCATTTGCCAGCCCGATATTCGAGATCCCCAGGCTGTAGACCAGCCTTGGAAGAGTTGTATTCCTTGCATTTTCAATACTCTTCTGCAGATTCACATAGGATTTTTCCCCGAAGCCTTCCAGATTCTTGATCTCTTCCTCATAACGGTCCAAATGGAATATATCCGAAAAATCTTTGATAAATCCCTGTATGATAAACTTTTCCAGCGTAGCCTCGGACATCCCCTCGATATTCATAGCGTCCCGGCTTACGAACAGGGCAAAGGATTTCACCTGTTTTGCCTGGCAGTCCGGATTGGTACAATATAAAGTTTTCGTTTCATTTTCCGTGGAAATGCGCGTCGCGCCACCGCACACCGGACAGGCCGCCGGAATCTCGCACTTCCCGCTCCGGGTCAGATTCTCCGCGATCTGGGGAATGATCATATTGGCCTTGTAGACTTGGATGGAATCCCCGATCCCTAGCTCCAGTTCTTCCATGATGCTCAGGTTGTGTACACTGGCCCGGCTCACCGTAGTTCCCTCCAGCTCCACCGGCTCAAATACTGCCACCGGGTTGATCAGGCCGGTCCGGGAAGGACTCCATTCTATCTCCCGCAGCGTGGTCTCCCGAATCTCGTCCGCCCATTTAAACGCAAACGAATCTCTGGGGAATTTGGCCGTTGCCCCAAGCGACTGGCCGTATGCAATATCGTCATAGACCAGCACCAGTCCGTCCGATGGAAACTCATTGCTCTCGATCCGCCCCGCGAACCACTCCACCTCTTCCTGAATCGTTTCCGCGGACACCATGCGGTGCTCTACCACCTCAAAGCCCTGGGATGCCAGCCATTCCATCTGCCGGAACCTGGAATTTTCAAAATCCACGCCTTCCGCCCGCACCAGAGAAAATGCGAAAAAGCGGACATTACGCCTTGCCGTCACCTCATTGCTCAGCTGCCGGACCGAACCGCTGCACAGGTTCCTGGGATTCTTATACCGGGCATCCACATCCTCGATCTCCTCGTTGATCCGCTCAAAGTCCCTGTATCCGATGACTGCCTCCCCGCGCAGGACCAGCTCCCCCTGAAAGGAAATACGGAGAGGGAGATTTTTGAACACCCTGGCATTGTTGGTGATGACTTCCCCCACTTCCCCGTTTCCGCGGGTGACCGCCTTCTGAAGCTCTCCCTCCCGGTAGGTCAGTACGATCGTAAGCCCATCCAGCTTCCAGGAGATCACAGCCTGCTGGTCTCCCAAAAATTCCTGCAGCCGGGGAACCTCCTTCGTCTTATCCAGCGAAAGCATGGGACGCTCATGCCGCTCCTTCGGCAATTCACTGAGCACCTCATACCCCACATGGACGGTGGGGCTGGATGCAAGCGTTGTTCCCAGCTCCTGCTCCAGCCCTGAAAGTTCGTCATACAGCTTATCATATTCATAATTGCTCATGATCTCCCGGTCTTCCTGCTCATAGGCACGCCGGGCACGGTTTAAAAGTTCTGTCAGCTCCTGCAGCCGCTGTCTTTTCTGCTCCATAAAAATCCTGCTCCTGTTCTTTTCCATTCATTCTGCAGCTAATCTGCCCTTTCACTTCACTCACATACACAAGACCAGCCGGCAAAACAGTCTGGTCCGCATTTACAGTTCATTTCGAAGAATCCCGGATCCGCTCATACAATTCATTCAATTCTTCGTCGCTTACTCTGCGGTACTCCCCTTCTTTCAGGTTCCCCAGCTGGATATTTAATATTCTCGTGCGCACCAGATCCTTAACCTGATATCCCAATGCTTCGCACATCCTGCGGATCTGCCGGTTCAGACCCTGGGTCAGGATGATCGAAAACGTATATTTCCCCAGCTTATTCACCTGACAGGGTCTTGTCACTGTATCCAGGACAGGAACGCCTGCTGCCATCCGGCTCAGGAAATCCCCGGTCACCTCCCGGTCCACCGTGACCTTATATTCCTTCTCATGCCGGTTTGCGGCCCGCATGATCTGATTGATGATATCCCCGTTGTTTGTCATCAGAAGCAATCCCCGGGAATCCTTATCCAGCCGTCCGATATACGTAATCCGCATCGGATAATCCAGATAGCGGATGATGCTGTTTCGCTCCCTGCGCTCCTCGGTGCAGACAATCCCAACCGGCTTGTTCACCGCCAGCAAGACCATCTCCGCCTGCCGGGCAACCGCTTTTTTTCCGACGCACACTCTCTGCCCCGGAAAAACCTTCATCCCGGTCTCTCCCGCCCGGCCGTCCACCGTCACCCGGCCGGACGCGATCAGGCGATCCGCTTCCCGCCTGGAGCACACGCCTGCCTCGCTGAGATATTTGTTCAGCCGGACAGGCCCCTGTTTCTGCTGAAATTCCTTTTGAATCTGATTTCCCATCTTCTCTCACTCCCCGCTCAGGACGCCTTTGAGATTATTGTCCTGGAAAAAGGTATTGCCGCTGTATAAAAACAGCACGTCGGAAATCCTGTAGGTATCCATGATATCCTCTATCGTTCCGCTGTAATATCTGGGATCCACCAGCACGATCTCCCGGAAATAGGGCGTCAGAAACGGCACAAAGCTGTTTGCATAGGAATCCTTGATGAGCAGAAGCCTCCGGGTGCTTTCCGCCACTGTCTTGATATCCACCACGGACGTATTTTCCCCCAAGAAAACCGCATACTGATCCCTGGTCTTCAGCTTGGACGAATCATACAGGGATGTCGTCTTGCGCTGTTCATCCACATAGTTGACCACTACATCATTGTCCGTATCTCTGGGAACATACATATAGATATCCTCCCTGACGTCCATTCTGCAGCCGCTCTTGGCTGCCAGCATCCCGTTAAATGTGGTGGAGATGGGGTAAGAAACAAAGCCGCTGGACACATCCGTCTTGATCTTCATCTGCTCCGCGACCTGGCTGAACGTATAAAACGCCCCCAGGCTAGTCCAGTGGTGGTCCGTTTTATAGTAGATTTTTTCTCCTGCGTGCTTCTTCAGGGCTTCTGCGGCGTCCAACCACTCCACCTCCTCACCCAGTTCACGCTTCACCTGAGCGAACATCCGGCTCTGGTCGGACACCGTGGCAAATGCAGGAAGTCGGTCGCGCATGATATTGGCCGCATTTGGCACCAGCAGCATATACATCTGGACATCCCGGCTTTGGTTGGCAAACTGCCGGATCGCTTCCAGATTTTCCATCAGGGTCTCCTGGTCCGGTGACACGATCTCCTCCATCAGATAATCGTCCTTTCCGATCAGGATATTTTGCTCCTGCCTGCTTCCGCCGAGACCGCTCAGCCCCACCTTAATGCTCCTCCAGAAATTCCGCCCGGCAAACTGGTCCGCCAGATAGGTTTCGTATTTTGTCATAAAATCCCCTGACACCAGGCTGCTCCATGAGAGCCTGGGCATCCCGGCAAGCATCCGGTTCTCCTCCTCGGACATCTCCTTGTCCGATACTATCAGGTTCAGCAGGAAAAAAACGATCATACAAATGACAAACACTTTTCCTACTGTTCCTTCAATTCTTCTTAACCTTCTATGATTTCTCATTTTGATCTCCTGCTATAGAAAAGCATCCGGTTCCTCTGCACGAATGCCGCTTTTTTAGAACAAAACGTTTCGCTTGCGAAACTCGCGCCTGCGGCGGTCGCATTGCGACATCTACCTTATACGCCGCAATGCGCATCCCCCGGAGGGTTTATGTTCTATAGGAAAATTCGGAGAAGTTTCCTATAGAACATAAAATCGCCCGCCCCCGCAGGTTTCCTTGCCGTTTTAAAAACGGAAATATAAAAACGGGTTAAAGGTTTCCGTCACCAAAAATGCCACGCTTACCAGGAAGATCCCCATATAGATCACGCAGGACATGATTCTCTGCGTCCTTCCTTTTTTATAGGACTCCATAAACGCGCGCAGAATCGTCCATCCCCTGGATGAAGAACCCAGGATGCACAGCAGAAACAGCAGCCAGTGGGTCGTCAGCAAAAACACCGCCTGCCGGTCTGCCAGTGCGCTGGCTCCCATTCCAAACATCATCCCGATGTGATCCAGCGCCGAGCCCAGGTCCGGGCTGAAGAAAAACACCCATCCCACCATCACCAGGACAAACGTATAGATATGCTGTACCACTTTCGGAAGCCGTTCCATCAGCGTACCCCATACATATTTTTCCAGGATCAAAAGCAGGCCATAGTAGAGACCCCAGAACAGAAAATTCCATTCCGCACCGTGCCACAGCCCGGTCAGCGCCCACACCAGGATCAGATTCACCATATTACGCCGTCCGCTGCACCGATTTCCGCCCAGAGGGATGTATACGTACTCCCGGAACCAGGTGCTCAGGGAAATATGCCATCTCCTCCAGAACTCCGTAATACTTTTGGAAACATACGGATAATGGAAATTCCTGCGAAATTCAAAACCAAACATTTTTCCCAGTCCCACTGCCATATCCGAATATCCGCTGAAATCAAAATAGATCTGGAACGCATACGCAAGACATCCGACCCATGCAGTCAGCACGGAAACGGTCCCCACAGGAAGCTGTATCACCTGCTCATAGACCGTACCGATGGAATTGGCGATGACCACTTTTTTCGCCAGCCCCTGGATAAAAAACATGGCCCCCCGGCCAAATTTTACAATCCCGAAGCTCCGCTGCCTCAACTGCTCCTCGATATCAATGTACCGGACGATCGGTCCTGCGATCAGCTGCGGGAACATACAGATATAGGAGGCAAACCAAGTAAACTTTTTCTGCGCCTGTACTTCCCCCCTGTATACGTCAACAATATAGGACAGCGCCTGGAAGGTATAAAAGGAAATCCCGATGGGCAGCGGAAGCACCCTGTAAGGAATATCTACCGGCAGCACCTCGTTCACAGTCTCCATGACAAGTCCATAGTATTTAAAAAAGGCAAGCACCAGCACATTCGCCGTCACTGCAAAGATCATGCCTCGTCTGGCAAGCTGCGGGCTGCTTCTCTTTCCTTCAATATCCAGCCCGCAGTAATAGTTCATAATCATGGACAGCAGCATCAGTAAGATATAGACCGGCTCTCCCCACGCATAGAAAAACAGGCTGGCCGCCAGCATCACCAGATTCCTCATCTGTACAGGCGCCAGATAATAAACTGCCAGCGTAACAGGCAGAAATACAAACAAAAATGTTATACTACTAAACAGCATTCATATATCCTCTTCCCAGCCCGGTCTACAGGCTCTTTGTAAATGCAGCGGCTAAGGTTTCCGCCTCCGGCGAGACAGCCAGAAAGAGAAACCGCCCGCGCACCTGGATCTGCGCCTCTCTGATCAGCTGCGCCTGCTCCGGCGCGTATCCCTCAAAGGTATTCTTCCGGCTTTCCAGGCGTTCCTCTATCGCGTCCCGTACCTCCTGCACCTGCTGGTCTGTTTTCACCTCGATCAGCAATACCTCCTGTGCCGAGATGCTGAACTCAGCAGAATAAAACATGACTCCTTCATAATCCGCACTGTTCAGCCCATAATACCGCTTCAGCGCCTGTGCGTCCTGCCTGACAAGGCTTTCTTTATTCAGCAGCGGCTCTACGGATCCAGCCACCTCTTCAAAAGGCTTCGTACTTCCGCTGGTATAGATTAGCAGCAGCACGACATACACCAGGATCATAAATGCGGCTCCCAGCTTCAGGATTCCGGCTTTACTAAAGGAAGAAACCTCCTGAAGATCCTGACGGTGATTCTCTCCATAATTTTCTTTATAGGAGTCTTCGTAATTTCTTTCTTCATCTGTATCATATTGTCCGCCGTAGTTTTGTCCCTGGTCTTGACCGTAGCCTTGTTCATAGCCCGGTCCGTTGCCTTGGTCATGATCCGGCCTATAGCCCTGGTCATAGCCTTGCCCATGATCTGCCCTGTAGCCCTGGTCATAGCTTTGCTCATAACCGGATCTGTAGCCCTGGTCATAGCCTTGCCCATGATCTGCCCTGTAGCCCTGGTCATAGCTTTGCTCATAACCGGGTCTGTAGCCCTGGCCGTAGACTTGCCCATGATCCGGCCTATAGCCCTGGTCATAGCTTTGCCCATAACCGGGTCTGTAGCTTTGGCCAAAGCTCTGGTCATAGCCTGTCCGGTAACCCTGTCCGGAACTTCTCGAATAATTCACGCCGTATCTCTCTGTCATAAAGAAGCCACCTCCGCCATACGTTTTGCCCAAACCGGGTAAAAATCTGGTTTGAAATGGACTCCGTCCTCTTCATAGTATCGGTCAGACACCAGTTCTGTATTGTCCACATACGCGATCTGCTGCCTGTCGCACATCTCCCTCAGCGCTTCATTATATGCATCCAGCTCCTGAAATAAAGGTTCTCTTTCCCTTTCCTGCTGCGATACCGGAAAAATAGAATTAATAAAAATCTTTGTATTCGGCACCTCTTTCTGCATCTGCTTGATCACAGATTTGTACTTATCTATAAATGCATCCACATCCCCCTGGGTGGAGAGGATATCGTTCATGCCGTAAGACAAAAACACGACCTGGGGATTGAGTTCCTTCAGCTTCCCGATCTGTCCCTCCAGTCCCTCCAGTCCGGCTCCGATTTCTGCAACCACACTGGAAGCGTTCAATATGTCGTACTCTGTAAATCCTGCCGTAATGGAATCTCCCATGACGGCCGCTGTGGCAAATATCTCTTTTATACTGCGGGTATCTTCCGCTTCTGCCTCTTTTTTCTCCTGCTCCTCCAGATTCTGTATCTTTGTCTCGATCACGGTGACTTCCGCCGCTTCCGCCTGCTTTATGAGCTCCAGCCCTTCCGATGTATCCACCTTTTTCCTGGTCAGGCTTCCTACTGCTTCCACCGATATGATGACTACCGTCAGCACAGCCGCAAGCGCCAGCCCGGCGATCACCATGATTCTTTTACTTTTATTATCCAATGTTATTTATCGTACCTCTCTTATGTATTCTGGTTACAATATTTCTATATCATACGTTACTGTTCACACCCTGGCCGGGTGCTCACAGTAACGAATCCGGCCTATTGAAAGTTGCCTTACGGCAAGAAACCGGATTCCAGCCCCAGTACTGTACTGCCTGTGACCGTGCAGCGTAGTGCACGGTCCAGGAGTGAACAGTAACTATCATACGTTTTTTAACATAAAAAGTCAATGTCTGCGGTTCACTACATCCAATTTTTGTGATAGAATGGTTACTGTTCACGGTGCCTTGCACCTTGCTGCAAGGCATCCGGCCAGTAAAATAGCAGTTGCGTGCATCCAGCCCATAAATCAACACGATTCCCGATGATCGGAGGAAAAAATATTGATCGCACTACAGCTTAAAAATACCAAAAATTTCATGACGCACCTTCTGCTGTCAGACACCTTTGATAACTTTCTGTTTATTGAAGGCGAGATTGTCACCTTCAATACCTTTACCATAGACGGTTATATCCAGAAAAGATTTTATGAAGAATCTATGGACGGTTATTCCTCGTGGAAACAGCTGCGGGAACTGTGCTTTTCGATCATCAAAGGAAAACGGACTCCGCTGAGCTTCCGGTTCGTATTCAGTCTGTCTCCTGAGAATATTGCAAGGCTGATCGAACAAAAGGGGCTGGATTTTCAGGCAGCCGACGTACAGGGGCTGTACCTCAATATCCGCTTCGACGGCGCCCGCCTCCAGTGTATCACCGGAACCTCTCTGAACACATTTTCCATGGATAAATCCTTGGAGCGCGAGTGGGATGCCATGGTCCCCAGATTCTTTGACAAGAAGGGGCTTGCTTTTGAGCCTGAGGAGTGATCCTCTGCCCGGGGCATCTTACGTCAGAGGATGCGGTCCTACAAGAGTCTCTGCTCATCCTCTGTCTGAAAAAAATGGCCGGAACTTCTGCAGTCTCCGGCCCAAAAAGCACAATTTTCAGAAATATTTATTTTTTAATTTTGTCGTATAGACCATATACCAGACCAACATCCCGAGAAATACTGCAAGCCCGGTATAATCCAGTACCGGAATTGGCGTCACAAAGCAATGTATCATATCGATCACTCCATATACCGTTGCCGTGATTCCGAAAACCAGCACCGCTGGCAACGCTTTTTTCACAAATGCAGTTTTATCTCTGCACATATACTCCGAATACTTCTTTCCAAGGAGAAGCGTTTCATTGATACTCCCGGTCCTCCTCATCTGTATATAGGCATACAGTCCATAAATCCCACATCCAAAAGCCATGATACTGACAAAGCCAAAAACATTCTCATCCATTTTGATCTGATATTCCTTTCCTAAATTAACTATAACTTCAGTGTAGCAGAAGGCTCAAAAAAAAGCAATCGGCGTTTACTTTTTTTCTCCGACGTATTATGATATCTATAAAACATCTGCGAGGAGGATATCCATGGAAATTGAACGCAAATATTTAATTGAACGCTCAAAAATCCCCTTTGACCCGAAGGACTACCCATGCCGCAGGATCGAACAGGGATATCTGTGCACCGAACCGGTCGTAAGGATCCGGCGTGATAATGACGACTATTACCTGACTTACAAATCAAAGGGCCTTCTAGTCCGGGAAGAGTACAACCTGCCGCTTACCCGTGAGGCATACGCCCACCTGATCAAAAAAGCGGACGGGCATTTGATCGCAAAAGACCGCTATGTCATTCCCCTGGAAGGCGGCCTGAACATCGAGCTGGACTTTTTCTCAGGTTTTCTGGACGGCATGATCTTTGCAGAGGTCGAATTTCCGGATGAAGCGTCGGCCAATTCCTTCCAGCCCCCAAGCTGGTTCGGAGAAGATGTTACCTGTTCCCCCCGATACCAGAACAGCACGCTGAGCCGGATATAATTCTCAAAAACCTTATGCCGTCCTCATAATACCTTCTTTATCTTTTGCGCGCTCCACTTTGTATGCAACG
>Ga0137306_100736_pt1 | contig 41177 bp, 36 predicted proteins | sample Inofroosms_March_FD_97187 | JGI IMG/M metagenome (GOLD analysis project Ga0137306, IMG submission 97187) | Mouse cecal microbial communities from Vienna, Austria - N-Acetylneuraminic and N-Acetylglucosamine D2O microcosms_March | ecosystem: Host-associated > Mammals > Digestive system > Large...
GTGTCTCCGGCTACTAGGAATCGGCGTCTTGCAGACGCCTGCCTGATGGATGGGTTTGCTGGAATGTGGTGATTTTGCTGGCTTACCTAATATATTATTTATGGTGGTTGGTGGAGACGGTGGAGTTGTCCACATTGTGTGGTGATTGTGGATGTGTTCAAATGCCGTGGGGCTTGTTATATTGTTATGTGTGTTTTTTGTGGTATCGCGTCCCAACTGAAGAGGGGGATTAGTCCGGACAGTGTGCAGGGTGTGTTGTCGGGTATGAGGCCTGCAAGGTGTGCGATATGGCCTAAGACTTGTTCGGGGGTATGGGTTTTCCTTATCTTGTGCATGCTGGCCGATTCGTCGCGTTTTGACAGGCGCTGCCCTTGTAGGTTGCATATCAGCGGGAGGTGGGCGTATGTCGGCGCTTTAAGCCCTAGAAGCCGGTAAAGGTATAGCTGTTGTGCTGTGGACAGAAGGAGGTCGTTTCCGCGTACAACTTCGGTGATGCCCATCATGGCGTCATCGACAACGACTGCCAGCTGGTATGCCCAGGCCTTGTCGGCGCGTTGCAGTACAAAGTCGCCACAGTGTTTCGCCAGGTTCGTGGTGCATCCTCCGTATATGGTGTCGGAGAAAGGGATATCTTCATCTGGTACGTACAGGCGTGTTGCGTGGGGGCGTGAGGGCGGCAGGCTGTCTTGCGGGCGTGAGGGCATGTGGCTCGGGCGGCATGTACCCTGGTATATTATGCGGCCGTCTGACTGGTGCGGTGCTTGTGTGGCCATTATGTCGGCGCGTGTGCAGAGGCATGGGTATGTGAGGCCGGTTGCCTTTAGCTTTTCCATGGCTGAGGCGTAGATGTCCCCACGCATGCTTTGGAGGTATGGGCCGTGTGGGCCTTTATTGTCTGTCCCGCCTTCGTCCCATGTGAGCCCCAGCCAAAGGAGGTCATCTTCGATGAGGCGTGCATATTCCATTTTTGATCTCTGTGGGTCGAGGTCTTCGATACGCAGTATCCATTTGCCTCCGGCCTTGCGTGCCGAGAGCCATGATATCACTGCTGTGAATATGTTGCCCAGGTGCATGCGTCCGGTAGGGGAGGGTGCGAACCTTCCCACATGGGTGGCATTTTCGGCGGGTTGTGTATTGGCTTGGTGGTCCATTACGGTTGTGTTATGAAATCTGATGCGAGCTTTACGGCCTGGGCAAATGCTTCGTCCTGTCCGGGGACAGTGATGAAGAGATGGACTGCATCGGTGAATTCAATGAATGTAATTTTGTCCTTTGGCGCTTTTTGTGCGAATTCCTTGCCTTGGCTGTAAAGGATGTCCCTGCCTGCGGATATGAGCAGTGCCCGTGGCAGCTGCATGAGGCTGTCGGGCGGCAGTGTGCCGACATCGACGGATGGTATGTAGGAAGTGCGTTCCCCGATGTATGCTTTGTTGAACTGCTCCATCAGGCTTGCGTCGAGGGCATAGCCCTCTGCATATCTTTCCCATGAGTCCGATCCGTCGGCAAATGCTTTTGTGACAGGGTAGAACAGGACCATGGATTCGATAAGCCCCTGGCATTTCGCGGAAAGGGACGTTGCTATTGCGAGGTTGCCTCCTGAGCTGTCGCCACCTATAGCTATGTGTGCGGGGTCGATATTCAGTTCCTCCGCATGGGTGTGGGCGTATGATACGGCATCCATACAGTCTTCCAGGCCGTTGGGGTAGGGGTGTTCCGGGGCAAGGCGGTAGTCTACCGCAAGGACTTTCACTTTTCCGGTGGCGGCCATTGAGCAGCAGAACCGTGCGCAGCTGTTTATGCTGCCGAATGTCCATCCTCCGCCATGGAGGTATATGAGCAGGGGCATTACGGTGGACTGCATTCCGGCCGGCGTATATAGTTTCATGGTGGGGGATATCATTGTGTCCTGTACCTCGGGAGGTGTTGCCGCCGGTATGTCGCGGGACTTGCGGATGGCCTGCAGCCCGCTGTGGTCGCCGGCGATGGCTGCGGCAATTGCTGATGCCTGGCTTTTCTGCATTCCGGGAGGAAGCCCAGCCAGGAAAGAATCGGCCTGGCTTTTCATTGCAGATGCCGCGTTATCCGGGCTTGCCGCAAAACAGGGTGCTGCAAGCAGTATGGATGATAGGATGATAGCCTTGATGAATGTTGACGTTGATACGGGTTTCATGCGGCAAAGGTACGGAAATATGAGTTCATCCGCAAAAACCGCAAATAGTCCGGTCAGCCTTGCTGCTGTCCCTGTGGTATCAGGGAAACGGCAAGTTTGTCAATGCGGGTATGGTCCATGTCGATGACTTCGATGTTGAAGCATTGCCATGCAACGGTGTCGCCTTCGGACGGGATGCGCCGGAGGTTCTCGAGCAGCAGTCCGCCTATTGTGGAGTATGTGGCCGGGGAATACAAGTCGCCGCGGTCGAAGTATGAGAGGAAATCGTAGATGGGGCACTGCCCATCAACAAGCCATTCATCCTTGTCGGGGCGTTTTATCAGCATTGGCGCGCTTCCGTCGGATACAGTTTCCCCTATAAGCCCGTCGAGAATGTCGCGCAGGGTTACTATGCCCTGGAAACAGCCGTATTCATCGCATATCAGTGCCGAGTGCTCGCGTGTGCGCTTGAATGTGTCCAAGGCATCGTATACGGTCATGCTTTCGGGAAGGAACAGTCCCGGCGACAGTTCTTTTCCTATGAAGAACTGTTCTTGGCCAAGCATAAGTATCAGTTGCTTCAATGACACTATGCCGCAGACAGATTCCTTGTCGTCATTGAAAACCGGGTATGTAGAATGCAGGTTTTCAGACAGTATGCTACGTACTGTATCTGAATCCATGCCTACCTTGAGGCTAATGACATCCTTCCTGCTCGTCATTATGGAATCGATCCGGCAGTCTCCGAGCACCAGTGCGCGTTCCATGATGTCCTGTTCCACTTCTTTCACCTCTCCGGCGTCAGCCCCTTCCTTTATGAGTGATTTTATCTCCTCTTCTGTGACTTTGGCTTCATTGTCGGCAAGGCGCAGCAGGCGTGTAAGGGCCGAAGTGGATACCGACAGCAGCCATACAAGGGGGTATACGATTGAAGACAGCAGTTTCATCGGGGCGGCCACGGCCTTGGCAATCGTCTCCGCGCGTCCTATGCCTATGCGTTTCGGCACCAGTTCGCCGACGACTATCGACAGATATGTCACTGCCGCCACGATTATAATCTTCGCGATATTGTGGGCGGTATTGGGCTGCAGCCCTGTACCGGACAGAAGTGTGGCCACGTCATCGGCCAGCGCCGCGCCTGAAAACAAGCCGGTGAGGATTCCGATAAGCGTGATCCCTATCTGTATTGTTGACAGAAACCGGTCGGGCTGCCCTGATAATTGTAGAGCTATGGCCGCTTTCCGGCTTCCGTGCCGTGCGTCGGCTGACAGTTTTGACTTCCTGGCGGAGATAAGAGCGGCTTCAGCCATGGAGAATATGCCGTTAATGGCAATCAGACAAAAGATTATGATCAAGTCGTCCATTATGTGTGATGAAAATGGCAAATGTAGTTATATCGAGATAACAAACATGTGCCTCCAAATGTTGGGGCTTGCCATATGTATGGCATCCTTTACGAAAAACATGTGAGTTGCGAATGTAACAAAAAATGTGCTATTTTGCAATAAATTAGAAAATTATCATTAACTTTGCAGCGCAAATACTAGACACTATAAAGTCTAATCCACTAATTAACCCTTATTTATTAACTTTTTAAATGACAGAACTTAAAAACAGCCCGGTTGAAGATTTCGACTGGGACGCCTACGAAAAGGGCGAAACACAAGGTGAGAAATCCCGTGAGGAGCTTACCAAGACTTATGATGAGTCACTCAACACCGTAAAGGACAAGGACGTAATCGAAGGTACCATCATCGCGCTCAACAAGCGTGAGGCAGTGGTTAACATCGACTACAAATCAGACGGTATTATTCCTATGAGCGAATTCCGCTACAACCCCGACATCAAAGTTGGCGACAAAGTAGAGGTATTCATCGAAAACCAGGAAGACCGCAAGGGTCAGCTCATCCTTTCGCACAAGAAAGCACGTGCAGCCCGCAGCTGGGACCGCGTCAATGCAGCTCTCAGTAACGACGAAATCATCAAGGGTTACATCAAGTGCCGCACCAAAGGTGGCATGATTGTCGATGTGTTCGGCATCGAGGCTTTCCTCCCGGGCTCGCAGATTGATGTTAAGCCTATTCGCGACTACGATGTATTCGTAGGCAAGACCATGGAATTCAAAGTCGTTAAAATCAATGAAGAATTCCGCAACGTGGTCGTATCTCACAAAGCCCTTATCGAAGCTGAGCTCGAGCAGCAGAAGCGTGAGATTATCAGCAAGCTCGAAAAAGGCCAGGTACTCGAAGGCACAGTCAAGAACATCACCTCTTACGGTGTGTTCATCGACCTTGGCGGTGTCGACGGTCTTATCCACATCACCGACCTCAGCTGGGGCCGCGTAAATCATCCCAGCGAAGTCGTACAGCTCGACCAGAAACTCAATGTCGTTATCCTCGATTTCGACAACGAGAAAAAACGCATTGCTCTCGGTCTCAAGCAGCTCCTTCCCCACCCCTGGGATGCTCTCGATGCCAACCTCAAAGTTGGTGACAAGGTTAAGGGCAAGGTTGTTGTCATGGCTGACTACGGCGCATTCCTCGAAGTCGCTCCCGGCGTAGAGGGTCTTATCCACGTAAGCGAAATGTCGTGGAGCCAGCACCTCCGCAGCGCTCAGGAATTCCTCAAAATCGGCGACGAAGTCGAAGCAGTCATCCTCACACTCGACCGCAACGAGCGTAAGATGAGCCTCGGCATCAAGCAGCTCAAGAAAGACCCATGGGAAGATATCGAAGTACGCTATCCCATTGGCAGCCGCCACACAGCAAAAGTGCGCAACTTCACTAACTTCGGCGTATTCGTTGAAATTGAAGAAGGTGTCGATGGCCTCATCCACATCAGCGACCTCAGCTGGACAAAGAAAATCAAACACCCCAGCGAATTCACCCAGATTGGTGCTGAAATCGAAGTGGAAGTTCTTCAGATCGACAAGGACAACCGTCGTCTCAGCCTCGGCCACAAGCAGCTCGAAGAAAACCCCTGGGATGTATTCGAGACAGTGTTCACCGTTGGCTCTGTTCACGAAGGCACAATCATCGAAATGCTCGACAAGGGTGCTGTTGTCGCTCTTCCCTACGGTGTTGAGGGCTTCGCAACTCCCAAACACCTCGTTAAAGAAGACGGCACTACCGCCAAGGTTGACGAGAAGCTCAACTTCAAGGTGATTGAATTCAACAAAGACAGCAAGCGCATCATCCTCTCGCACAGCCGCATCTTCGAAGACGAAACCCGCAACGAAAAGCAGGCAGAGCGTAAGGCTAAGCGTCAGGCCGCTCCCAAGAAAGAAGTTGAAGCTCCCGCAGCTACAACTCCTCTCGAGCGCACTACTCTCGGAGACCTCGAAGCTCTCGCAGCTCTCAAAGAGAAACTCAGCAAGTAATTTGCAATTCCACTCCATAAAAAAAGCCGCATCGCAAGATGTGGCTTTTTTTATGGAGTGGATGCAAGAAGCTGTGTGTAAGAACATTCAATCTTCGACCCATTCCTCCTTACCATGCTTCGACGGGGCGTATCTGACAGTGTCAACCGGATAGATGCAGTAGCGGCAGAACGGCACCGGTTTTTCTCGCAGACGGCGTATCTGAGAAAAAGATTCTATGTCGGGAATGCGCAGATAGTCTTTGTCGTGATGCTCGAATGCCATGCCGTGGGCTTTGTTGAGGTGTCCTACGCAGGCGCTGATAGAGCATGGATACAATCTGTCGCCGACAATCGACATGCATCCGCGGTTATAACACTTGAAATGCGATAGCCGTGCGTTCTGGCGTCCTTTGGGGTCGAGTGCGAAGCGGAAGAAACTGTCGGCCATCGAGCGGTCGCCGAATACCTCTGTCTTCACCCTGCGGGTACGCAGGTCGTTGAGCACCTTGTCGTAGTCAAATTTTATGGGGTAGCGTGTTACAGCGACGATGAAGTCGAGCCGGCGTGCGGTGTCGAAGAATTCGTCGCTCATCTTCGGCAATGCCAGGCCGTTGGTGAAAATATATAGTTTCTGTGTTGTAAAATACTTACGAAGGGCTTCCATTGCCTCAATCAGGTGAGGATAGAGAAGAGTCTCGCCTCCAATGAGGTATGCGCTTTTCACCTTGCTGCCGCATATGCCGGCAAGCTGCTTCATGGAGAGCGAGAGCCTCTCAAGCTGTTCGAACTCCCGCGGCGCCAGGGGCGAGTAGTGGGTGCAGCCTCGGCAATTGAGATTGCAGTAGTCGGTGACTACGAATTCGAGTCTCATGGGCATGCGTTTTAATCTGAGATAGTGGCGAATGCCCTTAAGTATTTTAGCAAGCGGATTAATCATATGGCAAAAGTAAGCAAATTTCCGTAAATTTGCGATATGATTAAGTATATCGATACACTCGACACTCCCGGGTTGGCTGTCTTCGCCACCCTTACGGAAGCTCAGCTTCGAAACCGGCTCGACCCCGAGAATGGAATTTTTATTGCCGAAAGTCCGAAAGTAATACGTGTGGCGCTCGATGCCGGGCTCGAGCCGCTTGCCCTCCTATGCGAGGAGCGACATATCGAGGGTGATGCCGCCGATATAATAGCGCGGTGTCCCGACATGACTGTGTATACCGGTTCGAGAGAATTGCTGTCGTCGCTTACAGGCTACACTCTCACCCGTGGAGTGCTGTGCGCCATGCGCAGGCCTTTGGCTGCGGCAGTTGAAGATGTTGTGCGCGGCGCCCGGCGAGTTGCCGTGATTGACGGAGTTGTCGACACGACCAACATTGGTGCGATTTTTCGCTCGGCGGCTGCTTTGGGCATTGATGCGGTGCTTCTTACGCCCACATCGTGCGACCCTCTCAACCGTAGAGCCGTGCGAGTGTCGATGGGGTCGGTGTTTCTTGTGCCGTGGACATGGCTCGACGGCGGCTATGTGCAGCTTCGACAACTCGGGTTCAAGACCGTGGCCATGGCATTGCGCGACGATTCGGTGTCAATCGACAATCCGGCCCTCTGTGCCGAGCCACGACTGGCTATAGTTCTCGGCACCGAGGGCGACGGTCTTGCAGACAAGCAAATCACCGGCGCCGATTATGTATGCCGCATACCAATGGCGCACGGTGTCGATTCGCTCAATGTGGCGGCTGCGTCGGCGGTTGCCTTCTGGCAGCTGAGATGTTCAGGACAATAAGAGGAAGAGGAGCAGCGTGCACAAAAATGTAGCAATCATAACATGAGCAACGACATTGCGGCGACTGCTACAATAAGAATAACGAGGATTACGAGCAGCGAGACAACAATAGGACGACGCATTGGAGGCAGAACAAGCAGTGAACTGATGCAGGCCCACGAAGTAAAGCCCGATACAATGGAGAGTGCCAAAGCTCCTATCATTGTGATAAGCAGAATGTTGATCCCCATGCTTTCGAAGCCGTCAAAGCCTATGAAATCGTACATAGAGTTGTGGAAGAAGCTCATCGTGCCTACATTTATTATTGCTGCGATGAAATAAATAACCGAGCAAATGAATATTATGCCGGCAGTGAGTCCTATGCACCCTACTATGCACTTGCCGACGAATGACGTAAATGTCAACAGGAAGTTGCTGCCCGAATTTTCCTTCACCGGAGGCGGCACAGCCCCTGATTCGCTTATGACAGTGCGTCCGAGATTTCCTACATTTATAGCCTCTCCGTTCATTTCGAGAATCTGTCGCGGTGTACGCGCTTCGGGAATCACCATCCATGCGATGAGGTAGGCAAGTATTAACAGACCGAAGTGGTGCGAGAGCATGAAAAATACCAGGCAGAGAAACAGAATACGCATCACGTTGGCGTTCCAGCCCAAATAGGCGGCCATGCCTCCGAATACGCCGCCGAGCACTTTGTTGCGCATGCTGCGGTAGAGCTTTTTGCGTGCCGCAATAGGCGGAGGAAGTGTAGCCGTGCGCTGATTATGAGTGTTCTGGGTTTTGCTTTCGGGTTCGCTCTCCGTGCTCTCTTCTTCTTCAGATTTGTCCGATAAGTCGGCGGCACGGCCTATGATTGCAATCACGCGCTCAACGTCGGTAATAGTCACGATGGGCGAAGCTGTGACGCTCTGGTCGGAGAAGTGGTCGCGGATACGGCTTTCGATATCGGCAACGATTTCGGCGCCTTCTTCTCCTTTGAAGGCGTTTCGCAGCTCGGATAAATACTGGTTGAGCACATTGTAGGCATCATCGTCGATATAAAATACCCGGCCATCGATATTCGTGGGAAAAGTACGTTTCATGTGCAGGAAAATTAAGATTGTAGATTTTGTAGATGATTAACGGTGAGTGATATTTCGCGCCACGACTCTTCGAGCTGGTCGAGGTACATCTGCCCGATAGGTGTGATGCTGTAATATTTGCGTGGAGGCCCCGAGGTCGACTCTTGCCAGCGATACGAAAGCAGGCCGTCGTTTTTCAAACGGGTCAGCAGTGGATAGAGCGTACCTTCCATAACTATCATATGCGCGTTTTTCATTTTCGCTATGATTTCGGAGGCATAGGCATCGCTGTGCTGTAGCAGCAGCAACACGCAAAACTCCAGCATCCCCTTGCGCATTTGCGATTTCAGATTGTCGATGTTTGTTGCCATTGATTTGCTTTTTTAGATTGTAGATTATTGAGGGGTCTGTATGTTTTACGATGCAAAGGTATGTCCTTTTATAGTACTATGCAATACAAAGTACTATAAATTTGGTAGGTGCTAACATTATTTAACAATTGAAATATAATTATAGTGATGAACCCGAAGCCGCGGGCTTACGTTTCGATAATATGAAAAAACAGGATACAGACAGCACACAGCCCACGGAGGCTGTTAATTTCACTTTTTTTGTAGCTTACATGGCGGCTCTGAGCGCATTCGGTTCGTTTGTAAACGATATGTTCGTGCCGGCGATGCCCGAGATGCGCGATTCTTTCGGCTGCTCGGTCTCCACGATTCAGCTCGGTCTTACCATGGGTATGGTGGGTCTTGCCATTGGTCAGCTTGTTCTTGGACCAGTGAGCGATAAATACGGACGTAAGCCCACGCTCATGTGGTCGCTGGCTGTGTTTATGATAGCGGGCATCGTGAGCGTTTTTTCGCCTGATGTATGTTTTTTCCTTGTGTGCCGCTTTGTGCAGGGGCTTGGAGCCTCGGGCGGATATTTTCTCGCGCGAACAATACCTACCGACCTCTATAGTGGTCGCATGCTGGCAAAGACCATGGCTCTGATAGGCGCTATCAACGGCATCGCCCCGGCTACAGCACCTGTTCTCGGCGGCTTTGTTGCTCATGCCTGGGGCTGGCAGGCGGTTTTTGTTTTCCTCACCGTGATAGCTTTGGCAGTCTTTGCCTTTGCTCCGAGAATGAAGGAGAGTCTGCCTTACGAGCGTCGCAACCACGGTACGCTTCTCGGTGCATTCCGTAACTACGGCACAATGCTGCGCAACAGGCGTTTTATGGTTCACACCTTGCTTAAAGGCACTGCGCTGGGCATACTTTTCGCGTATGTGTCGTCGGCTACATTCATCATTCAGCGTCACTTTGGATATTCCGAGATACATTTCGGCCTGATAGTAGGTGTCAATGCTCTCTTTGTGGTCTTAGGGTCGATGCTCGCGCTGAAATTCAAAATGTTGAAGACTGCCGGTTTTGCCGGTGCTATAATACTTATTGTGTCGGTTACGGCTCTCGGCGTGGTTCTCTTCTTCTTTAACGATAGCTTTATTCTGTATGAAATCTGCCTTGTTCCGATGCTGTTCGGTCTCGGTATGCTTTTCTCTATGAGCAACACTCTGGCAATGAATGAAGGCCGCTCCGATGCCGGTGTAGCCTCGGCCATATTGGGCATTACCGGCTATGTTTTTGGAGCTATAGTACCGCCGCTAACGGGTCTGAACGGAGTGCTGCAGGCCTCGGCGATAGTGATATTCTCACTCGGAGTGCTCGTGGTCATTTTCGCCGTAATGTCGTGGAAAATACCTGCCGACCTCGATAGCGGCACTACCGGCGGCTCTCCGGCTCCGGAGAGCCGCCAACAGCAAGTTCGCAAAAAAAATAGTAAATTTGCGGAGTTTTTGCAAAACCCCGTAAAATGCAACCAGAATCAATAAGCCTCGGGCGAGGACTCAAGGGGCTGTCGCCTGTAATAATATTCCTTTTGCTCTATGTGGTAGTATCGCTCATCGCGGGCGACTTCTATGTTATGCCGTTTTCTGTGGCCCTGCTTGTAGCCTCGGCCTGGGGAGTGGCCATAAGTAAAGGCAGTATAGTTGAGCGGCTCGAAATATTTTCGCGAGCCGCCGGGCACTCCAACATCATATACATGATTTGGATATTCATTCTCGCCGGAGCCTTTGCATCACTTGCCAAAGAGATGGGCGCTGTCGACGCAACAGTGGCTCTAACACTGCGTTATCTGCCACCGTCGATGTTAGTGCCGGGCATGTTTGTCGCCGCCTGCTTTATTTCGTTGTCGGTAGGCACATCGGTAGGCACAGTAGTTGCGCTTGCTCCGCTTGCGGCCGAGATAGCTGCCGGTGCCGGAGTCAGCGCTCCGTTTATGATTGCGGTAGTGCTCGGAGGCGCTTTCTTCGGCGACAACCTGTCGTTTATTTCCGACACTACAATCGCATCGACGCGTTCGCAGGGTTGTGATATGTCCGACAAGTTCAGGGCCAATATCCGCATAGCGCTCCCGGCGGCACTGCTCACTCTGTGTATCTATCTTTTTCAGACTTTCGATGCAAAACCGACCAGTCTGCCGGTCGATGTCTCTGCGTCATGGCTCGTGTTGCCGTATCTCATTGTCGTAGTCACTGCCGTTGCCCGGATAAATGTGACTATAGTGCTTAGTCTCGGCATTTTGTCGGCACTTGTCATGGGGCTTTTTATTGGGTATACACCGGTTGCAATGGCCGGCTTTATGGGTGCCGGCATCGACGGTATGGGCAATCTTATAGTGATAACGCTCATGTCGGCCGGTATGCTCGGCCTCGTGAAGGCCTGCGGCGGCATCGAATGGCTGCTGCAGTCGCTCACACGTCATATAAGCGGAATGAGGGGCGCTGAGGTATGTGTATCGCTCCTTGTCGGGCTGGTGAATATGTGCACAGCCAACAATACGGTGGCGATTATTACTGTGGGTTCGCTCACTCGCGAAATCTCTAAGCGTTTCGGCATAGCTCCGCGCAAGGCAGCCTCCTTGCTCGACACCTCGTCGTGCATTGTGCAGTGTATCATTCCTTATGGCGCGCAGACCCTTCTGGCATGTTCGTTGGCCGGGATATCTCCTGCCGAGCCGTTTTCGTACCTCTATTATCCGTGGGCCCTGGCCGCCTGCGTGGCCGTGTCGATTATCGTAAAAGGAGCTCCTGCAAAGACCGGGCCGTCAGCCCGATAAAGGATGGTATTACCGCGTCGGCATATTTGGCAAGGCTCTCGGCTGTGTTGGTGGTGGAGAGTGCAACAAGGTGTGCTCCGGCGGCGCGTCCGGCCATGAGTCCGTTGAACGAATCTTCAAAGACGACAGCGTCGGCGACGTTTACTCCCAGACGTGCCGCTGCGGTGAGATAGCACTCAGGGTCGGGCTTCGATTTTGTGATTGCGTCAGCGGTGATGATAGTGTCGAATAAGTCTGGAAAGCCGGGGTGCATTTCATAGAGCCTTGACATTTTCATCTCGTTGCTGCTTGTCACTATTGCCGTGGGAACCTCTGCGTTTCTGAGGCTCTTGAGAAAATCGATTACGCCGTTATAAATGGGAAATGGCATCGATTGCTCGTCGTCGTTGAGCATGCGCACGACATCGGCCCGGATGTCGGGTTCGGGAAAGTATTTGTCGAGAATCCGTTGAAGGGTCGAACCTTTGATTTTTAGAGCGAAATTGTCTATGCCGGTAGGATGTGCGCGTTCAATGCGGCTCCATATTTCGGTGTAAATGGTTTCACTGTCGATGAGAACTCCATCGAGGTCGAAAAGTGCTGCCGAGGGAAATCTGTTCATTTTCAATCAGTTGTCAGTGTTACGCCGTCGATGTCGGCAAGGCGCGAGCGGAGCATGTCGGCTTCGTCGGCGCGTATGCTCAAAACCATTGAGCAGGAGTTGTCGAACACTTGCCCAATAATTTCCACGCTGCTGCTTTTTGTGAGGCGCATCACGTCGTTCATTGCCAGATAGGGAAACGTGAACTCGATGCGCTCCATGTCGTGGCACTCTATAATATCTGCTGCGGCAAGAGCTTCGCGTGCGGCCTCGCGATAGGCGACAATCAGGCCTGAGGTGCCGAGTTTTATACCTCCGAAGTAACGCACGACGACTATGACAATGTCAGTGAGGCCGAAAGAATTGATTTGTCCCAGAATGGGTTTTCCGGCCGTGCCCGAGGGCTCGCCGTTGTCGGTGCTGAGAAAATCGGTGCGGGCCGAGCCGAGCATGTATGCCCAGCAGACATGTCGGGCATCATGATATCGTTTCTGATATGCAGCGATTACTTCGCGAGCCTCGACGGAGCTTGATACAGGGTGAGCGAAGGCAAGAAATTTGCTCATCTTCTCCTTATATATTGCCTCCGTCGGGGCCGCTATGGTGTGAAACGTGTCTGCCATCGTGCGTCAATAGACGTGCGAATCTTTGTTGAGTTCTTCTTCTGTGAGGGGTGTGGCGTTCATCTTGCGCCATACAATCCAGATGTATGCGAGCACGAAGGGAACGAGAATCGATACCCAGCTCATCACTGTGAGTGTGAACAGCGACGATGAACTGTTGGCTATCGACAGCGACGACTGCGGGTCGATATTAGATGCCATATATGCCGTGTGGTTGTAGCCGGCGATGCCGAACAGCACTACGATAACGGCAGCGACACCGAAGCCCGCCACCCATATGCCGCCTCGCCAGGTGCGCGACAGAGCGGTGCCGAAGACAGCTGTGAGCACGGCCACTACGCCGAGCACGAATATTACGGCAAACCACCACATGTCGAGAAGATTGTGGAGATATATGTTGGCTTCGTTGACAAACTTGCCTTCGTCATTCGCGCGCAGGCCCGGCGCGCAGAGGAGCACGACTGTGAATGCTACGAAGAGCACTGCGAAAATAAGGCCGTTGACGAGCACTTTGCGGCGCATACGTGCTGCAAAGTCTTTGTCGCCGCCGATATTGTTGATGAAATACATGGCGCCCATGGTGCGTGCAAGGAAGAATACCGTTATGCCGAGCAGAAGGTTTTTCCAGCATGCTATTGCCTCGAGGCCGTGTGTGGGAGCCCACTGCGAGATGACAGGAGCCGATACGTCGAGCAGATTTGTTTTTGCCACGATGAAGTCGCCGCCAAAGAAGAATATACCGACAGCTACTCCGAGCAGCGTGCATCCGAAGAAGCCGTTGCAAAGCAGCAGAGTGTCGTAGAAGCGTGTGCCGTAGATGTTGCCTTTTCTGCGGCGGAATTCATAGCTGAAAGCTTGTATGACAAAGCTCAGCAGAATGAGCATCCACAGCCAGTAGGCACCGCCGAAACTGGTGCTGTAGAACAAGGGGAATGCAGCGAAGAAAGCGCCGCCGAAGACTACGAGAGTGGTGTATGTGAATTCCCATTTACGTCCGAGCGAGTTTACCATGAGCTGGCGCTCGGCCTCGGTCGATTTGCAATATAGCATCGACTGTCCGCCCTGAACGAAGAGCAGAAATACCAGTGCGGCACCGAGTATGGCTATCAGAAGCCACCAGTAAGCCTGAAGAGTTGCGAGAGTATCCATGGTCGTTGCTTATTTTTTAGGTTGTTGGATATCGGTTTTCGATGTTGCCGAAATATAGCGGATCATGATGCTTATTTCGGCAATCAGCAGGCCGGTGAAAAGTATGGCGAAAATCCAGAATGTGGTCTGCACAGAGCCTTCGCGTATGCCCGATATGGCCGAAGTTGTGGGCATGAGGTCCTGAATCACCCACGGCTGACGGCCTACTTCGGCAACAATCCAGCCCGACTGGCTGCAAATCCATACTATGGCGATTGATATTATGCCGAGTATGCACAGCCATTTGTTGGAGAGCAAATCGCTGCGGCGCAGGCTCACGAAAAGCATCACCACGAACAGCAGCAGCAGGTAGCCCCCGGCAGCAACCATGATGTGGAAGGTGTAGAATGTGAGGTCGACATTGGGCACGGCTGCCTTTGGCGACGACAGGTAGCCGTAGCCGAAGTAGCGGAAGTTTTTCTGTATGCTGTCGGCGGCGGCATTCATTGCGGCGGTATTGCCGCTGAGGCGTGCTGCATCGTAGTCGGCCAGTGCCGCGCGTACGCTTGCGCCTAATGCCATTTTGTGTGCATACGAGAGGCCGTAGACGGTGTCGTTCTGCTCTGTGATTGTGCGGCCTTCGATAAGGTCGTCGATTCCTGGTACGAATGAGTCGAAATCAGAATTGGCCAGGAACGAAAGTCCGCGGGGTATGTCGATGCTGAAGAGCATGGGGTCTTCGGCAGTGCGTTTGTCTTCGGGTTTGAGAATGCCCACAGCAACGAGGTCTTGTCCGCAAGATCCACGGTAGAGACCCTCCATGGCGGCGAGCTTCATGGGCTGATGGCGCGATACCTCGACTGCCGAGCCATGGCCGGTGTAAAGAGTGGCAAGGATGCCGACGAGACCTACCCACGATGCTACGACAACAGATTTGCGGGCAGCCTCGGCATTGCGTTTTTTTAGCAGCAGCCATGAGCTGACGCCTACAACGAATACGGCGCCGAGTACCCAGCCACTGAATACGGTATGGAAAAATTTGTTCACTGCCACCGGGCTGAGGGCAACGGCCGCGAAGTCGGTCATTACATTGCGCATCTGTGCCGGGTCGAATTCGCAGCCTGCCGGATACTGCATCCAGGCGTTGGCCACAAGAATCCACAGCGCCGACAGGCTTACGCCCAGGGCTGTGAGCCATGTGGAGGCCAGGTGGAACTTCTTGCTCACCTTGTTCCAACCGAAGAACATGACGGCGACAAAAGTGGCTTCCATAAAGAATGCAAGCAGGCCTTCGATAGCAAGCGGTGCACCGAAAATGTCGCCTACAAACCAGCTGTAGTTCGACCAGTTGGTGCCGAATTCAAACTCAAGGATTATGCCTGTGGCTACACCGCAGGCGAAGTTGATGCCGAATAGAGTCATCCAGAATTTTGTGATTCCTTTCCAGCGGGTGTCACCCGTCCGAACGTAAATGCTCTCCATGATTGCCACAATCAGCGAGAGACCGATTGTAAGGGGCACGAAAAGCCAGTGATACATGGCCGTAAGGGCAAATTGTGCTCTCGACCAGTCGACCACTCCAATTAGTTCATTCATAATCTATGTGTTTTAGGTAGTTAGTTATTCAAGGGTATGTATGAGCGATTCTCTTACGGCATCGGCGCGCTCGGCATCTGTGTTGTAGTCGCGCTGCAGCAGATTTGGAAAGAAAAACAGCTTGAGTATGGCGAAAATGATAAAGAGCTTGATGATTATCAGCAACCACAGCTTTCGGCCTACAGTCATGCTGCGGAAGCCGTCGACATATAAATCAACAACACGGTGCCAGAAACTGTTTCGTGCTGCCATGATAATCAGAATTTAGGAGGTATCTGCGATGTGTTGACCGCCGGATTGTGGAGCTTGGGCTGATGTGGATGATGGTCGGGTGCTTTCATCCTCACTTTGAGTTCGTCGAATCCTTTGCCATATACGCCGTTCACGTTACATTGGGTGATGAATGCGTCGGGGTCTATAGATTTGATGATTCGCGAGATAGTCACCGATTCAATTTTGCGGCACATTACCATAAGCACTTTCACTTCGTGCTTGGAGTACCATCCCATGCCCGAGAGTACGGTGCATCCGCGTTTTGCCTCGTTGTTTATGGCAGTGGCGATTTCTTCCCATTTCTTTGAGAAAATGGTAAACTGCACAGCCTGACGGTTTGTGTTCACAACGAGGTCGGCTACATATGCGCTGAGCAGCAGCACGATGAAGCCGTATACCACTTTGTCCATCTGGTGGAACAAGAAGTACGACGATGATATGATTATGCAGTCGTTGCAGAGCATGGTGCGGCCGATGCTCACGTTGGTGTATTTCTGCACCATAGCCGCAATAATATCGGTGCCGCCACTTGAGCCGTTGTGTGTGAATGCCACGCCTATGCCTACGCCTGCCAGCGCTCCGCCAATGACCACGTTGGTGAGAGGGTCGTTGGTAAAGCCGCCTTGCAGCAGCGGCTGGAATATCGATACGAATACCGATATCATCGTGGCTCCGTAAATGGTGCCGAGAACAAATTTCTTGCCCACAATCTTATAGGCAATAGCAAGCAGAAGAAGATTGCAGGCATATTGAGTGATGCCGACCGGAATGCCGGTGAGAAAGTAAACGATAGTACCCACGCCGGCAAGGCCGCCGATTACCACTTTTTCCGGAAGAATAAATCCGCAAAAGCCAAATGCATACAGGGCCATTCCGAATGTGATGAACACGTAGTCGCGTGCGGTGCGGTACAGATTCTTTTTATTAAATGCCATTTGTGTAGTTATACAGAGTCTTTCACAAGGGTTGATTGTGTTCGCAAAGGTACGCAAAAAACTGTGATTATGTACTTGGAGTGTTTAAAAATAAATTTGCTCAAGCGCTCTACTTATGCTTACCTTTGCAAATAATTAACAGGCATGGATATGATAATCAATACAGCACGTTTTGTGATAAGCAATTCCGACTACCGCAAGTGCCCGGCCGAGCGCCGGCACGAGTATGCGTTTATTGGCCGCTCGAATGTGGGTAAGTCGTCGTTAATCAATATGCTCACCGGCCGCAAAGGCCTGGCTATGACATCGGCCACGCCGGGCAAGACAATGCTTATCAATCATTTTTTGGTCAATGATTCGTGGTATATAGTCGATTTGCCCGGTTATGGTTTCGCACGCCGCTCGAAGTCGGACCGCGACCGCCTTGAGGGAATCATCAAGAACTATGTTCTCGGACGCGAGCAGATGACCAATCTCTTTGTGCTTGTCGACAGCCGCCACGAACCGCAGAAAATCGACCTTGAGTTCATGGAGTGGCTCGGAGAGAACGGAGTGCCGTTCAGCATCGTATTCACAAAGACCGACAAGCAGTCGGCATCTGCGACCGACGGCAAGATTGGCGCTTATCTTCAGAAGCTGCTCGAGAGATGGGAAGAGTTGCCTCCTGTTTTCCGTACATCGAGCGAAAAGGGCGTGGGCCGGGACGAGATTCTCGACTATATCGAGCAGATGAACCGGCTTCCGCTGTGTGATTGAAGTCTCGACGCCGGTGTGTCAGTCGTCGCAATAGTGTCGCAGCACTCGGCGGTATGAGTTGAAGATTTTGCTCTTCGACACAAAGCCCACGTATTTACCGTTTTCGACCACAGGCAGATTCCATGCTCCAGTGGAGTCGAAAGTTTTCATTACGGAGTCCATGTTTGCTCCCACATCGATTTTTGCCGGAGGTACAGACATGAAAGTATTTACCTTCATGCGTCGGTAGAGGTCGGGGCGAAACATTATATTGCGTATTTCGTCGAGCAGAACCACTCCTATGAGTTCATGGTTTTCGTTGAGCACGGGGAAGAGGTTTCGCTTGCTCCGGGCTATGGTGTCGACCATGTCTTTGAGTGTCATGTCGGGGTATACGGGAATGAAATCAGTCTCGATTACGTTGTTGATTTTGAGGAGTGTGAGCACGGCCTTGTCTTTGTGGTGTGTGAGGAGTTCGCCGCGTTTGGCAAGTCGCATCGTATAGATTGAGTATGGCTCAAAAATCTTGATTGTGCCAAATGAGATTGTGCTCACAATTAGCAGTGGCAGAAAGAGGTCGTATCCTCCGGTAAGCTCGGCGGTGAGGAAGATTGCCATGAGCGGCGCGTGCATTACTCCACTCATCACGCCGGCCATGCCCATGAGGGCGAAGTTTTTGTTGGATAGCTCCACTATGTTAAGCCCGAAGTTATTCACTATAAATGCAAAGAGAAAACCGGTGAGGCATCCCACGTAGAGCGAGGGTGCGAATGTGCCGCCGACACCTCCGGCCCCGTTTGTGGCCGATGTGGCAAATGCTTTTGTAGCGATTACCAGTCCGATGAACAGGGCGAGCATTCCCACCTGATTGCGGTCGCCGTAGAAAAATGAGCCGTTTACGATAGCCGAAGTGTCGCCGTTGAGCAGGCTTACAATCGAGCCGTAGCCTTCGCCGTAAAGAGGCGGAAATATAAACACAAGTCCTGAAAGGATGAGACAGCCGACAAGTGTTTTCAGCCAGCGGTTTTTAAAGCGTCCGAAGAACGACTCCATCATGTTCATCACACGTGTGAAATACAGAGAGATGAAGCCGCTGACGATGCCGAGCAATATCACGTAGGGGATACGTGAAGTGTAGAAATTTTCTGTTTGTGCGAAGAAAAACTCGAATTCATAGCCTGTATACATGTATGCTAATGTAGTGCTGGTGATTGATGCTATAAGCAGAGGCATCACCGACACCGCCGTTAGGTCGAGCATTAGCACTTCGAGGGTGAAAAGCATGCCGGCAATCGGAGCCTTGAAAATGCCGGCGATGCCGGCGGCGGCGCCACAGCCTACAAGAATCATGAGAATGCGTGGCGACATGCGGAATAGGCGTCCGAGATTTGAGCCAATGGCGGCGCCTGTATATACAATAGGGCCTTCGGCTCCGACAGAGCCGCCAAAACCGATAGTGACCGATGATGCCAGCACTGATGTATACACGTTGTGCCGCTTCAGCCGGCTTTTATTCTGCGAGATAGCATAGAGCACGCGCGTCACGCCGTGGCTGATGTTGTCGCGCACTATGTAGCGTACGTACAGTGCCGTAAGTATTACTCCGACGGCCGGCAGGAGTATATATATGTAGTTGCCGGATTCGAGATTGATGCCGGCTGTGAGAACCTCCGATATATAGTGTATGAGCCATTTGAGGGCAATGGCTGCCAGACCGGTGAATATGCCCACTATCAGGGCTAACGCGAGGACGAAGGTTTTTTCTTTGATATGCTGTTCGCGCCATATAAGAAAGGCGAAGAAAGCTTCGCGCAGGCGGTTGGTGCCTTTCGTTCCCTTGTTGTCGGTCGATGTACTTATTGTTGACATAATTATCAAAACCCGTTTGTCGCGCTTATTTGCCGCGACCGTTGATTACAGTGTCTACCGTATGCAGAATTATCTTGAGGTCGGTAGCGAGAGATATATTTTCTATATAGAGGAGGTCGTAGTACAGGCGCTCCATCATCTGATTGACGTTGGAAGCGTATCCGTAGCTTACCATACCCCAAGACGTGATGCCGGGCCTAACCTGATGCAGCAGTGAGCTTGCCGGATGTCGTTCGAGAATTTTTTTTAAGAAGAATTCGCGTTCAGGTCTCGGCCCTACGAGCGACATCTGCCCAATCAGAACATTCCAGAATTGAGGCAACTCGTCGAGGCGGTATTTGCGCATTATGTGTCCGAAGTGTGTCACTCGCGGGTCGTTGGCAGAAGAGAGCGCCGGACCGTTGGTCTCTGCATCGGCCCGCATTGAGCGGAATTTGATGATTCGGAATGGTTTTTTGTGGTAGCCGATTCGGGTCTGGCGGTAAAATACGGGTCCGGGAGAGTCGAGCTTTACCACAATGGCGAGCGCTGCTAAGAGGGGCGATAGCATTATAAGCGCCAGTGCCGACACGACGATGTCGCCGAGGCGCTTGAGATTTACAGATGCCGGCGATATTTTTGCGTTGGTTATGTCGACGAGCGGTTCGCCGCTCACTGTGGCCAGTCGCGGACGTGCCAGAATGAGGCTGTGCAAGTCGGGTGTGATAAACATCGGCAAGTCGAGCCGGTAGAGGCTGTCGAGAAGTCCGGCAGTGTATGCTATGTTGCCGCTGCTGAGCACCACAATAGCCTGTATGCCGAGCCTGTGGCAGAGGCTTTCGATGTCGTCGGTCTTTTCGACCGGAATGCCCTGGAGTGTCGGCTGGGGACAGGAGTCGTTCAGGTCGACGCAAGCAATGATTTTAAGGCCCGATGTAGCTCGCGAGGTAAGTATACGCGCGAGTTTGGCTTCGTTTGCCGGTGAAGCGTCCACGACGAGCGTTTTCATGGCATATCGGCCTTGTTTTATCAGTTTTGCGTTGTGATTCAGTATTATAAGTCTTACAAACGCCGTCGGGACGAATAGGCAGCATAGCAGTACGGCCATGAGTTCGTAGGCTTCGAGGCGTTCGGGTATGTTGTTGTTGAGCAGTGCTGTGAAATAAATGCCGAGCATGCCTGTGAACGACACCGTAAGGGTGTTGAGGGTCTCGTCGAGACGCGATTTGTAGAGTGTGTTCGAGCGGTTGTACGACCCCGATATGACATAAAGGATGAGCATACACACCGGCACGGCGATTTGCCCGAGTATTACAGGGGCACTGAGTAGAAAGTCGCAAACCGAGTACCACATTTCGTCGGCGTCGCGGAAAAAATTGTAGCGAAGCATGTTGAAACAGAACCAGCCTGTCGCAACCGATAATAAATCGGCTGCGGCGTATATGATTCGGTGTTTCGTGATGTCGGTCATTTTCAGGGGCGAATGATTTTGAACAGACCGCCTTCGCTGAGCCTTATTACCGACGACGGCTTGTTTTGAGCCGGTTCGTCGCGTCGCGAAAGGCACACATAGTCTGCGCCGTCGAGAATTCCGGCCGCAATTTCGGCAAAGGATGCCGGCGCCGGCTGTCCGCTTATATTGGCCGAAGTGGAGACAATGGGTTTGCGGAATGTCTCGCAGAGAGCTTTGCTGAAAGTCTCGCCGGTGACTCGAACGCCGATAGTGCCGTCGTCGGCAAGCAGTTCGGGGGCTATGCCGGCCGAGGGTGCGGGATGGTCGTAGACTATTGTCGTGGGCCGCTCGCTGTATTCGATAAGCTGGTATGCGACTTCGGGAATGCAGTCGACCGTGCGCTCAAGTTGAGCTAAAGAGCCCACGAGTGTGATGAGTGCTTTTGCATCAGCTCGCTGTTTGAGATCGAAAACGCGGCGGACAGCTTCAGGCGAAGTGGCGTCGCATCCGATACCCCATACTGTGTCGGTAGGGTATACTATAATGCCTCCTCGGCGCAGCACATCGACAGCGGCGCGTATGTCGTCGCGAAAAGAATTGTCGTTCATAGCACCTTGTTTTTGGGCTTTGTCGCCTGGAAATCTTTGAGATATAAAGGTGTGGAGTAGGCCTTGTCGATGAAATTGCCGCGAGCGAAATCTCGTTCGGCCAAGGCAATCATATCTACCGCTAAAGCTTCCACATCGGGCACGTACCGGGCCTGAGGGGTGTCGGCGAAGAAGGGCTGAGCCTTCTCTGCACCGCTGCCGAAGTAAAGGAGAGGACGGCCGGTGGCTTTTATGTCGGCATAAGAATTTTCATCAAATATAAGGGGCTGCGGCTCAAGCAAGGGATTCAGGCCGAAATCGTAGGCGGCGGTAAACACTTCCATGCGTCTGGCGTCGACCATAGGCAAGAAAACAGTGTCGGGGTCGATGTCGAGCGACGAAAACATCACACGCGAGGTCAGGAGCTCGAGCGTATTAATGCCAATCAGTGGCACGTTGAGGGCGTATGCAAGGCCTTTTGCCTCGCTCAGACCGATACGAAGACCGGTGTAGCTGCCCGGGCCGAGGCTTATGGCTATGCCGTTGAGCTGCATTTCGTGGTCGCGAGCATAGTCGAGGCAGTATTTGATGAAGCCGCTCAGCATAGTGGCATGGTTGCGACCTTCAAAATCTTCCTTATGAGCCAGAATCATGCCTTCGCCTGTAAGGGCGGCCGAGCATACGGCTCCGGATGTTTCTATATTCAGTAGTGTTGCCATTGTTGCATATTTACGGCAAAAGTAACGATTTTTGCCGACATTTGCGCATATGGCCGCAGTAAAGTTGTGGGAGGAATGAATTTCTTGTTTATGGGCAGAAATATGCTTATAATCCTCCAAAACTATGGTTTCTGACCTGCTTTTGGCTGATTATTACAAAGTTTTGCATTTCTTTCGTCTTCTTTCGCCTTTCAAGCGTTTTCGACATTATATGATGTCGTGGGTAATTTGTAGGCAAGGGTGGAGGAGTGCAGAATTGCGAAATTGTGCTTTTTTAGCTTCAGATATTTTAAAAGTACGGCAGATTGACATTTTTTTTGTAATTTTGCAATTGCCCGGACACCACGAAAGTGTCTCCATCGAACCACGCACGAGGGTTTTCGATATAACGAAAGATGGTCGCGCACGTAATGCCTACTTTTATGTTGATGTCTATGACGGGATTTGGCAAAGCAGTGGCCGAGTCTCCAACAAAAAAAATAACTGTCGAAATCAAGTCGCTAAATTCAAAGCAACTTGATTTAAGTGTACGCATTCCGGCGGCTTTTCGCGATCGCGAGCTTGATGTCCGTGCCGAAATAGGCCGTGTGCTTGAGCGCGGTAAGGTCGATTGTGTGATATCATCGGAAGTTCTTCCGGGAGTCGATGCCCCCCTTTCTATAACACTGAATGTCGATGCCCTTAAGGCGTATAAGGAGCAGATTTCCGCAGCTTCGTCGGCTCTGGGTATTTCCGAGCCTTCCGACTGGTACTCGGTGCTTCTGCGCTTTCCCGACACTGTTCACTCTGTGGCTCCTGAAGCGGCCAATGACGCCGATGCTACGGCTCTTGCCGAGGCAGTGTCTACGGCAGTGGAGAGTCTTATGGCTCACCGTCGTGCCGAAGGAGAGGCTCTTGAGCGGTTCTTTGCCGAGCGCATCAAGGCTATAGGCGAATTGCTGGCTACTGTCGACTTTTACGAGAAGGAGCGAATCACTAAAATACGCTCGCGTATCGAAGAAGGCTTGTCGAAGATTCCGGTTGCCGAGTACGACAAGGGGCGCCTGGAGCAGGAGATGATATTTTACATAGAGAAGCTTGATGTCAACGAGGAGAAGCAGCGCCTCTCGAAGCATTTGACTTACTTTGTCGAGACGATGAATGCACCGCAGCCCGGACAGGGCAAAAAGCTCGGTTTCATCGCTCAGGAAATGGGTCGCGAAATCAACACTCTCGGATCGAAGAGCAATCATGCCGAGATGCAGGCAGTGGTTGTGCGTATGAAAGACCTTCTTGAGCAAATCAAAGAGCAGGTGCTCAATGTGATGTAAGCGCTCTTTTTTAAGTGCCGGAATAAAAAAACGCACTGCAAAGGAGCATAAATATTTGCGTAAGTAAAAATTAATGCTTAAATTTGCACTCCGAAAATACACTTGCAAAATAACGAAAAACAAAATAGGCAATGAAAAGAACATTCCAACCCTCTAACCGTAAAAGAGTTAACAAGCACGGCTTCCGTGAGAGAATGGCCACTGCTGATGGCCGCAAAGTGCTTGCACGTCGTCGTGCCAAAGGCCGCGCTTGTCTCACTGTGTCGTCGAACATCGCCGGCAAATAATTTTTCCGAGTCAATCGACACGCAAAGCCGAAGTGGTTTCCGGTCTCCGGGAGCCACTTCGCTTGTATATAGAGGCGATGAAAGGCCATGAGAAAAATCAATCGTGGCAAAAAGAGATGACAATATTTTTATATCAGATATTTGTGTAAATTAATACCATTGCTTAATTTTGCCCTTGAAGTTTTGAAACTACAAAATCTGCGAAAATGAAAAGAATTTTGCTTGTTTTAGTCCTTGCAGGTTTATTCATGGCAAAGGCATCGGCTTGGGTATTCACAGAGAGTTCATGGAATGACGGCTATGGAGTTCTTGCATCGCAAGCTTTTAAGCTTGACTTTGAAAACAATGACAATATAAAATTCAAAGTCAAAGCTGTGTATGATATTGCCAATGACAATTGGTATTACTATCTGGCTCTTATTGAGAAGAACAGGATTGGAGCTGAGCAGGCCTGGTATCCGAAGGGAGCCATTTTCAAAATCAGAAGCGGTTCAGAGCAGGTTTACGATCTTGCAACAACAAAGGAATATAAGTGGAATGTGTCTGCAGTAGTGGAGACGGAACATGGAAATCCCTTAGATCCATCTAAAGTATCAGGGGTGTCGAATGCGACCCGAATAGATGATATAGAGGTGCTTTATCCTGCAACGAAAGAGATGTTTGACGATATCGCCGAAAACGGTATGATGAAATTTCGTCGTGAACGTAATACAAACGTAAAGTACGATGATTTTGATTTTACTGAGAAGCAGAAAAAATCGGCGGCCAAAGAATTTCGGAAACATTATAAAAATCTTTTAGATCAGCAGCCCAAAATGCTCAAGCAGGTTGAAAAGTGGAGGGAGGAAGGCGCAAAAAAGAAGAAAGCACCTCAAAAGCCTATGAAACAAGAGGTAGGTGAATTCTGACATTATTATATATTAATACCGCGGGGCCTCATCATTGATGCGGCCCCGCGGTGTAAACTATCTTAGCAGTGTGGCGATTTACGAACCGAGGTACGATTTGAGCAGACGGCTCTTCTGTCCTTTGAGTCTCCGGATAGCCTTTTCCTTAATCTGACGCACGCGCTCGCGTGTGAGGTCGAATTTCGCGCCAATTTCCTCAAGAGTCATTTCCTGGCAACCTATGCCGAAGAACATTTTGAGAATTTCGCGTTCGCGTTCGTGAAGCTGACGCAGTGCGCGGTCGACTTCGTTAGATAAAGACTCCTGGTTTAGCGCGGCGTCGGCCATAGGGCTGTCGTCGTTAGTGAGCACGTCGAGCAGACTGTTGTCTTCACCTTCTACAAAAGGAGCGTCGACAGAGATGTGACGGCCCGACACTTTGAGTGTATCTGCTATTTTCTCAACAGGCACATCGAGCTTTTCGGCAAGCTCTTCGGGCGAGGGACGGCGTTCGTTTTCTTGCTCGAATTTAGAGAGCGCTTTGCCTATTTTGTTGAGTGAGCCCACTTGGTTGAGGGGCAGACGTACAATGCGGCTTTGCTCTGCGAGAGCCTGCAGAATAGACTGGCGAATCCACCATACGGCATAAGAGATAAATTTGAAACCTCGGGTCTCATCGAATTTACGTGCTGCCTTTATCAGGCCGAGATTGCCTTCGTTGATAAGGTCGGGTAGCGAAAGACCTTGATTCTGATACTGCTTTGCTACCGAAACAACGAATCGAAGATTTGCACGGGTCAGTTTTTCGAGAGCTGCCTGGTCACCTTGGCGAATGCGCTGGGCTAGTTCGACCTCTTCTTCTACAGAGATAAGTTCCTCACGGCCAATCTCCTGAAGGTATTTGTCGAGAGATGCGCTTTCGCGGTTTGTAATTGATTTGGTGATTTTTAGTTGTCTCATTTCTCTAAAATATACCGATATTATTGCAATTAACGCGTAAAATTACAAAAAAATTGTCGAACGGCCAAAAAATATTTTTGCCGTCAAGAAAAATTTTCCGCCGGAGATACCCTCCGGCGGAAAGATAAACGTTATCAATCTTTGGAATGTTTATTTGTATTTGGCCCAGCGGATTATTTCCACAAACGATGGCTTTTTGCCATACATGAATATTCCGACGCGATAGATTTTTGCCGACAGCCATATCATGCCTACAAATGAGGCATAAAGAATGACGAGCGACACAATTATCTCCCATATAGGTACATCGAAGGCGATGCGGCTCATCATGGTCATGGGCGATGTGAAGGGAATCATCGAGAGCCAGAAGGCGAGCGACGAGCCCGGATTCTGCATCACCGACATCGATGCTACGAGCGCAATGATGACGGGCAGTGTGGGAATGGTCGAGAGCTGTGAGGCATCCTGTATGTTGTCGACTGCCGAGCCTATGGCCGCGTAGATTGCGGAGTAGAATAGATATCCGCCGACGAAGTAAAGCAGCATGCATGACATAAGTGAGGCTACATATCCCAAATCGCTGAGCTGACTCACGGCGGCAAGGAGTTCGGCGTTGGCCTCGACACCGACACCGGCACCGGAGCTCAGCGAGGTTCCTACCAGCGGCACAACCCACATTGTGCAGGCCGAGATAAGCACGCCCCAGATGAGAATCTGTGTTATTGCCACGAGGCCTATGCCGAGCACTTTGCCCATCATGAGGGTTGAGGGGTTGACCGATGATACTACAATTTCGAGCACTCGATTGTTTTTCTCTTCGATAATGCTTGACATCACCATCTGTCCGTAGATGAGAATGAAGGTGTAGAGCATGAGGTCCATGATAAGCGAAATGAAATAGGAAAGCATCGACGACGTTCCGGTGTCTTCCTCTTTGTCGATTCTCACGGTAGGGTAGCTGAGGTCGACATTGATTTCATCGAGTATCTGGCGCAGGTTCGTTATGTTGTATGATTCGAGGCGCAGTGCTTCGATGGCATCTTTCAGCTGTTGCTGCACATATTCGTCGGTGCTTAGAGTCGGAGCTCCGCGATAGTACATGGTTATTGACTGGTTGGGCTGGTCGACGGCATTTTTGCCAATTGCGAGAATGGCCTCCACGTCGGCGTTGGCGCGCGCGCTGTCGAGAGGCTGGGTGTAGCTTTCGAAGGTGATTTCGTTGCTGTCGTTCAGGCGGTTGAAGATTGCTCCGGTATCGTCGATTACGGCAATGGTTTTAGCTTCGGGAGTCGACAGCATGGCCACGAGAGCCGGGGCGACCATAAGGCCAATCATAAGTATAGGCACCAGCAGAGTGGTGATTATGAAGCTTTTGCGGCGGACGCGCTGCAGATATTCGCGCGATATGATGAGGTTGAGTGGCGATTTCATGCTTGTGGTACGGGTGCTGTGCCGGCAGCCTCGTTCGAGGCTTTGACGGCGGATACGAAAATATCGTTCATTGAGGGAATGACGCGGTTGAAGGCGCTCAGTGCCACAGAGTCGTTTGCGGCTGCTATGAATGGGCGTGCCGCGCCTGAGTCTTTGAGGCGTACTGTGGCCTGCGAGAGGCCGTAGCTGTCGATTGCCCCGAGGTCGAATGAGTCGACAAAGGGCTCTACAGCCGCCTGCAGCGACTGCGGATTTCCGACAAACGACAGCGTGTAGAGATTGTGGGCAAAGCGTTCGCGCACTTCGGCTACGTTGCCCGACAGAATGTTGTGCGAACGGTTGATGAGCGTGATTTCGTCGCAAAGTTCTTCGACACTTTCCATGTTGTGGGTGGAGAAGATTACAGTGGTGCCTTTATCGCGCAGACGCAGAATTTCCTCTTTAAGAATTCCGGCGTTGATGGGGTCGAATCCCGAAAAGGGCTCATCGAAAATTAGCAGTTCGGGTTCGTGTAGAACAGTGACGATAAACTGCACCTTCTGAGCCATGCCTTTTGAGAGCTCTTCAATTTTCTTGTCCCACCACTGTGTTATGTCGAGCCGTTCGAACCACTGTCGCAGGGCCTTTTCGGCTTCTGCTTTGCCGAGACCTTTGAGCCGGGCGAAGAAAATGGCCTGCTCGCCCACTTTCATCTTTTTATAAAGTCCGCGCTCCTCGGGCAGATATCCTATGTTGTAGATATCTTTCTGCGAAAGCGGATGTCCGTTGAATGTTACAGAGCCCGAGTCGGGAGCCGTGATATGGTTGATGATTCGTATTAGAGTTGTCTTGCCGGCGCCGTTCGGGCCGAGCAGTCCGTAGACTTTGCCACGGGGTACAGATACCGACACATCGTCGAGGGCGCGGTGGCGTATGAAGTCCTTCGTGATATGTTCGGCAGTGATGATATTATCCATTTTTTTTTTCAATAGTGTTTTATATAGTTGACGTGATAAAATCGGATTTATTACATCGCGCCGCAAAAAAATGTGTGCTCCGACACTCCCTGTTTCTGCACCGTAATAAAGAAGTTTAAAAGCGGAACAAAGCTTTTGACTGTCGTGTTATGTCTTGTGGATTGTCAAAATGGCAGTGTGCGACTGACATAGGCCGTTTGGCAAGGTATTTGCATTTTTTCTTGCAGAATAAAAACATAAAAACTCTACATATATGAAACTAAAACCATTGGCCGACCGCGTAATCATCGCTCCCACGGCCGCTGAAGAAGTTACAGCATCGGGCATCATCATTCCCGACTCCGCAAAAGAGAAACCCCTCCGTGGCACAGTGCTCGCCGTAGGCAACGGCACCAAAGACGAAGAAATGGTGCTCAAAGAAGGCGACAAAGTGCTCTATGGCAAGTATGCCGGCACTGAGGTAGACCTCGACGGCGAAAAGGTGCTCGTTATGCGCCAGAACGAAGTTCTCGCTGTAATCGAATAATTATTATCTCTACTAAACATAGTAAATACAATGGCTAAGACAATCAAATTCAACATAGAGGCTCGCGACGAGCTCAAAAAAGGCGTTGACGCTCTCGCCGACGCTGTTAAAGTAACCCTCGGTCCCAAAGGCCGCAATGTGATTATCGGCCGTCAGTTCGGCGCGCCCCACATCACGAAAGACGGTGTGACAGTGGCTCGTGAAGTAGAGCTCGAAGACCCCATGCAGAACATGGGCGCACAGCTTGTGAAGGAAGTGGCTTCGAAGACCGGAGACGACGCAGGCGACGGCACAACAACCGCCACTGTACTCGCTCAGGCCATCGTTGGCGTTGGTCTCAAGAACGTTACCGCCGGTGCCAATCCCATGGATCTTAAGCGCGGTATCGACAAAGCCGTGGCTGCTGTAGTTGAGCAGATTAAAGACATGGCCGAAGAAGTCGGCGACGACTTCAAGAAGATTGAAGACGTGGCACGCGTTTCGGCCAATAACGACGAGACCATCGGTCGTCTCATTGCCGAAGCCATGGAGAAAGTGAAGAAAGAAGGCGTCATCACCGTAGACGAAGCCAAAGGCACCGAGACAAATATCGAGGTTGTGGAAGGCATGCAGTTCGACCGCGGCTATATCTCGCCCTACTTCGTTACCGACGCAGAGAAGATGCAGTGCGTTATGGACAGCCCTTTCATTCTTCTCTACGACAAGAAAATCTCTAACCTCAAAGATATCCTCCCCGTGCTCGAGGCCACAGCACAGAGCGGCCGTCCTCTGCTTATCATTGCCGAGGATGTCGACCAGGACGCTCTCGCCGCTATGGTTGTGAACCGTCTCCGCGGTTCGCTCAAAATCTGTGCTGTGAAGGCTCCCGGATTCGGCGACCGTCGTAAAGAAATGCTTGAAGATATTGCCATCCTCACCGGCGGCACTGTCATCAGCGAGGAAAAAGGCATGCAGCTCGCAAACGCCACCATGCAGGACCTCGGCCACGCCAACAACGTCACTGTGTCGAAAGACGCCACAACTATCGTTAACCGCGACTCCGACAAGGAGCGTGTGGCAGCCCGTGTAAATCAGATTCGCAATCAGATTGAGCAGACAACCAGCGACTACGACAAGGAGAAACTCCAGGAACGTCTGGCAAAACTTGCCGGCGGTGTCGCCGTGCTCCATGTAGGCGCACCCTCCGAGGTTGAGATGAAAGAGAAGAAAGACCGCGTGGACGACGCTCTCAGCGCAACCCGTGCAGCTATTGCCGAAGGCATTGTGCCCGGCGGCGGTGTGGCATATATCCGCTGTCTCGACGCTCTCAAAGACCTCAAGGGAGTGAACGACGACGAGCAGACCGGTATCGCTATCGTAGAGCGTGCCATTGAAGAACCCCTCCGTCAGATTGCTGCCAACGCAGGTGCCGAAGGCGCAGTAGTTGTGCAGCGCGTTCGCGACGGCAAGGGTGACTATGGCTACAACGCCCGCACCGGTGAATACGAGAACCTTCTCGCTGCCGGTGTAATCGACCCTGCCAAAGTTACACGTGTGGCTCTCGAAAACGCCGCCTCGATTGCCGGTATGTTCCTCACAACCGAGTGTGTGATTGCCGAGAAGAAAGAAGACACTCCCGCTCCCGCCGCTCCCGGCATGGGAGGCATGGGCGGCATGATGTAATCAGGCTCATAAACACAACATAAATATAAGACGCGTCAGTCCGCAGCGGGCTGACGCGTTTTTTTGTGGTATTGCCGCCTCACGCTCTCTCTCGCACAGCCGGAGAGTTGTGTCATCGTCATATATCGGTACCTTCTGCACGCTTTTCATCCTCATTTTGTAAATTCTATTCCAACAATTTTGGGCTTTGATAGCCGGGGAAATATAAAAATCACTAACTTTGCTATTATGAATAGCAAAGAAATGAGCGAAGACTATGTATATGAGCTGCCCATCAAGGTGCGCGACTACGAAGTCGATGCCGAGGGCATAGTGAACAATGCCAACTATCTGCATTACCTCGAGGTGACACGCCATGAGTTTTGCGAGCAGGCCGGCCTTTCATTCCGTGAGATGCACGCCCGCGGCCTCGACCCTGTGTGCACGCACATCGACATACGCTATGTGCGCTCGCTCGGCCTTGGCGACTCTATGGTGAGCAAGCTGTCGCTCAGCCGTCGCGGTCCTGTTTTTGTATTCCGTCAGGATATATTCAATATGGCCGGCGAACCGGTGGTGAAAGCAATAGTCGACATTGCCTCGTTCTGTGGCGGGCGCCTTTCGCGAGGCGAAGAACTTGCAGAAATATTCAAGGACTATATTAAATGAATCTTGCATCCGACGAGAAACTCTGCCGGCTGGCATTTGCGTCATACCGCAATATCACAGCCTCGACAGCGGCGAAATTCGTCGATCGGGGTGTCACGCCCGTCGATTTTTTTACAATGCCTGCCACGGCCCTGGGTGCAATCACAGGCGTACGTCCTGATTTTTTCAGCGAAGAGCGTAGGGCGAAGGCTCTCGAGGTTGCGCGTGAAGAGCAGATTTTTATTGACACTCACAACATTGCCTCTCTCTTCTGCTCCGACAGCACGTATCCGCAGCGTCTCACCCTCTGCGACGATGCACCGGCCATGCTCTATGCCATTGGCGACGCCGGGGCATTGAATGCACGCCGTGTGGTGTCGATTGTGGGCACGCGGCACTGTACAGCGTATGGAGCCGATTTCACGCGACGGCTTGTCGAAGACCTTGCTGGGGCGGTCGATAATCTGGTCGTGGTGAGCGGTCTTGCATATGGCATAGACATCTGCGCCCACCGTGCCGCTCTTGCCGCCGGAGTGCCTACGGGTGCTGTCGTGGCTCATGGCCTCAATACTATATATCCGGCCGACCACCGCAGCGACGCGCAGCGAATTCTGGCCGACGGCGGATTCATCGCCACGGAGTATAGCTCGAAGAGCATCGTACACAAAGGCAATTTTCTTGCCCGAAACCGCATTGTGGCGGGCATTTCCGATGTGACGGTAGTAGTGGAGAGCGACTTCAGCGGCGGCGCCATGTCGACGGCCCGTATGGCCTCGGCCTACGGGCGCGAGGTGATGGCTCTGCCGGGGCGTGTAAACGACACCTACAGCCGCGGCACAAATCAGCTTATTGCATCGGGCGTGGCCTCTCTTATACGTGATGCCGGCGACCTCATCGACATGATGAACTGGCCCCGGCGCCCTGCCGACGGCGTACAGCAGCAGCTCGCACTCGATATCCCCGAGGATTATGTGCCGGTGCTCGATGCCCTCAAGGCTTCGCCCGACGCTACGGTCAACGACCTCTGCCTGGCTCTCGCAATGCCCTTCCCGCAGCTGAGCTCGCTGCTTTTCCGCATGGAGCTCGACGATTATGTGGTGGCTCTGCCCGGCGGACGATATGCAATTCCGGCAAAATCGTAGCCGAAAATCAGAGCGGATCTAATCATTTTATTGCCCGTTATTGTTAACTATATACATAAAAACACATCTGTATGGCCGAAAGAATTATTCCCGAATCAGAACTTATAATCAATCCCGACGGCACGGTATTTCATCTCCACCTCCGTCCCGAGCAACTCGCCGACCGCATTATCCTTGTCGGAGACCCGGCACGCGTCGACGTGGTCGCTTCGTTTTTCGACTCGCGTACTTTTGAGGTGCAGGCACGCGAATTCCACACTATAGGTGGCACTTACAAGGGCAAACCCATAATGTGTATCAGCCACGGCATCGGTCCCGACAACATCGATATTGTTGTCACCGAGCTCGACGCTCTCGCAAATGTCGATTTCACAACCCGTCAGGTTCGCGAAAACAAACGCCGTCTCACCATGGTGCGTATAGGCACCAGCGGTGCGCTCCAGCCCGAACTCAGCCTCGGAACGCCTGTTATTGCTGAGAAGTCAATCGGTTTCGACGGGGTGCTCAACTACTATGCCGGGCGCAATGAAGTGGCCGACCTCGACTTCGAACGCGCTCTCTGCGAGCACACCGGCTGGAATCCTCTCTGGGCTCGGCCTTATGTAGTGGATGCCGACGAAGCGCTTGTACGCCGCATCGGAGGTGACGACATGGTGCGCGGCAACACAATTTCGGCTGTAGGTTTCTATGGGCCTCAGGGCCGCTACGTGCGTCTCGCCCTCGCGAATCCCGACCTCAACAGCCGCATCGAAGATTTCGAGTACAAAGGACGCCGTGTGACAAACTACGAAATGGAAAGTGCGCCACTTGCCGGCATGGGCCGTCTTATGGGGCACAGCTGCATGACTGTCTGCTCGATTATCGCAAACCGCTTCAACACCGAAGCCAACCCCAACTACAAGCAGGGCGTGCGCGACCTCATCGCTACTGTGCTCGAGCGTATCTGATTGACTCTCTCCGGCTCCGCATAGCAGTGTGGGGATAATAAATATAGAATTTAAAACGAAGCCGCGGTATTGCACCACAATGCCGCGGCTTCTGCATTGCGGTGCGTGTACCGGCATTTTTTATATCGATAAGCCGGTGGAATTATACATGTTTTGACAAATTATTATTAATTTTGCGGCTGTTTACTACATATAAAATCTTCACCTATGGTTCAGACTAAATTCCGTAATCTGACACAACAAGAAATTGCCGTACTCACATCGCGTGGCTGTACGGCCGCCGACTGGTCGACAGTCGAAGTAGCTTGCGATTCTTTTGCGAGCGAGTCTCTCTCCAACGTTGAGTTCTCAGGCAATGTGCGCATTGGGCGGCTCGATGGAGTCTTTCACCGTCCCGGAGGCCTTGAGCGTCGCTCGTGTCTCTGCAACGTGACTCTGCACAACGTAACGGTGGGCAATGGTGTCTTTATCCGCAACGTAGCCAACTACATATCGAACTACGATATCGGCGACGGCGTGTATATCGACAATATCGACTGCCTCACCGGTACGCTCGCCTCGACATTCGGCATTGGCACCGAGGTGTCGGTGCTCAACGAGACCGGCGGTCGCGAAGTGCCCATATACGAGAGGCTGTCGGCGCAGACGGCATATCTAATAGCCATGTATCGCCACAACCGCGAACTGGTGCAGCGCCTCATAACAATGGTCAAGACTCACGCGGCTTCGTTCTTCGGCAAACGCGCCCAGGTGGGAGAACATGCCGAAATAACCAATTGCGGAACTATCACTGATGTCAACATCGGTGCCTATGCCCGTATAAAAGGTGCCACACGCCTCAAAGACGGCACTGTCACCGGCACGAAGGATGCGCCCGTCACTGTGGGACGCGATGTGATTGCCGAGGGCTTCGTGTTTGCCGACGGCAGCAATGTGGCCGACGGAGCAGTGGTGCATCATTGCTTTGTGGGACAGGCCTCGTCGCTGTCGCACCTTTTCTCGGCTCACGACTCGCTGTTTTTCGCCAACTGCAATTGCGAGAACGGCGAGGCGGCGGCCATTTTCGGCGGGCCGTATACGGTGACGATGCACAAATCGAGCCTCCTCATCGCCGGCATTTTCTCCTTTCTCAACGCTGGCTCCGGTTCAAACCAGAGCAACCACATGTATAAGCTCGGCCCGATTCATCAGGGTGTGGTGGAGCGCGGCTCCAAAACCACGAGCGACTCTTATATTTTGTGGCCGGCACGCATCGGCGCTTTCTCGCTTGTCATGGGCCGTCATGTGAATCACCCCGACACCTCGCGACTGCCGTTCTCGTATCTAATCGAAAGCATACACGGCTCTTTTCTTGTGCCCGGAGTGAATCTGCGCAGCGTCGGCACTATTCGCGACGCTCAGAAATGGCCGCGGCGCGACAGACGCAAAGGTTCCGATTTGCTCGACTGCATAAATTTCAATCTCCTCAGCCCTTATACCGTGGGCAAGATGTTTGGGGCAGTCTCGCTTCTGAGCGACCTCGAGCGTACTGCCGGTGTGACGGCCGAACGTTTCGCTTTCCAGGCCATGACTATCGATGCCAAAGCCCTCCGTCGAGGCCGTGAGTACTACGGCATGGCCATTGACAAGTTTATGGGCAACTCGGTGATTCACCGCCTTGGCAAAATCCCTCTGACGTCCGAATCCGATATCCGGTGCCGACTTAAGCCTACACATCATGCAGGAGCCGGAGAATGGGTGGATATCTGCGGTATGTTCGCACCCAAGGCCGAAGTCGACCGCCTCGCCGGTGACATAGTAAGCGGTGCTGTCAGTGAGCTTGACGCTGTCAATGACCGCTGGCATCAGCTTCATGCCGATTACTACGACATGGAGTGGACATGGGTATGTGGGCAGATGCCTTCGTGGTACGGAAAGTCGGTGGACGAACTTTCTGCCGACGACATCCGCACAATTGTGAAGCGTTGGATAAAAAGTGTCACCGAGCTTGACGAAATGCTGCTCGACGATGCCCGCAAGGAGTATTCGCTGAAATCGCGTACCGGATTCGGTATCGATGCTCCCGGAGACAATGCCGACGATGACTTCGTGAGCGTGCGCGGCGAGTTTGAGAATGACCCCTTCGTGAAAATGGTTGAAGAGCATATTGTCAAGAAGTCGGCTCTTGCTGATGCAACGCTTGCTCTTCTCGAAAATTGCTGATAGATAATAAGAATATATAATAATGCCGCGGGCTCTGTGTGAAGTCCGCGGCATTATTATATGAGTATGTGCCTTGAGACAGGCACATACAGTGTTTTAGTATACGAGCTCGATGTCGTCGAGGTACATCACCGATCCATCTGCCCCCTCGAAGTAGTCGCCATAACGGCTTGCGGATGCTACCAGAATGATGTTCGACGGTGTTACGCCCGAGCGCTTGTAGTCGATAGGTATCTCAATCTGTATAAGACCGTCGCCTGTCGTGGCTTCTGTGAATATATGTTCGCCATAGGCTATTACATTCGAGCCATTGGGGTCGAAGAGCGACAGTGAGTTGGGATTGGTTCTGATTACCACGGGCCACTGCTCGCCGTTATAATCGGTGGTGGTGTTGTCGACGAGAGCTATGTAGATTATACCCTGGTCGATTGTACCGTTGGCGATGTGCGAACCGCCTTTGTTCACAGTTTCGGGTGTGTATTTAACCCATACTTTCATGCTCTTTGGCGTGAGAGTGAAGGGGCGTCCGAATCCGAGAATGCCGTTAGTGCCGTCGGTCTTGAGGTATTTTCCGACGAAGAGATTGCCGGCGGCAAACTTAACAACTACGTTGCGCGACTCGAGGCGTGCCGAGTAGGTGCCGGAGTGCACATGGTCGGTCGACTTGTTGGTGAGAATGTAGCCGAACGATGCAGAGCCGTGATTGCCCGAATCCCAGAATACAGAATTGTAATCGCTTCCAAATATTGGAGCCTTGCCGTTCATTCCCCATTCCTCGAACGAGGCATTGGGTAGCTGTGCGCTCAGAGTGGTGAATTCTTTCACTACGGCCGATGTGAAATCGGGTGTGGTGGCGGTGTATTCATATGTGGTGCCGTCGCGGAGGGCTGAGAGAGCCACAGTGTATCGGCTGCCTTTTTCGAAAGAGCCGGTGGCATCGACATGTGTCCACTCGCTGTCGCCTTTCACGCGGTAGTTGAAACCGGCGGCTGTGACATCGTCCTTGCTTACTGTGCCGCAGAGTGTGGCTGAGAAGTAAGATACGTCTGTAGCGTCGGCTGTAACCACAGGTGCGTCGCTTATGAGTATGTGGAGTGTTGCTGTGTTTGATTTTCCGTTTTTGTCGGTTGCTTCCATTTCGATGCTGTATTCGCCATTGTCGAGATTGTTGGTGAATTCTTCTTCGAAATTTAGCTGTATGACGGTCTCGTCGGCTTCTTCGTTGTAGGTGTATATGTGGTTGATGCCGGCTGCATTCACCTGTGCGCGACCTTCGTCGGTCATCGATATTATGTCGAAGTCGTTATATCCGCCGAGGGCGGCTATGCCGGTGAAGAGGTCGCTGGTAAGTTTGAGTCCGGTGATTTTTGTGGGGCTGGTCACATACACTGTGCGGCGGCCTACCTTGCCTTTCTCGGCAGTCAGTGTATTGTCGAGGTCGAAATCGTGGCCCATGAAGTGGGGTGCGGCCACTATCTCAATTTCTTGTTCTACTGTGATTTCGTGCTTGTCGACTGTGATAGTGAAGTATGCGCCGCCGATGGTCTGCTCAAGGGGCGTATATGTCACGTGGAGAATGTACTCTGTAGAGGGTGCCGCGTCGGCGATAGTGCCGGCGAAGCTGAATTCCTTGCCGTTGGCGAGGGTGCCTTTGAGCTCGTAGCTGAGCGCTTTGTCTTTCGACGGCATCATGAAGTAGCCGCGGCGTGTGTCGCGGCCTTCAAAGATGAGCGAGCCGCCGCTGTGGCCAATGGTGAGGCTGTAGTCGGTGAGTACTGATTCCAGGCCTTCCTGATAGTCTACGCTAACGGCGGTGTTGGCTATCTTGCATACGAGATTTATCTGGGCTGTCTGGCCTTTGGTTATGTCGAATTCGGCCATGCCTTTGAACCAGCGTTTGTCCCACGAGGCCGGAACGGAGTCGCCCGTCCATGCCTCGGCCACATAGTGGCCAGTGAGCAGGGGTATGAGCGAGGGCACTGCTTCACCGGCATTGTAGCGGCGTACAAGGCCTTTGGAATTTGAAATCCACACCATGCAGTTTTCGGCGAGCTCACTCTCGCTGGCACGGCTTACGACGGTCATGTCGGAGTTTACACTCGTTTTGAGTGCCAACGAACCCTCGCCGGCTGTGTCGAAGTTTTCTTCGGCACAGGCTCCGGCAAGCAGCATCATTGCTGCGCCGGCTATGTATAGATTGAATTTTTTCATTTCGGCGCGGTATTATTGGACGGTGAACTTAAGTGTTTTTGTCTCGGTAATATTGGCATTATCTGTTACGGACAATGTAAATTTGTGATGACCCTTGAACGGCGCGAGCATCGGCATGAACCCTGTAATGTTGAAGTCTACAGTCGACTGGTCTATTACCTGAGTGCCGTAAGGGAGACCGAGGATATGTAAATTTTCCTCGGCTTTACCGGGATATGCGAGGTCGAACGGCTCGGCGAGATAGAGGTCGGCGAGAGCGGCACTGAAACCTTCTGCATCAGATTCAATGGTAACCACGAGGTTTTTGATGCCTTTTTCAGCCTTGATTATTATAATGGCATTGCCGAAATCAACGTCATCGTAGACAAAATTCATGTCATCAAGGCTAAGATTAGGCGAGTCTTCGGAGGGGGCTAAAGTAATGGTCTTGTCAGGGGTATCCGGTTTGTCGGGGTTTTCAGGCTTGTCGGGATTGTCCGGGTCTTCGGGCTCCTGTCCGGGACGGCCGGAGGGGTCGAGAAGGTCTTCCTCGGTGGTGATGTTCGACGATATGTTTTCGTTCATTATGCTCGTGTCGAGTGTGATTCCTCCGGGAGTAATCTGTCCGGCCTGTCCGGGAATGTCGGGGGAGCCTTTGGCCTTGTAGGTGATTATGCGGTGCTGGCCGGGAACAACATCGGTGAAGGTGGTATTCTCGTCAACGAATACGCCGTTGATTGTGCCCTCGAAGTGTGCGACCATCGAGTTGGAGTTCTCAAGTACTTCAAAGTAGCCCGAACGGGTCTCGTCGGGGGTGAAGTCGAGGCTGCCGTTGTCGTTTGAGATAATGGTCACTTTTGCATCGTCGCCAAGAACGCGCTTGAGGTTCTCGTCGAATTTCACTGTCACTTTGAGCGACGAAAAGGCGGCGGTAACAACACCGATATTGGTGATTTTTGATTTTTCGACTTTGAAATCTTTGCTGCCGGTATAGTAGGGGTTCGACCACTCGGCTTTCTGTACTTTGTGCGACTCTACGGTCACTGTGTATTCGCCGGCCGGAAGGGTGATTACCTCAGGCATGTCGCCGTAGCTGTACGTGCGGTCGGCTGCGGCGCCTGATTTGTCGGAAATGGTGACTATGTAGCCCGAGAGGTCTAATGTGGCACGGCTGATTTCCGAACCGGTCACTTTTTCGGCATCGCTCATGTTGACGCCTAGTGAGCGCAGGTCGACTGTGCCGGCTTCGGCTGTCTGAGGCTCCCACTTGTCGTCGCACGAGCTTGCGGCGAACATTAGCGCGCCGGCTGCTATCAGTGTGATTTTATTTAGTTTCATTGTTGTCTGTGTTCTTGATGCTTAACTTAATAGGTGAGAGTGATGTCGTCGATATAAAGCTCGGAACCGGTATACTCGCCGCCCGAGGTATTCTTTACACCGGGACAGCGCCAGTTGCTTGTGCTTTCGGAATTGTAGATGCTCTCGTTGGCACTTGATACGAAGCGCACATTGATTTTTGCAGCTTTGGCTGCGCCTTCTGCGTAGGTGAGCGGAAGTGTCATTAAGGTATAAGACGATTGCTCGGTGAGATTGCTGTTGGCTGAGGCAATGATGTTGTTTGCGGCATCGAGAACTTTTACTTCTATAGTGCCGTAGTCACCGTTGCCGCTTGTTACTGTGTCGTAACGGTAATAGAAAGAAATTTCTGACGGTCGCGAACCGAATGCATATCCGTCAAGAAAGAGTTCTCCCGGGGTTTTATTTTGAGAGGTGCCAAAATGTTGTCCACTCGTTTTGGAGGATGCAGTGTTGCCGCTACCCCATGAAACAGTTCGGATAAGGGCTGCATTGGAACCTGTGTGCTGTTTGTCGCTGTGAAGGTTGGCATTGCCTTGGGTGTTGCCGTCGCCTGATTTATTGGACCCGATCAGACCGCCGCTGTCTTGTCCCTTAGTAGTGCGGGAATTGGCGGGAATTGTACCTGATGTGGCTTTATATGCTGCTTGGCCGCCGATGCCGCCACTGCTGCTTGTCGAGCAGGTTGTAGCATTCAGTGTGCTCCAGCCTGCGGCTGTCCAAAGATACTGGTAGTCGCCTTTTTTCTCCGATGCCCATTCTTCGAAGCCGCTGTTCGGCAGCTGTGCAGCTTCCTCAGTGGTGAAGTTTACAACGGCCGAGACTATATCGTCGGCCTGTGCCTTCATTTGGTATTCGGTGCCAGGAGTGAGGTCGTTAAGCGTGAACGAGCCGGTGATTGTTGTAGCCTCTCGGAAGTCGGCGTCTTCTTTTGCCTTAATATATATAGTGGCATTGTTGGTAACAGAAGCTGTGACGCTGTGTGCGAAAATATCGTTATCGGCCACTGTTATGGCTAACGGACGCATTTTCACCGCGGGAGTGATTACATCGCCAGCTTGGGAGCCTTCGGAGCCCGATGTCTGCGCCTCGGAAATGTCGGTCACTTCCAAATCGCGCCATATGCCCGAACTGTGGTCAAACTGGAGTGTTAGCGCTTTCGAGAGTGTGTTTTTATTGCCGCCGAATGTTACCTGAATCTGCGATTCGAGGCCGGGTGCGTATAGCTCGTCTTTCAGTTCGGCTGCAATCGACACTTGTTCAGCCACGACTTCGAGGGTGAGCGGTTCTGATACGTGTCCGATGTTGTCGGTCGCAATTACAGTGAATGTGGTGGTGTTGTCGCCGGCAATGGCCTTTATTTTATTTGCCACACCGATAAAATCGATAACGCCGATTTCGGCCGGGTTTTTCCATATGCCGAGAGTTCTGAGACCCATGTTGGTGAGTTTCGACTGCATTTCGGCTGCGGCTCCAATGAGTTCTACGCTTTCCGGCCATCCCTGCGAGAGCAGATACTCCGATTGGGTCGAGAGATTGATTTCCTTGAGGCCTCCAAGCGCGATAATATCCATCGCCAGGCTTTCAATATCCGATTCCACGCCCGAGAGCACGGTCACGGGTACACCAGCTTCAAAACCGGCAGCCTCTATAGTGGGGGCAGGCATATTCATTATCTTGTCGCTGAGGTCAATGGTCACATCTTCCTGAGCGAGATTTTCGTCGAAACTTACGTTGAGCATAACGTCGCCTACGTTGCCTTCGTTCACATCAACGGTCACACGATATGAGTAGCGTGCTTTAGTTGTCACTTTGGCGAGAGTGAACGAGCCGCTGAGTCCGTTGGGCTTCACCACATTTATAGTGAGGTTTGCCTCGCCGGGGACGAGGTAGAGTGGACGGGTCTCGTCGGCAGCGTATTCAAAAGGCTGTCCGGCGCCTTGCACCGATGCGCTCCAGCTGCTCATGTAGTTTTTGAATGCCTCGGAGTAGGCAATAGTAATCATGCACTTCTCCATTGAGGCTGTAAGAGCCACTTCGGTGGTGCGGTTGTCGGCAACAGACACTGTCTGGCTGCCGGAGAACGATGGTTTTTCGAATCCTTCTTCAGTGGCATTGCCGTAGAAAGCTTCGATTAGATATTCACCGACGGCGAATTCTTGAGTGGCATCGAAGTCGGCGAGTTTTTTCCAGGTGTTGCTCCACGAACCGTCCGATTTTGTGAGCCTCAGCGAGAGGTCGGCCGCTGTCAAATCATCTATATCGGCACGAGACAGGCCTGCGGCCTGCGTGTCCGACGGATTTTTAGATGTTATGACTTGCGTGTCAATACATACCAGAGGGGCTATGCTGCCGCGGCTATTGCCCGACATGCCCCAGTCTTCGGAGCATGAGGCGAGCATTATTGCAGCCCCTGCAGCTGTTATCCCCAATAGGATAGTTTTTTTCATTTTGATTATGTGTTGATAATAATTGATTTCTATGTGTTAAGGGCGAGAACCTGTTAACTTGCCATAAAAAAGCATACATATGCGACAAAAATACGCAAAAAATTCAAAATCCGAAAAATTATTACTGAAAAAAAGAAAATAATATGGTAATAATGGCCATGATAGACAAAAAGGCGCTTGCTTTAATCTGTATAATTGTGCACTTGTTATTCGTTGGTTAAATTGGTTGAGGAATTGGTTGAGTTGACTCTACAT